>Ga0209379_10000553_pt1 | contig 29901 bp, 26 predicted proteins | sample tdDd001_FD_187124 | JGI IMG/M metagenome (GOLD analysis project Ga0209379, IMG submission 187124) | Marine sediment microbial communities from the Atlantic coast under amendment with organic carbon and nitrate - tdDd00.1 (SPAdes)... | ecosystem: Environmental > Aquatic > Marine > Coastal >...
GGCGGCAAGATTCATCATGTGTGCATTCGCATTGTAATAGTAATTAGGCGGCGTACCTTATATCAAAATTTTATATGATCAGATCCGAGGAGATATTTAAATCAAGCCATTAAAATAAGTACGGATTACTAGCACGTCATTCCACCCAGCCAAAAATAGAGAAATTAACTTATAAACTCAATAATAGCCAATAAAAAAGCACGATATCGCACTTAAAAAGCATTCTGAAATATAAATATCCAACATGAGAAAAATCAACATATATCGTTTAACGACTACAAAATACTAATAATATAAATATTTATTGTAAATAACATCCATAAAATGGCTTAAGGGATCTTGAAAAACACTGATGGCAAGGTATAAATTCCAGCTAACTAATTATTCTAACTACAACATTAATTACACAGTTATAAGCTATTTAACCAACAATGAATATCAAAAACAGAGGTGATTTAGTGTTAATACACTAAATATAATACGGACAGAAAAACCGCTCGCTGTAAAGCGAGCGGTTTAAAACAAATACTTCCGTTACTAGGTTAAAGGCTTAGTCATTAACCGAGCGAAACATAGAGAACGGTTGCAACCAAAATTGGGCAGACAATTTTGACATATAACGGCCAGATCTTCCAAAACACACTATTTTCAATATCCGGACTACCTGCACTCAGTTCTTTTAGTTTAGAGTGACGAGACCATACCCAACCACCAAATAGAGTAAACAATAATGCAGCAACAGGCTGAAAGTACTGGGTCGCAATCGTTGCCACCAAGCCAAACAGGCTACCGAAGTTAAAGATAATCACAACACTGAACATGGCAATCAATCCACCGAGCACCCAGCTGGTTGGCTTACGGTCAGTTTTAAAGCGCTCGCTCACCAGAGAGACCGGACATTCAAGCATCGAGATTGAAGAAGTCAGTGCCGCGATTGTCATCAATACAAAGAATACCAACGCCAGCAGCTGACCAACAAATCCCAAGCTATCAAACAACATTGGCAGAACCGTAAATACCAAAGTATCAGAACTTAGCAATGAACCGTCTGCAGCATAAATAGCGACGCCTTTATTCATCGCCACATACATTGCCGGCAGTACCACCAAGCCGGCCACAAAAGCGACGGCAGTATCAACCAATGTGACACTCAGCGCCATTTGGGGCAAATTTTCTTTCTTGCTTAGGTAAGAGCCATAAATCAGCATTGAGCATCCGCCGATGGTCAGTGAGAAGAAGCCCTGTCCCATTGCGGCCAATAGCAGCTGGCGATCAAATATCTTGGTGAAATCCGGGATCAGATAGTGCTTAAGTCCTTCCATCGCACCGTCTTGGGTCATGATATACAAGAACATTAAACCAAACAGCGCAAACAAAGCTGGCATCAAACGCGTCGACCATTTTTCAATACCTTGCTTGACGCCACTCTGTACAATCAAAATCGTCAGTAGGTAGAAAATAATCGCACCGAATAAGTTACGGGAAACAGAGAAACCTTTGAGCCATTCAGAAGCCATTTGGAAGCCAATAATGTCGGTAACAGCCGCCAACATAAATGAAATCAACCAACCGGCAACAATGCTATAAAAAGCCAGTACCAGACAAGGGACCGCCAGACCGATCCAGCCAACCATTGCACCCGCTTTTTTTGCAACCGGATTTGGCGACAGACTACGCATGCTATCAATCGGGTTTGCCTGGCCATGACGACCTATCGCCATCTCCACGATCAGCATCGGAAAGGCGACAACCAGAATCATGAATAAATAGACTAGTAAAAATGCCCCGCCACCATTACTGGCAGCTTGGGTAGGGAACCCCCAAATGTTCCCGAGTCCAACGGCTGCCCCAGCAGCTGCCAGAATAAATCCAACTCTTGACCCAAAATGTTCTCTGTTTCCTGCCATGATTTCTGCACTCTGCGTATCAGCGTGCTAGTACAATAATCGCTACCAGTTTTTTTATCAACCATAGATAAACCAACTGGATAAATAGTAGACAGGCAGATGGAAATATTGCGTTACAACGCTATTAAAGCCCCCCTTCATTTAGGACATATAAAAAACCGCTCACTGTATATACAGAAAGCGGTTTATTTTCACCCTATCACATTGAGCGCATGTTGCACGATTCAAAGCAGAATCGGATGGGTTACTTCATTTGAGCGAAATAGGCGGCAACATTGGCAATATCGGTATCGCTTAGCATTGAAGCCTGCGGCTGCATGACCATTGCCATTCCACCGTTGCGCTGTTTATTTTTATAAGCCTTTAAAGCACCAACAAGGTATTGCTCGTTCTGGCCTTTTAGATTCGGATAGCTAGGTATCATAGCGATACCATCAGCGCCATGACATGCCGCGCATACGGCCGCTTTTGCTTTACCTGCCGCCGCATCACCAGCAGCCATTGAAGGGGCAGACATCACTGTCGCTAACATTGCAATTGCAAGAACTTTCTTCATTAGGTCCTCTTATAATTTTGTTTTATCTAAATACCCGGCTCTTACTTTAAGCGTCCTGTTTAAGGTAAAAGTGAGGTATTTGAGAATTGTGCACTGTTTAGCCTAACATTGCACATCAGATGCATCATTGTGCCACTCTAGGTCACAGTCCTGACCGCTAAACGCTTCAACAACAAATAACCCGGCAACGGCAGCAAGCTGATCACCATAATAAATTAGGGGGGTACGCCGCCGATTCCAGCTCGGTACCCCATATTCCTGAAATAATTTTTTCAGCTTTCGCTTGCCAACTCTGCCGACCGGCTTAACCTCGATGGCCTCAGGATCAAACCGAACGGATAGTACCTCGTCCGGTGTTGGCAGACGCAGTTGGCCACCTTGCGCTTGGCGCAACGTCAAAGAGCCTAAGTTCTGCGGCAACCGGCATGGCTGACCTAATTGGCACTCTTGTTGCCAGTCTTGAATATCCGGCCATTGCTGTACCAAATACAATCGCTGCCGAAAACGCCTCACCTGTACCTGCTGCCAGCACAGTTGCGGATTGGCATCGGCTTTGGCTTGTACAACAGCCTGCCAGATTTGATCCAACTGGGCCTTGGACGGCATCAAGACATTAAACAAGCCAAGCCACTGCCGGATCAATTGCTTGCCAACTCGCTCAGATCCTAACGAGGCAACAGATAGGCTCTGATCTGCCTCTAATGCCTGCTGCAGTTTCTCGTGCAGCAGTTCTTGCAGCAAGGCATCTTGCTCGCCGCAAAGCTCAGCACTTCGCGCTACGGCCTTGCGGATCCCCGGCCAGCGTTGAATAAGCTGCGGTGTCACCTCGTGACGCAAAAAATTCCGGTCGTAGCGAGTATCCTGATTACTCTCATCCTCAACCCACTCCAGCTGATGCTGCTGACCGTAATGCTCAATTTCAGTACGGGTCGATGTCAGCAGGGGGCGAAAATGTACACCACCAGCAAATGGCGTACTTTGTGCCATTGCCGCCAGTCCAGCAGGGCCACTGCCACGCTTGAGGGCCAATAGCACAGTCTCAAGCTGATCATCCGCATGCTGGGCCGTCAATAGAATCCCCCCCGTCGGTAAATGCTTTTTCAAAGCCTGATAACGTCGTTCTCTGGCTTGCTGCTCGACACTGACCCTGCTGCCCAGCGCCAAGCTAACCCGCTCTACCTGACACTCGATTCCCTCTTCACGCGCCCAGTAGAGACAACACTGGCTCCACTCATCGGCATTCTGGCTTAAGCCGTGGTGAACATGTACAGCCAAACACCGATGCTGAGGGTTGAGGCGTAGGTACTGTCCCATCAAGCGAAGCAATACGCGAGAGTCCAGTCCGCCGCTAAGGGCCAGTACGAAATGTCTAGGCGTATCACAGTATGCCTGAAGGCTGGCAGCCAATCGGGAGTAAAGCATCAGAAAGGTCTCTTATCGAAAGCCGGTAAACTTGCTGGCATTATACCAAATGCCCCTCTAATCCCCCTAACGATTGACGAGTAACAAAAAAAGCGGGCCAACCTACGTTGACCCGCTCTATAACAATGATTATTTCTGCGTTTAGATCTACGTCTGCTTAGCAGTAGCCGTAGCTCATTAGACGCTGGTAACGACGCTCAAGTAGCGCTTCTGTATCAAGTGCTTCCAGCTCATTCAGCGTTGCTAATATCTGTGCCTTTAGTTTTCCGGCCATAGCCACCACATCACGATGTGCACCACCCAAAGGCTCTTCAATAATATTGTCGATCAACTCAAGCTCTTTCAGACGCTCAGCCGTCATGCCCATCGCTTCTGCAGCCTGAGGAGCCTTATCAGAGTCACGCCATAGGATAGAGGCACAACCTTCCGGTGAAATAACCGAGTAAGTTGAGTACTGCAGCATGTTGACACAGTCGCCCACGCCGATAGCCAGAGCACCACCAGAACCACCTTCACCCACAACGTTACAGATAACCGGTACGGTCAAACCTGCCATTGCTTTTAGGTTGGTAGCAATCGCTTCCGACTGGCCGCGCTCTTCTGCGCCAACACCAGGGTAGGCACCTGCAGTATCGATAAAGGTAATAATAGGCATCTTGAAACGCTCTGCCATTTTCATCAAACGCAGCGCTTTACGATAGCCTTCAGGTTTTGGCATCCCGAAATTACGCAATACCTTTTCTTTAGTTTCGCGGCCTTTCTGGTGGCCAATAATCATTACCGGGCGACCATCAAGACGGGCAATACCACCAACAAGTGCTTTATCGTCAGCAAAAGCACGGTCACCGGCTAACTCGTCAAACTCTGTAAATATATGCTCAGCGTAGTCAAAGGTATACGGGCGCTGTGGGTGACGGGCTAACTGCGCCACCTGCCATGCACCAAGATCACCAAAAATTTTCTTGGTTAACTCCAGGCTCTTCTTTTCTAGCTGTTCAATTTCTTTATCTAAATCAACCGATGCAGACTCATCACGACGTGATACATCACGAAGCGCTTCAATTTTTGCTTCCAGTTCAGCAACAGGTTGTTCAAACTCAAGGAAGTTCAGGCTCATACCACTTCAATCCTTTTGCTCACAATTAGTAGTGTATATTTAATAACTGTGGGCTAATTTAATTAAACTCAAGCTCTACTTGCTTTTCACCCAGCAATACTTTGAGATCGGTAATTAATTGATCTGCTGGGGTAACACGCCATTCAGTCCCGAGGGTCAACTTGGCGCGTGCATTCGAGCGCTGATAGTACACATTCACCGGTACAGTGCCTGCACGGTGTGGCTCCAGCATCTGGCTGAAGCGTTCAAAAAACTGTTCATCAATTTGCCTCTCAGTCACAGAGATAGCAAGTCCTCTCAAGTGCTTTTCTCTGGCTTCTGAGATATCCAACACTTCTCTGGCCGACATTTTAAGGCCACCGTTAAAATCATCAAAGCTGACCTGTCCGGAAACGACGACGATTCTATCTTTTTCAAGCAGATCGATATACTTTTCAAGCGGCTCTGAGAACAACATCACTTCCATCCGACCGCTGCGGTCGTCCAGTGTCATCAGGCCGATGCGGGTTCCTCGCTTGGTGGTCATTACCCTAGCGGCTATCACCAGACCAGCCACGGTCACCACTTTGTCACGTCCTGTCGGATGAGCATCCTTCAGGCGCCAAGTCGTATAATGCTTCAACTCAGGCACATAAGTATTGATCGGGTGCCCCGTCAGGTACAGGCCCAGGGTATCACGCTCCCCTTCCAGCCATATTTTTTCCGGCCACTCCGGAATATTGGCATATGCATGCTCAACTTCTTCCGGTGCCGCCGTCAATACCCCGAACATATCGGTTTGGCCGAAAGCTTCAGCCTGGTGGTGCTGGCTAGCCGCTTTGATCGCATCATCCAGTGTCGCCATCATTGCGGCACGATTTGGTCCGAGTCGGTCCATTGCCCCAGATTTAATCAGCTTCTCCAGTACCCGCTTGTTCACTTTCTTAGTATCGATACGGGCACAGAAATCAAACAGATCCTTAAAGTGGCCGTCTTTTTCCCGCGCTTCGATAATGTTCTCAATCGGGCCTTCACCCACCCCTTTCACCGCACCGATACCGTAAACAATTGCGCCATTTTCATCGACATTAAATCGATAGAGCCCCTTGTTCACATCAGGCGGTAACAGCTTTATTTTCATTCGGTGGCATTCATCCACCAGGCCCACAATTTTGTCGGTATTATCCATATCGGCGGTCATTACTGCCGCCATGAACTCAGCTGGATAGTGCGCTTTTAGCCACAGGGTCTGGTACGACACCAGTGCATAGGCTGCGGAGTGGGATTTGTTAAAGCCATATCCGGCAAACTTTTCCACCAGATCGAAGATCTTCATCGCCAGCTCGCCGTCGACGCCGTTCTTCACTGCCCCATCTTCAAAGGTGGCACGCTGCTTGGCCATCTCTTCCGGCTTTTTCTTACCCATCGCACGACGAAGCATATCCGCCCCACCCAAGGTATAGCCAGATAGGACCTGTGCAATCTGCATAACCTGTTCTTGGTACAGGATAATACCGTAGGTTGGCTCGAGGATCTCTTTCAGCGACTCATGCTGCCACTTCTCATCCGGATAGGATACCGCTTCACGGCCATGCTTACGGTCGATAAAGTTATCTACCATGCCCGACTGAAGCGGACCAGGGCGGAACAAGGCAACCAGTGCGATCATATCTTCGAAGCTGTCTGGCTGTAGTCGCTTGATCAGGTCTTTCATTCCGCGGGATTCAAGCTGGAATACCGCTGTAGACTCTGAACGCTGCAGCATTGCGAACGACTTGGCATCGTCCATCGGAATCGCCGCAATATTAACAGGCTCTTCACCTCTTGCTTCACGACGAGGGTTAATCATCCCCAGCGCCCAGTCGATAATGGTCAGCGTTCGCAGACCCAAGAAGTCAAACTTAACCAAGCCGGCGGTTTCTACATCATTCTTGTCGAACTGGGTGACCGGATTACCCCCTTCTGCATCGCAATACAGCGGAGCAAAATCGGTAATGGTCGTTGGCGAGATAACCACACCACCAGCGTGCTTACCGGCATTTCGCGTCACACCTTCAAGAATGCGACACATATCGATAAGCGCTTTAACTTCCTCATCCGCCTCATAGACCTGACCAAGCTGCGGTTCAGCATCAAACGCCTTAGCCAGTGTCATCCCCGGCTCAGCAGGCACCAGTTTGGAAATTCGGTCAACAAAGCCATACGGATGCCCCAACACCCGGCCAACGTCGCGGATAACCGCTTTCGCCGCCATCGTACCAAAGGTGATGATCTGGGATACCGCATCACGGCCGTACATTTCCGCCACGTGATCGATAACCAAATCCCGCTTATCCATACAGAAGTCGATATCAAAATCGGGCATGGAAACACGTTCGGGGTTTAGGAATCGTTCGAACAGAAGATCAAACTCCAGCGGATCCAAATCGGTAATGTCGAGGGCGTAGGCCACCAGGGAGCCTGCACCTGAGCCTCGGCCGGGGCCGACTGGCACGTCATTGTCCTTCGACCACTGGATGAACTCCATAACAATCAGGAAGTAGCCAGGGAATCCCATCTGATTGATAACTTTAAGTTCAATGTCTAAACGCTCATCGTATTCTGGACGACGCTTTGCACGTTCTTCTTCATCTGGGAATAGAAAAGCCAATCGACGCTCTAAGCCCTTTTCAGACTCCTTAACCAGGAAGTCTTCGATGGTCATCTCCCCTGTCGGGAAGTTCGGCAAGAAATATTCGCCCAGACGTACGGTAACATTACAGCGTTTAGCTATTTCGACACTATTTTCCAGCGCTTCAGGAATGTCCGAGAACAGATCGCACATTTCCTCTTCTGTTCGCAAATATTGCTGATCGCTGTACAGTTTGGGGCGATTAGGATCCACCATAGTGTAACCGTCATGGATCGCAACCCGGATCTCATGAGCATCAAACTGATCAGCAGAAATCAGCCTCACATCATTGGTTGCGACCACCGGCAACTCTGCCTGTTCGGCCAATTCAACCGCAAAGTGGAGGTAGGCATCTTCATCTGCGCGCCCGGTACGGACCAATTCAAGATAATAGCTAGCAGGAAAGTGAGTATGATAAAACTCGACACAGCGCTCAACCAACTGTTGGTTGCCTTTGAGCAATGCCTTGCCCACATCACCACTTTTACCGCCTGAGAGCAGAATCAAACCTTTCTTATGCTCGACCAGCCACTCTTTATCCATTACAGGCAAGTGTTGAACATGACCTCGCTGGTAAGCTTTGGATATCAACATGGTCAGATTCTGGTAGCCATCATTATCCGCGGCCAGTACCGTCAGATCGGTCAGCTCCTCGCCCATTTCTTCCGACTGGACCTTGAAGTCAGCCCCGATGATCGGCTTCACCCCGGCACCATGAGAGGCAAAATAGAACTTCACCAAACCACAGAGGTTGGTAAAGTCAGTCAATGCCATTGCTGGCATACCCATTGCCGCCGCTTTTTTTACCAGCGGCGGGACTTTGGACAGACCGTCCACCATTGAGAAATCACTGTGGACACGAAGATGAATAAAGCGAGGTTCAGCCATTACTAACCAGATTTGATGTGTTCTTGATACGAAGGAACAATTATAGCCTAAAGGGCTACAATCATCACCGAATGTGGCTTAACGTCCAAACTAGTGACTATTAAGCCAGCGGCAGAGATGCATTCTGCAAGGGATCAGTCGATACCCAGAATGCGTTTTACCGGTTTAAAGCTCTTGCGGTGCTGGTCAATTGCGCCCAGCGTCTCCAACGCCTCAAAGTGTACTTTGGTCGGGTAGCCCTTATGCTTGGCAAATCCATAACCTGGATACTGGGCATCCAGCTCTTCCATTTCACGATCCCGGGTTACCTTGGCCAAAATTGAAGCAGCACTGATTTCAGCTACCCGCAAATCCCCTTTTACCACCGCCTGTGCCGCCATCGGCAACTCGGGGGTTTTATTGCCATCAATTAATACATAGTCAGGCCGAACTGCCAGCCCCGCGACTGCACGTTGCATGGCAACCATCGTTGCCTGCAGAATATTTAACTGATCAATTTCTTCCGGTTCACAACGTCCCAAAGACCACGCCAATGCCTTCTCTTTGATTTCGGCAAACAGAAGGTTACGTTTTTTCTCACTCAGCTTTTTCGAGTCAGTCAGCCCTTCTATCGGTTTATTCGGGTCAAGGATCACTGCTGCCGTTACCACCGCGCCTACCAGCGGGCCGCGCCCGACCTCATCAACGCCGGCGATTAGATTGGCCTGCGGGTACTCAAAAGGTTCTAAAATTACTGCCATTTATCTATCTATCAAATTCAGGACAGCCGCTGCTGCCTGTTTATCCGCATCACACTTGATAAGCTGATGAAGACGAGAAAATTCAGCCATCAGTTCGCTGTTATCCGAACTAAGGAAACGGTCTACCTCTGCAAACAACTTTTCGGGTACGCAGTCATCCTGGAGCAATTCTGGCACCAGCTCGCGATCCGCCAGAATATTTGCCAGCGACACATATTTGGTTTTGAGCATTCGTTTTGCCAACCATGCCGTCAGTGGCTTGACCTTGTAGCCTACAACCATCGGGCGTTTGACCAACATACACTCAAGTGCGACTGTTCCGGATGCCAGCAGTACCGCATCAGCAGCGGTCATAACATTACGGGCAGTATCGTCAACCAGCACAAAATCGAGCTCTGGTGCCGTTTCCCGCCAGGCTTGCTCGAACTGCTCGCGCCGCTTCTGGTTCACCAGTGCGACGACAAAGCCAAGATCCGGGTATTTTTGCTGCAACAACTTACAGGTCTCGATAAAAGGAGCTGCCAGCATCCCCATCTCGCTGCCTCGGCTTCCGGGTAATACGGCCAGCCAACGTTTGCTGCTATCGAGATTAAGCAACTCCCTGGCAGCCTGCTGATCAGTTTGCAACGGGATTGCATCCGCCATGGTATGGCCGACAAACTCGCAAGGCACGCTAAACTTGTCATAAAATGCTTTTTCAAACGGCAGGAAGGCCAACACCAAGTTGGTCGCGGCTTCAATTTTGAAAATACGTTTCTGACGCCACGCCCACACCGACGGGCTGACATAGTGAACCGTCTTGATACCGCGCTGCTTAAGATCCAGCTCAAGGCGCAGATTAAAATCCGGCGCATCAATGCCGACAAAAACATCCGGCGGATTGTCGGTAAAATACTTAACCAGCTCAGCTTTGACCTTAAACAGGCGCGGTAAGCGACCAAGTACCTCAACAATTCCCATCACTGCCAGCTCTTCCATATCAAACAGCGTTTCCCCCCCTTCGGCCTGCATGCGCGGACCGGCGATACCGACAAACTCGGCATCCGGGTATTGCTGCCTGATGGCTTTAATAAAGCCGGCACCTAAAATATCGCCGGAGATTTCCCCGGCGACAATTCCTATTCGAAGTGGCTTCGTCATAATTAGCGAATGATACCGCGTGTTGAGTTTTCGAAGAACTCAGTAAACAGCCCTACAGCTTTATGCTCTTTGGCCATCTCTTCAATTACCGGCTTCGCTTCAGCCAATGTTTTGCCTGAGCGGTACAACTCTTTGTACACAGCACGAATAGCACGAATTTCAGGTTTCTCGAAACCGCGTCGTTTCAGGCCTTCGACATTAATACCAAACGGTGCACAGTGGTTACCCTGCGCCATCACATATGGAGGCACATCCTGAACCACGATGGAACCACCGCCCAGCATACAGTGTGCACCGATTGTGCAAAACTGGTGAATAGCCGTGATGCCACCAATGATAGCGTGATCACCGATAGTAACGTGACCTGCCAACGTTGCATTGTTGGCAAAGATGCAGCGATCACCTATCACACAGTCATGAGCAACATGAACATTAACCATAAACAGGTTGTCACTGCCCACTTTGGTGATGCCGTTATCTTGAACGGTACCACGGTGCATCTGTACGCTTTCACGGATTGTATTACGGTCGCCGATTTCCAAACGGGTCGGCTCACCTGCGTATTTCAGGTCCTGGCACTCTTCACCAATGGACGCGAACTGAAAAATTCGGTTATCGCGGCCAATTGTTGTCGGGCCTTTGACCACTACATGAGACATGATTTCGGTACCTTCACCGATTTCGACGTCTGCACCGATATAACTGAATGGGCCAATCTTTACATTCGCGCCAATCTTAACCCCTTCCTCAATAATCGCTGAAGGGTGAATATGTGCCGTTTCGTGAATCATTAGAACTCTCGTCTTGCGCATTTTAGCTCAGCAGAGCAAACCACACCGCCGTCAACTTTTGCTACACCATTGAACATAGCAATACCACGACGCTCTTTCAGAAATTCGACTTCGATGACCATCTGATCACCCGGAACTACCGGCTTACGAAATTTTGCATTATCAATACTAGCAAAATAATACAGCTCGTTTTCGGCTGGAGCACCAAAGGTCTTAAATGCCAGCAGACCTGTCGCCTGGGCCATTGCCTCGAGAATCATCACTCCAGGAAAAATCGGCATCTTTGGAAAATGACCGGTAAATTGAGGTTCGTTCACAGATACATTCTTAATCGCGCTAAGTGTTTTACCTTCTTCGTAGTCAGTTACACGATCAATCATTAGAAACGGATAACGGTGTGGAAGAAGCTCTTGAATCTCTGTGATATTTAGCGTTTTGTTCTCGCTAGTCAAAACTGAATTCCTGTCTAAATAAAATTTAAAAATACGGTATGATTTTAACGCAAAACGGCCTACACGGTGTGCAGGCCTGTTTCAGCGATGAAATTGGCAGCAATTAGCTGTTTTCTTCCAATTTCTTTTCAACGGTTTTAAGACGCTTGTTCATCTCGTCTATTTTCATTACCCGAGCAGCCGTTTTGCGCCACTCGCGGTTTGGCTGTAATGGGATACCGGAGGAGAACATACCTTTCTCCTCGATGCTACGCATCACCATTCCCATACCAGTAATCGTTACGCCATCAGCTATCTCTATGTGGCCATTGAGCACTGATGCGCCGCCGATAATACAGTACTTACCAATCTTGGTACTACCTGCAACAATAGTACCACCCGCCATCGCTGTACCATATCCGATTTGTACATTATGGGCGATTTGCATTTGGTTATCGATGATCACATTGTCTTCGATAATCGTATCGTCCAATGCGCCGCGGTCAATTGTAGTACACGCGCCGATCTCAACGCGGTTACCGATTCGAACAGATCCTAGTTGTGGGATCTTCACCCACTCACCTTTGTCATTCGCATATCCGAATCCGTCAGCACCAATAACAGTACTGGATTGAACCAAACACTGCTCACCCAGCACGACATTGTGGTAAATGGTAACGTTGGCCCATAATTTAGTATCGGCACCAATAACCGCATTTTTGCCAATAAAGCAGCCAGCGCCAATTTGCACGTTATCGCCCAGCTGAGCGCCGGATTCAATCACTGCATTATGGCCGATAGCGACCCCCTCACCGATAACCGCATCGTCGGCAATATACGCCGATGGTGCAATGTCAGTAGCTGCTACAGGGGTGGTATCTAATAACTGAGCGATCAGCGCATAACCCAAGTACGGGTCTTGCATTACCAGTGTATTGCCTTCAAAGAAAGACACATCGCCCTCTTTCAGCATCACGGCCGATGCCTTGCACTGTGCAAGATGCTTGCGATATTTACTGCTAGACAAGAACGTGATCTGTCCTTCCCCAGCCTGCTCCATACCAGCAATAGACTCAATAACTACAGTGCCATCTCCGCGTAGCTCTGCACCCAGTTTAGCTGCTATTTCAGCAAGAGTAATTCCAGCCATTATTTACCTTATTTCTTTGTAGTTGTTCAGCATCAAGTACCTGCGCTATACAGCAAGACGAAAGTGCAGACTGCAACAAAGTCAATCATACACCTTCGACTCGGCCTAGCTAGATAGGTACCAGCAAAGCTGAATAATTACCGTTTATTTAACTGCAGAGATCACCTTGGAGGACAAGTCATCTTTCGGGCTAGCATGAAGTACAGCGTTCGCATCTAGGATAATGTCATAGCCTTCGCGCTTAGCGACGTCCTGGATAGCCTTACGAATTTTTTGCACCAGCTTTTGCTCTTCTTCTGCACCACGACGGCGTTGATCTTCCTGCAAAGCTTTAGCTTTCAGTTTGTAATTTGACTCTAGTGAAGCCATCTCACGCTGTAGCTTAGTGCGATCGCTTGAGCTCATCAGCTCACCATCACGCTTCATCTTGTCCACTTTGGTTTTCATGCGACTTTCAATACCGCGAAGTTCGTCAATGCGATCTTTAAATTCACCACGCAGTTTTTCGGCCACATTATACCGTTTTGCCAGCTGAGCCATAGCCTGACCAGTTGCGACATAGCCAACTTTTTGTGCTGCTTCCGCGGCATGCGCATACATCGATGAAGAAAGAATCACCAGGCTAAGACTTGCCGCTTTAATCCACTGTTTCAAAAAGTATCTCCTCAAATTTTAGAATGTTCGTCCAATAGTGAAGGTAAAGAACTCTTCATCATCACCATCGTATTTCTTGATCGGACGAGCAACCGAGAATACGAGCGGCCCCATCGGTGACATCCACTGTAGGGCGGCACCATATGACGCACGGATCAATGACGGATCGGAATAGTCATTCAAGTACCTGCCGTCACCACTGGTTACATCATATTCCGTATCCCACACTGTACCGGCATCAACAAAGATGCTGGTTCGAATTTGGTTACGGACTTCATCCGAAGCAAACGGCGTCGGAACAATCAGCTCAGCACTAGCCAAGGCTGTAGCATTACCACCGGCGGCGTCATCAGTACCTGTAGCACAGTCGTTATTGCCACCACCACCGATCCCGCCAGCTTCACAGCCTCCGACATACACGGCTTTCGGACCAACGGTATTGGAGCGGAAACCACGCAGGGTCGAGAAGCCACCAGCATAGAAGTTTTCATAGAACGGCAGCAACTGATCACTGCCGTTGTCTGTTGTGCCATAGCCATTACCGTAACCCAGCTTACCGCGGAGCAATAGGCTGAAGTCATGCCCTTCGTTGAGCGGGAAGTACTGACGGACATCATACTGCGCCTTGAAATACTGGGCATCCGAACCAGGGATCGTCATCCGGAACGAGGCGCGCTGATGATTACCTGCCGTCGGGAAGTAACCACGGTTAAGGTTATTACGGGTCCAAGATACCGACCAGTCGAAATCATCAAGTTCAATCACGTTGTCGCCGCGGTCAAAACCATGAATCGCCTTGAACTTCTCAATCTGAGCATATTCCTGGGTATTTGAGATCTTATTATGATCATAACCTAGGCCAAACTCGAAAAAGTTAAGTTCATCGAACGGGAAACCCCATGTCAGGCTGGTCCCGTAGCTCTGGTTGGTATAATCAGAGATGTTAGCATCCGAGGCTTCGAACTCGTTGTAGTAGATCTTACCACCGAGGCTGATGCCATCGAGGGTAAAGTACGGGTCACGGTACTCCAGGCTGACGTTCTTCTGGTAGTCATTCATCATCGCATTGATACCAAAGCGATTACCGGTACCGAGGAAGTTATCCTGCTGGATCCCAGCCTGGAAGCTAATACCGGATTCCGTACCATAGCCCACACCGAAATTGATATTGCCGGCATTGGCCTCTTTGACGTTGTACTTAATATCTACCTGATCATCAGTGCCCGGAACTCGTACTGTCTGGACATCGACGTTTTCAAAGAAACCGGTACGGTTTAGACGCTCTTTGCCACGCTCGATTGATTTCGAGTTTAGCCAGCCGCCTTCCATTTGACGCATCTCACGACGCAGCACTTCGTCTTTAGTCGAAGTATTGCCTGAGAACGAAATATTTCGCACATAGATACGCTTGCCCGGATCCACATTGACAGTCAATGCCACCTGCTGGTTTTCATCATCAAAATCAGGAATCGTGGTTACTTGCGGGTAGGCATAACCGAGTTCACCCAGCTTACGCTTAACCGCTTCTTCCAACGCCGTGACTTTTGCACCGTTGTAGACTTCACCGGCACTGATTGTAACCAAACTCTCCAGATCATCGACCTTGCCGACCAGCTCACCGCGGAACTTCACGTCCTTCACGCTGTACTGCTCACCTTCATCGACTTTCAGTGTGATATACACGCCTTTCTTGTCCGGCGAAATAGCCACCTGGGTCGCATCAAGCTTGTACTTGAGGTAACCGCTGTTCAAATACTTGGAGCGCAGCGTTTCCAAATCACCAGCAAGCACCTGCTTCTGATACTTTTCATCAGCCAGGAAATTCCACCAAGGTACTTCCGCCTGCAGATTGAATTTATCTTGAAGCTCTTCATCGGAAAAAACGTCATTACCGATAAAGTTGATTTGCTGGATTTTGGCCGAGACACCCTCGGTAAAGACAAACTTCAGGTCAGCACGATTTCGCGGCAGCGGAGTAACAACCGCCTTTACCGTCGCATTATATTTACCGACGCTATAATAGAAGTCTTCAAGCCCTTTTTCTATCTTGCTCAGAGTCGTACGATCTAACGCTTCACCAATACTGATCCGCGAAGCATCAAGATTTTCTTTAAGCTGCTCTTCCTTGATAGCTTTGTTGCCAGAGAAGGTGATATTGGCAATAGTCGGACGCTCAAGGACTTTAATTAACAGCGTATTTCTATCACGGTAGACTTTAATATCTTCAAAATTTCCAGAAGCAAAAAGCGCCTGAATCATTTCCGAAACATCACGCTCATCAACATCGTCACCCACTCGGACCGGCATTTTCAACAATGCCGCACCCAGCGTAACGCGCTGCAAGCCTTCGAAACGAATATCATCAACTACAAATTGTTCCGCGCTCTGCGCAACACTACTACCGAGTAAAAGTGATGCGACCAACAGTTTTTTCATCGCCATTAGTGTTCTGATTATTCCTTGCTAAAAACGCACTTATTAAAGGCGGGTAAAATCATTGAATAGCGCTACGGCCATTAACGCAACCAAAATGGCTGATCCCACTCTGTAGCCTATATCCTGAACACGTTCAGAAACAGGACGACGAGTTACCGCTTCAATGGCGAAGAACATCAAATGTCCACCATCTAGCACTGGCAGCGGTAACAAATTAACAATACCTAAGTTCACACTGATCAAGGCCAGAAAGCCTAGAAAATACACCACCCCATAATCGGCGGTCATCCCAGCACCTTTAGCTATCGAGATCGGGCCACTTAGATTTTTGATTGCAACATCACCCGTAACCAACTTAGTTACCATATCAAACGTTAGAGTAACCAGCTGCCACGTTTTTTCTGCAGCCTTGCCAACAGCTTCAACGGGGCCATATTGCAAATTAATCCGGTATGATTCCGGCCAAGGCTCAACCTTCGGCGCAAAACCGGCGTAGCCGATAACGTCACCGTCACGCTGTGTTTTCGACTCTGGCGTGAGCGTAAGCAATACCATCTCCCCCTCACGTAGCACTTCCATGCCAAGAGCCTGAGAAGGATGGGAACGTATCGCATCAACGACCTGCTGCCACTCAGTTACCGGAGTAGCATTGATTGCTACAATTTCGTCATTTAACCTCAAACCGGCCGCTATTGCTGCGCCATCATCAACAAGTTGTGAGATCACGAGTGTAATTGCCGGTGAGTAAGGTGCAATGCCCAAAGATGTCAATACCCGCTCTTCGTCCGGGTCAAACGACCAGTTCGTTAGATCAAGTATACGCTGCACTTCGTACTCAGTATCAGGCTCGGTGACAGTGACGACCATCTCTTTGTCACCGATATGAGAAATCATCGCCATATTAACGGATTCCCAATCAGCGGTTTGGATTCCTGAAATAGATTTTAGTTCCATCCCATTGCTAATTCCTGCTTCTGCGGCAATAGATTGCGGAGCAATGTCACCAATCACCGGGCGCACAGCCGGTACCCCAATCAAGTAAACAACCCAATAGGCAAAGACTGCAAAAAGGAAGTTAGCAAACGGACCAGCTGCTACAATGGCACTGCGCTGCCATAGCGCCTTGTTGTTGAAGGCCTGATTCTTTTTCTCTTCAGGTACATCATCAACACGTTCATCGAGCATTTTGACATAACCGCCCAACGGGATCATAGCCAACGTATATTCGGTACCGTCCTTACCCACCTTACGCCATAAGGCCTTGCCGAAACCAATCGAAAAACGTTCGACAAATACTCCGCAACGACGGGCTACCCAGAAGTGACCAAACTCATGAACGGCAATTAATATCCCCAGAGCGAGTAAAAATGCCCCTAGGTTCCACAATATTCCCATCATACAGATACCTTTCTAATCACTTCCTGCGCTAAAAAACGAGCCATTCTATCCAGCTCAATGACACTTTCCAAGTCAGTCGGCTCGGTCATTTGCGCTAGATCGAGAACCTGGGTAGTCACTTGTGCGATATCGGTAAACCTTAGCTGATTATTCAAAAAAGCAGCCACGGCTTCTTCATTGGCTGCATTTAAGGCCGTCGTTGCAGCCTGTCCTGCATAACACGCTTCCATAGCCAGTTTCAGGCAAGGATACCGCTTAAAATCAGGCTGCAAGAAAGTAAACTCACCCACTTTGCTAAAATCTAGCGGTGCCACACCAGCATCTACTCTTTCAGGATAGGACATCGCGCAGGCAATAGGCGTTCTCATATCAGGCAGCCCCATCTGCGCCAGCACCGAGCCATCTTTGTATTGAACCATAGAGTGGATAACTGACTGCGGGTGGATGATCACGTCCATTTGCTCGCGAGAGGCATTGAATAGCCAACGTGCCTCGATATACTCCAGCCCCTTATTCATCATTGTGGCTGAATCAACGGAGATCTTTGGCCCCATCGACCAGTTTGGATGGGCAATGGCCATTTCAGGTGTCACTGCGGCAAGCTCTGCCACATTGGTATAACGAAACGGGCCACCAGAACCTGTTAGTAAAATTTTGCTGATCCCATGCTTTTCCAGATCACAATGGCCCATCGCGCGCTGGATCTCTGCAGGCAGACTCTGAAATATAGCATTGTGCTCACTGTCTACCGGCAATAGTTCGGCACCATACTGCTGACAGGCGTCTATGAACATCTGCCCAGACATAACCAGGGCTTCCTTGTTTGCCAGCAAAATGCGCTTGCCCGCTTTTACCGCAGCCATGGTAGGCAGCAAACCAGCCGCACCGACAATGGCAGCCATGACAGTATCAACTTCATCAAGAGCTGCTATCTGACTCATTCCAGAGGCACCAGCAAGAACCTCTGTCGGAATATTATGCTGCTTCAGTACTACACTTAGCTCTGCTGCCGCTGATTCAGACGCCATTGCGACATACTTCGGCTTCCATTGCAGGCATAACTCGAACATTTTTTGGCTATTCGAACCTGCGGCCAGTGCAACTACTTCGAACAAATGCGGACTTTGTGCCGCAACCGCCAACGTACTGCTCCCGATAGAGCCCGTCGCACCAAGAATCGCTAACTTACGCATAAAATCACTTTCTTCAGCCGTGAAGAGCCGCCCATAATTGGCAGCTCAGTAAAACAGGGATCCGCTAAGATTTTATTTGCCCTGCTGAACAAATTTGCTCGTTTGTTAACCATTGCCAAGCGGCTCATACGATGAGTAAGCACTCTTTCATTATGGCTGACATCACACAGCAAAAACTGGCTATATCATACTAGCCAGAGGTAGAGCAAAGCAAAAACAGGAAGGGCGGCCGTCAAGCTGTCAATACGGTCAAGAATCCCGCCGTGTCCGGGGAGGATACTACCGCTGTCTTTAATGCCAGAGGCACGCTTGAACATACTCTCAACCAAGTCACCAAGTACAGAAGCAACCACCGTAACTATTGCAATCACCAACAAGCTACCCAGGCTGACAAAAGGAATGTCCATCAGGGCTGCGCCCCCCCAGGTAACTAATACAGCCAGCACAGCACCACCGACAAGGCCTTCGATCGTCTTGTTCGGACTCACGGCCGGTGCCATCTTATGCTTGCCGAAGCGTTTGCCTGAGAAATAAGCGCCCGTATCAGCCGACCATACCAAGAAGCAAACCAGCATCACCAGCTGGGCACCATGATAAGGCGATTCGGTATAATTGACGGCGCGGAGCATCAAGATACTCCAGAAGAAGGGGATCAGGGTCAGTAGGCCAAAAAGATATTTCAAAGATGTGGATTTGGACCAGAGCGCTGAACTAGAAGGGTAAGTCACTGCTAACATAGAAGCGACCAGCCACCAGATCCCGCCAACCAGCAACATATACTGATGCGACGGAGCCAGAACGGACAAGGTTGCCACATCCGTCGGCATAATGATAATTGATGCCCCCAAAGCAATAGCGGGTACCAACATCGCGCCTAAGCGCGACTTCGTATCAACAAATTGTGTCCATTCCCAAAAACCGACCATGGTAATCGCGGCTACAGCGAAAACAAAAGCAGGGAAAGGTAAAAAAAAGATCCCTGCTATTACTAACGGCGCGAGGATTAGTGCGGTAATAATACGTTGCTTAAGCAAGCTGCGTCCTCTCGTTTTTCATTATATGTTAGTAACGACTTAGCATTTCTATGTTGCTGTCTGTCTATTGCTACTATTGTTGTAATAAAGCCTGCACCTGCTCGCCAGTGCATCCAAAGCGGCGCTCACGGTTGACATACCATGCAACGGCATTCGCCAGGCTTTGCTCGTCAAAATCAGGCCAGTGCTGCTCGGTAAAGTACAGCTCGGCATACGCCATCTGCCATAACATGAAGTTACTGATGCGGCATTCGCCACTGGTACGGATCAGCAGGTCTACTTCAGGTAAACCTGACGTCGACAAACCTTGCGCCAGCATATCTTCGGTAATATCCTCGGCCGTCAGCCCCTGCTCGGCAACTTGATGGGCCAGGCGCTTAGTCGCCTGCAAAATATCCCACTGGCCACCATAGTTAGCTGCGATATTCAGCACCATACCGGTATTACTGGCAGTCAGCGACTCAGCTTCAGTTATTTTCTTCTGCAACCGTTGGCTGAAACGGGTAGTATCGCCAATGATCCGTAACCGTATATTGTTCTTGTGCAGACGTTTCACTTCGCGACCTAACACCGTCATGAAGAGCTCCATCAACAATGACACCTCATCTTCCGGGCGACGCCAGTTTTCGCTACTGAAGGCGAAAAGTGTCACCACCTGAATACCGAGGCGACTTGCCGTCGAGACAGTCTTACGTACGGCTTCTACGCCAGCCTTATGGCCAAACACTCGAGCTTTGCCCTTTGCTTTAGCCCAGCGACCATTGCCATCCATGATGACAGCAATATGCTTAGGCAAACTATCAGCAGAAAGTGCAGTTTCGATTGTATGCTCTGCCATACATCTCCCTCAAAAAAAAAGCGCCGTGCTGCACGCACAGCGCCTCAAACCTGGTAAAGCTAATATAGGCACTTAGCGCCTTATACTTCCATTAGCTCTTTTTCTTTCACTTCAAGAACAGCATCAATATTTTTAACCGCTGCATCTGTAAGCTTTTGAATTTCATCTTGCGCGCGACGATCGTCATCTTCTGAAATTTCTTTCTCTTTCAGCAACGCTTTAACATCAGCGTTCGCATCACGACGAATGTTACGGATAGCAACGCGGCCCTGCTCAGCTTCTGCACGAACAATCTTAACCAGATCGCGACGACGCTCTTCAGTCAGCGGCGGCAATGGAACACGGATAACCGTACCCGCAGACATTGGGTTCAGGCCCAAGTCAGACATCATGATCGCTTTTTCGACTTTCTGCGTCAGCTCTTTATCAAACACTGTGATTGCCAGTGTACGTGAGTCTTCAGCAACAACGTTTGCCAGCTGCTTAAGCGGCGTGTTGGCACCGTAATACTCTACGTAGATAGTATCAAGCAAGCTCGGATGAGCACGACCCGTACGTACTTTAGCCAATTGGTTTTTCAGCGCTTCAACGCTTTTGCCCATGCGCTCTTGCGCATCTTGTTTAATTGCATCAATCACGATTAATACCCTTAATGATTCGGTAATCGCGGGAGCGCCTACGCTCCCGTTCGGAATGAGTCGACAGAACTTACTTGATAGAAGCTTGGCCGTTCGAGATCAAGGTGCCTTCTTGCTCACCCATTACCACACGGCGCAGTGAGCCTGGCTTATTCATGTTAAAGACACGAATTGGCATGCCGTGGTCACGAGCAAGTGTAAATGCCGCTAAGTCCATCACTTTCAGTTCTTTATCAAGAACGTCATTGTAACCAAGCTTATCATAAAGAACAGCTTCTGGGTTTTTAACTGGATCATCTGTGAATACACCGTCAACTTTTGTCGCTTTCAGTACCACGTCAGCTTCGATTTCGATACCGCGAAGGCAAGCTGCAGAATCAGTAGTAAAGAACGGGTTACCCGTACCAGCGGAGAAAATGACTACGCGGCCCTGGCGTAGCTGGCTGATCGCATCAGCCCAGTTGTAGTTGTCACACACGCCGTTTAGCGGAATTGCAGACATCACTCGAGCGTTCACATAGGCACGGTGCAACGCATCACGCATCGCCAGGCCATTCATCACAGTTGCTAGCATACCCATGTGATCGCCCACAACTCGGTTCATACCTGCTTCTGCAAGGCCAGCACCACGGAATAGGTTACCACCACCGATAACCAGGCCAACTTGCACACCTAGCTCAATAAGTTCTTTGATTTCCTGAGCCATACGGTCAAGAACTTGCGCATCAATACCAAAACCTTCGTCGCCCTGCAGTGCTTCACCACTGAGTTTCAGCAAAATTCGTTGATAGGTCGGTTTAGGATTTGTGGTCATTAGGTTTACCTTCCAGGCTTACAAATAGAGATATGGAGTTGTAAAAAGACCGCAGCCTTGGCTACGGTCTTTGGAGTTCGTTTCAAGAAGGATTAACCCTTCTGAACAGCTGCAACTTCTTCAGCGAAGCTCATTTCTTGAGCTTTCTCGATACCTTCACCCACTTCTAGGCGAATGAAGTTAGTTACTGTTGCGCCTTTAGCTTTAAGCATTGCGCCAACAGTTTGAGAAGGGTCCATGATGAACGCCTGGCCAGTTAGAGAAACTTCGCCAGTGAACTTCTTCATGCGACCAACAACCATTTTCTCTGCAATCTCTTGTGGCTTGCCAGATTCAACAGCGATAGCAACTTGAATTGCTTTTTCTTTCTCAACTACGTCTGCTGGTACGTCTTCTGGGTTAACGAACTCAGGCTTAGACGCTGCAACGTGCATTGCAACGTGCTTAATAGTTTCTTCGTCTGCTTCACCAGCAACAACAACACCGATACGGTCGCCGTGACGGTAAGAACCAACTTTAGCGCCTTCGATGAACTCAACACGACGGATGCTGATGTTCTCACCGATTTTAGCAACTAGAGCGATACGAGTCTCTTCAAACTTAGCTTGAAGAGCAGCAATATCTAGACGCTCTGCAAGTGCAGCGTCAAGAACTTGGTTAGCAAATGCTAGGAAGCCCGCATCTTTTGCTACGAAGTCAGTTTGGCAGTTAACTTCAAGAAGAGCAGCAACACCGTCTGCATCTTTGATTAGGATCGTGCCTTCAGCAGCAACGTTACCTGCTTTTTTAGCAGCCTTAGCAGCGCCACTCTTACGCATGTTTTCGATCGCTAGCTCAATGTCAGCGTTCGCTTCAACAAGCGCTTTTTTACATTCCATCATGCCTGCGGCAGTACGCTCACGCAGTTCTTTAACTAGGGCAGCTGTAACTGTTGCCATTGTTATATCCTCAGTTTTGAATACTTGGTATAAAAATCAGGGGCCGATATAGGCCCCTGGTAACCATACTTAGCTTACACAAGGTAACTTAAGATGCTCTAAAGGAGCTGGCTATTATTCAGCTTCAGCTACGAAACCATCTTGCTCAGCTTGAACAACGATGTCTTGGTTACGTGCTTCAGTTACAGTTTGTGCTACAGCACCAGTGTAAAGCTGAATAGAACGGATTGCATCATCGTTACCAGGAACAATGAAATCAACGCCGTCTGGGTTAGAGTTAGTATCTACTACTGCAAATACTGGGATACCCAGGTTGTTCGCTTCTTTAATAGCAATGTGCTCGTGATCAGCATCGATTACGAACATTGCGTCTGGAAGGCCACCCATGTTCTTGATACCGCCAAGTGACTTCTCAAGCTTCTCCATTTCACGAGTACGCATTAGCGCTTCTTTCTTGGTTAGCTTGTCGAAAGTACCGTCAGTAGACTGAACTTCTAGGTCTTTTAGACGCTTGATTGACTGGCGAACAGTTTTCCAGTTAGTCAACATGCCGCCCAACCAGCGGTTGTTCACGTAGAACTGATCACAGTTAATCGCAGCTTCTTTAATTGATTCGCTGGCTGCACGCTTAGTACCAACAAAAAGAACTTTACCCTTGCGAGCAGAAATCTTGTTGATTTCAGCAAGAGCGTCGTTGAACATTGGTACAGTTTTCTCAAGGTTGATGATATGTACCTTGTTACGAGCACCAAAGATGAATGGCTTCATTTTTGGGTTCCAGTAACGAGTTTGGTGACCGAAGTGAACACCAGCCTTAAGCATGTCGCGCATTGATACAGTTGCCATTGAATATTCCTCTATGGGGTTAGGCGTCCACATATCCCATTCTACCGACCCATGATTTGCATTACTGCAAACCTGCAGCCTCGCGAAAGACTGATGAGCACCCCGGAGAACGTGCCGATATGTGTGAGTGATTAATATAAAGTATGTGTAATTTAAACCAGCAGGGTCGAAACACAAGTTAGCTAATTACGGCGCGCTTTATACCATATTTTACCAACCAAAATCTAGCCTAATTATAGTTGAGGCTGCCAAACTTGGTTTCCATCCAGCGTCCTCACTGTTAACATATAACCAATAGAAAACAGTCAACGTAGAGAAGATTGGATGAGCATCAAGATAAAAACGGCTGATGAAATTGAAAAAATGCGCATTGCTGGCCGTTTGGCTGCCGATGTGCTGGAAATGATCGAACAGCACGTAAAAGCCGGTGTGACGACCGAAGAGCTGGATCGTCTCTGTCATGAGTATATTACCAACGAGCAAGGTGCCGTTCCCGCACCGCTCAATTATCATGGTTTCCCAAAATCAATCTGTACATCTATCAACCATGTAATCTGCCATGGTATCCCTGCCGAGCAGGACGAGGCCGTTAACGGTAAGTACAATAAGCCTGCAATTCTGAAAGACGGAGATATCATCAATATTGATATCACTGTCATCAAAGACGGCTACCACGGTGACACCTCCAAGATGTTCGAAATCGGCGAGGTATCGCTGGAAGACAAGCGTCTATGCCGCGTCGCGCAAGAGAGCCTTTATCATGCAATGAAAAAGGTAAAACCTGGTGCCAAATTGGGCGAAATCGGTACAACTATCCAGAAATTCATCAAAAACGGCAACAGCCGCTTCTCGATAGTGAAAGATTTCTGCGGTCACGGTATTGGTAACGAGTTCCACGAGGAACCGCAGGTCGTTCACTACAAAAACAACGACCGAACTGTCCTGAAGGCGGGCATGTGCTTCACTATCGAACCAATGATCAATGCCGGCAAGTTTGGCTGTGATGTCGATGATAACGATGGCTGGACAGTTTACACGGTAGACGGCAAGAAATCGGCCCAATGGGAGCACACCCTACTGGTCACCGATACTGGCTGCGAAGTGCTGACCCTGCGCAAGGAAGAGAGTATTCCTCGCCATATGCACAACTAACATCAGATAACCTTGAAAAACCGGCCATCAGGTCGGTTTTTTGTTCCGTTGCGGTTATAGTAGTAGAAATACGACTCATAACATGGCACGGACTGCGATGATAGATACTTCCTCAGCCTCTGAACAAATCCCCCCTGAGCCCCTCTCACAAGAAGCCTTGCGCAGTGAGCTTGAGCAATTTACTACCCAGCAGAAACAGCTGTTCGCCAATCACACGCCAATCACCGAACTGGTAGAATCCCGTGCTGGTTTTATCGATAGTCTGTTGCAGCGATTATGGCTGCATTACAGCCTCGATAAACACCGCGAGCTGGCACTGATTGCCGTAGGCGGATATGGCCGGGGCGAGCTCCATCCGCTTTCCGATGTCGATATTTTGCTACTCAGCGAGCATCGGCTGGACGAGTCGACAGGCAGGACGGTCAGCGAATTCCTTACTTTCCTGTGGGATCTCAAGCTGGAGGTGGGCCATAGCGTTCGTACCATTGACGACTGTTTTGAAATCGGTCTTGAAGACTTGACAGTCGCTACCAACTTACAGGAATCACGCCTGCTGTGTGGCAATCCTGATACTTTCCAGTACCTGGAAGAAAAAATTAATTCCGGCAAGTTTTGGCCAAGTGAAGCGTTTTACCAGGCGAAGCTGGAAGAACAAAAGGTTCGCCATGCCCGCTACCACGACACCACCTATAACCTCGAACCGGATATCAAATCCAGCCCCGGCGGACTGCGCGACATCCATACTCTGAGCTGGGTTGCCCGGCGTCATTTTGGGGCCACCAGCCTGCTGGAAATGAGTCGTTTTGGCTTTTTGACCGATGCCGAATACCGTGAGCTGGTCGAATGCCAAGACTCACTGTGGCGTATTCGCTTTGCCCTGCACAGCGAGCTCCGACGTTACGATAATCGCCTGACCTTCGAGCATCAGGCCTCGGTTGCCGAAAAGCTAGGCTATACCGGCGAGGGGAACCGTCCGGTAGAGATGATGATGAAGGAGTTCTACCGGACCCTGCGCCGAGTATTGGAACTCAACAAAATGTTATTGCAACTATTTGATCAGGCCATTATTAACAAAGGACAGATCACAGATGCAATCCCCTTAGATGACGACTTTCAGCTTCGAGGCCACCTCATCGAAGCGACCAAGCCCGCCTTGTTTCAGGCTCGGCCTGAAACTATTCTCGATATGTGCCTGCATGTTGCACGAAACGCCGATATTGAAGGAATTGCAGCCCCGACTTTGCGCCAGCTTCGAACGGCCCGACGACGCCTGAACCGTTTTTTGGTCGATATCCCCGAAGCACGGGAAAAATTCATGGAGCTGGTTCGCGAGCCCAACGCCCTGCAAAGGGCATTTCGCCTGATGCACCGACACGGTGTGTTATCTGCTTACCTTCCCCAATGGAGCCAGATCGTAGGCCAGATGCAGTTCGACCTGTTCCACGTTTATACCGTTGATGAACACAGTGTCCGGTTGCTCAAAAACCTCAACAAGTTTAGCGATCCGGACAACCGTCAACGCCATCCGATCTGCTGCGAGGTGTATCCGCGGATCGCCAAAAAAGAGATCCTGATCCTGGCTGCGATCTTCCATGATATCGCCAAGGGACGCGGTGGCGACCACTCCGAACTCGGCGGTATTGAAGCCTATGATTTCTGTATCCAGCATGGCCTCTCCCGTCCCGAAGCCAATTTGGTCAAATGGCTGGTCAACAAGCATCTGCTGATGTCAGTCACAGCCCAGCGTCGTGATATATACGATCCTGAAGTCGTCACTGATTTTGCCATGCAGGTGCGGGACGAGGAGCGACTTGATTATCTGATCTGCCTCACCGTTGCCGATATCTGTGCAACCAACCAGGAGCTATGGAATAGCTGGAAACGTACCCTGCTGGCCGAGCTCTATTACTCGACGCAAAAAGCCCTTCGCCGCGGGCTGGAAAACCCGCCGGATGTCCGTGAGCGGATCCGCCATAACCAGCAAATGGCATCTGCGCTTCTGCGTAGCCAGGGTTTTGCCCCACGTGAAATCGAAGTCTTGTGGCAACGCTTCAAGGCTGATTATTTCCTGCGCCACACCCACAAGCAGATAGCCTGGCATGCCGAAGCAATCCTGACCCATGAAGATCCTGACAAGCCATTAATCTTGCTGAGCAAGAAAGCGACTCGCGGAGGTACCGAGGTCTTTGTTTATAGCAAGGACAAGACCAAGCTATTTGCGCTTGTAGTCTCGGAGCTGGACAAAAAGAACCTCAGTGTCCACGACGCCCAAATCATGAATAGCAAAGATGGCTATGCCCTCGATACCTTTATGGTGCTGGATCCGACCGGCAAGGCACTGAATGAAAACCGTCATAATACCGTACGCCGGGCGCTGGTAAGTGCCTTGACCCAAATGAAGTCAGAACGCAAGAAAAAGCGCGCACCACGTAAGTTGCTTCATTTCCATGTCAAAACCAAAGTTAATTTTCTACCGACCAAAACGGGGAAGAAAACCATGATGGAATTGATTGCCCTTGATATGCCGGGCCTGCTCGCTCGTGTCGGTTCGGTTTTTGCCCGGCAAAAAGTGATCTTGCAGGCAGCTAAAATCACCACTATTGGCGAAAGGGCTGAAGACTTCTTTATCTTGGTCAACGAGGACGGGGCCCAGCTCAGTGAAGAGCAACAGCTGCAACTCAAAGATGCCCTGATTGCTCGGCTCAACGCCGCTAAATAATCATTCAAATCACTCACCAGCTTTCCCCTGCTATCAAGATCCCCGAGCCACTTACCACCGGCTCGGGGGAATCTCGATCTCGCCCACACATTAAGTGCTACATCAGGACGCTGTCGTCTGTAATTGCTACATTCTTTAACACAACAGTCCATAAGAATGAGGCCTCTCTATGTACCCAAACCTCACCAGTATCGGTATTGAAAATCCGGAAACCATCGAGCGTTACAGCCTGCGCCAGGAAGCAACCAACGACATTCTGAAAGTGTATTTTGCCAAGCAAAAAGGCGAGCTCTTTGCCAAAAGTGTCAAATTCAAGTTTCCGCGCCAGCGGAAATCTGTCGTCGTTAACAGCGGCAACCGTGAATATAAAGAAATCACTGAAATCAACCGTAACCTGACCTTTGTGATTGATGAGCTTGATCAGCTAACCAATAAAAAGCATACGGACGTTGATGTTAAGAAGAAAATACTGAAAGATTTACGACACCTTGAGCAGGTCGTTACCCATAAAATTGCCGAGATCGAGGCCGATTTGGAAAAATTAAAATAATCCTGACTTGCACTCCTGACCGTAACCTCAGGAGTGCCGATGACAGGCAGAGTTAATTTTGAGGTTTATCGATTAAAAGCTTAAGCGACTCGCTCAATAAACTGCTCTAGCCAAGGCATAACAACTTCTTGCGCATCAAAGTTAACACAGGCATCAATATCCAGGCGTTCATTGACAGGCTTTGCCTGAAGTTGCACCAGCAGCTCATCAAACTGACGTCCAGCTCCACAATATCGTTCCTCGCCGTAGCTTGAGTCACCCATCGAAATCACACCGTATTCCAACCCTGTCAGCAATGGAAACTGCTCATTCAATGCTTGGTAAAGCGGCAATAAGTTATCAGGGATCTCGCCCTGCCCCGTCGTCGAGGTGATCACCAGCGCAGCATCATTTTGGTAGTCGAGAAAATCCGCTATCTGCGGTTCAAGAAACAGCTGCGCCACATGCCCCCTGACAATCAGCAGCTCTACGACTTCCTGAGCGACGTCCTCTGCCCCTCCGTATACCGATCCTACAAAAACACCTACCTTTGCCATCGCTTCCGGCCTCGCTGCCATTATGTATTCCTTCAACTAATGTGGCTGGTTGTCTGGCCTGATGCAAATAAAAGTCACTGATTACGCGATGTCGCCCATTAAATTCTGACTGTTAGGTTTTGGGCGCCATCAGTGCCACAGACCAGTCAAATGCTACCATCACCCGATTCCAGGCTTCATCGGTACAGGCTCTAATATCAAGCTCCTCACCGGTAACAGGGTGCTCAAGCTGCAGGCGAGAGGCATGCAACATCAAACGACGGCACTCATAGTTGTCCCTGAACATACGGTTATGACGACCATCACCATGGTTTACATCTCCGATGATATGGTGGCTTAAATGGTGCATATGACGACGTAATTGATGCTTGCGGCCAGTTTCTGGTTTCATTTCCACCAAGCTATAGCGGCTGGTTGCATAGCGACCGACAGGAATATCGGTTTCGACAGTCGCAACGGGCTGGTATGCCGTTACTGCCTCTTGAGCCTCCTGTTCTTCCGCGGCATTTTTATCCGCAATTTTATCCAGTTCCTTTTTGAGTGGATAATCTAAAACCGCCGCTTCTTTTACCCAGCCGCGTACTACGGCATGATACGTTTTATGGATATCTCGACCGGCAAATTTTGGCATCATTAACGCAGCGATTTCGCTCGACAGCGCAAACAGTAGTACACCGGAAGTCGGGCGATCCAACCGATGCAAGGGAAAGACATGCTGTCCAATCTGGTCGCGCAATGTCTGCATGACAAAAACCGTTTCATGGCTATCTAACCAAGAGCGATGAACCAGCATTCCGGCAGGCTTGTTTACAGCAACTAGGTACTGGTCTTGATAAAGGATCTCTAATTCCATCGTTTATTTTGCTCTGAACAGGTGATCGAAATTGCGGGTAACACGATAAACCGCAGTATTACCAGGTTGGCCTTTCATGGCTTCTTCTACATAGGGGGAGATTTCAAAATGTATCGGCAACGGTGCATTCAGTGCTACCAGCTGCTTCATCTGGGGAATAAAGATCCACTGTAGCCACTGACTACAGCTCAGGGTATCTATGGCAAAGGGCTCGGAGCTGGCTAAAGCAGACGGATCCGGTGACTCGCCCTCCCAGATGTCAGCTTCCCGCATGACGGTTTCAAGCCGATCCAGCAATTGTTGGGTGTGATGGTATTTATCCATCGTCATTCTCCCTAGAAGAAACTACTTATACCAAACTAAACAATAAAGCGCGCAAGGATACCATCTTAGCCGCAGAGTCCATATACCCAAGCATCTTGAGGTCGCTTGGGTATATAATCAGGGCATCATTTAAGAGTAAGCATAATATCCATGGATAAATTTCACACCCTGACCCAACTACTGGAT
>Ga0209379_10000554_pt1 | contig 29871 bp, 18 predicted proteins | sample tdDd001_FD_187124 | JGI IMG/M metagenome (GOLD analysis project Ga0209379, IMG submission 187124) | Marine sediment microbial communities from the Atlantic coast under amendment with organic carbon and nitrate - tdDd00.1 (SPAdes)... | ecosystem: Environmental > Aquatic > Marine > Coastal >...
CATAATGATGATATTAGAAAAGTAGAAGGCAATGCAAGATGATAAAAGAGATTACTTCAAAACAAAATCCTTTTTTAAAACAAGTAATAAAACTTCATACTAAAAAAGGGCGTTTGAAGCAAGGTGAATATATTTTAGATGGCCTAAGAATAGTGAGTCATGCAATAGAACAGAAATGTAATATATCGTGTCTAATTGTAGCAGAGGGATTCATCGATTCAATCGAAACACTTGATTATGATGGTGTGATTTACAAAGTTCCTAATAGCATTATGAAGATGATTGTGGAAACTGAAACACCTCAAGGTATTGCTGCTGTGATTAAAATTTCAGAGCCGAAGTTAATACCTGGTAAGATATTACTTCTTGATCAAATACAGGACCCTGGTAATTTAGGGACTTTGATTCGTACAGCTGATGCTGCAGGTTTTACAAGTGTTATGCTTCGAAAGGGATGTACAGATCCTTACAGTCAAAAATCATTAAGATCGTCTATGGGTTCAATTGTTTCCATTCCTGTTCTTGTGAATCAAGACCTAGAAGAGATTGCTTCTTTAAAAACGTCACATCAGATTTATGGTGCCGCTTTAGAAGGAGGAACACCTTATCAACAGATTACTTATAAAAATCAAAGTGTTTTAATTATTGGAAACGAAGGCAACGGGATTTCAAAAGAAGTTTTAGACTTAGTGGATCAAAGAGTTTATATTCCAATGCATGGAGATGTAGAATCTTTAAACGCTGGAATCGCTGGTGGTATCCTGATGTTTGAAATGGTGAAATAGTTTCGTTTGATGAGGTTTGATCTTTGGGGTTGTGGAAGCATAAACCTTATGATATAATACTAGCATTAAAAGCAATGAAAAAGAGAGTAGTAGACCAACTGATTTTAAGAGAGAGGGCATTTGCTGTGAGTCCTTATGAAGTAATCTATGAAGTTCACTTTTGAGCTGTAGGACTGAAAATAAGTAAGTTCTAACGCATCATCCACGTTACGGATTTCGAGTGGCCTTTATGGCAATTTGGGTGGTACCACGGAATAATACTTCGTCCCTGTTTAGGGAGGAAGTTTTTTTATTGTGTAAGAATTTATATTCAGGGTATGTGAAACTATTGATATAACTTTATTACATGGTTACTAATTAGGGTGTGCAAAAGACACACTTCTTATTGAGAAAATAAATTGTTTTACTATGAGAGGAGAGAGACATGAAAGAACGTTTACTTCAGATTCGCGAAACGGCAGCTGAAATGATTGAATCATCATCGTCTTTGAAAGCTGTAGAAGAACTTAGAATTAAGTTTTTAGGTAAAAAAGGTGAATTAACAGACATCTTAAAAGGTATGGGCAAGCTTTCAAAAGAAGAAAGACCAGAAATGGGTAAAGTATCAAATGATGTAAGAAGTTTTATTGAGGGTATCTTAAGTGAGAAGAAAGAAGCTCTAGAAAAAGATGCATTAAATGAAAAATTGAAAAGTGAAGTTATTGATGTAACAATGCCTGCAACTAAATCAACTGTTGGTAACAAACATCCTTTGATGAAAGTTTTTGATGAGCTTTCAGATATCTTCCTTGGTATGGGATATAAAATAGCAGAAGGGCCAGAAGTTGAAACTGTTTATAATGCATTTGATGCTTTAAACTCACCAGATGATCATCCTTCAAGAAGTCAATCAGATACTTTTTACTTTGCACCTGATATTTGTTTAAGACCTCATACATCAAGTGTTCAAATTAGAACGATGCAAAAACAAAAACCGCCGATTAAGATTATTTCGCCTGGTAGATGTTTTAGATTTGACGAATTGGATGCAACGCATTCACCTATGTTCCATCAACTTGAAGGTTTAGTAGTTGATGAGAATGTTACAATGGCAGATCTTAAAGGTGCTCTAGATCTATTTGTTAAGAGATTCTTCGGTTCAAACATTAAAACAAAATTCAGACCACATCATTTCCCATTTACAGAGCCAAGTGCTGAAGTAGATGTAACATGTTTCAAATGTAATGGTGTTGGTTGTAAAGTATGTGGTGGCACAGGTTGGATTGAAATTCTTGGTTGTGGTATGGTTCACCCTGATGTACTAGAAGAATGTGGTATTGACTCAGAAAAGTATTCTGGATTCGCATTTGGTATGGGTGTAGATAGAATCACGATGCTTAAATATGAAATTGAAGATATAAGATATTTATTCGAAAATGATATGAGAATGATTAACCAATTCTAAGGAGGAAATTATGTTAGTACCAGTTAAATGGTTATCTGAATATGTAGATATAAAAGATATTGACGTTAAAGTATTAGAAGATAAGTTAATCATGTCAGGCTCTAATACAGAAACAGTAGAAGAAACATTACCTCATGTACATAATATTGTCGTAGGTAAGATTTTAAAAATAGAACAACATCCAGATGCAGACAAATTAAAAGTGCTTCAAATCGATTTAGGAGATGAAGTGGTTCAAATTGTTACAGGAGCAACTAATGTTGTAGAAGATGCTTATTTACCAGTATGTAAGGTGAACTCAGTTCTTGCTGATAAGTCTAAAATCAAAAAAGGTAAATTAAGAGGTGTTGAATCATTTGGTATGTTGTGTTCATTCCAAGAACTTGGATTTGAAAATTCAGTTATTCCAAAGAAATTCATTGATGGCGTATGGTTATTACCTAAGGAATATACTTTAGGAACTCCAATTGGCGAAATTGAAGAGCTTAAAGATGCAGTAATTGAATTTGAAATTACACCAAATAGAGCAGATTGTTTAAGTATTCTTGGTATGGCAAGAGAAACGGCAGCTACTTTTGATTTGAAAGTTAATTATCCAGATGAAACAATTACAAATGCAACCGGTGATGTAAGTGAAATGATTTCTATTTCTATTGAAGATGAGCACTTATGCCCAAGATATGCGGGTCGTGTGGTTACTGATGTAAAAATTGAACCATCACCACTATGGATGCAATTAAAACTAATGAAAGCAGGCATGAAGCCTATTTCAAATATTGTTGATATTACAAATTATGTACTTTTAGAGTATGGACAACCTATTCATGCGTTTGATTTAGAAACGATTGGTGGCAAACAAATTATTGTACGTCCAGCTCAAAAAGGTGAAAAAATTACAACTTTAGATGATGTAGAACGTGAGCTTACAGAAGAAATGTTAGTGATTGCAGATGCCAATAAGGCTATTGCTATTGCTGGTGTTATGGGTGGAGCAGATACAGAAGTGTCTGATAAAACTACATCACTTTTAATTGAAGTTGCAAACTTCGATAAAAAGTCTATTAGAAAAACATCACGTGACTTAATGTTAAGATCAGAAGCTTCTTCAAGATATGAAAAAGGCGTTTCAGTAGATCTAGTTGCATCAGCAGCTGATAGAGTATGTCACTTAATCGAAACATTAGGTGCTGGTAAAATTGTTGGTGGCACAGTAGATGTTTATCCAAATAAAAAAGAAGTTGCTACAGTAACTGTTCGTATGTCAAAAGTAAATGGCTTGTTAGGCCTTAAACTTTCATCAGAACAAATAAAAGGAATTTTAGAGAAATTAGAAATCAAAGTAACCGTTGAGGGAGATAATTTATTATGTCAGCCACCTCATCAAAGACTGGATTTATTAAAGGAAATAGATTTTGTAGAAGAAGTGGCGAGATTATATGGATACGATGTGATTCCATCAACTCTATTCAGAGGTAACGAATGGGGCGCTTTAACAAATGGTCAAAACATTGAAAAAGTAACTCGTGAGACTTTGGTATCTGCAGGATTAAATGAAATCACCACTTATTCATTTGTAAGTCCAAAGAGCTTAGATGCGATTAATCTATCAGAGCATTCAATTTTAAGAAATGCAGTAACACTTCTGAATCCACTTGGTGAAGAGTATAGTATCATGCGTACAACATTACTTCCTAACTTAATTGAAGTACTTGGCAGAAACTATAAGAGAAGTGTTAAAGAGGCAGCTGCCTTTGAAGTTGGCAATGTATTCTTCCCTAAACAACAACCTGTGGTAGAATTGCCGATTGAAAAGAAAACTCTTGTAATGGGTATGTATGGTGACGGTAGAGATTTCTATACATTAAAAGGTTCAGTAGAAGAATTATTTGAAACATTAGGTGTTTCTAATTACAAATACGAAACTGAATCAACACATGCAACATATCATCCAGGACGTTGTGCGAACATCGTTTATGGTGACAATCATATATTGGGTACAATTGGCGAAATTCATCCTACAGTACTTGAAAATTATGACATTGAAGTACCAGTAATGGCTGCTGAGATTGATTTTAATATGTTGATGCAAATCACTCGTATGGATAAGAAGTACGAAGGTGTACCAAAGTATCCAGCAAGTACTCGTGATTTAGCTATTAAGGTTAAAGAAGACGTAACAAACCAAAATGTTCTTGATATCATTCATAAATATGGCGGTAAGTTATTAGAATCAGTTGAGATCTTTGATGTATACAAAGGATCGCAGATTGAATCTGGTTATAAGAGTATGGCTTATGCACTGATATTCAGAGCTAAAGACCGTACATTAGTAGATGAAGATGTTAATAAGGCAATGGCTAAGATTCTAAAGAATTTAGAAGAAAAACTAGAAGCTGAGTTGAGATAATTTCTATAATAAATGACATCACTTGTAAAAGCAAGTGATGTCATTTTGTGTTATAATGGTACACATAACACTAGGAGAAAACTATGAAAAAATATAAAACCATTCGATATAGATTAGCAATTATAGTCTTTATTTTTATCTGCTTACTCATGCTTTCATTTAAAGGTTATACAGATATTCAAAATGAGGAAAGAAGAATCAATTCTCAGGTTGGTATCACATTAAAAAGCGAAAGAATCATTGGAGAAATCGAAAAAGTAATTTATCGAGATGTTGTCAAACAAGAGGATTCATATGAATTTATAACGTCTCAATATGATGTGCTGGAAACATTATTCGAAACTCATTATCAAAAAGAAATAAAAGAAATACTAAAAGGTGATACCTCACTTATGACTTATGCTGATAACTTGAAGTCATTAGAATTGGCAATTGAGGAACAAGAACTCTTGTCATATGATTATGAAACACTTAATATAAGTAATCAAGCCATAAAATCAGACCTAATTGATGTCATTAGATCGTATGTGGATGTTTCTCGTACAACGCTAATCGTATTAATTATAAGCCTGAGTATTTTTGTTATTCTTTTGGCGTATGTATTTTATATAGAAATCATCAAACCATTAAGATCGATAACACATTCTTTTTCAAATCAACAAGAAGGTCATTACAGTATACAAGAGATTAACCATGTTAAGACTGACAATGAGATTGGTTTATTGGTGACGGCTTATAACCAATTGGTGAAGAAAAATAATATGCTTTTGACTTTAAATGAAAAAATATATGCTCAACGTAGCTTTGATGAAGTTTTTACCTTCATATATGATAATTTAAAGGCCTTTATTCCCTACAATAGAATTGGAATTGCTATTATAACAAGTGATGGGAAACATATTGAGGCTATAACAGCAAAATCAGATCACGATGTAAAATTGGATAGAGGTTATCGTCAAACATTAAAAACATCTAGCTTAAAACAAATCATTAATAATCATGAAGTGAGAATTATAAATGACTTGGAAACGTATCATAAAGATCATCCTTTTAGTGATTCAACAAAAATGATTTTAGAAGAAGGTATGAAATCGAGTATTTCATTACCATTATTTCATGAAGATAAAGCAATTGGGGTGGTATTTTTTTCATCAACTCAAACTCAGATATATGATGAGAAACATCAGCAGTTTCTAATCAATATTGCCAATGCTTTGGGGACGTCTTTAGAGAAAAGTTTTATATTTGAAAACTTAATGATATCTACTGTTAGAGGTTTTGCAAAAATAGTTGAGTCAAAAGATAACATAACGGGTAATCACATTGATAGAATCAGTCATTACAGCACATTTGTTTCTAAACTTTTGGAATCATCATATGATGAAATCGATGAAAAGTTTGTAACGAGTATCAAACGCTTAAGCCCTTTGCATGATATAGGGAAAGTTGGTATTCCTGATAATGTGCTCAATAAACCGGGGCGATTAACTGAAGATGAAATGACAATTATGAAGACTCATAGTTTACATGGTGCTGAAGTATTAGAAGAACTATTGGTATCTGTTGGTGCAAATGAATTTAAAATGGCTGTTGATATTGCCAAATATCATCATGAGAAGGTCAACGGAACGGGCTATCCATATGGTCTTACTGATGAACAAATACCCTTATCGGCAAGAATAGTCGCTTTGGTGGATGTTTTTGATGCATTAACCAGTGAAAGACCTTATAAAAAAGCTTTTACTTTTGAAGAAGCGATTGAGATTATTAAAAAAGATGCTGGTAGCCATTTTGATGAAAAAATTGTATCGATAGTAATGGAGCATCTTGATGCCTTCGAAAGCCTATATAAATCCCTCTGGTAATGATTATTTTCTACGTAAAGCTTTTTAAATGAGTGGATTTATAGTATGATAAAATTAATATAGTTATTATGTGGATGAGGTGTTAAAATGTCAAATAAAAATAAAATGTCAGTTAGAATATTGGGACAGGATCATTATTTAATCACTACTGACGATCAACAGTATGTTGAGAGAGTCGCAAGATTAGTAGATGATCGTATGCAAGCAATTTTAAAATCAAATTCGTCGTTAAGTTATACTAAAATTGCAATATTAACTGCATTGAATTTAGCTGATGATTTGACGAAGGCACGTCAACAATTAGAAGAAGTATTGCCAAATCAACAAATACCAAAAGGTGATATAGAAGAGACAAAAAAACAAATAACTTCATTGACTCAACATGTTTCTGAGGCTGAAGGATTATACGATAATATCTTAAGTGAATTTGAGATTATTAAATCGTCTAGAAGTGACCAAGAAGCTCAATTGCGTAAACTTGTTGAAAAAATTGAAATGATGTGTGGCGATTTGGTAGATAGTGATGAAGCTTTGGAAAGAGCATCTAATCGTATTGCTGAGTTAGAGGAAAAATTACTTTTGAGAGAAAGTGAAATTTCGGAATACATGAAAGTATTTGATGAGATTGAAAGTGAAAATTTACGTGAGTCAATAACTCAATATGAAGACTACGAAGATGAAATTATATATGAAGAAGACCTAGAGGAGTAGTTATCTACTTCTTTGTTTTTTGTTGTTGAAGAATTTATATATTTGAAAAATAAGTGAAGCGAGTAGAATAACCTATTCACTTGTGTACGAATTAGAATGTGTCAAGCGCATTTCTTGAGGAGAAAAAATTATGAGAACTGAATTACTCGCACCTGTCGGTGCAGAAGAATCATTGGTAGCTGCCATTCAAAATGGGGCCAATGCTGTGTATTTATCTGGAGCTAATTTTGGAGCCAGACAATTTGCTAAGAACTTTGATGAAGAAGCGATGATAGCTGCTATTAAGTATGCTCATATTCGTAATGTAAACGTCTATGTTACTGTGAACACATTGGTTAAAGATAGCGAATTCGGAGATGTTAAGAAGTACATTGACTTCTTATACACAAATGGAGTAGATGCTATTATTGTACAGGATTATGGTGTGGCTAGTTATATTAGAAGCCATTATCCAGATTTAGAACTTCATGCCAGTACACAAATGTCAGCACATAGTCTAGAAGATGTTAAATATCTAAAATCTGTAGGATTCACTCGAGTTGTAGTTGCAAGAGAAATGAGTCTTGAAGAAATAAAAGAAATCAAAGCATCTTGTGAAATAGAATTAGAAGTCTTTGTACATGGTGCGCTTTGTGTAAGTTATTCTGGACAGTGTTTGATGTCTAGTTTAATCGGTGGTAGAAGTGGTAACAGGGGAAGATGTGCTCAGCCTTGTCGTCAGCAATATACTTTATTTGATCAGACATCATATACCATTAGTCCTAAAGATTTAAATACAGTTGATCAAATTGCTAAACTGGTTTTGGCAGGTGCTGATTCAATTAAAATTGAAGGTCGTATGAAAGGACCTGAGTATGCAGCGACAGTTGTTTCTAGTTACAGAGCAGCACTCGACAATATGTCTACTGATAGTGACCTAAATAGAATATTTAACAGAACATATACTGAAGGTTATTTGTTTGATAATAATATCATTGCTAGCGATGCCCCTGGTAACAGAGGTGAAAGAGTTGGTACTGTTAATTATTATGATGGTAACATCAACAAGTTGACTTTAGATTTAGAAAAACCACTTGCAAAAGGTGATGAAATTCAAATAAGAAGAGAAGGTAGTAGTGTTGGTGCTAGAACGGATGTATTCTACTTCAACAGTCAACGTGTAAAAGCGTATGATTATAAAAAGGGCATTACGGTTGATTTTAAGTATTTCGCTAAAACAGGTGAAGTTGTTTATAGAACTTATGATGCTGATATGATGGCACAAGCACGTCTAAGTTACAATAAAGAGATGATTAATATTCCTATAGAAATCATTTTTATGTGTAAGTTTGGCAAACCTGTTGTTATGGAAATGTCTGATGGCGTCAACCAAGTTGAATTTTCAAGTGAAATTCTTGTTGAAAAAGCTTTAAGAGTGCCTTTAGATGAAGAAAAGGTATTAAAGCAATTAGAGAAACTTGGATCTACACCTTATGGATTAGAGACATCTCATATTTATGTTGATGAAGGTGTGAGTATTCCTGTTAAAGTTATTAATGAACTGAGAAGACAGTGTACGGATCGATTAGATGAACTGAGAAGCATGAAATATACACGTGAAAGTCACTACGAAGTAGAATTTAAAGAACATGAAGAAGAAAAATTAAAAGAGTTGACTGTTGCAGTAAGAACCAAAGAGCAATATGATGCAATTAAAGATTTAGATCTTGCAGATATTTACTCAATGGATCTATCGGCTGAAGGTGCAATTTTTAGATTACCAAGAATCACACCAGGAAATGATATTGAAGTCTTAAAAGAAAGTCTTAAAGACTATAATGGTCCATTGTTAGTTGGAAACTATGGTCAGATAGGCAGTTTTAAACAGACATACTTGGATTATAGTTTGAATGTCTTTAATCAGCACGCCATTGATGCTTATCATGAGTCGGGTATTGAAAGATTAACACTGAGTTATGAGCTTGGAAAAGATGAACTGTATAAATTGAAGCCCAATAAAGGTCAAGCGCTTGAAGTGATAGTATACGGTTATGCTCCGGCTATGATTATGTCGTACTGTCCGATCACAAAACAACCGACTCATTGTAAATCGTGTGATGAACCATGTAAAAATCATCATGCACTAAAAGATAGATTTGACGATGATTACCCAATGATTCGAAATGGAAATCGTATAGAAATTCTAAACAGTAGAAGACTTCACTTACTAAGAGTGTTAGATGACTTATTAATGATGGATATAAAGTATTTTAGATTAGACTTTACAATTGAGTCACCAGAAGAAGTAAGACGTATTACAGAAGGTTATATTAACGCATTAAAGGGTAAGTCTGCGCAGTTAACATTTGAAGATGGCACCCCTGGACACTTCCATAGAGGTGTTGAGTAGTGAAATACTATTGTAAAATAACTTTACAGATTTAATGATATAATTAATGATGGAAGGAGATGTGGTTGAGACCACATATGTGATTATGAACAAAAAAGCATTAAGAGTTTTAGAATTTGATAAAATAAAAGATAAACTAAGAGAAAAGGCAAGTTCATCACTAGGTAAAGCTTTGGTAGATGATTTAACGCCTTCAAAAGATTTTGATGAAATAAAATCTTGGATAGATGAAACAACTGAAATGAACAGTATGATTTTAAGCAATGGTTCTTTTCCGATAGGTCCGTTTATGCAAATGGATATATTTATGAAAAGAGCAGCAATTGGATCTTTTTTATACCCGGGAGAGTTATTACAAGTATCAGATACTCTTAGAACAGCAAGAAGGGTTAAACAACATATCAAAAAAAGCAATACACCTGATATGAAGTATCCGATTTTCCATGAGTTTGGAGAACAATTATCTGCTTATAGAGATATCGAGGAACGTATCAATATCTCCATCATCGGTGAAAGTGAAATTTCTGATAAAGCCAGTTCGGCCTTGTCAAATATTCGTCGTCAAATTGATAAGAAGAATCAGGCAATCAGATCAAAACTTAACCATATCATTACGTCTGATTCAATGCAGAGATATCTGCAGGATAGTTTGGTAACCATTCGTGACGATCGATTTGTTGTGCCAGTTAGAAGTGAGCATAAAAGTCACTTAAAGGGTATTGTACATGACCGTTCAAGTAGTGGTAACACACTTTACATTGAACCGATGGCAGTTGTAGAACTGAATAATGATTTAAAAGAATTGAAGTTAAAAGAAAAAGCTGAAATTGAGAAGATTTTAAAAGAAATCACTCAGGAAATATATGAAGTGGAAGAAACAATCTTAATCAATCAAGTGATATTAAAACAAGTAGATTTTGCTGTAGCCAAAGGTAAACTATCGATTGATATGAGAGGTATGGCTCCGAAACTGATCAATGAAAGACGTATCCGACTTAGAAATGCTAGACACCCGTTTATTGATCCTAAAGATGTTGTACCTTCTAATGTTTGGTTAGGTAAGGAATTCACAACACTGTTGATTACTGGTCCTAATACAGGTGGTAAAACAGTTACTTTAAAAACAGTTGGTTTATTGGTGCTAATGACTCAGGCAGGTCTTCATATTCCTGCTGATTATGGTACTGAGATGTCTGTATTTACAAATGTATTTGCTGATATAGGTGATGAACAAAGTATTGAACAAAGTTTGAGTACATTCTCATCTCATATGACCAATATCGTAACCATTTTAGATGAAATGGATGAAGATTCATTGGTATTATTTGATGAATTGGGTGCTGGTACAGACCCAACTGAGGGTGCTGCGCTGGCTATGGCGATATTATCAGAGCTGTATTGTAAAGGCATTAGAACGATAGCAACAACTCATTACAGTGAATTAAAGCATTTTGCTTTTACAAAACAAGGCATAGAAAATGCCTGTGTAGAGTTTGATATCAACACCTTATCACCGACTTATAAACTTTTAATTGGTGTACCTGGTAAATCAAATGCTTTTGAGATATCTAAGAAGTTAGGTCTTAATGATTTTGTTATTGATAATGCAAGAGCACTCGTTGATAACAACAGTATTGAGTTTGAAGATATTTTAAGTAGTATTGAAACAAGTAGAAAAGATGCAGAAGTTGAAAGAGATGAAGCAATCAAACTACGTTTAGATGCTGAAAAACTTAAGAATCAATTACAAGATAAGAGAGATACAATTGAAAGGCGTCAGGATAAGATGCTGACAAAAGCAAAAGATGAAGCCAATTCAATTTTAAAGAAAGCGAAACAAGAAGCAGATGAAATTATTAAAGAACTTCGCGGACTTAAATCTCAAAATACAAAAGATGATAACAAACGAATAGAAGAGATGCGTAAAAAGCTTAAAGACAGTATTGGTAATACCAATCAAAGTCTTTCACAAGTTGAAGTGGCATCTGATGATATACCTAAAGACTTAAAAGTAGGTGAACCTGTTTATGTGATTAGCTTGGACCAAAAGGGTGAAGTGGCGTCACAACCTGATAATAAAGGTGATCTAACAGTGCGTATTGGTATCATGAAGATGAAGGTGAATGTTAAACAAATTCGTCGTACAAAAGCTGAAAAGAAAGAGAAAAGCTTTACATCATCAAGATCATTTAAGTCAAGAAGTGCTACTTTATCGACCTCAGTTGATTTAAGAGGTAAAAATTATGAAGAATCAATTTATGAGTTAGATGGTTATTTAGATGATGTTTCATTATCTGGTTTAGATCAAGTGACAATCATTCATGGTGTTGGCACAGGTGTGTTAAAGAGTAAACTTAAGGTTTATTTTAAGAAACATCCTCATATTGCCTCTTTTAGAGATGGTGAATATGGTGAAGGTGGTGCTGGTGTAACCATTGTTAAGGTGAAAAAATAATGATTTTAGTCAGTAGTTGTTTATTGGGTCTGTGTTGTAGATATGATGGCAAAGAAAAAGTTAATAAACATGTGTTAGACTATCTAAAAGATAAAGCGTATATTCCTATTTGTCCAGAACAGATGGGTGGTCTTCCTACGCCGAGAGAGCCTGCTGAGATTGTGTTGATGGATCCTTTATCAATCCAAACAGAAGCTGGAGATGATGTAACTGACTCATTCTTAAAAGGTATTGATGAAGTCGTGAAGTTATTATCACTATATGATGTCAAGGAAGCGATACTAAAGTCAAAAAGCCCGTCTTGTGGTACGTATCAAATATACGATGGTACATTTACCAGAACTTTGATTAAAGGATCTGGTATGATGTCTAAAAGATTACAAGAGGCGTCTATAAAAGTTATTAATGAAGAAGATCTGGTTTAACCAGATCTTCTTTTTAAGTCCTTTAACTTTTTCTACATAATAATGGTAGGATAGTTATTAGAACGACGAAAGAGACGAATCAACGATTCGCCTCTTTCTACAGTAAGTCTATTTAATGAATATCCCTAAAGATATTTATTACTGATTTCTTTCTAGGAAGTCAACAATTCTTCCTTCGTGGTATTGTTTAAGTGCTGAACTTGCTTTCTTTTGTCTTGGATACAAGAACCAAGCTAAAAGTGCTCTTTCAACATGTAATCTATTTTCAGCTTCTTGGAAGACAATAGACCTTTCTGGGTGATCCATTACTTCACTTGTTATTTCTACATCTCTATTTGCAGGTAAACAGTGAAGAGCCTTACAATGCGCAGGTGCTTTTTCTAATAACGACATATTCAATTGATATTTAGGGCTGAAAGCTGCCATTCTATCTTCTTCTTCATCCTCATAACCATAGTATGTCCATACATCTGGAACGATGAAATCAGCATCTTTAACCGCATCATCAATATCTTCAGTGATTCTAAAGGTACCACCGGTTTCTTTCATCTTATTATTAACCAATTCAATTTCAGATGCCATTAATGAATATTGTTTTGGAGAAGCTATGGTATATCTTAAGCCAAGTGCAGCACAAAGATGAGCCGTTTCCATTGCCATGATGCCTGTATCTGAAGAGTCACCTGTAAAAACAATATGTAAATCTTCAAGTTTCTTTCCTTTAGGCATATGTTCGATCATGGTAAAGATATCACAAATACCTTGTGTCGGATGGTTGTAATAAGTCATTGCATTTAGAACCGGTACATATGCATGTTTTGCAAAGTTAAGAATGGTTTCGTGTTCTTTGGTTCTGAACATAATCCCGCTACACATACTTGATAATATTTTAGCAGTATCTTGAATTGCTTCATGGCTTCCGAAATGGATTTGACCTGGTGCTAAATAAAGTGCGTGGCCACCCAGTTCTGTCATGGCGTTTTCAAATGATACTCTTGTTCTAGTTGATGGTTCCTCAAAGATCATCGCAAGTGAACTACCTTTTAGTAATTGTGGTACTGCACCTTGGAAATAAGCTTCTTTTAACATTTTTGTTAATTCAAGAATGTCTAAAAGTTCCTCTTTGCTGAAGTCAATGTTATCAATTAAATGTTTTAATGGTGCATTGTTGTTTCTCATAAAAATCTCCTTTAGTTTTGGAGGAGTTTATTTTGCACTTTCAGATTAACATGATTTTATTGTAGGATAAAGTATTCACAAACTTTCTGTAACCGTCGTTCATAGATATCCGGGTTTTACTTAAATCGAAACGATGTTACAATATAGTGAGTAACGATGTTACATGAGACGTAACAATGTTCTAAAACGTGTAACAGAATTCTAAATGAGTTTTTTGAATATTGAATAATTAGATCCTATGTTAAGATTAAAGAGACAAAATTATCAGGAGTTTATTTTGCAAATCAATCTCACTGTAATTTTATTAGGGGGCAAAATTTATGAGCAAAAATATATTGAGCACACCAAGAAAAGATGGATTCAGAATGCCTGGAGAGTTTGAAAAACATGAAGGGTGCTGGATGATCTGGCCAGAACGAACTGACAATTGGAGACTTGGTGCAAAACCTGCTCAAGCTGCTTTTATAGAAGTAGCAAAAGTAATTTCGAAATATGAACCTGTTACCATGTGTGTATCAGACAAACAATATAATGTGGCAAGAGAGCTTTTACCATCGGATATTAGAGTTGTAGAAGTATCAAATGATGATGCTTGGATGAGAGATGTTGGTCCAAGTTTTGTTATAAATGATTCAGGTGATGTAAGAGCTGTTGATTGGCGTTTCAATGCTTGGGGCGGATTATTAGATGGTCTTTATTTCCCATGGGATAAAGATGACAAAGTTGCTAGAAAAGTAGCTAATATAGAGAATTTGGATTACTACAAATTGGAATCCTTCATATTAGAAGGCGGTTCAATTCATGTAGATGGGGAAGGCACATGTATTGTTACCGAAGCTTGTTTGCTTGATGAAAGTAGAAATCCGAGTTTATCAAAAGAGGAGATAGAAACATATCTCAAAGATTATTTGAATGTCAATAAAATTATATGGTTAAAAAACGGCATTTACTTAGATGAAACAAATGAACATGTTGATAATATCATTCATTACTGTGCACCAGGTGTTGTAGCATTAGGGTGGACCGATGATGAAAACGATCCACAATATGAATTATCAAAAGCAGCATATGATGTACTCAAAACTGAAGTGGATGCAAAGGGAAGAACATTAGAAGTGTTTAAATTACATATTCCAAATCATGTGATTGTAACGGAGGAAGAAGCTGATGGTGTAGATTCTGTTGATGGTACTTTACCAAGAGTTGAGGGCGATCGACAAGCTGCTTCATATGCAAACTTCTATATAGCCAATGGTGCCATTATCTTACCTGTTTTCGGTGATGAAATACATGACACATTAGCTGTTGAAATACTTCAAACTGTATTTCCTGATAGAGTCATTGAAACAATTTATGCTAGAGAAATTATTTTAGGTGGTGGAAATATCCATTGCATCACTCAACAACAACCTGCTGGAAGGGAGTAATCTATGGAAGTGAAGAAAAAAGGAATTGGTGGCTTTACAGTATTTTTTGGTGTTATATCCTCAATGTTGTTTTTAGATACAATTGCTTCTTCAGCTAATATGGGGGCTCAAGTATTTTCTTGGTACATCATATTAGCAATCATGTTTTTTGTACCGATGGGATTTATTGTTGCTGAGCTGGGTGCAACTTATCCTGATAAGGGTGGCATCTATGGTTGGATAAAAAGAGCCTTTGGTGTTAAATGGGCTGCTAGAACCTCTTGGTTGTACTGGATCAATGCGGCGTTATGGATGCCTGCAACCATTATTTTTATTACAGGTATACTGGCACAATTATTCTATCCTGAAGCAGGTTTGATGTTTAATGTTGTTGCAGGTGTTATTCTCTCGTGGATTGTTATATATATCAGTAGTTTATCTGCAGAAGAAAGTGGGACTTTAAATTTAATTTCAGGTATTATAAAACTGATTTTACCGATTTGTTTGGTTTTAGCAGCTGTATATTATACCGTGACAAAAGGGGCTGCTACAGAAATTACATTTAATGGTCTGATGCCTAATCTAAAAGAAGGATTAGATTTTTTACCAGTAGTTGTGTATAACATGTGTGGTTTAGAAATAATCCTTGGTAATGTTCATAAATTTGATAATCCTAAGAAAGATGTACCTAAATCAGTTATCTTTGGTGCGGTTACGATGTCAGTTGTTTACATCGTGTGTTCAATAGCGATTTTATGTATCATACCAGTTGAGAACGTAGGAGTAGTTGAAGGATTTGTAGATGCTTTCATCATCGTATTTGGTAGTGGTTTACTGGGTAAAGTCATTATTTTTACCATTGGAGGATTATTTACTGCAACATTAATTACTCAAATACAATCATGGACATTGGGTTCTGCGTTTGTTGTGGCTGAAGCAGCAGAAGCTGGAGAGATGCCTAAAGTATTCTCAAAGTACAATAAAAATGAATCACCAGTAGGTGCTTTACTTATGACCGGATTTGTTTCAACATTTGTTATTGTATTGTATGGTTTAATGGCGAGTTCGTCAGAATCTTTATTCTGGATGTTATTTGAATTTAGTTCAATGTTATTCTTAATGCCTTATGTTATTTTGGTATTTGCATTTGTAAAACTTAGAAAAATTGATCAACAAATTGAGAGACCATTTAGATTCCCTGGAAGTGAAGGAGTAGCTAAAGCGTTTGCTGTTGGTATGTCTTTAGTCATAATGATTACCATTATGTTGTTTATCTGGGTTCCTGGATATCCGATTGACTGGGCTTATACAGCGCCAGTAGCCGGAGGTGTTATCATATCGATAATATTGGGTGAACTTATTATATTAAAAACAATTAAAAAAGATAAGATTACTGTTGAAGATAGAGTTAATAAGACAAGTTAAGAATAAGGTGATTTAGCTTGCTAAATCACCTTATTTATAAGTTTAAGAAGTGTTCATTTTGTACTATAATAAGAATATCATAGGGGGTATGATATGAATAAAGATTTTTATGTTGTTATAGAAAATGAAATTGCTTCTTTGAATAATAATGAGAAGAAAGTGTTAGAATATGTTGTTAAAAATATTGATGCGGTTAAGGATATGGGGATTAGAGATTTAGCAGATGAAATGTTTGTATCTTCTACATCGATATTTAGATTTGTAAAAAAATTAGGATTTAAAGGATATTCTGAGTTTATCAGTTGTTTGAATTATACAAGTTATAAAAATGAAAATAATAAGATTCCAAAAGTTCTAGAAGATGATGATTATAAGGATGCTTATTTAGACAATATTTTAGAAAGCATTAGAGTGTTATCTAAGTCGAAAGTAAAAAAATTCACTAAGTTATTAGAAACAACTCCAAAAATATTTTTTATCACTTCTGGATTATGTAAAGAAGTTGCGAGATATGCTTCAAAATTATTTTCGGTTTATGGATTTGTTACAATTGCTATTGAAGATGAGTTAGAAGTTTTATCGGCGATGAAACAAGTGGCGAACAATGATATATTGTTTGTGATTGCAAACAGTGAGTACCATGATATTGTTGGTAGTGTTGAGAAGATAAAATCAGAAGCAGATGTGAAAGTCGTATCTATTACCGCTGCGACGAATAACGTTATACAAAGTATCACCGATATAGATTTTTATGTGTTTTCAGATGATGTGTATTACAACACTATAGATGTTACTTCAAGAGTGTCAATGATGGCAATTATCGAACTATTAGGCATTAGTTATATAAAACAACAATCACCAAAAAACTCAGATAAAATAGGTGAGTAAATGAACAATTTTAGATATCCTGGTGAGTTTGAAAATCAGGATAGTGTGATGATAACATGGCCAAAGTGTCATTATTCAGTAAAAGGTTACAATGTGTTTCAAGTATTCAATGAAATAGTCAAGCATTTGAAAGGCCATGTGAAGTTAATCATAAACTGTAATACAGAAAATCTTTCCAAAGACTGTAAACAGTCTTTGGAACAAGCGGGTATTGATTACAAGAGTATTGAGTTTACATCTTATCCAGATGATTTGAATTGGGCAAGAGATTATGGCGCTGACATTCTAATTAAAGATGATAAGCTTCGAATGATAGATTTTCAATTTAACACCTATGGTTTAGAAGAGATTGAGGATCCGTGTAACCAAAAAAATCAACAATTTGCAATTAGACATGCAAAGGATTTAAAGTGTGTAGATGTTTTAAAGTCAAAATTGATCACTGAGGGTGGTAATAAAGAATTTAATGGTTGTGGGATTATGATGTCAATTGTTGATACAGAAAAAACAAAACGCAATCCAAATCATTCATTATCAACCATTGAGAGTGTTTATAAGTATTTATTCAATTTGGAAAAGATAATATGGCTTAAGAAAGGTTCCTTTGAAGATGAGGATTTCTTTGATGGTATTTTGTATTATGAAGATCAGGAGCCAGTCTATAGATCACTTTCTGCAAATGGTCATATCGATGAAATTTGTAGGTTTGTATCAGCTGATAAAGTTGTTTTAGCTGAAGTTGATTTCAATCCAACAAATGAAGCTGAGAGAATAACAAAACAGAGATTGGATGAAGCTTATTCGATCTTATTAAATGAAACCGATCAGAACGACAATGCATTTGATATCATCAGAATGCCAGTACCGTTACCATTTTCGATTGAAGTTGATAAAAAAGATGATATATATCATATCTGGGAGTTATATAAGACTAAGTTGGGTATGAGCCGGATGAGGGATGGAACCCCTTTTCCGAAGAATAAGTTTAGAGTACAACCTGCAATGAGTTATTGTAATTTTATCATATGTAATGGTGTTGTATTGGGACAAAAATATTACCAAGAGGGCATGCCAATAGCCATAAAAGAACAAGATGATAAAGCAAAAAAAATTCTTGGAGAGATATTTCCAAATCGAAAAGTAATCACCATTAATACGATGGCGTTGAACATTTTGGGTGGTGGGATTCATTGTGTGACAAAGAATGTAGCCAAAAGAATTTGAATGAGTTTAGATGAAATACGACATAGATTATGAGGATGCTAAATAGCATCCTCATTATTTTTGACATATTGTTAAGAATGGATATCCTTTTATGCCTTACAAAGTCTTTAGCCTATAGTATAATAGAAGAAAGACAAAGATAGAGAGGTAACGATGTACGTTAAAATGATAAAAGTACGTGAAGAAATTCACCAAATGTTTGTAGAGTTTTTATTAAGTAAAACAGAAAACAACTTAATCAGCAAAATAGAAGAAACGTTAATAAGCGACAATTTTGAATCAGAGATGATGTATCTTATTGAGGAAAGTCATTTTAAGACTCAAGATGTTTTTCAATTGTTTTATGAGTGTTATAAAATAATTACATACGATTTCAAGACTTTTGAAACCATTGAAGAAATAGAACAATATACCTATCAATATGCTTTAGGACTTTCATTTGAGGAGTCTGTACAAGTTGAATTAACGAATAATAAAGATGAAATTGCAGTGTTGTCACTGAGTATTCTTCGTATTTTCTTTAAAATGCAGCAAGAATTTGATCACGAATCTTGGGTGAGTAAATATGCGTTGAATATTTTAACGGATGAAGAAATTGCACAATTAGAAGATGATGAATATGTAAGGTTTACTGAGTTTTTAGATAATGAGTATGTTTATGAAATGATGAAAATGAATCAGGATCTAATTGGCTATAGCACCTTAGATCATATTTGTGGTGTGCATCATTTGGCCGTAAAAATCGGTCGTCAGTTGAACCATTTGAAGTTGCCAATTGACCTTGGTAGAGTTTCAGGTGCAGCATATGGCCATGATATCGGTAAATACGGTTGCAAACCTGAAGAGAGCAGAAAAGTTGCATATTATCATTATTACTATACAGCGGAATGGTTCACAGAACGCGAGATTGTATACATCAGAAATGTTGCCTTTAATCATTCAACATGGGACTTGGAAATAGCCAATCTATCACTTGAATCATTGGTTCTAATCTACTGCGATTTCAGGGTAAAAGCCAATGAAGATAGAAACAGTAAATATCCAATGAAGTACTATAGTTTAGATGACGCCTTCGAAGTTATCTTAAGCAAACTCGATAACGTTGATCAAGCCAAAGAAAAACGATACAGACGGGTTTACAATCGATTAAAAGACTTTGAAAACTTCATGGTGGAAAAAGGGGTTAATCTAGATCCGGACTCTCAAACTTGTATTGTAGATGGCCATGTATCTTCTAGAAAACATTATTCCATTATGCAGGGGAACGATATTGTTGAAAGTGCTAAGTTCTTATCTATTGTACATAACATAGGTATCATGCACCGTTTAAGAGATGAAAACTCTTTAAATGCCATGTTGGAAAATGCCAGAGGTTTAGATAATGTTGACTCGCTTAGAAGTTATCAATATATCATTGAAGTATATTCTGAGTATTTAACACAAAAACAAAAGCTGATTGCTTTAAAGTTTTTATACGAAAGATTGATGTTACCAGCAGAAGACATCAGAAAACAAACTGCAAGACTTATTGGTCTTTTGATAGCAAATTTTGATGAAATCGAAAGAAAAGAACTGCCAAAAGGCGCGCGCAAAAAAATAGTTGAAATAGATTCATTTAAGTTATTCGAAAATTACTTATCAAAATGTCTATTTCCAAATTTAAGAATTATTGATAAACATAAAGAGTGGATAAGAGTTAGTATGGCCAATATGATTGAGTCGTTATTATATCATTCACCTAAAGATAAATGTCAGTTATACATGAATACTTTGATTGAGTCATTTAAAAGAAATGTTGTAAAAACTGAACTTGCTACATACATGTTAGAGGCGATTAGAGTACTACCATATGATAAATTGGAAGATGAATACATAGCGAAAGTCATTTCATATGTGAATAATGTCGCTTATACAGAAGAAGATATTTTGAGGGTACAATGTTATGATGTGTTGTGTGATTTGATTCCTAGGTTAAAACCTGAATTAATAAAACATATCAGAACGGTTCATACCCTAGATGATTTATCAGAGATCTCTTCTGCAGAAACATTTGCAAGGTATGATTTATTAAAATTGACAGGATTTGAAAATGATGAACTTGAAAGTTACAGATTACAATGTATTTCAAAAGTAGATGGAAATTCCGATGTGTACTTATCGAATCTGAAATCAGCTACATCATGGATCTGTAAGAAATTGCAAGTTGAATTGTTGCTTAGATTTGTTGTGAACTATAAAAAAGAAGATAGTTTCTATTTATCAATGCATTTATGTAATCTTTTAAAGGTTTCTTCTCATGAAAGTGTTAGAAATGCAGCTGGTAAAGGTTTGGTAGAATTATCAGAACATCTATCCAAAGGACAAATTAACGATATTGTCATTGAGCTTTTAAGAGCTCTCGAAATGGAAAACTATCAATATACCAAATACATCTGTGAGTATCTAGGAATACTTATGACAAAATTGGATGTACAAGAATTCTTGGAAATTGTGGATAGTTTCTCTGAGCAAATTGAAAGAGCTAATCCTCAAATCTGTACTTTGGTATTGTTAACAGTTGGCGAAGTTTTAGAACATATGACAGAAGAAAAAATTGGTGAAGAACACTTTGAATGGATGAGAGATAAATTACTCGGTATCATCTTAAAAGGATTTGTTAACTATGATACAAAAGTAAATCGTGTTGCAATAAACGTGATAGGGAAACACTTATTTGATTCAAAGTTGTTGGACAATGAGTTCAAAGCGACTATTTTTAAGAAAATAATCAAGAAAATTCTGTCGTTGATGGCCAATACCGATGAAAGTGCAGAACTTATATACTTAAATAATGCAGCAGGATTAAACCATATTTACAATTTTATTTCTGAATATACCTTTGAAGAAGGTGAACTGCAATTAGAAGAGTTTAAGAAAATCGCCTTTTTCCCAGGTGCATTTGATCCATTCTCTTTAAGTCATAAAGAAATTGCCAAGTCGATTAGAGATTTAGGATTTGAGGTTTATTTATCAGTAGATGAATTCTCATGGTCTAAAAGAACACAACCCAACTTAATCAGAAGAGATATTATAAAAATGTCAGTTGCAGATGAGTTTGATTTATATGCTTTTCCAAGAGATATTTCTATCAATATTGCAAATCCAGATGATTTGAAGGTGCTTTGTGATACCTTTAATGCTTCTGATGTCCATATTGTTATAGGTAGTGATGTTATTCTAAATGCCTCTGCTTATAAAAAAGAAGTCAAAGAGTTTTCTATACATAATCTATCTCATGTCATTTTTGAACGACATGCTCAAGTGTTTAGCAGTATAGAAAAATCAAGATTAGAAGAGAATGTGAAGTCTCTAAGAAAAGAAGTGGTTCGATTGGTATTACCACCTCAATTCGAACAGATATCGTCAACTCAAATTAGAAATTATATAGATCAGAACCGAGATATTTCTGATTTGATTGATCCATTGGCACAAAAGTATATCTATGCTAGAGGTTTATATCAAAGAGAACCTCAGTTCAAAGAAATGATTACAACAAAATCTGTTAGAGTGGAAATCGTTGATGGTATAACACCAGAGTTGATTGATGAAATTGTTGAAACAACGAAAGAGCCTTTCAAACCAGATCGTGATGTTTTGGTTAAACTAATAGAAAGAAGAAAACCAAGAGCAATTATATTAAGATCTATAAAAGATAAAAATCGTATCATTGCGTACTCAATTTTCCATTGGTTAAGAAGTTCGAGTGTTTATGAAGAATTTGAAGATGAACATGTTGCTGAATATGTATTGAAAAATTCTGTTGGAAGAATTTTAATCATTGATGCATTGGTTGTTAGTAAAGAGTATAGTTTTTCAGATCCAGAGCAAATGATCTTAACCGAGACGATGGCATTTTGTCTGGCAAAAGACTACAGTTACTCAGTTATAGACATTATTAAAGGATCTAGTATATCAAATAAATTCCACGAGTTGTTGGATTTACATGGTTTTGCTTGTATAGAAGAAAAAAGCAATGGAGATGCGATTTACGCAGTAGAAATGTCTTCACCATGTACACTTAATCTAGATGGTAGAACCATTTTAAAAGAACCTCTAAGAAGTAATACAAATGTACATGATGCCATAACAAGATCTAGAAAGAAACTCCAAAAATCGATTAGTAAACTATATCCTGGACATTTGGTTTTATCTTTTGATAGAACGATGCTTTATGAGAATTTAATAAAAAAAATAGCTGACGAAAATGGTGTGCCGACAACACCTACACATCCAAGAACTTTGGGTGAGTCTATGTGTGTACCGTTTGGAGCAGTCTTTAAACGTTGGATATTACCTAATACCGTGACAAAGTCTCTACATACAGAAAGATTCTTTAATCCTGATGTGGAGAGTTATGATATACAAGCGTATCCATATTATTTGGATATTAAGAATCAAGTCAGCCGTATCAAATCATTTGATCGCCCGGTTATATTGGTAGATGATCTGTTGAATAAAGGTTATCGTATCAAAGCCATTGAACCACTTTTAAATGATGCAAATGTAGAGATAAAAAAAGTGTTGGTTGGTATTATGTCTGGACGAGGAAAAGCTATTTTAGAAAATCAAAATATAAAAGTAGACTCAGCTTATTTCATTCCAAGATTAAAGGTATGGTTTAATGAAAGTTTGATGTACCCATTCTTAGGTGGTGATACACTTTGGAGAGGTGTTATTCCGACTCGAAATATTATTCCGTCAATTAATCAGATATTACCGTATACGTCACCAAACTATATTTCAGGAAGTTCTATGAAAGCTATATATGATTTGTCTGAAGTATGTTTAGAAAATGCGATTGATATATTAAAAGTTCTTGAAGAGGAATATCAATATCTACATGAAAACAGTTTAACTTTATCTCATTTAGGAGAAGTGTTGATATCACCGAGATTCCCTGATAGAGGTGAAAAAATCAGTTATGATATGAGTCAGAAATCTTCTGATTACTTAAAAAATGACTTGGAACAGTTAAGACGACTTAAGAAATATGTCTACAAAGAATCGACTGTTAACTAATGGAGGCTTATGAAATATTATATTAAAGATTCTAAAGAGATTATGTCAATAATCTCTTTAGATTCAACATACAAAGAACTCTCATCTTTGACCTTTGATGAAGAAGTTTATTATTTATATGAAGATACATCTATAGAAGCACTTGGTATACACCTTATTGAAGATGAACTTTTCTTGGAAGCGCATAAAGAATCTTTAGAAGGGAAACTATCAGAGGCACTTAATGGCCCGTATAAAGAGCTTATTAAGAACCGGAAACTTATTGGTATTAACTTAAAAAAATTACCGTTTGATCATGACAAACAATTAAAATCAAAATACCGTGTTCATGTTTTAGGTCTTGGTGATGTTGGTGGTATGATGTTATCTGCGCTTAGACTTATTGGTGGGGATATCATTGAAGCTATCGGTATATTTGATCTTGATGACAATAGAATCAAGAGATGGTGTTATGAACTCAATCAGATAATGACCATTGATAGAGGCCCATTTCCTGAAGTATATGGTATTACGATGGAGAATTTATTCGATTGTGATGTGTTTATTTTTACAGCTTCCTCTAGAATTCCTGAAGTCGGTTCTGGTATTACGGATGTCAGAATGTATCAATTGGAAGCCAATACTAAGATTATTTCAATTTATGCCAAACAAGCAAAAGAAGCAAATTTCAAAGGTCAGTTTATTGTTGTATCTGATCCTGTAGATTTACTTTGTAAAGCAGCTCTTGTTCATGGAGACTTACGACCTGAACAAATCAAAGGATTTGGTTTAGGGGTAATGCAAGCAAGAGCAAACTATTATGCAAATAAGAATGCTATGCCTTATTACTATGAAAAAGGGAGAGCATTTGGACCTCATGGTAAACATTTAGTTATAGCTGACTCTATGACATCATATAATGAAGAAAACTCTCTTAAACTAACAGAAATGACGGTAAAGGCTAACTTAGATGTACGGGCTGTTGGTTATAAACCATTTATAGCACCAGCACTTTCATCGGCGGCGATGTCCATACTTGCATATCTTGAAGGGAAGTGGCATTATTCAACGGTCTATATCGATGGCGTTTATTTTGGATGCAAACATAAATGTATAGGACTTGATCTTACCGTGACAGAACAGTACACATTGGATTCTATGTTATTGAAACGATTGGAATCTTCATATAAGGAGTTGAAGTCTTTTGAATTCTAAGTTATTGGTAATCAGAAAAACTTATGAGGATCCTTTAGATCAAGTGGTTGTGAGTATATTAAGTGAAACGCCATATGAATGGTATGAAGAGGGCATGTCATGCAAGAACAGACGGATACTGATCATTGCACCACTGAATGAACTTGGGTATGATGTGAGTTTATTGAACTGGTTAACAACACATCATGACAAAACATTCTTTGAAGGTTCTATAGGTGGTATGATAGTCTGTAGTACTTCTGATTATTATACAAAGTCAATGGCGCAAGATTTAATCTTACATATGAATAGTATGGGTCTTGGATTTGTAGGCCACTCGGTACTTGAAATTGTAAAGAATTATAAGAATTTTGAAACGTGGCAGAAAACGATGAATTGTAGTTTAGAAGAGATTGCTATCACTCATGGGAAACAATTGGTAGAGAGACTTCAATCACATCAGTTTAAAGCTTTAAATTCAATTTTAGCCCTTCATTCAAGTTCTTATAAGACCTCTAATACACTTGGACTTTGGCATTTGGTTAAAAGCCATTTAAAGTCTTGTGAGGTCAATGAGATACATATTGAGAATGGAACCGTTGTTGATTGCAAGGGATGTCCATTTCAAACGTGTATGCATTTTGGTAAACATCACAGTTGTTTTTACGGTGGTGTTATGGTGGAAGAGGTGTTACCGGCAATTGAAGCTGCAGATATTATAGTGTGGGTATGTCCCAATTACAATGATTCTGTCTCTGCAAATATGTTGGCGGTAATCAATCGGTTAACAGTGTTGTATAGACAGATATCATTCCATGATAAGGTCTGTTTTGCAGTTGTCGTTTCAGGAAATTCTGGTTCAGATTCTGTTACAAAACAACTGATAGGCGCACTAAATATCAACAAAGGATTTCAATTGCCACCATATTTCTCAATAATGGCTACTGCGAATGATCCTCTGAAAGTGTTGGAAATACAGCATATAGATGATGAAGCTGGATTTATGGCACAAAACATATCTAACTTTTGTCAAAATGCAAAGTAATTGTTTGAATTTTCTGATAATTAGTGTTATAATAAGTTAATCTTATATAAGAACTAGAGGATGTAACTATCTATTAAAGGAGATGATTCCACCAGACAGTTAGAGAATTACTTAAGGATGTTAGAAACTATTTTGAAAGGGGATGATTCCACCAGAGTAGTTAGAATTTACTTAAGGACGTTACTTAACGATTAAGGAGATGATTCCACCATACTAGTTATTGAAAATGAAAATGTATTAGAAATTTAAGCTGTGGTAGTAGTTGCAAAAACTGTTATTATGGCTTTTTCTATGTAAAAAAATAAGCGCTTTGCGCTTATTTGAATGTTCTTATAGATAATTCATCAAACCATACAATTGTTTTTTCAGCTTCAAACTTAATGACCAGTTTATCAGTAGGTGATGTGGTACTCATCTGAATCGATAAAGTGCTCCAATCTAGAACAGTCCCTTTATTAGAAATGACTTCTTTGCTATAGACATTGTTGCCTTTGTAATAACCTATGATTTGAATGGTAATAGGCTTAGCTTCATTAGACATAATCATAAAAGAAACAGTAGCTCCTTCAGTAATGTCTATTGGATCAAAGTATAAAGAAGCTGTGCCGTCATTTTTATTTAAGTCAATTCGATATGACTTTGTCCCTTTGTTCAAAGTATATGTATCTTCAACAACATTAACCGTTGAACTCATACTGTATTGGTCTAGAATTTCTTCTGATTCATCAGAATAACTACTCGATTTAAAAGCTTGATCCGACGCTTGGTTAGAAGCCAGTTCATTTTGAGTTTGAATCTGGTTTTCTAAAGCTTTACTTTCAGAGGTTTGATATTCTTTATCTTGTACCACAGGATCACTTGATAATCCAGCAGAGTCAGTAACCGTTAATTTAATGTTGTAAACACCTGGAGACAATCCTTTAACTTCATAATCGGCATTGTTTTTACCAGGAGTGCTGGTTATAAATTCGCCATCTTTACTGAGTTCCCAGAAGCTCTCTACAATAATTTCTTCATCAAATGCTGTGCTCAAATTTGCACAATGTAAGGTGTTGCCAATAATCTCAACTTCAAAATCAGCAACAGGTGGTAGATGTTCACCAGGTTCTTTTGCAAATAGTTTTGGTATCCATAACACACTGAGAATCACTACTATTAGTGCAGCAAATATTGATGCTGGAATTAAAAAATTAAAAGCTTTCTTTTCTTCCTCATCCTCATCGTCTTCCTCTTCTTCATGATGCGTTTGAAAAGCAGGGTCTTTGAAGTGATTTGGCAACCCGTATACAGGTTGTTCTTCTTCTAATGTTTCTTTTTCTTGATCATCTATGGCATTATTTTCATTTTTTGAACTCTCTTGTGTATTTGGTTTTGATTTTTTGACTCTTTTGACAGGTTCATCTCTTACAAGAACTTCCTCAAGAGATGACACACCATCAACAAGCTTAGATAAGTCAATGCTTTCTTCTATAGGTCCATCCGACCAATCAATCGGTGGTTTTGGTTCATAAATTTCTTCAATGACATCATCAGGAATCTCTGGTGTTTGATCAGGTAAATCCTGTATAGGATCTGGTGTACTATTACCTGTTAAGAAAGCACGTTCTTCTTCTGTGACTTCGTTGTTTATTTCTTTAGTTCTTGCATCGTATTCATTGACTTCAACAAATTCCATAAAAATATTATTTGGATGTGCGTTGCCCATCAAAGTCTGATTTTTAGAACCTTGTTTTTTAAAATAAATTGCCTTGAAATCAGTAAATAAATCATCAAAAGATTGATAATCTTTTTCTCTTCTTATCAGTGATTCTGTAAAATGATGTAGTTCATCATAAGTAGTAGACGTCGTTAACTCATTGTAATTGGTAATCAATATACGTTGCATGACTTGACCAATATTCTTCGCTACCATTGTAAAAGGAATATTATCATTAAGTTTTCTATCTAAATTGATTTGTTCTTTTAAGTATAATTGATGATCTTTAAATACAATTTGGTTTGAACCAATTAAAATGTTTAATAGATAATATTCAAAACCTATGTAAGCTGTTGCTTGATGTAAATAATCGTATAAGTAATCAATTCGTTCTGATTCAGTAACTGATGCAAAGTTTAAGTGAAGACTGATATTGTCGCCTTCTATGTATTTTGAAACAAGTATGATCTCATCTTGGAGTATTTCAATATGTAATTTATTTTGTAATGTGTTATCTAGAAAATCCTTAAAAGCCGTGTTAAATTGATCATTCATTTTAAACTTTTGAATAATCACACGATGTTGAGGTTGATCTTTATAACACCCCTTATAGATTGTTTGAAATTTATTCTCTTCGAGTAGGTCTTTTTCATCAAATAATTGATTATAAGATTGGTTCATTGATAACCTCCCACTGATTAATATATATGTAATAGTTAATTTTAATTTCCATTTTTGCCGAACGTGTGTTTTTTTGGTTATACATGATGTTGTACTGTTTATCTATAAATCCACTATATATATGTAAAAAACTACACTTTCACAAAATAATTATACTATAAAAAGTGGTAATTAAGAATAGAGAAAGGCGAAAAAAATGTCAAATATCAAAGAAATAGTTCGTTTTTATGCGATTAAATGAAGGACTTGTTACAAAGCAGTCTATTTACTACCTTTTTTCATTAGATACTGTTAAAATATAACTAGAATATTGAGAATGTAGAGGTGTAAAATGATTAGATTATTACATATTAGTGACGTACATATTAATAAGAGTTTTGCGACGAAAGATGAAGTTCTTAGACATCGTATGCAACGTGCGGTGATTAAATCATTTCAGAATGCTATAACATACTGTATTTCCAGTGGATTGGATGCATTGATGATTGCTGGTGATTTATTTGACTCTCAACAGGTATCTCTAAAAGATGGTGAACTGGTAAAAGATGCTTTTGAACAGTTAAAGAAACATGATATCAAAGTGTTTTATGCATCGGGGAATCACGATTTTACTCACTATGATTCAAAAATTAGACATTTAGACTATCCGAGTAATGTGAGAACTTTCTTTAGTGATGATGTAGAAACATATGAATTACACGATAGAATCACTCATGATATATATAAAGTTGTAGGGTGTGGACATGTAATGCAACATGAATCCAGACCTCTGATAGAGAAATTTCCAGTGGGAAAACATATAGGCCTGGCTCACTCTATGGTAGCTTCTCCAATTACAAAGGGTGATGAAGGGGACTATTTACCAAGTACAATAGAGACTTTAACATCAAAAGGCTACCTATATTTTGCTTTGGGTCATATTCATCAAAATGGATCAATAGACAAACATGAAACCATATATTATGCTGGAGCTTTACAAGGGTTAAACAGTAATGAAACGGGAATAAAAGGTGGCAATTTAGTCACTATAAATGATGGACAAGTTGATGTTAAATTTGTTCCGCTTTCTGTGATGTCTTTTGAAAAAATGGATATTGATATATCAGGCTTAGACACTTTGGAGGCGTTATTTGAATCAACAAAAGTAGAGTTGAGTGAGTACTTAAAAGATTTAGAGCAAAACAAACTGAGTATTGAGATAAAGTATACAGGTAGATCAAAACTCTATAAAACTTTAAGAAATGCTCATGAAATCAGTGATTTAAGATCGCTTATTTTAGATTACTTCAGTGTGTTTGATATCAAAATAAAATCTGAGGTTAAAACAGTATATGATGCAGAGTCATATAAGAATAAACGCAGTGTTTTAGGAGAAATTCTGAAATCATTAGAAGATATCAGCAGAAGTGGGTTGCCAAAGCTAAATTATTTGAGTGTTGAGCCTTCATCAAGTGAGATGACAGAAGGCATGGAAGATCAGATTATGGCTTATTTCTTGGAGGGATATGATGAAGATTAAATCACTTTATACAGAGAGCTTCGGAAAGTTTAAAAATGAAAAATGGGAAGACTTTTCTGATTCGATTAATGTGTTTTATGGTGAAAATGAAGCTGG
>Ga0209379_10000556_pt1 | contig 29842 bp, 30 predicted proteins | sample tdDd001_FD_187124 | JGI IMG/M metagenome (GOLD analysis project Ga0209379, IMG submission 187124) | Marine sediment microbial communities from the Atlantic coast under amendment with organic carbon and nitrate - tdDd00.1 (SPAdes)... | ecosystem: Environmental > Aquatic > Marine > Coastal >...
TTCATCACTACTACGACTTCATCTGCATACAGCATCCTATAACAATCCTTGCTTTCGCTTGTGATTACTAACTACAGCTTCGGATACTGTACTTCCGAGGTTAAGTTATTTTGCCTGTTTCAGAAACGACCATCATAATACATACGCTTTATGCTAATCTTTGGACTTCCTCACTTTGTGGAGAGTTATCCAACATATGCACCAACATTGGTTTACTTGCGTTCCGCTCCAGAAACCGCCATCAGCTTCCTTCAGACCCTTTTGTCGCCAAAAACGCCCTTGCTTACAGCTTCCCTTCCCATTAGCTAGGTGGACAGGTCTTCTTTCAGACCATCGGCTTGATAACATGTCTCGCAAACACAAAATACCACTTTTAAAGTGGTATCAGATATAATCTTCTAACTATATTGTTGTCTTATTCTCAAAATACTCAATATCTTTGATGTTAACTAAACGCGTACAAGAAATGCTCCATTTAAATGTTTTCATCCAGTAATTCATTTAGGAGAGTATAATGCATATGATCTTCCCACCTACCATTAATAGACAGATATTTTTTAGCCGTACCTTCATATTCAAATCCCAATTTTTCTAAGATTCGAATTGAAGCTTTATTACTTTGCATTACATTTCCTTCAATACGGTGCAATCCAAAATCTTTAAACATGATTTCAATACCAGTTTTAATGGCTTCTGTCATATAACCTTCTCCTGTTTTCTTTTCATCAAGATTGTATCCAATGTAACAAGATTTAAACGGTCCAAGAATAATTTGAGAGAAGCTTAAAATACCAATTAACCGTTCATTTTCTTTTAGACAAATGAATAGTTTTAGAGCTGAATGATGTTCCAAATAAAAAATATCATTTGCAAGCTCTATACTCTGCTCTCTATATGTAAAAAACGATTCCAATCTTTCAGGTTCAAAGGGTTTAAAGAATTCTTTGTTCTCTCTATAATAATCCAACAGTTGTTCTATAGAAATCTCTTTTGCAGTTTTTAATAACAAACGTTTGGTCTTATACATTTTAAATCTCCATCCTATTGATTTGACGATATGCTAAAAACATGCTGATTAATCCCAAAGCTATAATTGAGTAATATGATTGCGCTATTGAAAATGAAGATTCCTGGCCTGAAGCTAAAAAAATAATTCTTTTTGGGGCCGTCCAAGGAAATACATCAAGTATCTGAAATTTACCCAAAGCGAAAGTCGCAATCAATATAAAAACATTTACAATCATCGGTAAAAAACTTTGTTTGAAAATCAGTACCAACAATACAGTAAAATATGTAAATGGCAACATTAGAAAAGATGATTTTAGATATACAAACAATAACTTTATTGTAATTGCAAAATTCAAACCAACTAAATCCATACCAAATGATATTAAAACACCTAAAAGAAAACTTAAAGTCGTCACCAAAAGCATACCTAGACTGATTGCAGTTAACTTCAAAAATAAAAAGTCTGTTCTTGCAATCGGAATCGTTAATTGAGATTTGATTGTATCCAATCGAAATTCCCTTGATACCATTTCGGCAGCCATCCAGTTATAAAGTGTTAAACCAACTACTGATGTTATAAATTTAAGTATCATAGACATATACTCTAAATAGGTCACTGAATCATATTTGGAATCACTATTTAAAATAGTCATAAGAAGTAATAAAGCTAAAGGTGAAAAAACAATACAAATCATACTGAAGTACAGTAATCTGGAATGTTTTATTTTCAACCATTCATTAAATAGCATTTTATTCATATCATTTCCTTTTCTAGAGCAGGATTAATAAGTTCTAAAAAATAATCTTCGAGGCTATAAGATTTTGAGTATATTTCTTTTACCTCAAAGTGGTTTGAGACTAATTCTTCAACAACAGTTGTAATCAGATGTTCATCTGCAAATATAACGAGTCTATTGGTTTCAATCAAACATGAAAAACCATTTTCCTCTAACATTTTTTTTGCAGCATCCAGATTATCAACGGTTACAAGGATTCTACTCTCTCTTTGTTGATGGAGTTCCGATACATCAATGACATCTATAAGTGTCCCTTCGTGCAAAATCCCTATACGATCCGCCATTTTTTCAATTTCAGAAAGGACATGACTCGAAATAAAAATGGTCACCCCTTTTTCTTTTGCCAATCGTATCAGTAATGTTCTTATTTCATTTATCGACTTAGGATCCAAGCCATTCATAGGTTCATCTAATATCAAGATATCAGGGCTATTTATCAACGCTCTACACAAAGCTAATTTTTGCTTCTGAGAAGCATTTAGATATTTGACCTTTTGATATTTGAAAGCATGTATACCGACCGTTTTCAGAATCTCATCAATATTATTGGATTGATGCATACCTACTATATTGGTAATCAATTCTAAGTTTTGGCACACACTTAAGTTATCATAAAATCCAGGGTTTTCTAATACGCTCCCCACTCTTGGAAGTACCGTACTTTTAGAAGTTGCGAAGTTCTTATCCAAATATCTTATTTGACCTACACTTGGATTAATAAGACCCAAAAGCATCTTTATTGTGGTGGTTTTCCCTGCACCGTTCAAACCCAATAAAGCATATATTTCTCCAGAAGATATTTTAAAATTCAAACCTTTTATGACTGTTTTTTTTCCATATTCTTTTGTTAAATTCCTAGTTTCAATAATATATCTCATTATAAATAATCCTTGTATTTAAAAACATACCTTAAAATGATTAACGCCAATAAACCAACTGCATATAGTAATATAAAAGAGAGCAAAACCATCTGATTTTCATGCGGTATCTCAGAGATGTACTCAGGTATGGCACTTGGTAAATATGGTATCGGACTAAATAATTGCATCAAATAGCCACTGATAATCATAATAACAAAGAAAATAACAGGAATGACAATATGATTCGCCACAAAAGACAATAACATCCCGATGATTATATAAGGGATTACAAAAGCGATTATCATTAGATAATTCAAAGCATACCCCTGTACCAAATAAAATATATTGACATCTTTAAACAGTATCAATTCAACTATAACAACCAACACTGATGAAAATACAATCAACAATGTAGACCAAATAATCGCGGTCACAACTTTTGAGATTAATAGTTTCACTCTATTAATCGGCGTCACAAATATACCAATTAGTCCGTCTTGATCATACTCCGTTTTAATTAAAAGCATGCCTAATAAAGGAAACAATGTTTTTGAGCCAATCAAACCAAGTAAAATCAAGTTGATTTGATTGAAGTCTCCTAATTGAAATCCTCTAGAATCTAAAGACATGATCAAAAGAGAAAACAAAGGTGATAAGAGCATGGCAAGAAAACTAGCAAGAATATAATTTGCTTTAATAGCTTTTTTAAACTCATATTTAATCAGATTCATCTAATCTCCTATTTTCTCTAAGAAAAATGCTTCTAGACTAATAAAACCACTCTTAACTTCCAATATATTTATTTTATGTTTGACAAGAGTCTCAACAATCCTTTGGCCATTTAGAAAGCCTTCAAGTATATGTACTTCCTCATCACTGATAACTTCATAATCAAATATTTCTAGTTCTCTTTCAATGATCATCAATAATCTTGGCAACTCTTTGGTTCGTATTGATAAATATGCTTGTTGATCTTTCTGTCTTTCATCGGCGTTGATTTCTTCAATTAATTCACCATAATGAAGCACACCGATATGATCAGCTAAATCAGATATGAAAGATAACATAGAAGTTGCAATAAAAATAGTTGTGCCTCTTTGGGCACGTTCTTTCAATTCATTTTTTAGAATTTTTATTGAAACAGGGTCCAATGATTTTGCTGGTTCATCCAAAATTAAAATATCAGGTTCGATAATAAGCGATCTGATTAATCTCAACTTTTGAATCATCCCCAACGAATATTTCTTGATACTGGTATGAAGGTTAGATTCTAAATTAAACATAACAAAATACTTAGTGATTTGTTCTGTAACATCTAAATTCAGCTCGTTCATTCGCTTTTTATAAGCTTCCAAGTAATAAAGAATATTCTCATAAGCCGTCAATTGACTGTAAAAACTAATACGGTCAATCGAAACACCTATACGCATCAAATGAGACGGTTTAAAAGGTTCACCAAAATAGTTTATTTGACCTTCTGTTTTTTTTACCAATCCTAACATTTGTTTTATTAATAGACTTTTCCTAGAATGGTCCGAGCCAATAAGACCATAAATCGTTCCTTCATCTATGGAAATAGAAATTTGCTTCAACAGTCTTTTACCTTGTGATACTTTACTTATTTGATTTAATTCTATAATGGTCATATATTCAACTCTTCCAAAATTGGCAACTCTACAAAAAACTCTGTTAAATGATTTTCCTGACTTCTTAAATCAATTCTACCATTGTGTTTTAGAACCAGTTTTTTGGCAATACTCATACCTAAACCGCTATTACTTGCACCAAATCTTCTAGCATCATCAACCTTAAACAATCTCTCAAACACATGTTTTTGTTTGTCTTTTGGTATGCCTTTACCTTTATCCCATATAATAACGCGGTAATACTTGTTCTCAATTCGTGTTCTAACACCAATCGTTTTTCCATCTTTACCATGTTGAATGGCATTCTTTAAAATATTTTGAAAAACTCTTGTAAGCGCAACTCGATCTCCGTATACCATAAATCGACTTTCTTTTATTTCGTTAATAAACTCAATATTATATTTTTCAAATTGAGGTATAAAATCTATCATCACATTTCTAAGAAATTCATTGAGCTCAAGATACTCGAAATTCATCATCACATCTTCAGCATCAATTCTTGCTATATTAAATATCTGATCTGTTAAATATTTAAGATTCTTAGACTTCATAGACAATATCTCAAAAAATTCTTGTAGTTCCTCTTCATCTGTAATAACACCATCATTCAATGCATCAACATATCCAATGATTGAGGTAAGTGGCGTTCTGATATCATGTGATAGATTTGATAACAACTGTTTACTTCTCTCAGCTTGAATCTTCTTTTCCACTCTAATGGACTCATATGCTTCAAACAAATGATTCAATTCCAATATCAGCTCACTATAAGACGAATCATGATGGACTAAAATTTTCTGTGTTTTTTTAGTTTCTCTAAAAAATCTTAAACTATGTAACATTTCATTTAAATCTTTACGATTCTTTAAATAACCCCACATGAAATAGCCATCTAATAAGATGGCTACAATTAAAATATAAGCGATAAAAGTTTCTTCTATTGCCAGACTAATAAATACTGTTATCAGCAAAAGGGAAACAACAAAAATTCTTAAATGGATATTATTCATCGGTATCATCTTTCAAAGTAAATTTATATCCCAATCCCCAAACCGTTTTTATAAATTTAGGTTCATTAGGATCATCCTCAAGTTTATTCCGAATACGTCTGACATGGACCATAACCGTATTATCATCACCTAAATAAGCACTTCCCCAAACCTTTTCAAAAATCTGACCTTTTGAGAATACCTTTTCAGGTTGTTGAGCCAATAGACGAAGAATCTCATACTCTTTGGTTCTCAAAGTAAGTTCTTCACCATTTTTCTTTACGATACTATTTGTAAAGTCAATAAAAATACCTTTTGCTTCCAATACCGCTACCGGTAAAACGCCTTGACTCAGTTCAAGATAACGTCTTAATATCGCTTTTACCCTAGCCACAACTTCTTTGATGCTAAATGGTTTTGTAATATAATCGTCAGCACCTTGCATCAAGCCAATCAATTTATCAACTTCTTCATCTTTTGCGGTTAAAAATATCACTGGTACATTCGAAGCTTTTCTAATATGTTTACATAATTCAATACCATCCATAATTGGCATCATAATATCTGTAATGACTAAATCGAATATCGTCTCGTTAAAAAACTTCAATCCCTGTTCACCATCTTCGGCACAAACAACTTGGTACCCTTCTACTTCTAAATACTTTTTCAGAAGCAATCCAATTTCTCTTTCATCTTCTACTACTAATATATTAGATTTCCTCATTAGTCCCCCATTAAATGATATTATTCAACCATTCATGTACATCATTAAAAACTTCTTGTTTGTTGGTCTCGTTTAACATTTCATGTCGTCCTTCTGGATAAAGCTTCATTGAAACATTTGATAGTTTAGCAGAATTCATCAAACTATAAACAGACTTGACACCAGTACCATGACTTCCAACAGGATCTTTATCTCCCGAGAAAATATATACAGGTAAATCTTTTCTAATTTTTGATACATGTTCCAGTCTATTAACTCGTTCTACTGCAGAAAACAACGACACATAAAAACTACTCGTAAACACAGTGCCACAATACGGATCATTGATGTACTTATCTACTTCTTTGGTATCTCGACTCAACCAATCAAATGGTGTTCTAAGCGGCTTCAGTTTTGCATTAAATACATTGCCAGTTATTTTATCAATGGTTTTACTTCTATGTCTCGGTCCACGAAGCGCTACTTCAAGTTGACCGTAACCAATCATAAGCTGCCCTTGTAAACCGGATTTATACCCTGTGCCTGAAAGAATCAGACCATCTATCATATGTGAATATTGACTTGTAAAATCTCTTGAAACAAAAGAACCCATACTATGTCCCATCAGGATCACTGGTAGCTCATGATTCTCTTTTACAAATCCAATCATACTCTTTACATCACCAACAACTTTACTCCAACCATCTTTTTCAGCAAAAAAACCAACATTTTCTAAAGCACCAGCAGTTTGACCATGACCTCTTTGATCATAACCATACACATGATAACCTGAATCGTTTAAATAATTCGCAAAATTTTGATATCTCAAAATATGCTCTGCCATACCATGAACTAGTACCACAACGCCTTTTGCTTCTTTTTTAGCTTCCCAAAATTCATAAAATACTTCGATGTCTTCATTTAGTTTTCTTCTCATAATAGCTCCTTTTATCTTTTCTTCTATTGTATCACACAAAAAAATAAATGAGAATATCTACTAATTAGCACCTAGTATTAACACTTGCTATAAAATAAATCGTGATTTTCTATATTTTTTCTAGTCCTACAAACAAAAAAGTGATATGATATAATAGAATGGAGGCATATATGAAATACGTAATATTAATTTTAGTTGGTTATTTATTCGGGACCATCCCTTGTTCTTACCTGGTGGGCAAGTTCATGGGAAACATCGATGTAAGAAAGCATGGTAGCGGGAATGCCGGTGCAACAAATGTTTTAAGAACCGTTGGCAAGAAAGCTGCATTATTCGCTCTTATTGGCGATGTTTTAAAAGGTGTTGTACCAGCTATTATCGGTAACATCATATTAGGAATGGATGGCGCTGTATTGTGTGCAATCTTTGCAGTTATCGGACATTGTTACCCTATTACACTTGGATTTAAAGGTGGTAAAGGTGTTGCAACTGCAGGTGGTATGATTATCGGAACCAATCCAATTGTGGCATTGATTCTTTTCACATACATGTTTATCGTGATTCGAGTTACCAAATTTGTATCTTTGGCATCGATTACTGCAGCAATTATATACCCAATAATCTTTTGGTTCTTATATGATTCAATGATTGTAAGAGTCGGTAGTATTTTCCTTGGTATCTTAATCGTCTACAAACATAGAGCCAATATAAAAAGATTAATCCATAAAGAAGAATCTAAAACAACGTTATTTGATAAATAGTCCCTAATCGGGACTTTTTTTAGGAGGATTTATGAAAAAAATAGTTTTACTCGAACCCTTTTTTTCAGGGTCACATAAATCATGGGCACTAGAATTTAAAAATAACTCGAAACATCAAATAGAAATACTGAGTATGCCAGGTAAGTTTTGGAAATGGCGTATGTATGGCAGCGCCCATACTTTAGCTGAAATGTATTTGAATTTAGATTATGAACCAGATTATATTCTAGCAACGGATATGATTGATTTAAGTACTTTTGTTGCTTTAACTAGACATAAACTTAATCAGACTAAAATATATTTATATTTTCACGAGAATCAACTCGAGTATCCTTGGAAAGAAGATAGTAAAGATAAAAAATTTAAAAGAGATGTCCATTATGGTTTTACAAACTACACCAGTGCACTTACGGCTGATAAAGTATTTTTTAATTCAAACTACAATATGACATCTTTTTATGGACATCTTAAACGATTATTAGAAGTCATGCCCGACTGTCGTCATAAAACTGTAGAGGATTTAATAAGTAAATCAAGTGTTTTGCCAATAGGCATACATCTAGATGCTCATGATATTGAAATCGAAAAGCCTTATCAAGGAGATGATCCTTTGATACTGTGGAACCATAGATGGGAATTTGATAAAAATCCAGATGATTTCTTTAATGCCCTACATCAATTGAAAAAAGAAGGTTTGACCTTTAAACTCGCTTTATTGGGTGAAGTATATAAAAATGCACCCGACAGTCTGAAAACGGCTTTGGAGGTTTTTAAAGATGACATTGTTGTTACAGGCTTTTTGACAAGTCATGAGTACAGCAGTTGGTTACAAGCAGCTGACATTTTACCTGTAACGAGTTATCATGATTTCTTTGGTATCAGTGTTATGGAAGCCATATATATGAATACGTACCCTATTCTACCCAATAGGCTTACTTATCCAGACCTATACAAGAAAAACAATCATCCGGAACTTTTCTATGACTCTTATGAGGAATTCGTTTTAAAACTCAGAGATGCGATTCAAAGCAAACAAAGAAAGAGTTATAGAGCATTATGTGAACCATATGATTGGCAGCAACTGATTAAACTATACGATACACTCTTTGACCCTTGTTAGATATAACAGGGTTTTTTATTTAGATCTATTTGACTTTAGTGCTGTTAATCGTATAAAAAAGCAGGACATGATTATATTCTATCCCGCTTTTCTTGTTATTCAGATAAATATGTCTGCTTTGCTTCTATGCTCCCAAGTACTACTCCCAATGGGATATTTATAAAAAATAATATCGATGCAAGACTTTTAATGTTCATTATTCCACCAAATATACCAATAAATATTCCAAAAGTAAAAAAATAAATAAAAAAATTCAATTGGAATTTTAGTGCTTTCTTAGTTTTATCCCAATTGTGTTTATTAACCTTCCGCTGTGTTTTTAATAATACACTTATAAAATTGAAAAAAATTATGTACCCCACTAATACAACAAAAGATACTATTATTCTTTGGATTACTGAACCTAATACTGAATTTCCAAAAATCAAGAATAACAGAAAACTTAATCCAAAATAGTATCTTGAATATTTAATGGTTAAATTAATATCCTTTAAGATTTTCAATATAAATCACCTCCTATTTCTACCATAATAATATTAACACTAATATCATTTCAATTCAAAATTACACATAATTTGGTATTCTCGTCCTACATTGATGAAGCCTTGTATTTGCAAGTTAAGCCGAACTATTAATAAGCAGAAGTCTTGTTTGAAAATTTATTTTTCATCAAGGACGGTTGCACCCATTTATAACAATGTAGATAGTTAGTTAAATAACAAAGCTAAAGCCTATCAGAGTTTATTATAATAGAAAAAAACCACTAAAAAGTGGTTTAAGTATTATGCATTTTCAAATTCCGATTCCCAATCAAATTGCCCTGAATCTTCATAACATTTAGGCCAATGTGCACACCATTTCGGTACCTGAGCCTTTTCCACTTTATCGGTACATACATGATATGGTTTGATATCAATGATTGGTGTATCCACATAAGCATCAATATAAGGCACATAAATCTTATTGTCATCGATAAACAAAACTTGTACTATCGACAAACAAATCGGATTCGGTCTAATCGGTGACCGTGTTGCAAACATACCAAGTTGATCTGGACCTTTTTTATAAGGCTTTTCCGATACGTTATAACTCCTATAGGTTTCATCATCAAACTCAGTTGCCCACCAAAATACATTCAGATGGCTAAACCCATCAATGTTTAATAAGGCTTTCTGATACTCTTTATCAATTTCTATAAAAAAACCTTTCTCATCTTGCTTCACACTACCCAATGCTTTTACTTCATATTTTTTTGTCATTATACTGCCCTCCTATACATCTAGTATCTCATGTCTAGGCTTTTATCTCTTGACGATTATTGGCAAGAAAAAACAGAATACATCACGTTTCCCAGAGTGATTTGACGATTGTTGCTAAAACGTAAGCGGTAGTAATATAAAGTATCCAAGTTGAGGTTCATTAGATATAAAAAAGTATTGTTTCTCCGTCTCAACGGCTTTTAGTCCTGACCTTGGTAACCAGACTTCTTTTATATAACGAGATAGATGATCTAACGCCTCATAGTTAGAAACCGGTCCAAACTGTGCATACTTTCCATCCGGCATATGTATTTCAAAGTAATCATTCATGGCTTCTGTACCATAACAAGTCAACACCTGATCCTTAAAAGGTGACTGGATCATATAGACATAATCGTTGTTAAAATGCTTTGTATAACGAGTCATACTTTCATGACTAAAGGTATCTTCTAAAATAGAAAAACCATATATATTTAAATCATTTATCGTTACTGGCTGTGGTTCGATGATGCCATAACGATCAATAAAAGAGAGATACTCAAGTGTTAAAGGCTCAGTAAGATTTACTATGGATTGATTTGATGTTTTATAAGCCATCGGCGAGATATCATGTACTCTTTTAAAGGCTCTTGAAAAAGTTTCAGGACTGTTAAAACCATATTCTAAAGCGATGGATAAAACACTCATTTCAGATGTCATCAATAGTTTTGTTGCTTCACAAATCTTTCGTCTGTTCATATAATCTTTCGGACTAAAAAGTGTTTTCGAACCAAATAGTCTAATAAAATGATACAAGGAAAAACGACTGACTTCTGACAGTTCTTTGACTGTAATATCTTCTTTCAGATGTGATTCTATGTATTCAATCGATTGATAAAGTAATAATAGATTATCCATGATGACTGTCCGTGTCATTAAGTGGGATAAATATTTCTACCAATGATTCATCTATACGGTGCATGCCTTTAAATCTCTTATCATATTTCTCAAAGAAAAATCTTGTATCAACAGAAACTTCAGGATTCTCTTTTAGAATTTTATCGATAAATACTTGTTGATCACTGACAATCTCTTGACCTCTAAGTATCAATACCAAATACTTTTTTTCAGGAATTACTTTTGATACCAAGTGGACAGGTTGTTGGTTTAAACGACTCACTTCAACGCCAACCATAATACCATATTCTCCAGTGTCTTCAAACCTTTCATCCATCACATGACATTCATATGATTCATCAAGACTCACTCGATGTAAAATCTGATCTGAATGTTTGGATAAATACGCAGAAAAACGCTGCCACAGTTTACCGATGGCATTGTCTACTGACCATGCCCCACCGACACTAAAAGGATCTCCATAATAATTCATACCTATTATTAACTTTTCATCTACATCTTCAAATCGCCACTCCATATGTGCCTCCTCAGTATTACTTTTTATCGTAATATACACCTTTGGTAAAGTCAATCTATCTGAGTATAGATTCTTATAACGAACAAAAAAGAAATGACTTTATCAGTCATTTCTAGTTTATACTTCATCTAACATATCCTGTACAAATGTTGGTAGTAAGAAACTACCTCGATGTATATTCGCGTTATAATATTTCGTTTTTAAACCAAAAGCTTTCCAAGCCTCAAAATCAGCATTTTCTATTGGATGATAGGTTTTAGAGGCAAATCCAAATAACCAATGTCCAGAAGGATAGGTTGGCATATGGAATTGATAAACCATTGAAACAGGGAAAAGTTTTTTTATTTTTGCATGAGATCGCTTCATTTCTTTTGCTTCTTTATCATAAAATGGACTTTCATGTTGATTCACAAGAATCCCATCCTTTGTGAGTGCTTGATAACAATTGTCATAAAACGCTTTAGAAAACAAACCTTCTCCTGGACCCATGGAATCTGTAGAATCTACTAAGATAAGATCATATGTATTATCAAGACCCGATACAAATGACAAGCCGTCATCATAACAGATATTAACTCTAGGATCACTTAACTGAGATGCTATCAGAGGTAAATACGTTTGAGATAACTTAACTACTTGTTCATCTATTTCTACCATATCAATGACCTCAATAGTTGAGTATCTTGTTAGTTCTCTGACCGTACCACCATCACCTCCACCGATAACCAATACTTTATTGATTGACGGATTGGTAGCCATCGGAACATGTACCATCATATCATGATAAATGAACTCATCTTTTTCATTAACCATCATATAACCATCCAAAGTCATAAACTTACCGAATTCATAAGAATCGAAAAAATCAATGCTCTGATACTTACTTTTACCATGGTATAGGTGTTCTTTTATTTTTATAGAGAAATGAACATTTTCAGTATGTTTATCAGTAAACCATAGTTCCATGTTAATCCTCCTTTATGCAATATATATAATTGGCTTCTGTATCATCTAAGCCAGACATTGTACCATTTTCAGATTTTAAAAGCTCAATATAATTGTATAACTCTTCTGTGATCACTTCACCAGGTGCAATAATTGGAATACCTGGTGGATAGATCATAATAAACTCACCACTAATTCTATTAATTGATTCTTTTAATGACAGTCTTTCCATTTCTGAATAGAATGCTTGTCTTGGCGAATACTTAACTTCTGTTGAATGAAAACATTTGAATGTTAAGTTTAGCGGAGCTTTTTTATAACGGGTACTTATCGCATTCAAAGCTGCAATTAACTGATTTAATCTTTTCTCAGTATCACCAACACTTAAAATGGCTAATATATTATGTGAGTCACCCATCTCTACTTGAATATTGTACTCATCTCTTAGGATATCATACACATGAAGTCCAGTTAATCCAATCCCTGTAACATTCACACCAAGTTTGGTCTCATCAAAGCCATAACAGCCTCTTTTATCAAAATCTTTAAAATCAAAAGCAATCAAACCATCAATGGCATTGATTTTGTCTCTGGCTTTTTTAGATAAGGCTAATACTTCTTCGAGTTTCTTTTGACCCTCTTGCATTAAGAATTTTCTTGTCAAATCCAAACTGGTCATCAAGAGATATGAAGCACTTGTTGATTGTGTTAAGTTAATGATTGTCTTTACATGATTCCTTTTAATTCTATCTGTATTTAAAAGTAAGACAGAACTTTGTGTTAATGAACCACCTGTTTTATGAAGACTGACAGCAGCCATATCTGCCCCTAAACACATCGCTGATTTAGGAAGCGCTTCATGAAAAGGAAAATGTGCACCATGGGCTTCGTCTACAATGACAGTCATATTCTTACTATGAACATAGTCTATAATAGCTTTTAGATCAGAAACCACCCCGTAATATGTCGGATTAATAATAAAGACTGACTTTGCATGAGGTGCCTCTATTATGGCTGTTTTGATATCCTCTAAAGAAACACCTGATGTCATACCGAATGCCTCTTCAATATAAGGATACATATAATGTGGTTTTGCACCACATAAAATCAATGCATTAATCGCAGACTTATGAACATTTCTAGGCATAATCACAGTATCGTTTTCTGAGACAGCACTCATAATCATAGATTGAACTGCTTGTGTTGTACCATTAACAATAAAGAAAGCTTCTTCAGCTCCATAAGCCTCTGCCATCATATCCTCTGCTTCTTTAATAACTGAAACAGGATTACATAAAAAATCCAGTGATTTCATAGAATTCACATCGGCTTCTAATACTGATTTAGGAAATAATCTTAATAATTCAGGATTACCATTGCCTTGTTTATGTCCAGGCACATCAAAAGGAATCACTCGATCATCGATGTGTTTGTTCAACGCATCAAATAAAGGGGTCTTATCATGATCATATTTAAGCATAATTTTTGCCATAATAAATTTCTTCCATTTCCTCTTTGAGTTTCTTCCTGATTTCTTTTCTTTCTTCCATTGATAAATCCAGTTTTTCAGTTGAAAACAAGTAGTCATCCAAGTCGAATTCTTCTAATAACATCTTTGTATGGAAGATGTTTTGCTGATATACATTGCTATCGATAGCTTTATATCTGTCTAAAACATCATCACTGATATAATCCTGAATCGATTTGATTTTGTGATCAATAAAATGTTTTGTACCATCTAAATCTCTTGTAAATCCTCTGACTCTATAATCCAAGTTAATGATATCCGAATCAAATGAGTTGATTAGAAGATTAAGTGCTTTTAGAGGTGATATCTCACCACATGTTGATACATCAATATCCACTCTAAAAGTCGAAATACCTTCAAAAGGATGACTTTCAGGATACGTATGTACTGTAATGTGACTCTTATCTAAGTGTCCAACTACAGAGTCTCTATAAGCTAAGATGCCTTGATTACAAGACTCATCAATTTCTTTATCACATAAAGGTTCTTCTGATATTAAAATGGTCACACTTGCACCCTGTGGATCATAATCCTGTTTCGCTATATTCAAAATACAGGCACCGATTGTATCAGTGACATCAGACAGAATATCTGTTAATCTCTTAGCATTGTATTGTTCATCAATGTACTCAATGTACTTTCGTTGATCTTCTTTTGATTTTGTATAACAAATATCATATATATTAAAACTAAGTGTTTTTGTTAAATTGTTAAATCCGTATAATTTAAGTTTGTCCAAAAACCCACCTCCTAAACTATTTCATCTTTTCTTTTACAAAGTTAGGTAATGCAAAAGCACCCTTATGAATTTCACTGTTGTAATACTTCGTTGTTAAATTAAGAGCTTCCCATCTCTTAGGGTCATGATCTTTTAAAGGATCATATGTCTTTGAAGCAAAACCAAATAACCAATGTCCTGAAGGATAAGTTGGCATATGGTATTGGTACACATGTACCACAGGGAACAATTCATTGATTCTTAGATGAGCTCTCTTCATGCCATGTACATGGAAGTCATAATATGGTGATTCATGTTGGTTGATTAATATACCGTCTTTATTTAAAATTCTATAACAATTTGAGTAGAATTCTCTTGTAAACAATCCTTCACCAGGTCCGATTGGATCAGTTGAATCCACCAATATTAAATCGTAAGTATTATCCGGTGTGTCTACAACAAATTTAAAACCATCAGTAAATTGTAAATGAATTCTCTCATCACTTGCCAAATGACCAGCTGTCACAGGTAAGTATTGTTGACAGAGTCTTACAACTCTTTCATCTATCTCTACCATATCAATATGTTCTATGGTCTTGTATCTAGCGATTTCTCTAGATGTACCACCATCACCACCACCGATGATTAGAACCTTTTTAATGTTTGGATGTGTTGCCATTGCAACATGTGTTATCATCTCATGATAAACAAATTCGTCTTTCTCATTAACCATCATTAAACCATCTAATGTAAAGAAAGTCCCGTAAGTATCTGACTCAAAGAAATCTATTTGTTGAAACTCTGTTTTTTCTGCATGTAAATGTCTGTTTACTTTAATTGATAATTTAGTTGTAGGATCCCAATCTTGAGACCACTCGATTCCACCTGTTGGCATATAATTAGAATGCATAAGTTCTCCTTTACAATTTAGTTTGTCCATCTAGAGTTAAAAGAGGTCCATATAATTCTGGTCTTCTATCTCTAAACACACCCCAATCTACACGTTCTAAATCAATCTGATCTAAATCATATGTAGCATAAATTATTTCCTCTTTATCTTCAGAAGCCTCAACAATGATTTTTCCTTTTGCATCCGTTATAAAAGATGATCCGTAAAAATCAACGCTCATTTCTTCTTCGGTTTCTGTTCCTATACGATTACACGATACAATTGGTACTATATTGGCTGCAGCATGGCCCTGCATACAACGCTGCCAATGCTCTTTTGACTCTGTACCAGAACCATCGGGTTCAGAGCCAATTGCTGTTGGATAGAACAAAATTTCAGCCCCCATAATAGCCAGTACTCTTGCTGTTTCAGGGAACCATTGATCCCAACAAATACCGATTCCTATTTTCCCAAACTTGGTTTCCCAGACTTTAAATCCTGTATCACCATTGTTGAAATAGAATTTTTCTTCATAACCCGGTCCATCTGGAATATGACTCTTTCTATAAATACCTAATGTTTCACCATCAGCATCTATGACTGCAACAGAATTGTATCTCGCATTATTTTTTCTTTCATAAAAACTAATCGGTAAAACAACATTCAATTCTTTTGCGACACTTTTAAAATGAAGCATTGCATCATTTTCTTCAACAGTTTTTGAAAAAGCATAGTATTCAAGTTTTTCTTTTTGACAGAAGTAAACATTTTCAAATAACTCTTGTAATAAAATGATTTGAGCGCCCTTATCAGCAGCTTCTCTAACCAATCTATCAGCTTTTAAAATGTTCTCTGATATATTTCTTGAACAACTCATTTGAATTGCTGCAACTTTTACATTTCTCATTCATATACTCCACTTCAATAATTTTAAAGTAATATAGTTTAAATACACATATAGTCAAATGTCTATTTGAATTTCATTTTTACTAGCAACATTTTACCATATTTTTTGCTGCTTGCAATATGTTTTTTGAAATAATAAAATATTGACCTCTAAAACGTATAATATCGTATAAGATATTACAAATTATTTATAAAAAACGCTAGAAATTGCTCTAACAACATTTATCCATTTTTTTGTAGATTTTAGCTCTATCGCCTCTATCATGCATAGTTCATGACAACATAAACAGTCTATGCATTTATCATAATCTATTATTTTGGTTTCGATATCAATTGCATTTACCGGACAACTATCAACACAAGAATTACAACCAATACATTTCTTTTGATCCACAATTGGGACAGCTTTGAAGAAATCTATCACACCTTTAACACGATCATAATCTACAGTCTCTTTTGAATAATATCGTTTAGGCAGTTTATAGTTCTTCAATTTTTCAAAGGTGCCTACTATCTCTATATCTTGCATATTCCAATTTCCAATTTTTCTTCTGATGCTCGCCTTTAAAATAGGGACTTTATCAGAATCAATGCCCATCATTTCAATAGCAACTCGGTCGAGTGCTAAGGGATCTTCTGAGATGAGTATTTTACCCGCTGGATAAACGTTACCTGCTGTTGGTCCTTCTCCAGACATTGACATCACACCATCCATTATATGAAGTGGCATATTGTCTATGGATTGATGTATATCAGCAAGAAACTCTCCAAAGTCTAATGGATTTGGACCATCCTTATGATACTTTGCTTTTCTTAAGCCAGGAATGGCACCAAATAAATTTTTAACAGCGCCTGTATATATCGCCATAGAATGTGTTTTCATTTTTGGTAAATTGATAACAACATCCATTTCATCAAATGCTTTTGTGATATATAGATTCTTCGAGTAATTGCCTTCTATCTCTTTTTTCACAGGCCCAATCTCATCAAAGTTGATAATAGTGAAACCTTCTTCATTCGCCATATCTTGAATGCCAGAAACAATAAAACTTTTTTTAGTAGGCGCCATACCAGCTATAGCGCCACCGGAACTATCACCGACATAAACATCCGCTCCAAATTCTTTAATGAGTTGACCTACAGCCCTAACAAATTCCGGATGAGTTGTAGCAGCTTTTTCTGGTTTCTTTGGTCCGATGAGATTTATCTTTAAAAGTACCTTTTGGTCAGCTTTTATAAACTGTTTCCAGCCGCCTAACTCATTTATACTTTCTTGAATACCTGACTTTAATGTTGCTGTCTCATATGAATTGCAATCTGATATTAAAACCTTACTCATACATACCTCCCATAATTTTCACCCTAAATAATCAATACCCGTTTCTAAGGTTTAAAACCATTTAATAACGGTCTTAATAAAGCAGAAATTCTTTAACTTGATTGTAGTTTTCTTCAAAAATTCACCTGACAATTGATTTCTTCTAATACACCAAGCAAGTCCTCCAATACCATTAAAAATTAAATTGAGATATGCATTTTTCCACGAATAACTCCTTACATGATAGAAGACATGGTCATAGATGGATTTTCCAGTATTTTAACTATTATTTTCAATCCCTTTATAAGTTCTTCATCTGTTGTCACATTGGCGACTGATAATCTAACAGCATTGGGAATTAATGTTTGTCCAACATTAAACTTCTCTGCTGAAATGACTTTAACAGAATTAAGCAGTGCTGTATTTTCAAATGTTATTGCTGAAAAGGCTTTGGGAAGTCTCAGCCATGCAAACTGACTATTTTCTGCAGCTATTATCTCATAATCTTCTAATATGTTTCTGACTATAGAAAGTCGTTTGTTAATTATTTTTCTTTTTTTCTCAACTATCTCAAATGCTAGACCACTGTTTATCAATTGCGTAGCTATCTCAGCACTTATAGGTGGCGCCATCCATACGGTACTAGTAACGGTTTGAATAAACTTTTGCTGATGTTTCTCAGGTACTTTTGCATAAGCAATACGAAGTCCCGGATACAATGTTTTTGATATCCCACAGATATAAATGGTATGTTCTGGTACATAATATGCAAGTGGTTTTCTATGCTCATCATCAAACAGGTTATAAATATCATCCTCTATTAGAAGTAAATCATATTTCTTTATTATCTCTGCAATGGCTTTTTTTCTTTCATGGGACATTCTAGTGGAAGTCGGATTTTGTAGATTTGGCATTAAATAAAGACCTTTCATTTTATGCTTCTGACACATGACTTCCAATGCTTCAGGCTTCATCCCCTCCCCATCCATTTCAATGGCTTCCAATCTCATATGGTTTAAGCGACTGGCATTGATAAATCCTGTAAAGGTTTGTGAGTCTACTGCAATTCTATCTTCAGTATCCAATAATCCTCTTAAAGTACAATTTATAGCATGCATCGCTCCTGAACATATTATGATATCAGAAGCCTTTGCATCTACACCATGCTGTTGTACCCATTTAGCGCCTGCTTCTCTATGGGATAAAAGCCCTCTACTCGGCACATAATCTAGTAACATATCTATCTTATTGTCTGAGATTATATTTTCCATAATCTTTTTTATTTTTTTTTCATCTATTTTTACAGATCCTACTAATCCGAGATCAATCACTTCATCTTTTGAAAATGATTCAGGTAACAGTTCTCGACTTTGATCTGCTACAAAAGTGCCTTTTCCAATGACTGCAGTTAATAGATTCCTTTTTCTTGCCAAATTATATGCTCGAGTAATTGTTGTTAAATTCACTCCAATAATTTCTGCAATCGCTCTTTGAGTAGGCATCTTTTCTCCAGGTACTAAGATATTCTCTTTAATGTCTCTTTCTATTGCATCTGCTATTGCAATATAAAGTGTTATGTCTGTATCTATATATTTAGGTTTCCACATAAATTCTCCTCACATTGTATGACCGACAATAGGTTATTGACTCTCTGTTATAAACCGCTATACTAGAAGAAACATACAATACTACGAAAACTTTGTATGTCATACAATCATAATACTACATACACTTTAGTCATACAATAGGAGGTTATATGAGAAGTCTTAAACAACGATTTATACGTTTGATCATAGGATTATTTTTATTTTCATTAGGGATTATGCTCACAATTCAAGCCAATATAGGTTATGCACCATGGGATGTTTTCCATGTTGGGTTCGCAAAGACCATAGGAGTTTCATTGGGTACCGCTTCAATAGTTGTCGGTCTTGCAATTGGTGTTATTACACTGCTACTCGGTGAAAAACTAGGTGTGGGTACCATCTTAAATATGTTTTTAATTGGTATTTTTATAGATTGGCTTATTATATTAAAGATTATTCCAATGGCTGACAACTTCTTCTTAGGTATTTTGATGCTTCTTATTGGATTGTTCACAATCGCTTTAGGGTCATACTTCTACATTGGTTCTGGATTCGGTGCAGGTCCAAGAGACAGTTTGATGGTTGGACTTACTAGAAAAACTAAATTACCTGTAGGATTATGTCGAGTTATGATCGAGTTATCGGCAGCTCTTGTTGGTTATAAGTTAGGTGGATTGATAGGATTTGGGACAATTATAGCAGCTGTTGCTATTGGATTTTGTGTACAAGTCACATTTAAACTTTTAGACTTTGATACAACAACAGTTAAACATGAGACCCTTCAAGAAACATTTAAAACCATAAAAGCATCAAGTAGTATATAAAATAAACGTAGCCCAGTATTCTCAACTGGGTTACGTTTATTTTTTCATCGTATTAAAATCAAAGTTCTCAATCGGTTCTTTAAATCTTGGATACTCATCTAACACCACAGAGCACATCCGTTATTTCCCTTCTCTAATCAGCTCTAAAACCTTCTCATAGGCTGAGTCGTCAAATTCTAAAAGAATATCAGGAGATGTACCGAACTCTTCATTGTTTTGTCCATTCAAATTCAATCCATAATGCGTAGAAAAACGTATTATGATACCCGTTTCAGGTAGAGATATTAAAATAGGATCTAACCCTACTCCGTCACCGCCAGTGGGAAATCCAACCAATGTTGCAAAACCTGTTTGCTCACACATTTGTGCAAATGCATCTGATGCTGAATAAACACGGTCACCAACAAGCACCCAGATTCGTCCGTTGAAATCAAACTCATTGCTAGGTACAAACTGAGTAGAAAGCTTTATCACACTGTTAAGGTTCAAAATATCTGATTCATTGATCATTTCAAATTCAGGTAATTGATCTAAAGGAAGTATTTCACCATATGTTTGGCTGAGTTCACTTTCATTATGATTTTTTATATTCTCAATCGCACTCTCAACAAAAGGTTTGTTATACTTATTTTCTGAATAAAGCATATACTCCTCGGTATAAAGAGGTTCATTTATTAGCGGTTCAACAATATTTTTTGTAAAATACCTTGTGGCACCGCCTCGATTTTCTCTGATATCAATTACTAAGTCATCATAACTTTCAATCTGTTCATATATATCAAAAATAATTTCTTGCTCTAACTCAATATTCTCATATCTAAACGACTTCACATTGATATACGCAATGCCCTCATCCTCAAACAATTCCGATTCTATGTTACCATTTTCAAATGATTCGTTTTCATCAAAATGATTTTCATCGTAATTGTAGAAAAGCTCACTTCGAGGAGTTTCTATTATAGATACCCATTCTGTCATCTCTACATCCGAGTAAACATATCGGGCCATATGGTAAAAGTCCCTGCTGATTACGCTTAAATGTCCGTTTCCTTTAAACTCGTCTAACATCTGATCTAGAAGGTTTGAGAACACTAAATTATCCATATATGTACTGCTTATCGTCTCTCGATAATCTTCCTTCACTCCTACCCAATCAATACCCGAACGCTCAAGTACGCCAAAGTAAGGATAGCTCTCTTCTAATGAAGTCCATAAGTAATCATAATCCTCTAAATAACTACTGTTGTCATAACCCTCCTCTGAACATGAGGTTAACAATACTGAGATAATTAAAACTAAAAATATTTTTCTAAATATGTTTTTCATTCTTCGACCTCTCCATTTGAAATATTTTCATGCATATACTGTTCGATTACAACATAAAAGAACGTTGTTTAAATATATTGAACAACTTGTTACGGTTTTGGGTAAGTTGTTTTCTATATTATTTTAACATTTATTTACACTTTTGATTGAATATTTTCTATAACATAATTTTAACTTCAAACAGGATTAAATGACATAACATTTTTGCTCGTTTTTTCGAGATACATCTTATCCACTAAAAAAGCCTATGACATAATTTATGTCATAGGCTCATATTTATTCTAATCCAACTTCATCTAATTTCTTTAAATCATACATTTCAATAATATCGATCAATTTAATTGGATACTTAGGATCGGTTGCATACCCAGCTCTTCTAACTGCAAAAGCACCTAAAGTACTATCATACATCACTTCTCTATACGGTTCATATCTAGACAGTTCCAATAAGATTCTTTTATGATCTGCCCAACTTTCTTCCACATTGTTATAAGCTCTAAAGTTTGCATCTACTCTGAAGCTCTTGCCGTTGTATACTTCCCAAGTGTTCGATATAACAGAACCATTGGTTGCTGATCCTTTGATACCAAATAAGTTATATGAGAACTTACCATTGTATTTATCAACTGGTAGACTTTGTCCCCAACCGGTTTCCAAGATGGCTTGAGCAGTTTGTAATGAAGCTGACATACCAGTCTTAGCAAAAGATTCCAATGCTAACCCAGAAGCAAATGCTTTAAACTCGGACTTCTCGATAATCGGTCTTGCACTGTATAGTTCACCTTTATAGATCTTAAATGTGATACTTTCACTTACCAATACTTGTCCTTGATACATGGCTTTGGCGTAAACCTGTACTTCTTCAAACTCTTCTGTGGTAGAAATATTATCAACATCTATTTTAGAAGATATCACTTCTGTTGTACCTGATTTTGTTTTCTTTAGATAGTAAGTTACCTCATCTAAAGTAACATTACTGCTAAGCGCTAAAGTTGCACTGCTGGTTAATACTTGGTTCGGTCCAACACCTGATAATGAAACTCTTGGACTAAAGTCAATTGTAACCGTTACAGGTGCACTGGTATGGTAAACACCTTTGGTATCTAATACTCTTACATAGAGTTCTTTTTGCCCTACATCTGCTTTAGTAGGACTCCAATCATAAGCACCATATGGAATTGCTGCAATAAGGGTTTCAACACCAGTCGTTTTATCTCTCATAAAATACTCAGTGCCATTTACATCAAAATTTCTAGAAGCGATAATTGAAACCGTATTGCTGATAATTTGATTTTCTCTAACGCCACCCATATAAAGCTTTTTAGCAACATTTAAAGTCGCTGTTTGACTCTGACTTTCATAAGGTACTTCATTGCCATCAAAAGCAGTTACTTTAATACTATATGCACCATTGTCTTCATAACTCGGTGTATAACTATAAGTCCCAACAGGATCTCTTTTGTTCACTGAAATGGTTTCACCTGTTTCGACTTGTGTGATTTCATAATTAATGTATCTTGCTAAGAAATTTACATTCTGACTGATTGTGATAGAACCATTGTTTATCGTACCAGTCACTGATACTTCTGGTTTTACATCAATCGTTACAGGTAATGCATCACCTGCTATAAAGTTTCTGTTGCTGTCATAAAGAGCTAAAACAAGTACTTTTTCACCTTTATCTTCAACCTTAGGTAAATAAGTTATTTGACCTACTGCACCATAATCTCTTACAACAACAAATCCTTTTGCTGTTTCTGGGTCCAATAAAAGTAGTTTTGTTTCAGCAACATCTAAACCACTTGGTATTGAAACGGTTATATCAGTTTCACCAGAAATGGTGTCATGAGCATCTAAAGAAACAAAAGCGGTCTCATAAAAAGCTTCAAGGTCTGATGATTCACTGGAATCTATATAAACACTTCTTGTATCGCCATCCCACTCAATACCGATTGATAAAGCGTTACTCACCACTCTTAACGGTACGTAAGTACGGTCATTGATAATTTTTGGTGCTACATCGCTCACACCATAACCTCTATCACCATATTTAATCAACCTGCTACCAATCCAAAGTAGTAATTCTTTATCATCTTTTTTTACTAGAACAGTTCTTTCATCGCCATCCCAAGTCACTTCTGCACCAATCGCATCAGAGACAAATTTAATCGGTACCAAAACTCTTCCATTTTCGATAACCGGTTCAGAAAGCTCTGTAATGTTCTGATTATCAACAATCAGTTGAATTGTACTATTTAGAACACTCGCATAAGTTGGTATACCACTCAACAGCAGTGTCATCACCAATAGTAATATATTAATTTTTCTTATTTTCATTTCACACCATACTTTCTCTAAACCCTAAGTTACTTCATTATAACAAGATATCCAGAACGCTTATACCTTTAGAAATAGGATGTGATTTAGTTGTAATCCCAGTATCATATCCTTGTAATAGTTCACATAATAAAATACCCTCTCATTTGAAAGGATACTCTCTGTTTCGATCTACTTAATTGTTATGGCTTCCTTGCCCGTTATAGCTTCCCTGCCAGTTATGGCCGACTTGCTGTGGTGCCTTTAAGTAAATTCTCTTTTACATCGTCAATATACCCAATTGTAGATATTAATATTTTTGATAGTAATACCCGTTCTTGTCTCATTAGCTCTTCTATAGCTTCTCCTTCAATAGAAACTATTGTTGAATCTTCAAGTACAATGAACTCTTCTTCCATATTATCAAGATTAATAATCTGTTCAAGTCCAAAGACATCACCACTCGATAAAACTGTTTTCTGTCGACCTTGTTTCAATTTACCTTTTAATAGACAAATCATCTTGTTTTGGCCTTTACTAATTCGTATACACTGATTTTTCAAATAAACTAAAGGCTCACTGACTTGAATGAAACCTTGCGCCATTTAAATCCCCCTCTCATACTTCTTTTTTGCATAAAAAAGTGATATGCTCTTAATAATTAAACTACCCACTATGTACTGTAGTAAAACACTAAATGGAGATTTTTATGAAACTATGGATTATCTATTCAAAAGTTGTTCTCAATCCCGATAAAAACAACGCACTCTCATGGATGTTAGATGAGGCAAAAGCGTTGGATTTTGATGCAACCATCCTATTTACCGAAGACTTATTATTAGAAACCTATGGTTCTATGCATAAAATATATCATCATGGCACTGAAGTAGAATATCCAGATGCTGCTTTAATCAGGTGTTATGATATCCCGATGATCAAACACCTTGAACTCGCAGGTGTTCAAACCTTTAATAGCAGTTTTGCTTTAAATCAGTGTTTGGATAAATGGACCACACATCAATTACTCGCAAAAGATGGTATCCCTTCACCAAGAAGTATCTATAGTGAACATGATGTTGAGTATGAAGTGATTAAAAAACAATTGTCACTCCCTTTTATCGTAAAAGACATTAAAGGGGCTCGAGGTGAACAGGTCTATCTGATTACAGACGAACTCACATTTAGTGAAGCTTTGATAAAGTGTGATCAACCGTTGTTCCAAGAGTACATCAAAACGTCATTTGGAAGAGATGTCAGGCTACATGTGATTGACAATCAAGTGGTTACCAGTGTGTTAAGACAGTCTGAAGACGACTTTAAATCCAACTTCTCACAAGGTGGTAACGCATTACATTACGAACCAGATGAAGCCATGAAGGAACTGGCTATAAGAAGTACTCAAGCACTCGGTCTTAAATTTTCAGGTATTGATATCCTATTTACAGAACAAGGTTATACAGTCTGTGAAGTCAATGGAATACCTGGTTTTAGAACTGTTGGACTGACTTCAAAATACAATATTCCCCATGCAATGATGGCTTATATAAGGAGACAATTATAATGACAGGTTGGATTATTTACAATGGTAATTTAAAATCAGATAAAATATTTGAATTGGTTTTGTGGTTACAAAAGACCGCTAGATCATATGACATCAACCTAATTCCAGTTAAAAATAGTGATATCTTATTTTACTTTGATGAACAGTCTCATCCGAAACTGGAACATCTCTCTCTAAAGGAGTTCCCGGAATTCGTTATCTCTTGGGATAAGGATATTCCTTTAGCCAAGCACTTTGAACTGATGGACATTAAGGTGTATAACAACGCTGATGGTATTCACGCATGTGATAACAAAGTCATTATGACACAATACCTTGCTTCACAGAATATCAGAGTACCCAAAACAATTATTGCACCGATGGTTTATTCTAACTGTACAATAGAAGAGTTTTCTATCTATGATAAAATCATTGAAACTCTTTCGCTTCCTTTAATAATAAAAGAAGCATACGGATCTTTCGGTGCTCAAGTTTATAAAGTGGATACAAAAGAAGATTTATTAGAACAAGTAAAAATGATTGGTAACAAACCACATTTATTCCAGGAATACATTAAAAACAGTCATGGAAGAGATATAAGGCTCAATATTGTCAATGGAAAAGTCATCACTTCAATGATGCGTGTTTCAGAAATAGATTTTAGAGCAAATATCACCAGTGGCGGCAAAGCGGTATTGTATACACCTACAGAAGAAGAAAAAACTTTGGCTCTTAAATGTACACAATTATTAAACCTAGATTTTTCAGGGGTAGATCTTCTCTTTGGTGAAGATGGTCCTATACTGTGCGAAATCAACGGTAATCCACATTTTAAGAGTATCTTTGAATGTACGGGTATCGATGTCTCAAAACACATTATAGAATACATCCTAGAGGATTTATCATGTTAGGGTATCTATTTTATGATATAAAAGATATTTCCAAAAATCAAAAATTCATAGAATGGTTAATTGAAGAAGCTTCTAAACATGGATTGAACCTCGTTTTGCATCATACTGAAGATAAATTAGAAGCATTAGAAATACCTGACTTTATCATCAACAGATCTAGAATTGCTTCTATAAGCCGTTACTATAAAGATATACAAGTCTTTAATAGCGCTTCTGTCACAGAGATAGCCAATGACAAGTACCAGACATTTCACTTCTTTAAAGAGGATTTCCCTATGTTGGATACCTGTTTAACAAGTGAACAAACTACTTTTCCATGTGTTGTTAAAAGTAAATCAGGTCATGGTGGTACTGAAGTCTATTGGATCAATACAAAAGAAGAACTCATCATAAATGATGACTATATAGCACAAGCTATTGCGCCACAACTAGGCAAGGACTTACGTGTGTATATTTTAGATAATAAAATCATTCAAGGGATTTTAAGAACACATCCAACAGATTTTAAGTCTAATTACTCTTTAGGTGGCAATGCAAAGTTATACAATCTTAATGAACAAGAGGAAGCGCTCGTATATAGGATTTTAGAGAAACTCCCCATATTATATGGAGGCATAGATTTTTTATTTGATGAAGACAATCAACTGATATTAAATGAAATTGAAGATGCCGTTGGTGCAAGGATGCTTTATAACTTAACGAACATTAAAATTGTTGAGGATTATATAGCCTGTATTGCTTCTAAATTAAAGAATTATTAAAGCTCAATTAGAAAACCATACATCCCCTTCTACTCTTAATATAAAGGTATATAATTAAGTTATGGAGGTGATGATATGGTTTTTACTTTAATCAATGCTAATATAGATAATCAAGCACTGGATATAAAATTATCCGAATTGATTTATGCATTAGAGTCAAAGGACATCATCTTAAGAAATATTCAACTCAAACATATTAAAACTATTGAAGCATGTGAAGAGATACACCGACTTGTAGAATCCTCTGATTTTGTTATTTATGTAACGCCCCTAGATTCAGAGGTTTCTATCAAAAGATTAGAATTGTTTCAGACAAGTTATCAAGAAGAGAGTCACCCCCCACTCTTTCTTATACTGGATTCAAACCATCTACTCTCAGTAGATGATGTCACAAATTACATCGAAAAGTTCGAACAGTTCGCATTAAATCACAAAAGCCATATAGTAGATGTTAAGTATTTTAAAGATGCAATAGAAACCTTTAACAAGTTAAAAATTTAAGGCCACGAGAGTATTCTCGGGGCCTTTTTCCTATATCCATTATATCACAATATAAAGCGTAAAAAAAGACTACCCTTTTTATCCGCTATCGCCTATAATTAAATTCGAAAGCTTAGGAGGTTGAATGTTAGAGTTAAATAAAGAACAACAATATCTAGACGAAACAATACAAGTTATTTACAAACATTTGGAAAAAGAAAATGCCTTTTTGACCTATCTTAGAAAAGATGCACGTCAGCATAACAAAGAGATGATTGAAGAAACATCACATGATTATAGTGATATTGATGTACGTGCAGAGCTCAGTCAATACCTACAAAGTTACCAAAGAAACGAAACCAATCTTAAAGCTTCAACGAATAAAGTTGAAAAACTTAATCTTATGATTGAAAAGCCTTATTTTGGACGATTGGATTTTACTGAAGAAGGTTATGATACAGAAAAACTTTATATTGGTATTTCACATCTATTTGACAACGAGACACTTGATATCAAAGTCTATGATTGGCGTTCGCCTATCGCAGGACTTTATTATGAAAATAAATATGGTCTGCTCAGTTATGAATCGCCTGATGGTGAAGTAAAAGGTGAAGTCACTTTAAAACGACAATTTTTATTTGATCAAACACGTATTGAATCTTATTATGATTTAAAAGATAATGCTGTAGATTCTCAGCTGCTTGAAGTCTTATCTTCAAAGGGTAATGAGAAATTGCATTCCGTTGTCGAAACCATTCAGCAAAAGCAAAATGATATCATCAGAACAGATGACATAGATTTATTATTTGTAAAAGGTGTACCCGGTAGTGGTAAATCCATTATAGCCATGCACCGCTTGGCTTATTTGATGTACCATGGTCAAAAAAAATACAATTCACAAAACATGCTGATTATATCACCGAATCAATTCTTTAAACAATATATAGATGAAGTATTACCAGAACTTGGCGAACAGTCAGTTTCGCAGAAAACTTATGAAGATTTAATGGTAGATGTTTTAGGTGATGGTATAGAAACTTATGCCAGTCATATGGATAGAGTTATGAAGAAACGTATCTCTACTTTTAAAAACTCAAAAGAGTTTTTTGTATTGTTGGAAAAGTGGTTCGAATACTATTTAAAACATCTGCATCCATATGAAGATATTTATTACAATCATAAAGTATTGGTTCAAAAAGATATTATTAAAAACTGGTACTTACGACATAAAGAAAAAACACCTCTATCGGTAGGTGTTGATCAGTTTAGAACAAAAGCATATTCGGAACAAAACTATCTACAAAATGCAGTTAGAGAAAAACTGAATGAGATTACTGTACAACTGGGCAATCATCCCCTTCATACTTCTGAAGCAGTTGATCGAAAGTTAAGACGGTATAACAGTAAATTCAAACAACATATGAAACAAAGTTTAAAACTCAGTCCGAAAGCTATTTACTATAAAATGTTTGAAGATAAAGAACTTTTAAGATCTCTTGTAGATTTTGATATCCCAAATGATTTCTTCTCAAGATACAATCAGTACGAAGATTTCCATGGTATCTTCTTATATCATAGTTGGATCTATCCAATACAAGACTATAGACATTATAAATATATTGTTATTGATGAATCTCAAGATTATAACTATGTCCAACTGTACTTAATGAAAAAACTGTTTAAACAAGCGAACTTCACGATCCTTGGTGATATGAATCAAACACTTCATCATATGAAACGTGCAACCTATCATCATGATTTGGAGAAGATCTTTAAACCTGAACAAATGAAAATGATCGAACTGGAAACATGTTATCGATCTACTTCATCAATTACAGAGTTTGCGAATCAGTTTATCCAAACTGAAGTTAAAGCCTTTTCAAGATCAGGTGATCTGCCTGCTGTGATTAAATCGACTTATCACAAACAACATTTGGATATTTCAACTGTCATTAAAGAATTCTCTGACTTAGAATCCGTGGCGATCATCGTACACACATCACAGGAAGCTGAGCGACTTCATAAAAAGCTTAAACACTCTTTTGATATCAGTTGTATGATGGGGTATCATACCAAACTCAATCATAATTTGGTGATACTGCCTATCTATTATGCAAAAGGTCTTGAGTTTGATGGCGTTATTTATGTCAGCAATCAGCATGCTCATCATCTATATGATCAGTTTGCCTATACAGCTGCAACACGAGCAAAACATCAACTCAGATTTATAGAAATACAAAAATAAGGGAATGACATCGTCCAATGTCATTAAGTTAAGAATTTTATAGAATATTTCAGTA
>Ga0209379_10000558_pt1 | contig 29812 bp, 22 predicted proteins | sample tdDd001_FD_187124 | JGI IMG/M metagenome (GOLD analysis project Ga0209379, IMG submission 187124) | Marine sediment microbial communities from the Atlantic coast under amendment with organic carbon and nitrate - tdDd00.1 (SPAdes)... | ecosystem: Environmental > Aquatic > Marine > Coastal >...
GCAGGATTTTTATTAGAGTTTGTAAATCCCTATTTGATTCCCTTGATTTCAAGCGTTATATTTACAATACTGTTGCTGTTAAAAACAGTTACGACTCAGGAAAAAACACTAGAAAAAGCAGTTTAGCGATAGATTATGATATTAAAAACAATCAATCATGATATAAGAAATCAATCACTAATAATAATGATAGACGTCATAGAGCGTCTATTTTTTTATATACAGTTTTAAATTAATAACATTAGATATTTAAGGAAACTTTAAGGAAGCTTATTTATAATGGAAGCAGACAACAATCCTAAGGAGTTGACATTATGAAGAAAATCCTATTGGTAAAAGGTGAGAATACCGTTTTTAACAGAAAACATTTTGAAGAATCAGGCTTTATGGTAGTCGTTGTAACAGATAGATATGGTATCGAAGTGTTAGAAATTTGTGAGTTTAATTTCATCTTAATTGATAACCAATTGCTAACTGTTTTGAAAAATAGATTATATGATAAGATCAGAGACTATTGTAATACACCTATATTGTTATGTGAAATTCAGAGAACGAGTTGATTTGAATTATGATAATGGTTTTGAAAGTTAGATTAAATGAAATATAAATGAATATGTATCTGATATCAAATAGATTGTTAGAGTTAAAATAGGTTGGTTGTATCGTAAAGAACCTGTATTATTGGAGGTTAACCATTGAATTACACAGTATATATGGTATCGCAAGATGATAATATGAGTCGGATTATAGCACTTTATATGCAGCAAAAAGGATGGAATTTAAAACTTATTCCAAGTATTGCAAAAGCATTAGAATGTATTTCAGAAAGCCCAAGTTTATGGGTGTTTGATATGGAAAGAACCGACTTGATGAATTTTGAAATCATACATAAGATAAAGTTAAAGAAGACTCAGACACCGATAATTTTTATATCATCAAATGTTCACTCCTCTGATCGACTAATGACTTTAGAACTTGGAGTTGACGAGATTATGGAAAAACCATTTTCACCTAAGGAACTTGTTATTAGATCGTTGCGACTTATGGATAGATCATATACACCACTGTTCCATCCGCCGAATTATCAAGTTTTAAGATTGCAAAATTACATAATAAATGAAGGAACACGTACTGTTGAAAGTCAAAAGGAAAATCCGAAATTAACATCAAAAGAATTTGACTTATTAACATTATTTGCTAGAAACTGTGGTCAAGCATTATCAAGAGAACAAATTCTGATGAAAGTTTGGGGCGTAAATGCTTATTATAATGATAGAGCTGTAGATGACTTGGTTCGAAGATTAAGAAAGAAACTTGGTTCATTAAGAATCGAAACTGTATATGGTTATGGTTACAGAGCCTGCAGTTAGGAATAACTTCAATCAGTGTAAACTTTAGGTTATGGGGTATATGTTAATTGTTAGAAGTGGTAATATTACTATAGTTGTTATTAGTAATAAATTATAAGACTCTGATTGAAATGAGGCGTCGATGAATATTTTAGTAGTAGAAGATAATATAAATTTAGCAAATTCAATTAAAGATTTACTTATTGAGAATAAGTATTCTGTAGATACTGTGTATGATGGTGAGGATGGATTGTATTATGCAAAACAGGATATTTATGATCTGATTATTATGGATGTTATGTTGCCAGTTCATAACGGTTATACGGTTGTGAAACAACTTAGGATAGATGGTATTACGACACCTATTATTATGTTAACAGCTAGATCTGAAATTGATGATAAAATAACAGGATTAGATTCTGGTGCGGATGATTATATGACAAAGCCGTTTTCTTCAAAGGAACTATTGGCTAGAATCAGGGCGTTATCTAGAAGAAAGTCAGAAATAATAAATGAGGAGATTTCAATAAATGATATTACGCTTGATTTGTCAACAAGCGAATTAACATGTAAAGATAAAAAAACAAAGTTGAGTCATACGGAGTTTCAACTTCTAATGTTGTTAATAAACAATAAAAACAGTACATTATCAAAAGAACAGCTCATCACAAAGATCTGGGGATATGATTCAAGTGCCGCAGAGAACAATGTAGAAGTATATATTTCATTTTTAAGAAAAAAACTTAAATTTTTAAAATCTAATGTTTCCATAAAAAACATTAGAAAGTTAGGTTATAGAATTGAGGAAAATGATGGTCAATAAACTCAAGAAGAATTTTATCTTAACCAATATGATTGTTATGCTGATTAGTTTAACAACCATATTTTTGTATATTTATTTGTCGTCATCATATTCAATGAAAGAAGAAAGTTTTGATACCCTTGAAGCCTCAAAATTAAGAATTTCAGCCAGGCAAGACTTGAGTCAGTATAAGGAATCAGCCGTTCCCAACGTGGAAATTGATGAAAAGAGACATGTAATCGAAACAATTGATGAATATAAAGGATTTTATATTTTAAAAGTGGAAGTTGATGAAAATAATAATATAGTTGAAAAGATTGGAGATGTTTTTCTAGAGGATAATGAAATTGTTGAATTGATCAAGCTTATTGATGATGAAAAAGGAACACTGTTAGAATACCATGTGAGGTATTTGATGGATGAATTGAATGAGCATAATGAGTATTATTTAATTGATATATCTTTTGAAAGAGAAGTCTTGGTATCACTTATGTTCAGACTGATTAGCATTGAAGTGATAGCATTGATTGTATTTTTCTTTATTAGTGTTCAGTTATCTAAGATGATTGTAAAACCTGCTGAGATTGCGTGGGACAATCAAAAACAATTTATCGGAAATGCGTCGCATGAGTTAAAAACACCTTTAACAATCATATTGGCAAATTCTGAATTGTTAGCAGATAGTGATTTGGGAAGTGAAAGCAATTACGCTAGAATTGGTTATGTAAAACAAGAAGCGAATAGAATGAAAAGTTTAGTTGAGGAGTTACTCTTTTTAGCAAAGTTCGACGAGTTTGCTGATGAGTTAATAATGGAACGTCATAATATTAGCGACATTATTATGGAAAGTATACTGATGTTTGATCCAATTGCATATGAACATAAAATTGGATTACAGTCAGATATTATAGAAGACCTTTATATGGACTGTGTACCAAATCAAATAAAACAGTTAAATGATATATTTCTTGATAATGCGGTTAAATACACAGCTGCTGGTGAGGATATAGTTGTTAAGTTATACAAAGATAAAAATCAAATCATTTACTCAATCAATAATACAGGTACATTTATAAAGGGTGATGAATTGGAACAGATTTTTAATCGATTTTATCAAAAGGACCAAGCACGCGGGAAACATAAAGACAGTTATGGTTTAGGTTTGGCTATTGCACAAAAAATTTGTCAGATTCATCATGGTGCAATCACTGTAGAATCAACTCCATCAAATGGGACAACCTTTACGGTTAAGTTTGCAAATAAGATTTTTTAATTAAGAGGTTAACAAATACTCGGATGCATTCTTTTATCTCTGGGAAAGTTTAAACTCACTAAATAATAATAACCATTGAGACGCCAACTCTACAGTTGGCGTCTTTTATATTGGAGAGTTTTTGGAAAATAGACTTAAAAAGTGTCTATATTTATACTCGCTTTAAGTCTGTACTGTTCTGTGTTACGGTAATTTTTATTTGTATTCTCACCAATTTTATTTCATAAAAATATTTTCTTTAAGTAAACTTTAAGGATTCGCATGTATCATTTAAGTAAATTGAAAGGAGGCCAATTTGAAAAAAGAATTCAATTTACTGGGGAATATATCGTCATACTTTATAAAGAAATTTAGAATTGTTTACCTATTAATAATTATGATATGTGTTGTAGGTATAAGTGCTTATATGAATTTGCCAAGAGAAGAAAGGCCAGAGGCTATTAAGCCGGTTATAAAAATCACAACAAATTATGCTGGGGTAGCACCATCAGAGATGGAAACTTTGGTTACTGATATCATTGAAGGTGGCGTTGATGACATCGAAGGTGTTTCGGAAATAAAGTCTGTTACATCGAGTGGTACCAGTTCGATTAGTATGATATTTGAAGAAAACTATGATATGGAAAAAGCTTCAGCAGATGTTACAGCTGCTGTTTCAGGATTAGATATTCCTGAAGGTGCTTCGGATCCCAAGGTTTCCTCACTTAATTCAGTAGAAGCACCCATCATGAATATCACAATTAGTGGTGATTATTCATTAGTAGAATTAAAAAATATGGCGGAGTCATTGCAGACTGAAATTAATGCCATAGAGGGAATATCTGAAACATCATTATCTGGTGGATTAGATCCCGTGGTTAATATTTATTTGGATCAACAGAAACTAGAGATGTACGATCTGTCATTGCAGGACATCTCTCAACTTATAAAGAATGCTCAAAAAGAGAATCCAATTGGATCAGATCAAATTGATTCACTTGAATATTCGATAAGAATGACTGGTAGTTTTACAGAAATAGATTCATTAGACAACCTAATTGTATCTGAAATAGAAGGTTTTCCATTATACTTAAAAGATGTTGCTACAATAGTGGAAGAATTTAAAGAACCCAATACCATATCAGAACGATATGATTCAGAGCTTCAAGATGACAAAGAAATGATACCGGCCGTGTTTATTAGTGTGCATCGTGAAAGTGACTCAGATGTTATCGGTATCAGTGAACAAATCCATGAGATTATGGATGGAGATGGACTTGATATATTTCCTGATGATGTCAATGTCGTTATATCCAATGAAGATGCAGTCAATGTAGAAGAAGCATTAGATGATGTGCTTTCCAATGCTTTGTCAGGATTGCTGTTAGTAATCGTAGTATTATTTATTTTTATTGGATTTAAAGAATCGGTTATTGTTGCATTTGTTATTCCATTGTCATTGTTTATATCTTTTGCGTTGATGAGTGTGTTTGGCATCACCTTAAATACAATGAGTATGGTAGCACTCATACTGGCACTTGGAATGTTGGTAGATAATGCCATTGTAATTATGGAAAATATTGACCGAATTAGAGATGAAGGTCATGATATCATTTCTTCTGCGAAAATAGCCACCAATCAGGTAGCGCCAGCAGTATTGGCAGCTACATTAACAACAATTTCTGCATTTATTCCATTATCATTTGCAGGTGGTACTTTAGGTCAGATGATGTCGTGTATTCCAATCGTTGTTATATTTGCAATTATTGCATCGTTTGTTATGTCGATTGTAATAACACCAGCATTGTGTTCTAGATTTTTAAGCAAACATAAATCAAATAAAAAATTACCTATGATATCAAGAATAATGTCAATTTTATTGGTTTGTATTTTAACTGCAATAGCGTTTAATGGTAGTTACTTAGTATGGATTTCGGTACCGTTATTTGCACTGATCATGGTATATAAATTATTTTTTACAAAATCCAAAAAAGACCCATCGGTATCACATGGAAGAATTATAGATAAATATGGTGTGATGTTACGTAAGATTATTAAAAGTAAACTTAATATTTTCGTATGGATTGTCATCACAATTGTCATCTTTGCATCTAGTATATTTATGGTAACATCTGGAGAAGTAAAGATTGAATTAATGCCTAAAAGAGACAGTACAGCATTAGTCGTATCCTCGACACTTCCGGCAGGTTATTTAATTGAAGATGCCGTAGAAATTTCTGAAGAGATGGAAGCTGTTATATTGGAGTATGATGAAATTTTAAGTATAGTTTCAACAATAAGTAAATCAAAAGTGACTTACTCACTTGAAATTGTTCCTGTCGAAGAACGGGATATGAGTAGTACAGAGTTGATTGATAGTATTCGAGAAGATTTAAGTGGCATAGCAGGTGCCAATATAAGTGTTGGTCAAACATTAAGAGGATTCCAAGGTGCGGATTCACCCATAATGGTTGAAATCATTGGGGAAAATAGTGATGATGTAACTCAGGTATCCAATGATTTGATCGAGATGCTTAAGAAAACAACTGGTACTACGGAAGTATCATCCACACTAGTTGGAGGTCCACCAGAGATTCAATTGTCGATTAATGAGGATGCAATTTACCAATATGGTTTAACAGCGAGTAGTATTGCAACAACCATTAAAGAATATATTGCACCAACTACTGTGACGTCACTGATAAGTGATGGAGAAGAAATAGATATATCGTTATTGTACGAAGGCAGTACAATAGACAGTATTTCAGATTACAGTTCAATAACGTTTACTGCAAAAGATGGATCAATCGTATACTTTGATCAAGTTGTAGATATTGAAGAAACAAAAGGAATGTTGAGTATAACCCATCAAGATTCAAAGCGAATTGAAACTGTCAGTAGTGAAATCATGGACGAATACACAGCAATAGAAGTTTTAGATGCTTTTAAAGTTCAAGTGGAGAACTACAATGTTCCAAATGGCATTACGATTAACTTTGTTGGAGAAGATGAGTATATTACAGAAACATTCACAAGTTTGTTTATCGGAATGGGTATTGCAATATTCTTAGTATATACAATATTAGCGGTTCAATTTAACTCGTTGAGTCAACCGATTGTAGTATTATTTACAATTCCTCTTGCAACCATTGGTTCTATATGGGGATTGGTCTTAACAGGTAACAACTTTAGTACGTATGCATTTTTCGGAGTGGTATCCCTAGTTGGTATAGCAGTTAATGATGCCATTGTTCTGATAGATTATTTTAACTATCTCAGAAAAGAAGAAGGGTTATCATTAATGGAAGCCATTGTAGAAGGCGGAAAAACAAGATTCATTCCGGTATTCTCAACGACTATTACAACTATTGGTGGTGTTTTACCTTTAGCACTAAAAAGTGACGAATATGCACAGTTGGGTTATGCTTTAATATTTGGATTATTAGTGGCTACAGTTCTTACTCTAGTTGTTATTCCTATCTTATATATGATATTTGAAAGAACAAAAACACGTATTAGAAAATACATCCCAATAATGTTAGAGGAAAGGTAGAGGTGACAAAATGAAGAAATTTATAGTGATGATTCTAATTGCATTATTGATTGCTGTATCCATAATTGGATGTTCAGACAATAGTGCTGAAAATACATCTACTGAAGATAGAGGGACTGCTCAAGGAGATGCAGCAGGAGCAAAAGGTGATAGAGCAGCTGGTACAGAAGGCGAAAGACCAACTGATACCGAAACTGAAAGACCAACTGATACCGAAACTGAAAGACCGACTGACGCTGAAGTAGATAGAGGTTCTGAAACGTCAGGTGGTAAAGGAGACAGAACCGGTCAAACGATTAATAGAGATACAACAAGTGCTGTTCCGGTTGAGGTGACATCATTAGAACTACAAAATATATCAGATGAGTACAGAGTATTAGGAAAAGTATATCCAAACAAAGAAATTACGATAGGCTCAAGTGCATCAGGTATTATTGATCAGATTTTGGTTGGAGTGGGTGATTATGTAGAAGAAGGTCAGGTAATCTACAATCTCATAGATGATGAACTCACATTAAATACAACTCAACAATTAAACAATGCTTTGAATACAGTGAATTCAGCTAAAGTTAAATATGATATTGAACAAGCTAATTATGAAAACGTAAGTACTCTTTTTGAAAATGGTATTGTTTCAGAATCAGAATTGAATAAAGCTAAAAATGATTTTGCAAGTGCTGAGTCAGCCTATTACAATGCTCAACAGAGTTATAATAACCTGAAAGCTACTGTAAATTTTGATCTGAATGAGACTATTTTAACAGCACCGATTGATGGTATTATATCAAATATCAATGTAAATGAGGGTGAAAAGAGTAGTACCAATGATGTGACGATAATCAATCGAGATTACTTGATGATTGAAACCGTTGTTGCTGGTAAAGTAATCAACGATATTCAAGTAAATGATGAAGTTCGAATTGATTATGATGATGAATCACTTATCGGCTATATCGAAGAAATTAGTCCGGTTGGTATCAATGGTACAGATTCCTATCCGGTCAAAGTTAAGTTAGAAGACAATGAATCCATTAATATTGGTATTAATGTTGATGTATACTTTTCGGTGAATCAATCAGAAGATCAATTTGTGGTTCCCAAAAAATCTGTGTTAACAGACTCATATGGTGATTATATCTATATCGCCATTGAAGGTAAAGCTTCAAAGTTATACATTGAACAAGGATTTACGAATAATGGCTATGTGCAAATAATCGGAGAGTTAAATGTAGGAGATCAAGTGATTACCAATGGACAAAACATGGTTGTTGACGGTCAATTACTTGACATAAAATAAAAGTGAGGTAACTATGAAAAAAATACTAATTATGCTATCGGTTGTTATGTTATTGATAACAACTGGATGTTCTTCAAATAATGAATCAGGAAATGAACTTGAAACCAAACAGGTTGAAATACAAAGAGATACTGAACAACGACCAGATAAAGATGGTGAACGACCAGATAAAGAAGGTGCTGAACGACCAGATAAAACTGGCACAAAACCTGGAGAAGTGGTAGAAGAAACTGAAGCGGTAGAAGAAACTGAAGCGGTAGAAGAAACTGAAGCAGTAGAAGAAACTGAAGCAGTAGAAGAAACTGAAGCAGTAGAAGAAACTGAAGCAGTAGAAGAAACTGAAGCAGTAGAAGAAACTGAAGCGGTAGATGAAACTGAAGCGGTAGAAGAAACTGAAGCATCAGAAGAAACTCAAACTGAAGAAAGACCAGATAAAACTGGTGAAAGACCAGATAAATCAAAAGATGGTGAATCTCGAAGAGATACTGAATCTAGTGATGATGATTAACTCGTGATGCAATTCTGACTGTCAATTAGCTTTTAATATCAAATAATAAATAAACATCTTTAGGATGTTTATTTTTTTTTCAAAAACTTTATAAATTCTTTAAAATTTCTTTCATGCGATATAAGAACTCTCATTTATCATATGAGTATCGCAAAAGGAGGACTAAATGAAAGACATACCAGAATTAAAACAGGAAAAAAACTTTCTTGGTAAAATATCAAGTTGGTTAATTGATCGTTATAGAGTAGTTTATCTATTGATGATTTTGATTGTTGGTGTAGGTATTTACTCTTATACAGAAATGCCAAAGGAAACATTTCCTGATATTGAAATCAATTACTTATTCGTAACAACAGTTTATCCAGGGGCATCGGTTCAAGATGTAGAATCTCTCGTCACAGACTTGGTAGAAGATGCCGTCGAAGGCACAGAAGGCATTAATCAGATATCTTCTACTTCAAATGCCAATTATTCTATGGTAACAATAGAGTTTGATGAAGACACAGATATGAAACAAGCAAAATTGGATGTACAAACTTCAGTTAATGATATTAGATTTATAGATGGTATTATGGATCCAACTGTTATTCAGATGGAAACAGGTGAAATACCTATTATGAACTTAACATTAACAGGTGAGTATGACTTAGTAGATATAAACGACTATGCTGAATCGCTTCAGATGATTTTTGAAACCGTAGATGGTGTTAAGAATGTAGACATTTCAGGTAGTAAGGAACGTGAAATAATAATATCAGTTGATCAGAGTTTGCTTTATGAGTATGGATTAACGACATCTTCGATATCAAATGCCTTAGCAGGCAGTAATATAAAAATGCCTTTAGGCAGTAGTAATCTAGACCATACAAATTACTCGGTAAGAGTTGATGAAGCTTTTAAAACCATTGATGAATTGGAACATACCATCATTTCAGCTGGACAAGGTGGTTATGTTTATCTATCAGATGTTGCAACGGTTACAGATGGTTATAAATCACCAGATTCCGAGGCTTATACTTACTCACGTGAATTTAGTGAGGAACTAAAAGCAACACCTGTTATTACGATGTCTCTTTATAGAGAGACGGGAGCAGATATTATAGGTATCTCTGATGATGTAAAAGCGGTTATTGCTGAAGAAGCCGGTAGCAGTTATCCAACAGATTTAGGTATCATCATAACATCAGATGAAAGTGATGACGTGTCTGAGACCATTAACACAGTTATGGTGAGTGCCATTGGTGGTTTATTGGTGGTAATAGCAGTATTATTTGTATTCATTGGTTTAAATGAATCCATTATTGTTGCGATGGTTATTCCATTATCACTTTTAATCTCAGCTATTGTTATGAATATGGCAGGTATTACTATAAACAGTATGTCATTGGTTGCTTTTGTTGTAGCACTGGGTTTACTCGTGGATAATGCCATAGTAGTTATGGAGAATATAGATCGCTTTAGAGATAAAGGACTTGATCGAGTAACGGCTTCTAAAGTTGGATCCAATCAAGTTGGACCAGCTGTACTTGCCGCAACGTTAACAACTCTAGGGGCATTTGTTCCAATTGCACTTCAAGGTGGTATGATGGGGCAGTTTATCAGCATTATGCCAAAAACTTTGATTATAACAATCTCAGCATCGTTCTTTGTATCTATAGCAATTACACCAAATCTTAGTAGTAAATTGTTATCAAAATACAAAAAAGTAGAACAGAAGCACAGTCCATTAAGAGATATAATATCCGTAGTCTTTGTATTCGTACTGACCGGAATTGCATTTTTAGATGATTGGGCGATTACAAAATATACATTAATATTTGCATCACTCTTTACATGTTTGATGATTGTCAAAATAATATTAAGAAGAAGAAAAGATAAGAAGAAAGAAGAAAAAGGTGAACATTCAGTTTATATTACAAAATATGTTGAATGGTTGCAGCAATTCTTTAGCTCAAGAGTTAAGAGATGGTCAGTCTTTGCAGTTGTTTTGATTGCTTTGGTACTTGCAGTAATGACCATACCAATGGGTATCTTAGATTTGGAATTATTGCCATCTGAAGAACCGAACTCAACAAAGATATCCATCACAGCGCCTGAAGGATATTTGTTAGAGGATACGTATACCATTGCGCATAAAATAGAAACAGAACTATACGAGATTGAGGATATTGAATCCTTTGATATTGTTGTAGGTGGTAACAAGAAAAATGAAGCAACAATCACAGTTAATTTTGCTGATGTTGATGTTAGAACCACTTCGGGCTATGATATTTCAGATGAAATTAGAGAGATGACAAAATCAATTCCGGGTGCCAGTATCAATGTAAAAGCACAATCAACAATGGGCATGGTTGGTTCTGGTGAGGATGTCTCAATTAGCGTTCAAGGAAATGACTTGAATGAGCTAAATGCTGTAGCCAATCAGTATTTAAATGTTCTAAAAACCATAGATGGTGTGGATAATCCAAAGTTATCATCAGAAAATGGATTAAAGGAAATTACAGTTGAAATAGACAACAATAGGGCGGCTTATTATGGTTTGAGTCCTGGTTTAATAGCCAATGATTTGCGTCAACGTATCAGCGGTTTAACTGTTGGATCATATAAAGAAGCCGGTGAAACATACGATATTACAGTATACTTTGATGAAAGACCGATTGACTCTGTATCAGAATTTGATAAAATTTTCTTTACAAACCCGATGGGACAAAAGGTGCCATTTAGTGAAGTCGCTTCACTCTCTTACACAGAAGGGATGGCAAAAATAAGCCATAGTGATGGACAAAAGGTTGTTAATGTTTCTTCGAATGTAAAAACAGGTTACAATGCGACTGTTATTGGAAAAGAATTTAATAATGCAATTGAAGGCATCCCATTACCTGAAGGTGTAAAGATTTCAGACAGTGGAGAATTTGGTGATACACAAGAACAATTTGATACGATGATAGTCAGTTTTATCATTGCTTTAATGATTGTTTATACGGTACTGGTTATACAGTTTAATTCATTCCAGCAACCATTTGTTATTCTAATGAGTGTGCCTCTAGCATTAATCGGTGTCATCGCCGGATTAATAATCACCGGTAATAACCTTGGTCAATTTGCAATGATGGGTATTGTAGCCTTAGTTGGTATTGCCGTAAATGATGCGATTGTATTGGTTGACTTTGCCAATTATCAACGATCAATTGGCATGACTATAAAAGAAGCCATTTCTGAAGCTGTAAGAATAAGATTTTTACCTGTATTTACCACTTCTTTAACAACAATGGGTGGTGTATTACCTTTAGCACTTTACAATGAAATGTTCTCTCAACTTGGTTATGCGATTGTATTTGGTTTATTTGCATCAACGATATTAACCTTATTAATTGTTCCGCTCATGTATTATATGATGGAATCACGAGCAGAGAATAGACGTATAAAAATGGAACTTAAGAAAAGTAAGACTGAAAGTGAGGTAAGTGTAAGTGCTTAATAATAAATTGAAATTGATGATGGGCGTACTGGTATTATGCTTATCCTTCACAGGATGCGCCAAAACAGAAACTGAGGCAGTTGTAAATATAGAAACTCAAGTTGTTCCAGTTTCTGTGACATCACTAGAATATGGTGATGTATATGAATCGGTATATTCTATCGGAGAAGTAAAATCGTCTGATACTTTCCATGTAAATGCTATGGCAACAGGCAAAGTGACTGAAGTCAACTATGATGTGGGTGATTTGGTCAATGAAGGAGATGTACTCTTTAAAGTGGAAATGGATGATTTTGATTCGGATATGAACTCAAAATTGGCTCAAGCTTCCAATGGTGTCAGTCAAGCAAAATTGGGACTTGATAATGCTAAAACAAATCTGGACCGTGTACAGAAATTATATGATGGTGGTGTTTCATCAAAGTCAGAACTAGACAATATGAAATCGTCATATGACAATTCAAAGATTGCTTATAATAATGCAGTAAACTCTTATGAGACACTAAAATATTCTTACACTTCAATGAGTGAGAATTATGAGATTACTAGCCCTGTTTCGGGTATTATTACCTCAAATACAGTAATAAAAGATATGATGGCAACCAATCAAAATGGTTTTACAATTGAAGTGATTGATACATACAAAGTATCTTCATCAATTGGATCGAAATACATCAATGAGATCAAAGAAGGTCAAGAGGTAGAAGTATATGTATCAACCTTGGATACATTGTTGAAAGGTTCAATCAAATCGGTCTCACTAAATGCTACAAACGGCATGTATCCTATTGAAATTGAACTGGAAGATACAGATGAACGATTGAAGTCAGGCATGTATTCGGAAATCTGGATTATAACCAGTGATGTATCGAATGGTTTATGGATTCCAAGTATGACATTGATGCAAGAAAATGGTGACAGTTTCGTGTATACTGTAGATAATGGTATCGCAGAGAAAGTGATGGTAGAAGTGCTTTCGATGCGTGGAGATGAAGTTGCTATTAAAAGTACTTTAAATGAAGAGGATCAATTGATTACCTTTGGTAAAGAGTATGTGATGCAAGGTTCTGAAGTAGAAGTAAAATAAAGGTGTAAATATGTCAAAGTTAAAGTCAATTCTAAAAAATGATCTTGGATGGAAAATATTTGGTACATGGATGTTATCGTTTATTGTACCGATGTTGCTCTTTGGACTGATATTATTTGTTCAATATGGCGATAATATTATGACTGTTTTTAAGAATGGCTTTGATGTTTGGCAACGAAGTGGTTATATGAGTATCGAAAAGGTTAATCGGGAAATCAACTTATGGACATTGGATGAACCTAAATTTAAAGATCATGAGGTTCTCGATGAGAAACTAGCAAACTTGTTTGGTGAACAACATGCTTTTCCAAACTTGATCGTAGAAAGAAAAGGTGAAGAAGTTACTTCTTTAATAACTCTTACCGAAGAACAGAGAAGTCAACTGGAAACAGCATTTTCTAAGCTGAACCAGAATATTTTACCAGAATTCGGTGCAGAAGATGTTTTTAACAATGACGAACTGTTAGAAAAAACAGGGTATGTTCTGTACCGTCAAGTTGATTTTTATTATGATGATGGTGAAGAAGGCAGTATATATCTTTTTATTAAATATTCAAATGTTCCATATAAAGTATTGAAAGTTATTGGTGATAACCTTGTTTATGTGACCATTATTATGATGGGCTTAAATGCTTTGATTTCACTTTACATGATAAAACGTATGGCAAAGCCGTTTAATGCTCTATTAAATGCGATGAAACGATACCAGGTCAATGACTTTACTCCAAGACTTGAAGAAACCAATAAACATAAAATGATTAAAGTAATCAACTCCGCAGTAAATGATATGGCGAGTGAATTGCAAGTGTCGCAGGAAAAAAGTATCAAAATGGAAGCGTCAAGAACGGAGTTTATTGCAAAAATATCTCATGATACAAAAACACCTTTAGCTTCTATTAGAGCACATACTGAAGCGATTAGAGATGGTCTAATAACAGATGAAGATAAGCGTGAAAAATATACCAACAATATATTAAAGAAGGTTCATGCTTTAGATCATATGATCAATGAACTCAGTTTGTATTCTGAATTAGAAGTGGGTCTGAATCAATATGCTTTTTCTAAAGTAAATTTAGGGTACTATATAGAAGATATTCTTGAAGAATTGCAATATGACTTAGATAAAGATAAAGTAACACTGAATTATCATAACCGATTAATTGAAGAAACATTTCTGTGTATAGATGTGAATCGTTTCCAAAGAGTGATGATGAACTTAGTTAATAATAGTGTAAAATATGGACAAAGAGAACAATTGATAATAGATGTAACCGTCGATATTCATGATGGAGCAGCAAAAATATGTATAAGAGATAACGGCGTTGGACTGACGATTGAAGATCCACATATTTTATTAACATCATTTATTAGAGGTGAAATATCGCGAGATCCTAATAACAGTGGCTCTGGACTTGGGCTTGCAATTGTGAAGTCGATAATCAACAAACATGAAGGGGATATCACCATCAATACAGAAGCGGGTGTGTATTTTGAAGTGTGTATGACGTTACCACTTGAAGGAGGTTATTTTGAAGAGAATACTTATAATTGAAGATGACCATACCATTGGTGAAGTTGAAAAAGACTACTTCGAATTGGCGGGTTTTGAAGTCGTATTGTCTGATAATGGAGAAAACGGTTTGGCATTAGCTTTAAGTGAATTATTTGATCTTTTTATTCTAGATGTGATGTTACCTGGTATTAATGGTTTTGAGATTGCTAAGAAAATCAGAGCAGTAAAAGATACACCAATTGTGATGGTCACTGCAAAGTCGGAAGAAATTGATAAAGTAAAAGGCTTTAGTCTAAGGATAGATGATTATGTGACTAAACCCTTTAGTCCTGCTGAGTTGGTGGCAAGATCCAAAGCACATATTCAGAGATACGAATCATTAAAAGAGTTTAAAAGAGAATACAATGAGGACACCATCAAAATAAGAGGTTTATTAATTGATATGAATACCAGACAGGTTTTTATGAATGGTGTTGAGTTGGAACTGACAAAAAAAGAATATGACTTATTGGTATTACTTGCATCAACAGCCAATAAGATATTTACGAAAGAAGAGATCTTTCAGAAGGTATGGGGCTATGATTCGGATCAAGGTATTCCGACAATTGCAGTCCATGTCAGAAATTTAAGAGAAAAATTAGAATTCAATCCTTCCAAACCCGAGTACTTATTGACGGTTTGGGGCGTTGGTTATAGAATCATCAAATAACTCTCCTACCCTTTGGGTAGGATTTTTATTGCGTAATTTTAGGAGGAAGTGATGATAAAATAGAGTATTACATTAATTTTGATAACAGTTTCCGGGTCATGAGTATGAGAGTTCAGTTGAGCTTGTGTCATACATAAACAGTTTACAGAAACAAAGTACAACATATTGTATATGTTAGATAATACATTCGAAAGGCAAATCCGTTTGCTATTCCATCTTTATATACTCACCTATTAGTTAAGACAGTTGCAGTTGACATGTCTTTTTTTGTTGAGATTTTATATTTGAAGAATATGGTGAAATACGTGATATAACTTCTTTGCATGAGTTATGACTTTAAGGTAGCAAAGACACAGCTCTTATTATACAATTTCCCACAATTTATCACAGTTTGACGTGATTTGGCAGTAATTTTATCACACTTTAATCCTAAACTTGAGTTAATAAGAAATTTGAACACTCTCAAGGAGGTAATCATGAGTACAATATCAACAATCTCGAATGACTATATAATACAGCCTAGTACCAACGAACCAGTGGATGATCCACAAAGTCTTGATTCCAATGATTTTATGGATTTAATGATAACCCAGCTTCAAAATCAAAATCCGATGGAACCAATGGAGAATACCGAATATATTGCTCAAATGGCGGAGTTTTCAGCGCTAGAACAAATGCAGAGTATGAATACTTCTATTAATACGATGTATGCATTCGGTTTAATGGGCAAAGAGGTAACGGTTGACAATGGGGATGGTACAACCATTACCGGTATTGTCGAAACCGTTACGATGAACAATGGAAGCAACTACATAGAAATAGATGGCGTGCAATATGATTCTATATCGGTTATGAGTGCTTCCGTACAGACTAACCCAGTGGAGGTAGATGCCTCATGATGTCAGCTTTGTATACTGGGGTTTCTGCACTGAGTAGTAATCAAGTAAAAATAGATGTAATTTCTAATAATATCGCTAACGCAAATACCGTAGGTTATAAATATCAGACGGTTAGCTTTTCAGATGTATTGTATCAACAAGTCAATGGTGCAACAGCACCAAGTAGTACAACTGGCGGTATTGATCCAAAACAAGTTGGACTTGGTGTAACCGTTGCGTCTATGAGCACGGTCAATACCATGGGCAGTTTGCAATATACGGGTAACTCAACAGATATGGCAATCAGTGGAGATGGGTATTTTGTGGTTGTGACGCCTGAAGGAGAATATAACTTTACAAGAGCTGGTAACTTTGGTGTTGATTCATCAGGTAATCTTGTAACGGATGAGGGGTATCAAGTCTGTGGATGGCAGGATGTGACTGTTCAAAGTGACGGTTCTTATGTCTTTACAACCACATCAGAGCCTCAACCACTTAATATTTATACTTTGAATGGACAATCGAGTAACACCATTGCGCCGAATGTGACAACTGAAGCTAACTTATCAGGAAATTTAGATGCTTCTAGTGAAATGAATGGTATTGCAATGAATGATATTGGAACTGCACTGGCTTCTGAAGATGTAACTGCTGATTATGTTATACCGTTGTCGGTAAATGATAACCTTGGTGGTGAACATCAAGTTAATATGGAGTATTATAAATGTTTTTCAGAAGAAAACGTGGACGGTGATGTAGAAACTTCTTTCTATTGGCAAACGGTTGATGAAGAAGGCAATGTTTTAGAAGATGGTTATATTAAGTTTGATGCCAATGGTCAACCCATTTTAGACGATGTTGATTATCCAACATCATCCACAATAACTTTGGATCCCGGTAGTAGTACCGGAACATCACCTTTTACATTTGATATGGATTTCTCTTCTCTTACAATGTACGGATCAGAAAGTAACATACAACCCGTTTATGTGGATGGAAACTCAGCGGGAGAATTGATGGACTTTTCTATTGATGCCAATGGGGTCATTATGGGTGTGTATTCCAATGGAGAACAAAATCCTTTAGGTGTTTTATCATTGGCTAACTTTGCGAATCCTTCAGGTTTAGAGAAAACGGGTAGTAATCTCTATGCGGCTACAGCCAATTCAGGGGACTTCACAACAGGTAATCCTCCGGGGACTGGTGGTACCGGTCAATTAAGTGTAGGTACTTTAGAAATGTCGAATGTGGATTTATCAAAAGAGTATAGTGAGTTAATTTTAGCACAACGTGGGTATCAAGCGAGTTCAACAATTATCTCTACAGTGGATGAACTATTACAAGAGTTAATTAATTTGAAAAGGTAAATAACTGAATATTTAAGGAAGGTGTTTATGAGTTTAAATAGCAGTCTTTATACATCTTTAAGTGGTATCAATGCCAGTCAAACGGCATTGACAGTCAGTTCTAATAATATTATAAATGCCAGTACACCGGGGTATACCAGACAACAAGTCATTACAAGTTCTATTAATATACCACAAAGTTATTCTACTGAGTCGGTTGGTAGTGGTGTGAAAGTTCAGGAGATCAAACAAATTTCAGATCAGTTTTTAAGGTCGAACTGCAGAGAGAACTCTACTGAGTTGGGTTATTGGTCCTCTAAACAAACCTATTTTTATGAAGTTGAAACAGCATATGGTGATTTATATGGTTATAATATGCAAACTGCAACAGATGATTTTATGAATGCATGGGAAGAGTTATCAAAAGACGCTTCCGACTTAGCAACTAGAGCAACAGTTTTTGAAACGGGTGTCAGCTTTTGTGATTCGCTGAATCAATACAGCAATCAAATTGAAGCCATTGAGCAGTCTGCTGTAACCGAACTTGAAGATACTGTTACACGTATCAATACAATTTCTTCGGAACTTGCTGCAATCAATACAGAAGTTGCAAGTTATCCTGAAGGGGAAGTGCCGTTAGAGCTCCTCGATTATAGGGAGAATATGTTGGATGAACTATCAACGATGGTTGATTGTAATATTTCATATCAATCAGATGATACTGTAGATATCATTTCAGGAAATGGTTTATTGGTATATGGAAATACATCTAATGCACTAGAAACAGTATCCACACCACCGAAAGGATTGCCTGAGATCAAATGGGAAAATGGTAATGGATATGAAAATACTGGAGGTTCACTAAAAGGGTTAACAGAATTACTCGATACCAATGAAAGTCCATGTTTTCAAGAAATGTATGATTTATTAAATGATGGGATGATGCAGTTGGTTGATGAAATCAATACACTTCATGAAAGTGGTACTGGTTTAGATGGTGATACAGGCCTACCTTTCTTTGTACCAATAAGTCAGGAAGAACCAATGGCAATAGGCAACATCCAAGTGAATCCGTTACTTGAAGATGTCAATAAAATTGCAGTTTCGTCTTCTGGTGAGTTTGGTGATGGCACGATTAGTAGTGAGATTGCCAAACTTCAAAATGAAACGATGATTGATTTTGAAGACACTCAGGTGACGATTGATCAGTATTTAGCATCTTATACACAATGGTTAGGGTCACAGACTCAAAATGCAGATTTTATGTATGAACACGAAAATGAATTGAATTTTCAGTTGGTCAGTCAACTCGAAGCTGTGTCATCGGTATCTGTTGATGAGGAAATGGCCAATATGGTTATGTTTCAGCAAATGTACAATGCTAATGTGAATGTGATGAATATAATTGATGAACTTATAGGGGATTTAATTCAAAGATTAGGGTAATCGTTAGGGGGACTTATGGCATCAACTTTTGGAGGCATCTCATTATGTTCAGTTGGTTTATATAATAGTCAAACCAATTTATATACTGCCAATGTAAACATCAACAATGCTGGTACAACAGGTTATTCTAGACAAATAGTTAATCAGGATCCTGGTTATACAACTACGATGTCAAATGGTGTTGTAGCAGTGGGAATCAATCCGGATGCGGTTAGCATTGAACAATCCAGATCGGCATATCTGGATCAAAGATATTGGAATGAACAACCCGCATTGGGTGAATGGGAAACCAAAACAAATATGCTTAGTCAAATGGAATCCATACTAAATGAATTAGATGATACGGGTATTATTGCGGGTTTGGATGCTTTGAATCAATCTTTAGAAACCTTAACGACAGAACCACAAAGTATTGCAGCTAAAACTGCAGTTATTCAAGAGGTTATAGCGCTATCGGATACGTTAAACAGCAGCTCTCAACAATTGTATGACCTTCAAACAAGTGTAGAAAACGATATTGTTTTCACGGTAGATCAGATCAATCAAAAGACAGCTGAAATCGCAAACCTCAATGATGAAATTTTACAATTGGAACTGAGTGGTGGTAATGCAAGTGCTTTGGAAGATCAAAGGAATCTATTAATAGATGAACTCAGTCAACTCACAGATATATCTGTAATGGAAACAACTATCGGTACAACATCAGATGGTCAATCCATCATAGGTTATACTATAAAATCGGGCAACTCATTATTGGTAAATGAAGGGACGTCACATGCACTTGAAACAACTGAATCCATAAATGCTGATGGCATTAGAAATGTGTCCATAAGTTGGGCGGAAAATGGACAAGACTATACACCTAACAGTGGGTCTTTAAAAGCAAACCTTGATTTAATGAATGGTGATGGGACTTCAGGATCTTATAAAGGCATACCTTACTTTATGAATGATTTAGATGAATTTGCGTCTACTTTGGTGACGGAACTGAATGTTATTCATGAAGCTGGATATGGTCAAGAAAATGATACGGGGATTAGTTTATTTGATCCATTATCTACTTCTGCTTTGAACATTCAACTCTCAAGTGAGTTGTTAGAACATCCAGAACAATTAGCACTTTCGTCTCAGCCTGGTGAAGCAGGCAATACAGAAAACCTCTCTGCGCTTATCGAGTGTCTGAATGATACAAGCACATTTGGAGAAGGGTCGTTTAATGATTATATCAATAAATTAACAACAGAACTGGGATCTGATATTTCTTATGCGAATAACAAATTGGAAAGTGCAACAGGATTGACCATGCAAATTGATTTAAACCGAATGTCGATTTCAGGTGTATCAGTTGATGAGGAAATGTCATCTATTGTACTTCAGCAACAAATATATGATGCCACAGCAAAAATGATGCAAATGTGGAATGAAATTATTGATACAACAATTACACAATTAGGAGGATGATTATGCGGGTTACAAATATGATGATGATGAAAAGTATGAATTATAATCTGGAAAAGAATTTATCCAATATGAATGATATGTATACTCAAATGTCGACAGGAAAATCATTTCAGGCTGCTTCAGAGGATCCTGTGAATGCCTCAAAGTCAGTACTATACACATCATATTTAACTGAAATTGAGCAATATCAAGCCAATGCGGCTGATGCAACCTCAAGATTAAGTGTTACAGAATCATCAATCGGTAATTTACAAGAAGTTCTGGAACAATCAAGGGAACTGACGGTACAAGCTGCCAATGAAACTTTGTCTGAAGATGATCGGTTGGTTGTTTTAGCTGAAGTTGAAGAATTACAGGAACAATTGTTTGAAATTAGCAATGCAACATATGCAGGCGACTCTGTTTTTGGTGGTTATAATGTTACAGAGGCACCTTTTGAAGTAAATGGTGATGATCTGCTTACTTATAATGGATCAGCACTTTGTTTAACAGGACCTTACCCCGAGACCATGTCAGATATTGATATTATATCGTTGTACAATATATACGAAACGGATCAAATAACCTCGGAGTTATCCGATCAAAATATGGTTTACAATGTAGGTGATAATTCTCAGGTAGATGTCAATATTGAAGGACAAGAGTTGTTTGGTGCGGGTGAAAATTCGGTCTTTGCAGTAATGGAGAAATTAAGAATGGCACTAGAAGGTGATACATCTTATAAAACCATTAATAATGAAACCACACCTCCAACAGTAATAGAACAAGAACTGGATATATCGTCTTTGATTGAAGAATTGGATGATTGTTTAGACGATGTACGGTCTACCAAAGCTGAAGTTGGTGCTAGAAAAAGTTATGTTGAGATGACATCTAATAGACTGAGTCAAGATTATTATACTTATACAGCATTGTTAAGTTCAAATGAAGATGTTGATATTGCAGAGGTATCTATGAACTTAGCTAATGCAGAAGCAGTTTACAGTGCATCTTTGGCATCGGGAGCTAAAATTATTATGCCGTCTTTAGTAGACTTTATCAGATGATTTTCACAATTTCACACAATTCATACAAACTTTCATCAAATAATTTTGTTAAGCTATTTTTAGTAAAGGAAGAATCGGAATGGAGTTCGAAAATTTCTCGTTACAAGTGAAAATAAGGTGAAAGGAAGGATCTGTTACACCTGTAATATGGGGAGGTTAATCAATGAATTATACAGTTTATTTGATATCAAGAGATGAGACAATGAGTAGAATTCTTGCTTTGTATATGCAAAAAGAAGGATGGAATTTAAAACTGTTACCGAGTATCAGTAAGGCAATGATGTGTATTCATGAAACGCCAAATTTATGGATATTTGATTTGCAGCGAGCTGATTTGATGAATTATGAAGCCATACATATGATTAAAATACATAATCCAAAAACACAAATAATTCTGAGCTCTGCAAAAGTAGAATCAAATGATAGATTAATGACTTTGGAGTTAGGTGTAGATGAAATTATGGAGAAACCATTTTCACCAAAAGAAATGATTATAAGATCATTACGATTAATGGATAGATCGTATACGCCATTGTTTCGTCCGTCTCAACATCAGGTTTTACGATTCCAGGAGTATGTCATCAACGAAGGTGCTCGTATGGTAGAAAATCAGAATAACGAATTTCAATTAACATCTAAAGAATTTGATCTTTTAACATTATTTGCAAAAAACTGTGGACAAGCGTTATCTAGAGAACAAATATTGATGAATATTTGGGGGATGAGTGACTATTGTAATGATCGCGTTGTAGATGATTTGGTAAGACGGCTAAGAAAGAAGATGAACACATTAAGAATAGAAACCATTTATGGTTTTGGCTATAGAGCATGTAGTTAATAGGAGATGAGTATATGTATATCAGCGGTGGTACAAGTGGAAATTACATTACAGGTATGTCTTCGGGCATGGATGTTGATACCTTAGTCAAGAATTTAATGGATGCTGAAAGAGTATCGTATGATTCGTATTATCAGGATCAACAATATTATCAATGGGAATTAGAAGCTTATCAAGAGGTTACTTCATCGGTAAAAACGTTTCAAGATGACTATTTTAATTATGCAAATCCTTCTAACAATTTACTGAGTACTTCGACATATATGGATTATAACTGTGAATCAACTGATAGCAGTATATCTGCGATGGTAACAAACTCAAGCCAAGCGGATGAGCAATATATACTTGAAGTTCAGCAAATAGCGACTTCGGCTTCTATTGAAAGTGATACAACTGTATCAAAAGCCATAGAAGGTAGTCAGTCGGTTGATTATAATTCATTGGAAGGCCAATATATAACGGTAACTTTAGATGGAACAGAGAAACAGGTTTTAATTAAAGATAATGATAATTCATCAGATATTACAATGGATGATATTCAAACTTCAATCGATGACGCTTTTGGAGATGGGAAAATACTTGTTTCTGAAACAGATAATAAATTATCGCTGGATACGGTTGATGGCAGTGGTTCACATGAGTTAGAGCTTGCTGGAGAGGATGATGTCATGATATCTCTTGGATTTGAAGAAGGAGATTCATTATCCAATCGACTGGATACAATTCAATCATTAAAAGTTATTTCAGAGTCATTAGAAACACCTTTTAATTTTGATTTAGATGGTATGGTAACCATGACGATTAATAATGTTCTGTTTGAATTTGACGAGTTGACATCACTTGACCAGATGATGAAAACCATCAGTTCTGATTCTGAAGCGGGTGTCACAATGACTTATGATGCTTTAAGCGATACGTTTAATATGACCGCTGATGAGTCTGGTGCAGGTTCAACGATTGTAATTGAAGAAACTGAAAGTAACTTTTTAACTTCAACTGGATTAACGACAATTGAAGAGGGCAAAGATGCCATCGCAACTGTCAATGGGGAGAAGGTTGTAAGAAGTGATAATACGTTTGAAGTAGATGGTGTAACGTTTACAGTTAGCGATGTGACCACATCACCTGAAACAATTAATGTTCAGTTAAACTCAGATCAGATTTATGAAACTATTACAACTTTTGTTGAGGAATACAATAGCATGATTACTGCCATTCAAGCGGAACTTAAAGAAGAGCGTGACTATGATTATGAACCGCTAACACAAGCTCAAAAGGATGAAATGAGTGATGATGAAATCGAGGAATGGGAAGAGCAAGTTAAGGTTGGACTATTATCAAATGATAGTATTTTAGAAGATATGTTAAATGAAATGCGTATAGCACTTTATTCACCCGTTGAAGGCTGTGAATTGACACTGGCTGATATTGGTATTACAACAGAGTCTTATGAAAATGGCGGAAAACTTATTATTGATGAATCAAAATTACTTGCCGTTATAGAAGACACACCAGAAAGTGTTGTTGAACTATTTACAAATCCATCTGAAACTTATTCAGTGACAACTGAGGGCCGAAGTTTAAACGCCTCTGAATTTGAAGTAAAACTACAAGAAGAAGGATTGATGTTTCGATTGTATGATATATCAGAAATGTATGTTTCAACTGTGGCGGATGAGAATGGCAATAAAGGAATATTGGTTGAAAAGTGCGGATTTCATGATGATTATTCAGAGTTAAGCAGTTCCATGTATAGTCAATTAGAAGAGATGGAAAGTCGATTATTAGAAATGGAAGATCATTTGACTGAGAAAGAAGAAAATTACTACGCTGAATTTTCTGTTATGGAGACATATTTATCCCAAATGAATTCTCAACTTCAGATGATTCAATCCTGGTTTGCATAAAGAGGTGATTTTTTGGACAGCATGGATCGGTTAAAAAGAATAGAGATATTGTTAAAACAAATGAAGGAACTTTCATATATAGAATTCGACAAAAAATTTGATCGGATAGAACATCATTTAACCTATTTGAATCAAGAATACAAACAGAGATTGATCTTGGATGAAATTTCGATTGAGGAATTTGAACTTCTAAGGCAAATACTAAATGAGTACCAATATTTACAGAACGAACTCAGTAGAACCAGAGATCAGCTAAACGTAAAAAGAAATGTTAGAAGGCATAGAACAGCCATTATACAAAAGGGCTATTTCAATAAGTCTGCAATTCAAAGAAGCAGAGTTATTAATAACTATAAGTAAACACTCTAATCGAGTGTTTTTTTGTTTACATGAAATCACACAATTAACACAATTTAAGGTAATAGAACATTATTTATCATAGAAATACAGAATTTATCCCTCTTTTGAGAGCTAATCTAAATATAAGTAGAACCATTGGTGGCACATCCATGGAGGCCAATGACTACCTAACAAATGGATTTGACTATTATATTCAAGGAGGAATATCATGAGAATCAATAACAATTTAATGGCGTTAAATACGTACAATCAAATGACAACCAACAATACGAATGCATCTAAATCAATTGAAAAATTATCGAGTGGTTTAAGAATTAACTCTGCAGCAGATGATGCTGCTGGTTTGGCAATCTCTGAAAAAATGAGATCGCAAATTCGAGGATTGGATCAAGCATCAAGAAATGCTCAAGACGGTATTTCGATGATTCAAACTGCAGAAGGTGCTTTAGATGAAACGGAAGCGATTCTACAAAGAATGCGTGAACTTTCAGTTCAGTCGTCAAATGATACGTATACCGCTGAAGATAGAGAAGCAATTCAAGATGAAATTAATCAATTAACAAATGAAATTGATCGAATTTCAACCGATACTGAATTTAACAATAAGTCGCTTTTAGATGGCAGTCTAGAAAATGAGACTCAAGTAACCAATAACACTGCCAATATAGATAATGTTTCAGTCGTTGATGATTCTATGGATTCAGCCGATTATGTATTGACTGTTTCTGGAACCGCAACTACTTATGATGGCACAACTGGTGTTAATAATACGGGGATAGCCAGTGTTGATGGCACAGGTACAGGAGAAACGGCTCCTGGTGAATATACTTTAGAATTGGTTGCAACCGAAACCGCTGATCAATTCGATGTATATTTAAAAGATTCCGATGGTAATGTGTTAGATGAATTGAAGTCAGAAACAATTGATACTTCAGTAGCAGATGATACAGTTGATATTGGTGGTTTGACGGTCACTTATGCTAATGGTGGTGCAGCTGTTGCGGCTGGTACATCAGATGTTACCGTAGATATGACTGCTTCATTTACCTTAACTGAAAACGGTCAAACCGTTGATAGCACAACTGTTACAAATACAACTTCCAACGAAATTGAATTAGGAGGTTTAAGTTTTGAGATTGATGATACTTTAGCAGACAATACAGCTAATATTGCAGTTGATAACAATGCAGTAACTTTTCAGATAGGTGCGAATGCAGGTCAAACAACAGACGTGACTGTTTCTGATATGTCATCATCAGCTTTAAATATTGATGAATTAGATTTAACTTCTGCTGAAGGTTCTACTTCTGCAATTGATACTTTAGATGAAGCCATTAAATCGGTATCATCAGAAAGATCGAAGTTAGGTGCCATGCAGAATCGATTGGAACATACCATCAATAACTTAAATACATCTTCAGAAAACTTAACGGCAGCCGAATCACGTATCCGAGACGTTGATATGGCCAAAGAAATGATGGAGATGACAAAGTGGACAACCTTACAACAGTCTGCTAATGCAATGTTGGCTCAAGCCAATCAACAACCAGAACAAGTGTTACAGTTGTTAAGATAACCTTTAGAATAACCATTAAGGTAAATTCTCATAATACTCAAAAGGTGGCCCTACATGGCCATCTTTTGAGTTGTAGATAAAGACTTAGTTTTAAAAAGGATTGCGATTAGAAATAGAGAGGACAATTTATCCTCTCTATTTTTGTGTCACGAATGTTATAAAGTTTCTAATTTATAACCCATGCCCCAAACCGTTTTTATGTAATGGCCCATTGGATCAAGTTTATCCCGCAATTTTTTTATGTGTGTATCCACGGTACGCGTTTCACCTGCGTAATCAATGCCCCAAATAGAGTCTAGTAACTGTTCTCGAGAAAATACGATGTTTTGATTAACCATGAGATGTTCGAATAAGTCATATTCACGCCGTGATAAAGATAGATGATTATCGTTACAATGGACCTCTCTAGAATACGGATTAAGAGAAAACTGGCCAACGTTAATGACGTGATTATTAACGATACTGTTTTTCTGGTAACGCCGGAAGACCACTCTAATTCGAGCTAATAATTCGGTTGTATAAAATGGTTTTACTATATAATCTTCAGCACCTAAACTAAATCCGAGTAATTTAGCTTTTTCATCATTAGAGTCACTGATCATAATAATCGGTAGATCTTCATTTTCAGTTATATGATGACATAATATCCAGTCATCGCTATTGGGTAACTGAAAATCCATTAATACCAAATCGATTGAATACTGTTTTAGTAATATGAGAGCTTCCTTGCTATTTTGTGATTCAATAATGAGATATCCTTCTCTCATTAGATTAAGTGAAATCTTATTTTTAAAATACAAATTAGATTCAACTATAAGTATTCTTTTTGCCGTCATAACACTCTCCTAACTACATAAGTTTAAAGATATATCGGAAATCACATAAGTCATATGTAATTTTTAAAGTGCTTTTAATGAATAGATAATAAAAAATTTATAAAATGTTCAAATTTACATCTTAAACAATATAATAAGTATTTTACAGATATCCCGATTGTCTTGAATTAAAAAGATAATCGGGATACTCTTATTTTGTAGAAGGAGGGGATTGATTTGTTTTAAGATGTTTCTAAATCAAAACAATATCAATCAAAAACACTTTAACAAATTGTTAGAAATAAAAGTTTTTGATGCAAATGATCAATCCCTTCTATTTGAGTTGAATCAGTACTTCAACTTAAATATAGATAAATTGTTTGAATGAATGTTTTTTATGGTAAAAATATAGTGAGTTGAGTTTGGACTCTTCACAAATTTAACTAGATAAACTATAAATCTAGTTAACGCAGTTTTGGAACTATATATAGAGATTAAGGGAGAATTATATGAAATTTAGAAAACATTTTGATGAAAGTAATTTGTATGAATGTCCAATGTGTAAGAATGAAACTTTGACGATTCATGATCATGGTGAAGCAGAATGTAGTAGTTGTGATTTTAAAAGAACTGTGAAAACACACAAATGTAAAGATTTAAATACAACAGAACTACATATTGAAGTTGATGGTGATATTTATAAATTTAAACCCAGACATATGAGTGATTTAACAGATGATGAAAAAATATGTGTTGTTGAAAATAATGAATTGATATGTGTCGCTAAATCTGAAATTATTGAGTAAACATATAATTATAATAAAACACTTTATAAACAGACTAAAGCTGTTCTGATATAAGGTGTTTTTTAGATTATGAGCTTTTGACTTGGAACTTGTATAATCTAATTATTTCAATTAAATTATTAATATAATAAGTATTTTACAGATATCCCGATTGTCTTGAATTAAAAAGGCAATCGGGATACTCTTATTTTATAAAAGGATTAAAAGAATCCTTTTGTAATAAAGATGTAATGTTATAAAACTAAAAAGAAGTATCAATTATACCGATAAACTATAAGAGTCAGTAGGTTCAAATTTAATGATATTAACTTACATAGAAAAAATTAACTCATGGAGGAGGCCCCAATGGTTAAAAGAAAAATAGCAATGCTTTTGGTACTGGTGATGATCTTATCATCTTTTAGTGCATTTGCAGACATACCACCAGAAATACCAGTACCAGAACTTAGAGGTATGGGGGTAGACGATACAGAATCTACAGAAATAGATGCTTATAGCAAAGGCTATGCAGCTTATGTAAATGCTTATTTTTTAGATGCGCAGAATACTTTATATTCTAGAGATGTTGGTAGAATGGGTGCGCTTGGTATCATAAAAAAAGATGGTTCAATGAACTATAATGCTGAACTACCTATCACAAAACAAAATTTAATTGAAGATTTAGTGAGAATGAGTGGTAGAGAAGAGCAAGTGATGCAAGGGGTTATCAACCAAGCCGTAGGCATGGGTGATGAAGCGGTTGCCAATTTATTGGAGGAAGCTTATGTAACAGATGCAATAACGCAAGGAATTATTACTGAAGATGAAAGTTTTGGTTTGAATCAACCGGTGAATAAAGAAACAGCTGCGGTATGGATTGCTAGAATGTTGGATATGCAACCGACACTTCAAAATGCAGACAATGTTTATAGTTTTGGTGATTGGCCTTCAATTACACCAAGCAATAGAGGTCTGATAGAAACCCTTGTCACTGCAAAGGTAATGGATGTAGATAATGATGGTAACTTTAATCCTAAGAGAGAAATTACAAAAGGTGAAGTGGCTTATATCTTAAACAATACAGTGGACCAAATGTATGGTGCACTTAATATCACATCAACTGTTGGTCTTGTTATTGGAGAGAAAGTCTCAAATGTACAAGAAACAGGTAATGTTATAGATGAAAAGCGATTTGTTGTTAGAAATATGGACGGTACGTTAACTACAATCGTTACTAAAAATAATAAAAGCACCAATGCCAAGAATGACTTGGTATTGTTTAAAAATAATATTGTAGGAACCTCTAAACAACTTGCAATAGGCGATCAAATAGAATACTTGATCAGGGACAATGAAGTCATTTATGCAGAAACCTATACAGATGGTTCGATACAAGAACAAATCAAAAGACAGAGTGATGATGAAGAGAATACAAATATCTATTATGGATATATCAATAAAAAAATATATGAAGAAAAAAATGAAGGTGGTAACTTCTACGAAGTGGACCGCCTGAGAACTACGATATACAACGGCCTTGTATTTGATATCGTTGTTGAAGACAATATAACAACAGGTGTTAGAAACGACATCATCGTTTATAAAGATGACACAATAGGCGGTGTGGATCTTTTAGAAGAACAAGATGTTGTTGAACTTCTTGTAAAAGATGAAACCAATATAATATATGTTAAAGTAACAGAACCAACTCAAGCAGCAGTAAGTGGTACTGTAAGATTTGTTGAAACAGATCCAACGACTGGCATCTCGATGTTAACGGTATTTGATTACAATGATAAAATAAGA
>Ga0209379_10000559_pt1 | contig 29771 bp, 32 predicted proteins | sample tdDd001_FD_187124 | JGI IMG/M metagenome (GOLD analysis project Ga0209379, IMG submission 187124) | Marine sediment microbial communities from the Atlantic coast under amendment with organic carbon and nitrate - tdDd00.1 (SPAdes)... | ecosystem: Environmental > Aquatic > Marine > Coastal >...
CAACGTTCTAATAGTATTATATCTTATAGCACCCTTTATTTGGTATCAGATTTCCTTATACACTATACATGTTTTCGTTAACAGACGTCTATTTTCTTACTAAAAATAGTTTATAATGTATATAGAAGCTTACGAAAGGACGGTTCCACTCCATATGAAACATTTTGCTATAAGAAAAACCGATTTGAGAAACAACAAATGGCTAATTCCCATTTTTTTCATTCTTTATTTGATCATTCACCTTTGTTTTCTAGTGGATTTCCCGTTTATACATTCGGATGAGTCTTGGCTGAGCGGCTTCACAAGGCATGTTATGACAACAGGGACATTTAAGGTCAGCGAACCTTTTTTCAACGAGTACCCCCGTGCCATTCATGGCCTTAGAATCGTATTTGTCAGCTTACAATCACTCTTTATTCGACTATTTGGATACTCACCATTCAGTGTCAGATTGTTATCTTTAATCGCATCAACATTCACTCTATGGTTTGTGAATTTAATATTAAAGTATTTGAGTTGGTCTTCACTCTATAGAGTGTTGTCACTTTTACTCATATCATTACAAATACAGTTTATTTATGCGAGTCATTTAGCCAGACAAGATGTACTTATTTTACTTATGATGACATCAGCATTTTACATCACCTTAAAGAAGAAAAGACCTGTATTAACCGGTTCACTCATTGGATTATCCATTGGCATTCATCCAAACAGTTTTCTAATTGCATGCGGTATTGGGTTAATTTACTTGGTGGATGTCATAAAGAAAGAAACCTCTATCAAAGAGTTGTTATTACTTATCACAACAACCACTTTATGGGCAGCTCTTTTTATAACAATTAGCCTCTCACTCAATCCAAACTTTGTACATGATTACCTTTCCTTTGGAGAAAGTTTAGGAGTAGTCAATTATGAGTTTAATCGTTTTGAAGGATTTTACTATTATTATTATAAACTATTTCATCAGATTGGGGGTACTTATTTACTCCTGCCAATTCGTTTTGAAATTCTTTTATTACCACTCACAATAATCATTGGTATGTATCATCTTATTTCATTCAAAAATAAATCCTTAACATCTATTTTCTTGATGATACTAGGCATCAATATGGGTTATCTCATTATCGGTAGATACAATCAAACAGCCATCATTTTCACTTTATTCTTTTTAATGTTATTTTGGATTGTGTTTCTAAAAACACTCATACCGGATAAAGTTTTTTGGATAACTCTTCTTATAATCGCAATATTTAACGGATACAACAGTTATCCGATGGTAACTGTAGACAATGACAGTTATCAGGAGTTAGGAGAATACTTGCAACTAGAAGGTCGTGTCCTTGGTAATCTTAATCTAGAGTATCACTTAAAAGAAGGTCAGCTTATTGACTATAGAAATCTATGGGATACCACTGACTTTGAAGGTTATATTAAAGAACATGATATAAAATACATTATTGTACCTGAAGAAATGTCATATATAAAAAAGACATCCCCTAAATGGGATATCTTATATGGACCTTTGCCATATTATGATGATATGATGCGTTATCTAGAAAACTGTGAAGTGACAGATTCCTTTGAGTCTAAAACTTACGGCATGCGCATTGCCAGATACATCAATACCTACCCCTGGACAATAAAAATATATAAGGTAAGCGATTAAGCTTACCTTATTTTATGCCCATTTTTTTATGGTCTTATTTTCAATTGTGTTAAAAACATATTTTTCAATAATCAAACTACATAAGATAATGGCAAGAATACCAGCAAATAAGCCAGGGGTGTCAGAACTGTATCTTTTTTCTGAAATCAACCACCCAATACCATTGCTCTTTCCTACAATACTAAAGATCATCTCAGCACTGATAAAACCTCTCCAGCCTCTACTCCAACCTATTTTCGAACCACTGATGATACCCGGTAAACTACCTGGCATATATATTTTAAACCACCTTTGCGCTCTAGGAATTGTAAACACATGAATCAACTGTCCATATTCTTGATGAATCCTCTCGACTTCTTGTTTGACATTAATAAGAAGAGGCCATAATATGGCGTGGACCACTATCACTAAGATCGTTCCTCGTCCAGCACCAACCCATAACAAGATTAAGGGTAATAAAGCAACCCCCGGCAAAGGATGAAATATAGTAATCATAAACTCTATGAGATCATTGAGTATAGGGTGCCTGCTCATCACCACCAGTATCAGTGCTAACACTGCAGAAATAATAAAACCTTCTCCTATGACCAAAAAACTATTAAATATGGCCATGATAATATCGCTTATATCAGAGAAAAAAGCTTGCCCTATGGTTATAAGTGATGGCATTGCGATCACTGAAAAAAGCTTAAGCTTTACAACAACTTCCCAAGCAATCAATAGCATCATAACAAATATGATTCTATATCTGTTTTTTACCATAACAAATCATCTTCCTCAATTTGCTTTTCAATATAACCATTTCTAAACATAAACTCTACAAAAGTCTCAACACCTTTTACTTCCGTCTCATAAACAATTCCAGAGTCATATACATAAGTTTCAAGTGTTTCACGATCAAAATCATAATAATTTTCTAATATGTCCAATGTTTCTTCTGGAGACTCTTTCATAAATTCCAAAGTCTCTAGTAAAGCCTCATTGAGTGCTTGATAAGCCGCTTCATCTTCATGGAAATCAGGTGTTGTTATACCAACGATGAAAGTAAACTCATCTCCGAAACATGTTTCTCCAGAAATAATCTCAGTCATTCCTTGGTTTTTTTCTTCAAATAAATAAGGTGGTGATGTAAAATGATAATCTATATCATTGCCTGTTAAAAGGACTTGCATACCATCTGGATGTTTCATTGTAACCAGTTGATCATCAAAATAAGTAGCATCATTCAATTCTCTTTCTGCTGCCATTGATAATAAAATATGTTGAATACTTCCTGGTTGTGGTAATGCAATTCTTTCATCTGCTTGAATGTCTTTTAAACTTTCGATACTCTCTTTTCCCATTAATCCAAGAGGCGCTCTAGAAAGTCCAGTAAAAATTCTCCAGTCCATCCCTTTATCAGATCCCATAATAAATGGTGGTATACCTAAGAAACCAACATCTAATCGATCTGCAACCATAGCTTCTCTAATAGCTGTTGTGTTACCGAATTTCACCCATTCAATTGAATGATCCTCTAATTTCGAATCTAAAAATCCTTTTTCTTTCATTACTTGTATTGGTGCATAAGCTAATCCATATTGTTCTGCAATAATTATTGTTTTTTCTTCTTGACCGCAACCCACTAAAGTCAACATCAAGAGTATTAGTAACCATTTCTTCATCTGTAATATCTCTTTCCTCTTATTAATAAATTCTCAGTATCATCCATTATTTTGAATTGATCATAAACCTTTTCAATATTACTTCTTAAATCCAATTCATCTTGACCTGTTATTATGATATAACCCGCTCTTTGTGAAGCATTCTCTGTCAAACCAATTGTATCTCCAATTTCGTAATGACATGCGATATCAAGAATACAGTCTAGAGACTTCATATGTTCTAAATCTGTTATATCAGTTACTTTTCCTGGTTTGCAGAAATACAACTGAGTCGAATAAACTTGTTTTGTATCGTAGACATACTGATTCAGCCTATTCTTATCATAATCTTTGCGTATTGCCCCCTCTATCACCATATCCAATATATTAACACCCGTTACATGGGGAATGGTCACGTCCTCGTAAGCACCACCAATTCTACAGGCTATCTCATTAACATAAACACCATCACTTCCCACTAAGTATTGGAAATAGATAGGTCCTTCAGTTATTTCAAATCCTGAACAGATTTGGTAGGTCATCTCCATTATATCTTTTTCATAATGTTCTAAATGAATTGACGGATACTCATGTGCTATACAAACACCAATATGTTCATCTGAATGAAATGTCACTCTATCGGTAATCGCTAAAATCGTCACTTCACCTTCAGACACCCACCCGTTAACTGTTACTTCTTTGTTTTCATAAAAAGACTCAACAATGATCTCATCAAGTGCTGAGTATTTAATCACTTCATCAAAGTGAGTTCTGACTGCTTCTTTACTATGTAATTTAAAGATGCCACGTTGTCCTTGTGAATCAAGCGGTTTTACAACATATGGCGGTTCAAAATTCAAGTCATCATCTTTAAATGATTTCTTTATAAAAGCAAAAGGGGCTGTTTTTATTTTGTTTCTTGTAAACTGTTCTTTCATTGCTTTTTTATTGGTAACCAAGAAAGCTGTTTCTGTCGTTAAGAAGGTGTTTATATTCATGGTTTCAGCAATTCTGCTAACGGTATAAACCGGTTGGTCGGTACCACTGGTCATAATACCATCGATAGCGTGATTCTGTGCTTGAACAATTGATTCTTCATAAGAAAAAGTATCTGCTAAAACAGAAATATCCGCCAAAGACTTTCCAGGAGAGTCTATCCGATTGTCACTAACAACCACTTCATATCCTAGAGATTTTATTCTTTTGATGGCATTTAACTGGCAATTGCCTGCTCCCAATATCATTATTTTTGTCATATCGTGCCCTCATTTAATTCAGTAATCTTAATTGACTTATGTTTAGGTTTCATCCACTCAGGCAAAATACCATAATAGTAATTTAATTTTAAAAACAATTTAAGTAACTTTAAGAAGTTATATCCTGATTGACCATACGGTCTCTTGTTCTTAACAATCTCCATTTGTCCAACAAGCGTCGTATGTTTAAGAAGCACCCCACTGAGATAGATAAACTTATAATCACAGTTAAGGATTTGTTTATTCAATCGACGCGTAAAGATCCTGAAACTGCTTACACGTTTATCACCCATATGTTTGTAGTGATATTTAAAAAACAAAGCTGTTAATTTTGATCCTAAATGTCTATGGACACCATAATCATCTTTACCAATACCATAAACCAAATCATAACCTTCTTCTATCTGTTTTACCAGAAGATTGATATCATTTGCATTATGTTGTAAATCATCATCCATCGTTACAATATAATCTCCAGATGCATGTTTTAAACCATTAAATAATGCAGCTTGTTGTCCAATATTTCTATCTACATGAAGGACCTTTACATTTTTATAACGACTCAATTCCGTTAAGATCTTCATACTTTTATCTGTACTGGCATCATCTACAAATATAATTTCATAACTACAAGTTACTGAGTGAATGATCCTATTATAAAGTACGGTAAGTGACGATTCACTATTGTATACCGGTATAACGATTGATAATTTCATAATGACTCCATTTTTATCTTTAATCGTAGGCTTCTAGACAAGTCCCATATAACTTTGTATAATTGAATCAAGTTAGGTGGTGACTCATGGAAAAAATTGATTGTTTCGGGGATATATGTCCCATCCCATTACTAAAATTAAAAAATTCTTTAAAAACCTTAGGTTTAGGTGATTCAATCATGTTGGTTGTTGACCATAGTTGTGTTGTTGAGTCTATTTGTGATTATTATAATTCAAGTCATCATCAAGTGATAATAGATGAAGTCATCAACGGTGTCTGGGAAATCACAGTGACAAAATCACTTTAACAGAATTCACTTGTACCACTTTTTACAAAATAATCTATAATTGGATTTAAAGATTCTACATGTGTGGAATCTTTTTTTGATGCCAAGTAAATATCATAATCCAACGAGAAATCTACAATTTCAATTGTTTTGAACTCTTCTTCATATAATTCCTTTTTTATAGACAAATAAGGTAAAAAGCTTAAACCCAAGTTATTTGCTATAGAAGATTTAGCTGCACCAATCGAATCCACTTCGAAAACTACCTTTAAATCATCCATTTTTAAGTCCACATCTCTAAACTTCTTTCTTAAAAATTTGTTAATTGGATACGAATCATCTAATGTGACAAACTCATATTTCATCAAATCTTGAACTGTAATCGTGCTAGGTATGTTATTATTTTTACAAGCTGCCAAAACAATTTTTTCTTTCCCGATAAAATCATAATTCAAAGTATCGTCACAGGGTTCTTCGCTAACAAAAGCCAAATCTGTGATTTCATTAGATAAATCATTAAAAGATTCTTCATTGGATTTGGAATGAACTTCAAACTTATATCCCGGAAATTTCTTTTTTATCTTATATAATATACATGGCAACGAATAATTGATAAATGAAGAATACCCGTTGATTCTTACATTTTCTAATTTTTGCTTTCTTGAATACAATTCATCTTCCATCTTTTGATAGATCCGAAGCATTGTACCGGAGTACTTGTAGACGATTTTTCCCATTTCAGTAGGATGAACACCTTTATTACTTCTGTCGAGTAATTTATAACCCAATTCAGCTTCTAACTTCTGAATTATTTGGCTAAGTGCAGATTGAGAAATATGACTGTTTTGTGCTACTTTTGAAATACTTAGTGTCTCTACTATTTCTTTAAAGTATTTAAGAGTTCCAATGTTCATGATTTACACCTCTCTTTTCAGTAAGTATTACTTACATTCTCTATTATATTTCCTAGTATAGCATTTTTGCTATAAGTATTTCTAATATAGCTTTTTAAATATAGTTAATTATTTATCAGAGTTGGATGGTATATTATAGATGTGAGATTGTTAAGTTCGTATCAATATTGTAATCATGTAAGGAGTGATTTAATGGCAGAGCAAAGTTCAATTGCCAGTAGAAGAAGTTCTACACGTGCAAAGAGAAAGCCTAAGAAAAATCAGATTCCTTTCGGTTTGATTCTTGTTGCAATTATAGTTGCAATCGGAATATGGCTTGGCACCAACAGTGGTAAATTAGTTTTATTTTGGACCACAGGAATATGTTTTGGTGTCATTTTACAAAAAGGAAGATTCTGTTTTACAGCATCAATGAGAGACCCATACCTAACTGGTAGTACATCTGTTACAAGAGCCGTTTTAATTGCTTTTGGTGTTGCTACAGTTGGATTCGCAGCAATTAAATATGGTTACGATGTCATGGGATTACCAATGCCTGGTATGAGTTATGTAGTACCAGTAAGTTTTGGAACAGTTATAGGCGCCTTTATGTTTGGTGTCGGAATGGTTATTGCAGGAGGTTGTGCATCAGGAACACTGATGAGAGTCGGAGAAGGCTTCCATATGCAATTAATATCACTACTATTCTTTGTAGTCGGTTCACTTTTAGGAGCTCAACACTTTGGATGGTGGAAAGAAAATGTTATATCAAAAGGTAAAGCTGTTTTCCTTCCAGATGTTTTTGGATGGGCAGGTGCATTATTCGTACAATTATTAATTATCGGATTATTGTATGTAGCAGCTGAAAAATATGAAGAAAAAAGAAAAGCAAACTAATGGAGGTTTATTATGAACGAAGTAATTATTGATTGTTTAGGTGAAGCATGTCCAGTGCCTTTAGTAAAGGCTCAAAATAAATTAAAAGAGTTAGATCAAGGTGATATCCTTATCGTACAAATCGATCACAGTTGTGCTATGAAAAATCTACCTGAATGGGCTAGAAAAGATGGTCACAATGTAGAAGTTGAAGAAGTAGATGACGGAGAATGGGAAGTAATCATCGAAAAAATAAAATAATTTCCTCACTTAAGGAGGTATCTATACTTTGGAAAACAACGCAGAGAAAAAAGTAAAGTTTTTTGATCGAGTAAAGAAAAATGAATACTACTTAAAATGGATCAAAAGTCCGTTTACATATTTAACAGCTGCTATTTTGCTTGCATTATTTCAAATAATCACATTGGCTGCAACAGGTAATCCTTGGGGTGTCTCAGGTGTATTTGCTTATTGGGGTGCATGGATAGTTGAATTATTCGGCGGTTCAGTTGATAAGTGGTATTATTTCGCAAGTCCTGGTGCTCAAGCAACATTAGATGCTGGTATCCTAGAACATGCTGGTACTTGGAGAAATCTTGGTATTATCTTTGGTGCATTAGCAACTGCACTCTTAGCTTCAGGCTTTAAGATCAAAAAAATCAAATCAAAGAAACAAATTATCGCAGCAATTTTAGGTGGTACTCTAATGGGTTACGGTGCTAGAATTGCTTACGGATGTAATATTGGTGCATTATTTAGTGGTATTGCTTCACTGTCTTTATCTGGTTGGGTATTTGCAGTAGCAATGTTTATAGGTGCAATAGTAGGTAGTAAGCTACTTGTTAAATTCTTTATGTAAGGAGACTATTTTGGCTAGAGAAAAAAAAGTCGAACATTATGACGTTGTTATAATCGGAGGCGGTCCAGGTGGCTTATCAGCTGCTATATATACAGGCCGTGCTAGATTAAAGACAATTCTAATAGAAAAAGCTTTAATAGGTGGTTTAGCAACTTATACAAATGAAATTGCTAACTACCCAGGATTCCCAGGTGAACCTAAAGGTGAAACAATTACAAATTTAATGAAAGATCAAGCTAAAAATATGGGTGTTGATTTTAAATTAACAGCAGTTAAATCAGTAGATTTAATGGGCGAAGAAAAAATTGTTGAGACATTCAGAAACAAATACATCGCAAAAACAGTTATTATTGCTACAGGTGGGCGACCAAGAGTTACTGGTGGCTTAAATGAAGAAGACTTCTTATTTGATAAAGGTATTTCATTCTGTGCAACTTGTGATGCTGCTGCCAATACAGATAAACATGTAGTTGTTATCGGTTCTGGTGATGCTGCTATCGAAGAAGGTATGTTCTTAACTAAGTTTGCAAAGAAAGTTACGGTTTCAGTAATGCATGATGAAGGTATTATGGATTGTAATGAAATTGCTAAGGTCGCTGCCCTTTCAAATCCGAAAATGGAGTTTGTTTGGAACTCTGTTGTTCATGGTTTTGAAGGTGAAGGATACCTTGATAAAGTAATTCTAAAGAATGTAAAAACAGACGAACTTATTCCAGTTTCATGTGATAACTGTTTTGAATTCATCGGTTATATTCCAAATACTGAGTTATTTGAAGGTCAAGTTACTTTAACTGACAGAAAATACGTACCAGTGGATGAGAAAAAAGAAACCAATCTACCAGGTGTATTTGCAGTCGGTGATGTAACTGAAAAATGGTTAAAACAAATTGCTACTGCTGTTGGTGATGGTGCTATAGCTGGTACTGCTGCTGAAAAATATATAGCAGAAGAAGAAATTTTCAATGATAAAATTATGCAAAAAGATAAACTTGGATTGATATATCTTTATAATGCAATTGATCAAGATTCAAGAGAATTCTTGGGTAATATTGAAAACATCGAAAGTAAATTCAATGAAGAGTTAGTTGTCAATCGAGTTGATATTTATAAATCAACAGGTATCGCTGATAAATTAGGTGTTGACAAGTTCCCTTCTATTGTTCTTACTAAGAACGGTGAAGTTGTTGAAAATCATACTATTTTATGTTGTGAAACAATTACTGAAGCGATTCAAAAATTAAGCTAAAAAGCACATATGTGCTTTTTTTTTGGGTTTCAATAGGCTAATATTGGGTAATATTGAATAGATAGTTATTAAAAAGGAGTCATTATGAAATATCAATGGAATTCTTTGCTTATTAAAGTAATATTTTTGGTAATTAGCTTAAATCTAATTTTTGGCTCAGCAATAATGGGATTAACTTCAAAAGAATCGTTAGACCAGTACAACTCTCTTCTAAACGATGGAAAATCAGCACAACTTGATAACATTAAGTCTGAACTTGAGTTAGAGTTGTATAAAGTCGAATCGTCAGTCACTTCTCTTGGACAATCGGTCGAAGAGATGTACAAGATAAATCTGTCTTCAGATAGAAACTTAAATGACTTTGAGGAGAATGTCGTTTCACTATTTTCAAACTATTTGAGTTCAGAAAAAGCTGCATCTTTTAGCCTATATATATATCTTGAACCTAACAACGAAGAGGATATTCATGATGTCTGGATTACCTATCAAGATCAAAATATAGTTCGTCACGAAAAAATACTTTATGAGAGATATCAATCAAAAGAGGATATGGACTGGTTTTTTGATGCAAAGTACACGAAGCAAGCCTATTGGGTGACACCATATTATAATCAGTACAATCAATATATCAGTCCTTATGTTATGCCATTATACTACGAAGGTGAGTTTATTGGTGTTATTGGTATGTACTTAGATATTGATCATGTAGGAAATAAGTTATCACAATATAATGAATCTACCGATAACTATTATTGGGTTGTCAATCAGGAAAATAAAGTTGTGTATCATCCGATTCATGATGAAAGTACTATTTCAGATGTTCTTATCGATAACTCTCAGTCGTTGCCAGCATATGTAGATATGCCTGTCGACGGCGATCAGCATCGACATTATTTATCACCTACACATAACGGATGGATACTGATTAACACGATTAAATACGCCACTCTAACAGCATTTAGGACCATAATGTTTAAGAAGATCTTTATCAGTATCGTCATGTTTAGTTTTACTTTTATTTCTTTAATATGTTTCTTTGTAATGAAATACACAAACAATATCAACAAGATGATTCAAGCTCTAAAAAAAGCACAAACAGGCAATTTTTCTGAAGTTGTTCCAGTTGAATTTAACGATGAAATCGGGACTTTGTCACGTGTTTTAAACGATACATTAGAAACTATAAGCAATGAACAAAACAAATTAGAAAGACTCAGTTATTTTAGCTTACAATCTCAATTACCTAATCTTGAAAAATTAAAACAAGATTTGCTTCATCATAATAATGTAGAGTTGATATTATACATATTAGATCTTGATAATTATAGAAATATCAAGGATTTGCTTGGTAAACAAAAGAGTGATTCTCTTATCCATGAAATCAGTAATAAATTATTAGAAATCGAAGAAATAGGTCTAAAACTTTACCACATCTCAGGAGATGAATTTGCATTTTTGGATATGTCTCCAGAATTAGCTAAGGTTACAACAAAAGCCGAATATATACTAGATTCACTAAGGCAGTTTACATTCAGCACAAATTATAATATTACGATTTCGGGTTCAATCGGTATAGCAAAATACCCTGATGATGTTTCTATTAGTGGTGGTTTAATTGATTGTGCTGAAATTGCTTTGTCATTAGCCAAACAAGAAGGTAAAGATAAATACAAATTATTTTCTCGATTTTTACCGACCAATAACAATTCAAATCTTGCTTTTACTGAATCATTTAAACATGCAGTTGAAAATGAGGATTTTGAAATATACTATCAACCAATGGTGAATAGAAATAATCAAACGGTGTGTTTAGAAGCATTTGTAAGGTGGATCCATCCAACTGAAGGTCTTTTGTATCCAGAACAATTTTTAGGTGTTGCTGAATATACCGGTCTGTTAAATGATTTTAGCAACATAATTTTTACTAAAGTTTGTCGAGACTATCACCAGTTTAAAAAAGACTATTTATCACCTTTTAAGATAGTGATTAATCTGGCTCATAGACAGCTTTTGAATCCATTGTTTATCTCAAATATTTTATCCGCATTGAAGCTAGAAGATATCACCCCAGAAGTCATAGCATTCGATATAACTGAAGATATCATTACCTATGACCTCGAACAATCAATTAAAAAGTTGAATGCACTTAATGTTATTGGTATTGAAGTTAATTTAGATGATTTTGGTAAAGGTGTTTCCTCTATTAAAACATTGACTGAACTGCCTATTCAAAAGCTAAAAATTGATAGCTCTCTAATCGATCAGTTAGAAGATGATGATGTCAAATCACTTGTAAATGGAATGATACAGTTAGGACATCAGTTGAATTTGAAGGTTGTTGCAGAGTGTGTCGAATCCTCTTCACAATATGAACTGTTATTGTCTATGAATTGTGATGAATTCCAAGGAAAATATATCCACGAACCTGTTAATATAGAAACACTCATACAAAAATACAAAGAAAAATCTATTTTGTAATAGATTTTTCTTTACGTTAACATCACTTTTACATATTTTTCTACAGTTCTCTATTTTGGTATTGTGATTACAAATTTTATACCTTCATTGATAGAACTCGTACAAGTAAGAGTCCCTTTTAACTTTTGATATACTAAGTTATTAACGATATTTAATCCTAAACCTGTACCACCATCACTTCTCTTGGTAGTATAAAATGGTTCAAAAATTTTCTTTGTTTGATCAGCATCAATACCAATACCATTATCTTGATAAATAATTTGAACAGACTCTTTTTCATTTATTAGTTCAATCTTAATTTCACCAGACTCTTGATCTATAAATCCATGTTTTAATGAATTCATCAGAAGATTCGTTAAGATTTGATAAAAAGTACCTGGATAACTATCAATTAGAATCATATTATCACATGTTACATTGATTTTTATATTGGCACGTTCAAATTTTGATCCCAAACTATTTAGAATTTCCTGTATGTATTCACCTAATTCAAACTGTCTTTTATTCTCAACACTTTGGTCTACTGCAACTAGTTTAAAACTCTGAATCAAATCAGCAGATTGTTTCATCGTACGATGTAGCATTTTTGAACTTTCACTAACAACTTGCACAAAATCGATTACTTCGAGCTTTGTGAGTTGACCATCTTCCAATTTTTTTATGAATTTCTCGGACCTATCTTCTAAGTTCGAAGCCAAGGTAATACTAATGCCAACAGGTGTATTGATTTCATGAGCAACACCAGCAACCAACGATCCTAAGAGAGCCATTTTTTCTGATTCAACCAACTGATCTTGAGTGTCTTTAATTGTCTGAACTGATTCTTCTAACTTAAGAGTTCTTTCGCTTACCATATCTTCTAAATGTTCTTCATGTGTAATCAGATTTTTTACTGCCAGTTTAAGCTCCTCTGTTCTCTCTTTTAGCTTTTGTTCAGTTTCTTTTTTACTTGTAATGTCAGAGGCTAAACCTAAATAACCCGTAATATTATTATCATCATCAACAATCTTTGTAACAATCAAATTGGCTCTTATATGAGTACCATCTTTTTTTATATAAGTCCATTCACTCTCTTCAAAACCCAATTCATCAGGGATTGTTTTGAACACCTCAAAACCCGATATTTTTTTATGATACAATTCACTGAGAACACGACCTCTTTCAACCAATTCAGAATCTAAGTGAAATAATTCTGGTGTTTCAATATTAACTAGTTCCTCAGGTTTATAACCGAGCATGTTTTCTGCACCAATATTGAATATCTGAATCAAACCATCCGGATCTGTTGATATCACAGATAACTTTGTAGCTGAATCTAAAATATTTTGCAACTTATTATGAGCAGATCTTATCTCAGCTTGGTTCTCTCGTATAGAAGAAATCATATGATTCATCGTTTCACTTAATACTTCTACTTCAGTAGTTCCTGTAATCTCAATATAATTTGGTACCCCTTGATTATCTGTCTTAAGTATTTTATCCACCAATATACTAAGTGGATTTGTGATACTACTGCTAATAAATATTGCAAATACAACAGATAAAAATAATAAGATCACAAATACACTTATAATAATTTTAATCATGTCGTAGATTTTTTGATTGATTTTATCTTCATAATATGATGAACCAATATACCAATCTAATGGTTCAAAATAAGTTACATATGCACGTTTTGTGTATACAAAATTTTTAGGATCATCCGGTTTATCCCACAAATACTCCAAATACTCACCATTAAAATCTGCTACACCCATTAAGTCTCTAGTGATTGGATTGCCTGTAGTAGGATTGGGTAACGACAGTGTATTTTGACCCGCTAAATTTGGATGTACAAGCATGTCATGGTTGCTATCAAATACGAAAAAATAGCCTTTTTGAGTACGACTATCATTATTTATTTTATTTAATTCTTGAATAGCATTTTGATATGATTCTAAAGCTTTCTCTTCAATCTCATCAAAAACAAGATCTGTTCCGACAACCCATTGCCAAGGCTCAAACGACCTGACATAAGCCATCTTATTCCTTTGAATATCAACTTCATCGTACCAATAGTATTCAAAGTAACCTTCGGAATTTTCTTCTACCAGGTCTCGGGAATAATTGAAGATATTTTCATTGGTTCCTTTAAGTGCATTAAATCTTGAATCGTTTAATACCTCTCCATTCAAGTAAGGTTCTTGAGTGTTTAAAATCATTCTCGTATAGGGTTTTTCCATTGAATGAATCCAAAAGAAACCCTCTCCATACTCAGCTAGGGATATTGATTCTATTGCTAACGCCTGAGCTTGAGACTCTGAATATGTGCCTGCTTCAAAAGCTCGATAAATAGCATCTAACTGAGTAAAAATCAATTCGGTTGCGTCCTTTAGCTGATTTTTTTTAGTCTCTAACAAGATTTCATCTGTTCTAAGTATATTATTATACTGAGCTTCAATATAATTTTTTGTGAATTCAACATTGGTTACAGCTTCTTCTTCAAGAGCCAACTTCATCTGGGTTGTAACATTTTGCAGAACTATTAAAAATGTAATGAGTATGGATATACTAACCAAACCAGCAATACTCACTACCATACGCATTCTTAGTGAATTGAACATAGAATTCTCCTTTAGAACATACATACCCATATAAAACAAAAAAAATCCCAATATAGGACTTTTAATATTATGAATCAAATATGAATTTACTTGGATTGATTTCAGAAATTCTCTTAAATTCTTTACCAAATGCTTCTCTAAATGATCGGATATAATCTTTTAATTCTGTATTGAATAACGAAATCATGAAATAATCCGAGCCATACAGCACTCTGTTCTTAATATGTTCAGGCAAAGGTTTATAAAGCTTTTCGTAAACCTCCTTCATATAATGGTCTTTGTTTTCATAATTATACAAACAGCTTAAATCCGTATAGACATTTGGAAACTCTGACATCAAATCGATAATGTACTCGGAGTAAAAGCCTGTTTGATTATTGTTAAGAAATTTACTGATCTGAATACTACCACCAAAATGAGCCATATTTATTTTCAATTTAGGATATCTTTTTAATACTTTTTTCCATATAAAAGGATGATTCAAAATCAACAATCTTTCAGCTGTTAATTCAGCAAAGTCCAACTGAACAAGATTCTTCTTATAGGTAACAATACCATCTTCATAAACGTCTTCTGAAGGCACTGCTCTGCCAGCTGATCCATAATATATATCACCTTCTACATAGTTTTTATCTAACATATGGGAAAATCCTTCTAAAGAAGCATGAATTGTAATCGGAATCTGATGTTTCTCACAGTATTCATAGACACTTTCTTTTAGTTCGTTATCATAAAGAACTGGATGTGTCGGTGAATAACCTAATGATGTATATAATTTCAGACCAGTAAAAGTTTTATCCTTACCAATATGCGTCTTGATTTCTCCTAGTACACCATCTTCAAATTCATTATCTCGTCTTGGATCTATAGAGAAAAAAGGAAATATATAATCGGGATACTGTTTTTTCACAATCGTTAAATCATTGATTTGTTCTTCATATGAGTTTTGAAATACATCCATCAACATCGCTGAACGGTCATAAATATCTAGTTTTTTCTCAATAGATAACGATAAACTATTCATCCAATCCGAAATACCTTCATTTCGTTTCTTTTCAGCAATATTTTTCATAGATCTCATCAAGGATTTTTTATTTTCAATCATTTTATCTTGAGGTGCAATAAAAGCATAGGATAAGTCAAGCATCAGAGGTACTGCAATAAATGGTTCTCCATATGCTTCTTTCATATCTTCATACATCTCTAAAGGTGTTAAATGAATGGCTTTATTAACAAACTCAAAGGTATTTGTTCCTAACTGAACCAATTCAGCAGAGCCTACTTTTGCAGCAGGTTTAGACATTCTTTCGAGTCTTGCTATATGATTTTCTAATTTTGATAAACTTTGAGTTAAGACATTTTTCGTAAAAAAATGACAATGTGCATCTATTAACATAAAAGCCTCCTTCCTACTTCATTATACCTACAAAAAAGAAAAATTATAGGACAAGGTCCTATAATTTCTTTACAAATTCAGATTTTAAACTCATTTGACCAAATCCATCAATCTTACAATCAATATCATGGTCGCCTTCTACGAGACGAATGTTTTTAACTCTAGTACCTCTTTTAACAACAGAAGAAGAACCTTTAACTTTTAGATCTTTAATCACAGTAATCGTATCACCATCTGATAATACATTACCATTAGAATCTTTAACCACTTTTTCTTCTTCCTGTGTTGATTCTAAAGTCCATTCATGAGCACATTCTGGACATACTAGCATCATGCCATCTTCATATGTGTATTCAGAATTGCATTTCGGACAATTCGGTAATTCATGCATATTATACCTCCCTTATACTCCGTACAATATGGTATCATAGGTCGGCTAATATTACAATCCAACTTTTACTTTTCAATGATAGGAATCCATACCTCACATTTATAATCCTCTTTCGTTATATCTCCCAGTAAGTAAACTTCTAATTCAGGTAACATGGCATGTTCATATCGAGTACCAGGGAAGAACTCTTGGTAAATTCTTTGCCATACTTCTTGAATAGCTTCAGGTATACTGCCAACCGATGTAAAGACAGCCCATGTTGATTCTGGTATCTCCAACACATCCACGGTTTGTCCCTTAATGTCATCACTGGCTTCTACACCAATCATGTAATCAAAAGTTTCAGTGGATTCATTATTGTTATAACAAGCGCCAACATACCCTAACGGTCCAACATGTTTATCGAACATATCTGCTGTTTCAAGCTTAAAAAACTCATTCCAAAATTTTGGGATTGCCTTAAAGTTTTCACCATTTGTAGATGAAACTGTTCTTTTAATACCTTTAAAACTCATTGCTTCTTTCTTTTCAATTCTATAATCCATAGGTAGTGCTCCTTTCAAAGTAACTTGTATGTGTAATGGCAAGAGAGCTTGGAAAGTTTGGTCCCCTTTTTTTGCCAATGATGGTGAAATACCGTGATATCTTTTAAATGCTTTTGTAAAAGATTCAGGTGTTTCATACCCATATTTAAAAGCGACATCTATTACTTTTTTCTTATCTTGAGCTAGATCTGTAACTGCTAGTGTTAATCTACGCTTTCTGATATATTCGGTAATCGTCATATCTGTTAACATTCTAAACATGGTTTGAAAATGATGTGTAGAACTATATGCCACTTGACTGACTTGATCTAAATTAATGTCATCCGTTAAATGATTTTCTACATATGTTATGGCGTTATTTAAGCTTGTTATCCAGTCCATCTTGCCTCCTATAAAAAGCATACTCTTTATCAGAACAAAAAACCTGTCAATACGGTTCTTGTTATGACAGGTTTACCCATTTCTAAAAGATTCTATTCATTATAATGCTTCTGCTTCTTTTCTTATTTTATCCTTCGTAGCTTTTGGTGTGATAACATCTAGTATATATGCCATTACAATTATACCAATCAGATCAACGACCATTCTTGTAATAGCAAATCTTGGACCTAATGAACTCAGTTCAAACATAAACATTGGAATTTTTGTTGTTGACCAAGCACCAATGAAGATTAAAATATTTGAAAATTTGACTCCCTTTTTCAGAAAAACAGCCGCGATAGGAAAAGCTCCGTATAATGGTCCTGCAGCTGCAGACCCTAAAATAATGGATATTATGATACCACCTAAACCCGAATGTTCTCCTAGATATTTCATCATGACTTCTCTAGGAATCCAAACGTCCAAAAGACCTAATAATATAAAAACTGGCGGAATGATCGTTAGCATTTCTATTAATGAACTCCCTGTAATATTAATGGCTTTTTTTCCAAGTTCCAGATTGATAATAGAAAGTAACATCATGGCAATAACTGAAATGAGTGCAAACCTATATTTTTTTATTAAAACCATACGCCACCTGCTACTTTCCCAATAATAAATGCCACGATAAAGGAGAATCCAAAGGCCAGTAAATTACGTTGGATGGTTAATCTCTTGCCAAAATATTTTATTTCTACCGGCATGGTCATGATACCTACCATCATGAGTGTCGAAACAAATACACCAATTTGTGCATAGCCTGCTCCATTTTCCAAAAGCATTGCTGCAGTAGGAAAAGCAACAAATCCAGGAATCAGGGTAATAGATCCAATGATAGATGCAGCCATCATGCCCAAAATACCTGATTGTTCACCGATTATTTTTGAAATGAATTCTGCATCAAATACAGCTAACATAATACCAACTAAAATAATAACACCTAAGAATTGAGGTAATATATTATTAAATGATTTCCATGCTTTTTTGAGAGCTTTTTTTGTTTTCGACTTACTCTTATAAAACGAAATACCCAATAGAATAATTGTTATGATATACAGTGAATAATTCATGATTGCTCCTTTTCCATACAACAGACATGGGCACCTTTTTTTCGACAAAACGATTCATCTTTAAATGCTGAAAGAGTAATCATATACTCACCCATTTCCTTTAAAACATCTCGATTAACTTCATAATGCATGAAGTAACTCTCTTTTTTACCAATTACCAATCCAACGTTTTTCAGTACCTTTAAATGTTGTGAAACTGCAGATTCAGATACTTCAAGGTGAATTGCCAACGCTTTTACACAATACCTTTTTTGTAATAATAGTTCGATGATTCTAAAACGTTTTTCATCACTCAAGGCTTTTAATTTATCTATCATAAACACTCCTTTTAATTAAGTCATTACTTAATTAGTTTAAATAGCACATCCAATTAAGTCAATACTTAATTTAAAAAAGACCCTTAATCAGGGTCTAATTCATATCCTTTAACGCTTCTCTATTCATAATTAGAATTTGTTTGGTGCCTATTAACCTAATCACACCTAATTCTTGGAATAATTTAAGTTTTCTTGTCATTGTTTCTCTTGCGATTCCAGCATAACTGCCCATTTCTTCTCTATTGATGGATAATTTCAGTAGTGTCCCATCATTGGTTTTATGACCAAAATCACGTTCAAGATTTAACAGAAGTCCAGCAACTTTAGCATCAACCGAATTGGTTCCAAGACGTTCTACTAAACTCTCTACTTTTATAATCCTCTCATAAGCTTTTTCTAATACTTTGAGTGTTATATCTGGATTCTTTAATATAACGCTATTAAAAGCAACTTTTGAAATGGTACTGATATCCGTATCTTCAATGGCTTCTGCTGTGAAATCAAACTGATCTGCTTTCAGTAAGTTAAAAGCACCAATAAAATCACCACCTGCTAGAATATAAAGAATTTGTTCTTTACCATCTACAGTGTATTTTCTTATCTTCATCTTACCAGAACATACAATATAAAGATGATTGGCTTTATCACCTTGTTTAAAAATAGTATCGCCTCTTTTATAACTGTAAGTCACTGTTTCACTTGCTATAATAGCCATTTCTTCTTCATTCAAACTCGAAAACAAACCTATTTGACTGATACAAAATTTATGTTCACAGGCCTTACAATTTCTCTTATTTTGTATACACTTTGGCAAATCATACCTCTTTCTATACAGCGATTAATCTATCCATTTGGTCTTTCTCCAACTTGTTTATTAGATAATTTTGATGACAAAGTGCTTCTTCTTTATCCATCTCAGCTGTGTTTTCTAGTTGATAAGGAATATCCAATTGATAATATTTATCAAGACCTAATTTATGATAAGGTAATATCTCTATTTTTTCAATCTTTTCTGACCAATTTGATATATATTCATACAAATTATCCATAGAGATTTTATCATCGGTTATACCAGGCACCATAACATGTCTAATCCAAAGCTTCCCTTGATACTCATTAACTTCATCCATAAAGCTACTCAGCCATTTTATTGAGACACCAGTAATATCTCTATACTGATTTTTTTCAAAATGTTTTACATCCAGTATCAAAAGATCTGTGTACTCAAGAATTTTTTTGTAATAGAAAGTTTGTCCAACGCCACTTGTATCAAGTACGGTATGAATACCTTCAGCCTTCAATGCTTTCATTGCTTCGTAGACAAACTCACCTTGCATCAACGCTTCACCGCCAGAGAACGTTACCCCACCATTATCTTTATAATAAGGTTTGTAACGCTTTGCAAATCGTACCAATTCATCTACAGTATAAGTGGTACCACCTTCAAAACACTGTGAATCTGGATTATGACAATAACTACATTTTAAAGGACACCCCTGCATAAAAAATACGGTTCTTATACCAGGTCCATCAAATAGTCCCATTGTTTCAATTGAATGAATGTGTCCTTTAATCATAGTTTACTCCTTATGCACTCTTATGGAATGTTCTCATCATAACTTCTTTTTTCTGCTCATCTGTTAATCTATTGAAATGTACTGCATATCCTGAAACTCTAATCGTTAATGTTGGGTATTTATCTGGATTTTCCATCGCATCTTCTAATAACGCTCTACTCAGAACATTAACATTTAAATGGAATGCGCCTTGATTGAAGTAACCATCCATAATCGAAACCAAGTTTTCTATTTTAGAGAATTCCTCTTTCCCAAGCGCTTCTGGTACGATTGAGAATGTATTAGATATACCATCTTGGCAAACATCATGATACGGTAGTTTTGCTACTGTATTTAAAGATGCCAAAGCACCATGCTGATCTCTTCCGTGCATTGGATTTGCTCCAGGTGCAAATGGTTCTCCTACTTTTCTACCATCAGGTGTTGAACCTGTTTTCTTACCATAAACAACGTTTGATGTAATTGTTAATACCGATAATGTATGAACTGCTTCTCTATAGGTTGGATGTTTTTTCAGTTCATTACTAAATCTAGTGACTAAATCAACTGCCAGTTCATCTACTCTATCATCATCATTACCATACTTAGGGAAATCACCTTCGATTTCAAAATCTATTGCAATACCTTTATCATTTCTGATTGGTTTAACTTTTGCATATTTGATAGCACTTAATGAATCCGCTACTAAAGAAACACCAGCAACACCAAATGCCATCGTTCTTTGTACATCTGTGTCATGTAAAGCCAGTTGTCCTGCTTCATAAGCATATTTATCATGCATGTAATGAATCGTATTCATTGTATCAACATAAAGTTCTGCCAATTTTGCTAGCACCTTTTCGTAGTTTTCCATAACATCTTCTAATACCAAAACGTTAGAATCAATCTTCTTAATACCATCAAATACGTGTAAATGGTTACCGTTTTTATCGATCTTCAGTTCATCTTCTCCACCATTAATGGCATAAAGAAGTGCTTTAGCCAGATTAGTTCTAGCCCCAAAGAACTGCATTTGTTTACCAACAGCCATTGCTGATACACAACAGGCAATACCATAATCATCCCCATAAGTAGGTCTCATTAAATCATCATTCTCATATTGGATAGCACCAGTTTCCATTGACATCTTTGCACAGTACCTTTTAAAGTTCTCCGGTAGTGCATCTGCCCATAAGACTGTCATATTAGGCTCTGGAGCCGGATCTAATGTTTGAAGGGTGTGTAAGAATCTAAAAGCAGTCTTTGTTACTTGTGTCCTACCGTCATCACTCATACCACCAATGGCTTCAGTTACCCAGTTTGGATCGCCTGCAAATAAATCATTGTACTCAGGCGTTCTTAGATGTCTTACCATTCTTAGTTTAATAACCAGTTGATCAATGATTTCTTGAACACCTTTTTCATCTAATAAACCGATTGCTAAGTCTCTTTCAAAGTAAATATCCAGAAATGCTGTATTTCTACCTAAAGACATTGCGGCCCCATTATTCTCTTTTACTGCTGCCAAATAACCAAAGTAGAAGAACTGCACCGCTTCTTGAGCATTTTTAGCTGGTGAACTGATATCTACATCATAACTCCCGGCCATATCTTTAATATCTTTTAGCGCTCTGATTTGTTCAGAAACTTCTTCTCTTAATCGAATTGAAAATTCTGTTGCATACCCTTTAATATTTTTAAGGTCTTTCTTCTTTTCTTCTATTAGTTTATCAATACCGTATAATGCAATTCTTCTATAATCACCAATAATACGGCCCCTACCGTAAGCATCCGGCAAACCTGTTAAAAGACCTGCACTTCTAGCCAATTTCATATCATCTGTATATGCATCAAAAACACCTTGATTATGAGTTTTTCTAAACTCATTAAAATGTTGTCTCATGGTATCATCAATATCATAATCATAAGCTTCTAGTGAGCCTTCAACCATTCTAAAGCCACCGTATGGATTGATGATTCTTTTAAGTGGTTCATCTGTTTGATAACCAACAATGATTTCATTGTCTTTGTCTAAATAGCCAGGTTTAAAATTGTTGATTCCTGAAACTGTAGAGGTCTCTATGCCAATAATACCTTTTTTGATTTCTTCATGAATCAAAGTTTCTGCTTGACCCCAAAGCGCCTTAGTTTTATCTGTTTGTGTTTCTAAGAATGACTCATCTCCATCGTATGCTTCATAATTCTTTTGGATAAAATCTCTTACATTAATCGATTCACACCAATCACCTTTTTTAAAATTTGACCAACTCATATATATACTCCATTCTCTAGGATAATTATGTCTTTTTGCACCCAAAGTATAAATGAATTACAATAAAAAAAATGTGATTCCAATCACATTTTTAAAGGTATTTAAAAGTTATTTTTTTAACAAAGCTATTCATTACAAATACTACATTAGAACCAATTATCTATTACAATTCTTTAATAATCCCAGCAGGATTCCCACCGACGACCACATTGTCAGGCACGTCTTTTATAACAACCGATCCGGAAGCAATCACAACATTATCACCGATAGTCACACCAGGATTGATAATAGCTCGTCCACCAATCCAGACATTATCTCCAATAATAACCGGTTTGCCGTATTCAAGGCCCGAATTTCTTTCAGTGGGATCTAATGGATGTGTGGCTGTATAGATATGAACACCTGGTGCCAACATACAATTATCACCGATAGTGATCTCACAAACATCAAGGAAAACACAATCGAAATTCGCGTAGAAATTCTTCCCTAGTTTAATATTGTAACCATAATCACATTTAAAGGTTGGTTCGATATAATAACTTTTGCCAACGGTTCTGAATAATTGATTCAATACTTTATTTCTATATTCCCCTGCAGTTGCCAGTGTGTGATTGTACTGTCTTGTTAACTCTCTAGTTTTTAATCTGTCTTCTACCAAAACAGGATCCATAGGTTTGTATATTTCACCTGCAATCATTTTCTCTTTTTCAGATTTCATGAAACCTCCAATCAATTTATTTCATTAAAAACGATTGAGTGCGTCCTTAATAACTTCAACCTCGTAATCTTTACCATGCGATAAATAAAACCTGCTTGCGCCTAAATCTATCAATTTTTCCATGCTTTCTTTGATTAGATTAAGATCATATCCCAACATTGGTCTCTTCGGTTTACTCCATGGCATCATTGCCATTAAACTGTCTCCGATGAGTACTTTGCCATCACCTAACAAAATAGAAATACTGCCTTTAGTATGTCCAGGTGTCTCAACTATTTTTCCCTCAATGCCATAAGATGATAAATCATATGTCTTTTCGATTAAAATGTCTGCTTTATAATCCAGTGATTTTGTTTGATTCTTTGATAACTTAGTCGCAATCCCGATTATAAGTTTCATCAATAATGAAAATCCCTTAACACCATCATCACCACTAGTTACCATCAAGTCATATTCTGTTTTATGTACTAATACTTTTGCACCTGTTTTATCTACCAATGTACGAAGTGATCCAAAATGATCGGAATGCCCATGAGTCAGTACAATCAGTTTTATATCAGTGGGGTCAAATCCTTGTGCTTTAACTGCTTCAAGTATTTTCACATCACTATCTTTTGTACCGGTATCCACTAAAACACAACCTTTTTCACCTGAAAGCAAGTAAACATTAACCATTTTTAAATTAATCACAGATAATCTATCCACACCCACACACCCCTTCTATTTTATATACCCCAACCAAATACGTTCTACTTTTATATTAATTAAATTATGTATTAACTTGATTATATATATTTGTGAAAACTTGGTAATTTCAAAATTATGCCATACGATTGTCACAAATAAACTCTATAATTAATTATCGCATAAAAAAAGGAGGTTATGATGAAATTTAAAAAATTAAGACTCTTTGTACAAATATTTTTCTTTGTATTTTTACTATTGGTGGTACTCAACCATCAACTTGAAGAGTCTGGAAGTTCCATTCCACTTATTCCAAGCATTTCTTTACATGCCATTTGTCCATTTGGTGGTGTCGAAACAGCAAGCACGCTCTTATTATACGGATCTTATATTCCTAAGTTACATCAGTCAACATTGGTCATTTTCGCTTTGGTATTTTTATCAAGTGTGTTATTCGGACCTATATTATGTGGTTATATCTGTCCACTCGGTTCTATTCAAGAATGGTTTGGCAAACTTGGTAAAAAACTCTTTAAGAAAAAGTACAATCACTTTGTACCAAAAAAATTGGACAAATCGCTAAGATATCTAAGATACCTGAGTTTGATTGCAGTTGTCTACTTAACAGGAAAAACATTAACCCTTATATTTTTAGATGTAGATCCCTATTATGCTTTGATGAACTTTTATACCGGCGAAGTGGCAATCGGTGCATTAATTACATTGGTGGTTACACTATCACTGTCACTTCTTGTTGAAAGACCTTGGTGTAAATATGTATGTCCTTATGGTGCATTATTAGGACTTACCAATCTATTTAGGCTGTTTACAATCAAAAGAAAAGAATCCACATGTATTGATTGTCATATATGTGATAATGTCTGCCCGATGAACATTGAAGTATCTAAAAAAGTATCGATAAGAGACCATCAATGTATCAGTTGTCACGAGTGTACCAGTGAAGAACACTGTCCTGTACCTGATACTGTCATTATAGAGAACGTATTCAAAAAGGAGGCAAAATAATGAATAAGAAGTGGACTATTATTATGGTTTTAGTCATTATTATCGGTGGTGTGTTTTTAACAGATCGCCTCGGACTCTGGGAAACAGAATCCACAAAGATTCCTTCAAAAACACAGACCGGTGAGTTTGATCCTGGAGATATTAGAGGAAGTTACACCTTTGGTAATATTGAAAGTTCTTTTGACATTCCAGCAGAAAAACTTGCGGTTGCTTTTGGAATTGATACTGACATACCAGAGGAGTTTCAAGTTAAGAACTTAGAAGCGATTTATACCTCACTTTCTGAGGAAAAGGAAATAGGTACTGGATCTATAAGGTATTTCGTTTCATTATATACTGGTATTGAAAGCGAGTTAGCTGAACCCACATGGTTACCAACACCAGCAATTGAATTATTAATAAGTGAAGGCCTTATTATCGATACAGATGAAGCATTCAGCTGGCAGATAGATCTTCCACAAGTTACTGCTTTTGAACCAGACAACATTAAAGAAGAAGAACATCCTGAACCGTTGGTTAAAGGAAATACCACCATACAAGACTTGATCACTCAAGGTGTCACTCTTGAAGAGCTTGAATCTCTTCTTCAAACAACAGAGTTTACAAAAGCTGATTTGGTCAGAGATATTTGTACTGCTAATGGATTAAAATTCTCAGAAATAAAGTTAGAAATAGAAAACCTTATAAATAACCAGTAATCTTTAGGAAATGTTTTTACATTTCCTTTTTTTTGTAACTTAAATCACAGAAAAAAGTACTCTAGCGTTATACAATTGTACTACAAACAATGAAAACGCAAAAAAATTAAGGAGAATCTAATGAATAGATTAAATCAGTTGAAGGAACAACATAAAAGTATTAATAACATCATAGCTGAAACGAAGAAGTTATTGATAACACTTGAAGACGACAAAACTCAGCAATTAATTGCGAAAAACATCAGTCAATTGGCTGGTATATTAAAAATCCATCTTGGTAATGAAGATCGCTTTTTATACCCTGAGTTTATGAAGAGTTCAGACATTAAATTACGGACCAAAGCAGATCATTATATCACTGAGATGGGCGACTTAAATACTGTCTTTACAGAGTTTAAAAATCAATACAACACAAGTTCTAAAATCAAAAAAAACCTTTCGGTTGCCCAAAAAGACATTACATCTGTTTTTTCAGCGGTTGAAAATAGAATTCATAAAGAGGATAGTGATTTATATATTCTAGCAGGAAAACTATAATTAGCAGTCATACTGCTTTTTTTCTTGTAAAAAAATAATGCCATAAAGGCATCATTTACTCGACATAATTTTTGGGTGCTGGTGCTTTTATAACAATCAACTCCAATGTTTCATCATTTAAATTGTTTACATTCATTTTTGTTTTATAAGGAATCTCAAGGATATGACCTTTAGAATATTCATGAACTTCTTGTTCATCCAGTTGAATGGATAACGTCCCTCTTAAAACGGTCATGTATACATTTGAATTAGAAAAATGTTCTGGCATACCTTCATTTTTATTAAACACCATATGTATGTAATTGATGTTCTCATCCATAATAATCTTCTCTACTGCTTTATCATCTGTTGTACTGTAATTATAAATTTTTTCTACCATAATACTACCTCGCTTTCTTATTTACAGTGTACTATTTATTAGGATACATTGCTGTAACATGTGTTACCCATTTAAGGATTACTAATTCATTTTGAGATGGGTTATAATAATATTGGAGGTATTTTATGAAACTAATTTGTTTAGGAGATAGTTTAACAGAAGGTCATGAAATCAGAAAAGATGCCAACTGGGTCTCACGTCTTAATGATCTGGTTTCTTATGACGTCATTAACTCAGGAATTTGTGGTGATACTACAACAGGGATGTTATCAAGATTTCGTCATGATGTCTTAGAGCACAAACCATCTCACCTCATTATTCTTGGTGGTTCAAATGATATCTATTTTAATGTCCCATTATCCATTATCATCTCAAATCTTTATGCTATGACACGTCATGCAAAATCCAATTGTATTCAGGTTATCTTAGGATTACCACCTAAAACGTATTATAAAACACCAATAAGAAGTATTGGTGATTCCTTTGATATGGATTATGCCATAGAACACTACAGAGATGTTTTACGTCTGTTTTGTATAGAGCATGATTTAGACTATATAGACTTTAATGACAACTTATCAGAGAGGTCTTATTTAAATGACTACTTACATCCGAATGAAACAGGTCATCATATTATGATGGAAACGGTTTTAGAGCATACAAAGAAAATAACGCCTTAACAGGCGTTATAATACTTTACTTAAGAAATCTATTGTTCTAGGATGTTGTGGTTGTGAAAACAGATACTCCGGGGTGTTTTCTTCAACCACTAAACCATCATCCATAAATAAAACTCGATCTGCTACTTCTTTTGCAAATCCCATTTCATGAGTAACAACTATCATCGTCACATCTTTATGAGTCAACTTCTTCATAACTTCTAGAACTTCACCAACCATTTCAGGATCTAAAGCTGAGGTTGGTTCATCAAATAACATCACTTTTGGATGCATCGCTAGTGCTCTTGCTATTGCAACCCTTTGTTTTTGACCTCCAGATAATTTATTTGGATAAACATCTTTTTTATCCAATAATCCTACTTGTTCCAGTAAATCCATGGCTGTTTTATAAGCATTCTCTTTTGCTTCCTTCTTTAGTAAAACAGGTGCCATCATTATATTTTCCAATACCGTTTTATGAGGAAATAAATTGAATTGTTGAAACACCATGCCCATATGTTCTCTGTACTGATTCATGTTTGTTTTATCATGAATCAGTTCATTTTCAAAATGGACTTCCCCACCACAAGGCTGTTCTAAAAAGTTGATACATCTGAGCAGTGTGCTTTTTCCAGAACCACTCGGTCCTATTATCGCTACCACTTCTCCTTTCGAAACTTCCAAATCAATGCCTTTTAAAACATTTAAATCGCCAAAGTTCTTTCTTATTTGTTTAAGTTTAATCACTGACTTGTAGTCTCCTTTCTATCAACGTTACACCCTTTGATAATGTTGCTGTCAAAATGAAATAAATAATCGCAGCTGCAATTAAAGGTTCAAATGGTTTATAAGTAATACCTCTAATGGTATCTACATTGTACATTAAATCATGTAAGCCAATCACCGATACGATTGCTGACTCTTTGATTAAAATAACAAACTCATTCCCAAGTGCAGGTAATATCTTTTTAAATGCTTGTGGTAAAATAACTTGTCTATATGCTTGTATTGGTGACATCCCTAGCGATTTTGTTGCTTCGAATTGCCCTTTATCTACCGCTGCGATACCAGCTCTTATAATCTCTGCTATATAAGCTGAACTATTTACAGACATGGCGACAACACCTGCCGCAAACATCGGTATATCTTTCAAACCATAATAGATGATATACAATTGAACTAGAAGAGGTGTCCCTCTAATAAACGCTATATAAGCACTTGCAAGTTTCTCAGCGGGTTTAAAATTGGATACTTTCAGTAGACTTAGAATCATACCACCCAGTAATCCAAACACCACTGTCAGTAAACTAAGGAGCAGTGTGTTGGCCGTTCCTGTTATGAAAAACTTATAATATTTGAGTAAAAATCCAAACTCCATTGTCTGCTCCTTAATTGATTATTCTTCTTCTGCTAATGTCATCGCATCAATGATATATTGATCTAAAGTACCATCACTCAAGACTTGATCAATGGTTTCATTTATTGCATCCAATAATTCTTCTTGATCTTTATTAAGTGCAATAGATACACCACCTTCAGACCCTAGATCCATTTGATTGACTGCTATTTTATCATTTGCCTCAGCATATGAATTTGCAACTACTTCAGCTAGTATAATACCATCAATCTTACCACTTTGTAGTTCCATCACAAGATTAGGAATCTTAGCAATCGCTACTTTTTCTGCATCGGTAAATTGCTCATCAAAGATAGTTTCCTGTAACGTTCCTTTTTGAACCCCAACCTTTAATCCCTTAAAATCTTCTACAGATGTCAGTTTGTCAGCATTTTCATTTAATACCAACATCGTTTGACTCGTATCATAATAAATAGTTGAAAAATCAACGGCCTTTTTTCTTTCATCAGTTGGATTCATACCTGCTGCTATAAAGTCTATTTTCTTACCTGTTAATGCCGCTAGTAAGCCATCAAAACTCATATCCACTATTTCTAACTCAACACCTAAATCATCAGCTATTTTTTCTGCTAATTTGATATCAAAACCTACAATCGTATCTACACCATCAATTTCTTTATGAAACTCATATGGAGGATAATCTGCACTGGTACCAACAACAATCTTTCCTGCTTCTTTAATCTTCTCTAATTGACTTTGATCGTCTCCAGAAGCTGCACATCCTACACTTAATAATCCTACCAATAATACCATCATCATACTCATTAAAATCTTCTTCATTTTCCTTCTCCTTTTATAATAGTTATACATATTTCTTAATATTTATGCGATTTTGGACACAAAAAAAACCTCCATCCACAACACTAGGGACGAAAGCAACTTCCGCGGTACCACCCACATTAACACAAGGTTCACTCATTAGTACGGAGATATACCATCTCGATACTCGTCCACTGTAACGGTTGGAATCCGTCTAACCTTAGAGCTTACACTTTCTTGTTAGAGACTCTGAAACGCTCTCAATATAGTCCTACTTGACTAGGCTCACACCTTCCCTAGTTCGCTGAAACTGATTTCTATATATTTTCGTTTCGTCAATGTCGTTCTGCATAATTATTAACTTGTGATAATAGTACAGCAGCTCAATAACTTTGTCAACAATA
>Ga0209379_10000560_pt1 | contig 29723 bp, 19 predicted proteins | sample tdDd001_FD_187124 | JGI IMG/M metagenome (GOLD analysis project Ga0209379, IMG submission 187124) | Marine sediment microbial communities from the Atlantic coast under amendment with organic carbon and nitrate - tdDd00.1 (SPAdes)... | ecosystem: Environmental > Aquatic > Marine > Coastal >...
ATTATCATTAGGATTTTCATTTAAGCTGAACGATTGATCTGTTTGTATCATTGGTCTGTTATCATTCAAATCATTTAAATGAATCACCACTGTTTCAACCTCTGAAGTTTGAATTCCATCACTTACTGTCACTTGAAGGGTAAATGATTCCGTAATCTCTCTATCCAATGCTTCAGAATTATTGACTGATATTTGTCCACTATTCGAGTTTATTGCAAAGGCATTGTTTGTATTACCATTCAAAATCATCCAATTAGAAAAAGAAGTACCTGCATCAGTATCTGTTGCTGATATCGTTCCAAATACGTTCTCATTGTTCAGGTTCTCATCTATTGTGAAACTCTGCGAAACTGCAATTACAGGCTTATTATCATTTAAATCATTAATGTTAATAAATACACTTTCTGTAGAACTTATATTATCACCATCACTCACTATAATTGCAAGCATATGTGATTGATTGATCTCAAAATCAAGATCTGTATTATCTGCAATGGTAATTTCACCAGAATTCGGATCTATCTGGAAAATTCCAAGATCGTTACCACTTGTAATGGTCCAGGAAGAAAATATAGTTCCAGCATCACCATCGGTAGCCATTACTGTTCCAAGACTTGCTTTGTTTACAGAGTTTTCATCAATATTGAATGATTGATTCACTGCAATAACCGGAGTGTTGTCATTCAGATCATTGATGCTAATCATCACATTTCCTGACTGACTAACGTTATCACCATCACTCACCGTAATTGCAAGTGTGTTTGATTGGTTCATCTCAAAATCAAGATCTGTATTATCTGCAATCGTAATTTCACCAGAATTCGGATCAATCTGGAAAATTCCAAGATCGTTACCACTTGTAATGGTCCAGGAAGAAAATGTAGTTCCAGCATCACCATCGGTAGCCATTACTGTTCCAATACTTGTGTTGTTTGCAGAGTCTTCATCAATACGGAATGATTGATTCGCTGTGATAAACGGAGTATTATCATTCAGATCATTGATGTTAATCATCACATTTTCTAACAAACTCGTATTATCTCCATCGCTTACTGTAATTGCAAGCGTATGTGATTGATTCATCTCAAAATCAAGATCTGAGTTGTCTGCAATGGTAATTTCACCAGAATTCGGATCTATCTGGAAAATTCCAAGGTCGTTACCACTTGTAATGGTCCAAAAATAAAATGTAGTGCCTGCATCTTCATCGGTGGCAATTACTGTTCCGAGACTTGTGTTATTTGCAGAATTTTCATCAATATTGAATAATTGACTCGCCATAATAACCGGAGTATTGTCATTCAGATCATTAATGTTAATCATCACATTTTCTGACAGACTAGTATTATCACCATCACTTACAGTTAAACTAAGAATATATTGCGTAGTTATTTCGTAATCCAGATTAGTGTTATCTGCAACAGATAATTCTCCGGAATCGGTATCTATGTCGAAAATACCATCCGTATTACCAGTTTCAATATTCCAGTTTTGGAAAGTGGTTCCTGTGTTGGCATCCGTTGCAGCAACAAATCCTAAACTTGTTGTATTCGCCGAATTTTCATCAATTGAGAAACTTTGAGTGGATGCAATTTTAGGTGTATGATCATCATCAGTAATGGTCGCCGTATGAGTTATTGTACTACCATGAATGGCATTAATCGGAGTACCCATACTTAGAATCACAGTTTCGTCGATTTCATCTAAATCATCAGCATTAATAGAAATTACAATATTACCTGAAGTTTGTCCTGCTGCAATTGTTAGGGGACTGCTGGTAATCGAATAATCGGTACCATCTGCTGAACTACCACTTTCCACTGTAAATGGTAGTGTTATCATTCTTGAACTCGGATTAGATAATTCTGCAGTAATAATCAAGCTACCATTTTCACTAAGGCTTACCTGACTTACAGTAGTAAAGGAAATATATGGTTCGTCATCATCAGTAATAGTTACACTTATTGTTTGATCATCCACTGCATCAAAATTGTCATCACTTGCCATAGGATCAACCGAAACAGTTATCAAAGTGGTTTGGTTGTTGTCCACATCCGAATCATCAATACCAGTTAATGTTACGGTTTGTGGAATATTCCAGTTGGCATTGGTAAATGTAAGCTGGGCGGCTGAAATTAAAACTTCTCCCGGATCTGCATTTCCAATATCAAAAACAACATCGGAGTATGGTTGGGCATCAAGAACGAGAGTAAAATTATCTGTTGTTCCTGATTCATCAACCATAGTATTTCCATCAGATTCTGTTAGAGTAAAATCAGCAACATCATTATCAGTTGTTGTGCAGTTCACAGATTGATCTCCCACTAAATCAAAGGTATCATCACTGTTTAAAGCATCAACACTAACAAGTATCACAGCGGATTGATTACCATCAATTATATAATCGTTTTCACCGTTTATACTTACTGTTTGGGGAGTTGACCAATTTGCATTTGTAAAGGTAATTGATGTTGAAGAAACGCTTGCTTCTCCTAAATCGTTACTACTGATATCAAATACAACATCTGAAAGCGGTTGTGCATCTAAAACAAGAGTAAAATCATCAGTTGTTCCTGCCTCATCCACACTTGCTGTAGTTTTTGATAATGTAAATCCTGCTGTATCATTATCAACTGTTGTTGAATTCAAACTTTGATTTACAACCATATCAAAATTATCATCGCTGTTATCATCATTAATACTAATTGTAATGCCAACAATTTGATCGCCATCATCTATATCATCATTTACACAAGTAAGATTAACCGTTTGTGGACTATTCCAATTGCTATTTGTAAATGTTAAAGATGACTGATTAACCGTAATTTCATCGGTATTGGCACTGCTAATATCAAAAACCACATCTATATTCGGTTGCCCATCTAAAACAATTGTAAATGAATCTCCGTTTCCACCTTCGGTAACAGAAGTGTTTCCGTCACTTTCTACAATTGTGAATCCTGCCACATCATCATCATGGGTTATACAGTCAATTTCCTGGTCCAAAACAGTATCAAAATAATCATCACTGCCAGTTTTATCAATGCTCAATGTAATTGTGGATATTTGAGATCCATCAACTAAATAATCATCTTCAGCAGTTACAGTGATCGTTTGTGCAACATTCCAATTAGCATTTGTAAATGTTATGGAGGAAGCATCTAAACTGGCTTCACTACTATCATCACTTTTCAAATTGAGGACTACATCAGTTAATGGCTGAGCATCCAATACTACCAAAAATTCATCCTGAGTATTAGGCTCAGAAACTGTCGTATTAATTCCAGACTGAGTAATGGTAAATCCAGCTACATCATCGTCATTTGTAACAACATTAACTGTTTGATCTTCTACTGTATCAAATCCATCGTTACTATTGGCATCATCTACACTGATTTTAATTTCAGAAGCCTGTCCTCCATCTACATAATAGTCGTCCGCAGCAGTAACAATTACAGTTTGTGCGATATTCCAATTTGCATTTGTAAATGTAAGAGTTGACTGATCAACAGTTGCCTCATCTGTATCATTACTACTGATGGTAAACACAACATCAGTTATTGGTTGGATATCCAGAACAACCGTGAATGCGTCCGTTGTATTTGGCTCTTGTACTACAGTAGTTCCCTCAGATTCTGCTACAGTGAATGATCCCACATCATCATCTCCATTAGAGGCTGTAACCGTCTTATCAGCAACAGCATCATATCTGTCATCGCTTGATGCAGTATTTACACTTACCGTGATAATTGCAATTTGAGAACCATCCAGAATATTATCGTCTACACCTGTAATCGAGATACTTTGAGGCATATCCCAATTATCAGTTGTAAAAGTAAGCGTTGATAGATCTACTATTGCTTCATCAGTAGCATTGCATGAAATATCAAATACTACATCATTGACAGGACGTTCATCCAGAACTACAGTAAAATCGTCCTGGTTAGCGGTTTCATCAATTTCTGTTGATCCTCCAGATTCAACAATGGTAAAATTAGCTACTTCATTATCACTGGTTATAACAGAAACGGTTTCATCCGGCATCGTATCAAAACTATCATCACTGTTTACAGCATCAACAGCTAAAGTAATTGTACTGGTCTGTTCTCCATCTGTAAATTCATCATCAATACCCGTTAAAGTAACAATTTGAGGGGAATCCCAATTCGCATTGGTAAAAGTTAATTGTGTCGGATTGACAGTAACTTCTCCGATATCATCACTACTAATATTTATGACAACATCCGTAGCAGGTTTGGCTCCAATAACTGCAGTAAATGAATCTGTACTGCCTGTCTCGCTTACACTACTCGTTCCACCTAATTCTGCAACAATCAACTCAATTACCTCATCATCGGTAACTTGAATTGGCAGATTTTCATCTTCAAGATCATCGAATAGATCAAAAGATACAGCTTGATTAATACTTACAATAATATTTGCATCTTTTGTTCCGTCAGCTATATCATTATCCTGAATAGTAAGAGTAATATTAGCAGATTCTGTATTACCTGCAGATATTGTAATACTTGAATGAGAAACAGTAACAACACCATCGTCAGAACTAGCAATGTTAAAACTTACATCTCCTTCTGCTGCAGTCCCAAGAGTGATTTTAAATGTTTCAGTTCCATGATCTTCAACAACATTAAGGTTTGCTGGAGATAAAGAAAAACTAGCAATATCATTATCGATATTAACAACACTTATTACCCTGTCAGGTAAGGCATCATAAGCATTGTCACTATATGCATCTAGTACTTTAATTGTTAGGTCCGTATAAACTTCACCATCAACAATATAGTCAGCCATTCCCCTGATTCGAAAATCTTGTGGCATATTCCAATTAGATACAGTAAACCTATTCTCATCATGCTCTCGAATAATCTCATTTTCATCGCTACTCTCAAAACCAAGAACCACATCAGAAGCTGGTTGCTTATTTAAAACAACCCACATCGTATCAATTATTCCTATTTCATTAACTTTTGGACCTCCATTAGTTTGAGAAATTGTAAATCCTGCCGTATCATCATCAACATTTATTACTGTAACTTCTTTATCTTCTAAAGAATCAAAAGCATCGTGACTACCAGGGACATTCACAGAAATAGTAATAGTTGTTTCCTGAGAACCATCCGCTATTGCATCATCAACTCCAGTGACAATAACGGTTTGGGATATATTCCAGTTGTCATAGGTAAAAGTTAGACTACTGGAACTAACAGTAGCCTCTCCGGTATCCCCGCTACTAATATTTAAAACCACATCGCTAGCTGGTTGTCCATCCAAAACAACTGAAAACTGATCTGTTGTATGAGTTTCCTTAACAAGTGTATAAGCATCGGTTTCCCTAAAAGTAAACCCAGCTTCTTCATTATCCTCATTGGTACATATTATGCTTTGGTTGGGTACTGCATCAAAAACATTGTCACTACTAGCATCATTTACAGCAATAGTAATAGATACATTTTTATTTCCATCCACAATAGCATCATCAATACCAGTAAGATCAATGGTTTGAGGAGTATCCCAATTACCTGTTGTAAATGTTAAGGAAGGTGATGAAACAGTTACTTCACCAGTATCTCCACTACTTATTTCCAAAACAACATCGGTTAGTGGTTGACAATCCAAAACTACAGTAAAATTATCAGTTCCTCCATCTTCATTAATGGTAGCTGTCGTTTTTGACAGACTAAATCCGGGAACTTCATCATCTACAGAAGTAACTATTACGGTTTCGTCTGCAAGATTATCAAATGCATCATCACTGTTTGCATCATTGATACTGAGAGTAATAATTACATTTTGATCTCCATCGGCATAATTGTCATCAACAGTATTTAAACTTACTACCTGTGGAACATTCCAGTTGTCTGGTGTAAAAGTCAGGTTTGCTGCACTCATGGAAATCTCACTGATATTGCCATTAACAAGATCAATAACAACATTTGAAGAAGGTATAACATCTAATTGCACCGTAAAAGAATCATTTGTACCCGATTCAAATACTTTCGTATCCCCATCAGTTTCGGCAAAGAAGAAGCCTGTCACATCGTCGTCATTAATCGTATAAGTATGGGTAGTATTGCTACCAAGTGTCGCATTTACCGGATTTGATAAAGTAAGGATAACCGTTTCGTCATTTTCATCCAGAAAGTCATTGACAATACTTGTTATGGTGATGTTCTCACTTTCATCACCTGCCTCAATTGTCAGTGTTCCATTCTCTAAAGTATAATCTGCTTCCGTTGCAGTGCCACTTACCGTATAATCAACCGTTACATCCAAACCACTTTCTGCTGATAAATTAACCTGTAAATCAGCACTAACTAGCGTTTCTAAACCGCTAGAAGAAGTCGTTTTAAAAGCTATAGATGGTGTGGCATCATTGTCATTAATCGTATAGGTATGAACCGTATTGGTTCCTAATGTTGCATTTGTAGGATTTGTTAGCGTCACGATTACTGTTTCGTTATTCTCATCCAAAAGGTCATTCACAATACTTGCAATGGTGATGTTTTCATTTTCATTACCTGGAGCAATTGTTAGAGTACCATCTATCAAAGTATAATCTGCATCCGTCGCAGTACCGGTTACCGTATAGTCAACTGTAACGGTTATACCGCTTACGGCAGAAAGGTCAACCTTTAAGTTTGCACTGCCTATCGTTTCCGAGGCATTTGAAGAAGTTGCGTTAAAGGCTACTGTGGGAACATCGTCATCATCAATTATAAATACTGTTTCTTGTTGTGTACCATTCTCCGTTCCATTTGTAATTCCTGTGATATTGACAATAACAGATTCATCCAATTCATCTACCATATCTTGTGTTGCCGTAAGACTAGCTGTTCCTGTTAAACTTCCAGCATTAATAACAATAGATGCAGAAGATAAAGTATAATCAGTCAGAACAGCTGAGCTTGATCCGTCCACCGCCAGAGTAACCGTTACATCCTGACTTGATATTTCACTAAGTTCAGCAGTTAATGTGGAGATACCAGCAGCTTCTGCAATGGTAGCTGTAGATGCAGAAAGGATTACACTTGGACCTGTGTTTGTAGAACCTAAACTTGCCATTCCTAAAGTAAAGTCATTATCATGAACATCGGTATCCAAACCATTGAAAAAACGTTGAACGGATTCATTATAGATATCATTTGCATTTCCAGAAGGAGCTTCTCCTGCTCCTCCACCAATGACTACTGCATCAACAATTGCTCCGCTTGGATCTTTTAGATTGATGGTAATCGAATTATTCATAGCTCCAGAACCATCTACATTCCCAAGTATCAAATAATCGCCTGAATTTGTATTGTTGAATGAACCTATTCCTGAAAAAACAATATCATCAAAAGCACCTGTATTTGTTAAATCTCCCACAACATCAGTTCCATCCAAAAGTTCTAAAGTCCAACCTGAAAGATCAATACCATTAGAATTAATCAGTAACTCAATCCATTCATCGGTTCCCGGGCTTATTGCTCCAGCATTAATAGTTCCATCAAAACCATTGGTGCTCCAATCCTGTTGAGGATCGGTAACAACTTCATTAATCAGAACATCAACAGCAGTAAAATTTAGAGTTGAATTACCACTTATTCCTACAAATGAATTTCCTGCAGCATCATTTAAGGCAGTCGCATCAATTTCAATATAATATTCCTGACCTCTACTTAATATAGCTGCTGGATTTATAAATACCTGATTGGTTGAGATCGTTATTTTAGCATCATCAACAGGAATTTGTTCGAGAACAGTATTATCCGACATTTTCTTAATGGCAATATTTCCTATACCAACTGCCATATTATCATCAAAAGTTAGGACAATATTACCACTTAAAGTCGCATTTGTGGCATCATCTGAAGGAATACTTGATGTTATCGATGGAGGAATGGCATCTACTAAAACAGCAGTTGTAGCACCTACACTATTTAAAGTTAATGTAGCATCATTTCCCGCACTATTCTTTAGTAATCCTCCATTTAAGGCTAATGTTCCAACAGTAATACCATCGACATCTAAATCACCTGATTGAAGAGTGTATCTGAATAATAATGCTCCAGATCCACTACCACTCTGATAAACAGCTTGACGCGTTGTAACACCAACAGTAATATTCATTTGTGGAGTTCCACCTGTGGTAGTAACTGTAATATTCTCATCAAAATTTATAGTGAAATCTAAATTTTGACCTGCACTATAGGTTGCATTGGCAGGTACAGCAACAGAAGTAACTTCTCCATTAGACTCAACAGTAACAGTAGAAGCAATTTCAAGTGTAGCAATATTATCATTAGCTCCAGTATTACTGCCACTATCCGTTAAACTGGTAATGGTCACTACCTTATTGGACGTGTTTGGCGTATTGCTATTGTTTTGGTAGGAAATCGCGTTGACCAAAGTCTGCAAGGCAGAAGTACTGAGCGTGCCGCCACTTAGGCTTAGAGTTGCTGTTGTACCACTTACAGAAACACTGTAAGAAAGAGAATTTTCAGCAGTAGTCCCAGACGTGCCATTGGTAAGTGTGATAGCTGTTCCATCCAGATTAAGAATTTCATTGGATCCATCATTTACATTGGTAAGGGTCATTGTAAAAGATGTGAGCGTTTGTCCACTCTCAACTGTTGAAGCAGAAGCACTGCTATATACAAGAGCTGCACTGCCATCTTCAGTAAATGTAGGATTGGTTCCTGTTGCAGTTAAAGTAGGTTCATCGTTAACAGCTGTCAATGCAATAGTTCTGGTATCAGATGCATTATCAGAGCTATTATCTGTAGCAATAAATGTTATAGTCCGATTGGAAGTTCCAGGATCATTTGAAATATTTCTATATCGAAGAGATTGTAGTACTTCCTGAACAATTGTATTGGTCGCATCAGAGTCGAAAGTAATAGTCAGGATTGTGTTACCTATTACCGTTCCTCCACTCACACTCAAATCTCCAATATCAGTTCCATTTGCAAGTATATTTATTCCACTAATAGTAATGGCAATTCCATCTCCATCTGTATCACTAATACTTATCTCATCTGCAGATTCAGCATTTGCTGTAATTTGAGCGAACAATTTTCCTCCATTCCAATCAGCATCTCCATCCGAATCACTTACCGTTCCAGCGGCATCAACTTGTATGGCTGCATTATTTTCGATGTAAGATAAAGTTGAATTGTCAATTGAAATTGCAGGAGGAGTATTCGAAACAGAAGGAGTAATCTCCATGATAAAAATAAAATCCAAAGCTGATACCTCTCCTCCTTCATAATAAGCAATACCACTAGAATAATGATTCTCATCTGAATGATAAAAACCCCATCCTCCGGTAGACAAGTAAAAAGTATAGCTATTACCATTGGTTACCGATACATTGGCGGTAGACAAATCAATTATTGAATAATCAATAAAAGTAGTCGCATTGTGGGTCGTAATTTCAGTAATTGTCCCTAAAGCAGTACCTGTCAATCCATCTCCCTCATAAATGGTAATAGTGGTATTGGTCTGATCACCCTTACTAATTAGTTTAAGCTGAGAAAGGATGCCGTCACAACTAGCTGTAAAACTCTGCCCCATATCAGAACCCATTCCATCAGAACCACTGCCATACGCAGCATTCACAGAACACTGAGCACAAACAGTATAGCTTGTAATAAGTAGTGAAATTGTAACTAGAAAAAATAATATTATCAACCTGTTTAAACCAAGGCTATACTTTGAACGATTTTTTATTTTTTTACAAATAAAACCACTTTTTTTATGAAAAATGGATATATTGATTTTTTTCATAATGATATTTTTAGGGGTGTTACTTACGATCTTGTTCTGGTTAAACACATAAATAAGGATTCTGCCATCCACTCACATTTTCTTTATGAATCTTTTCATAAGTTTCGTGATGATATGGCATAGCTTTACCTAGTTCAATAATCAATTTATTAATAGAGTTCGATTGAAAACTTATTTTTTCAATATCGAGAAGAGGAGTTGAGTAGTCGGAGTTAAGGAAAAACGAACGCCTTCCTCTGGGACCTTCAACAGTTTCTATTTTAAGCCTTGTTTTTATTTCCTGCCAGTCTCTTTTTTGGAATTCAGGAATGAGTTGATGGAACAAAAGTCCTGTTTCATATCCCAATAAAGTATAAATTGTTGGCTTCTTTCCTGCAAATTGCGTCACCTTTTTCTTAAATTCAAGATTAGCCTCTTCTTTGGAATTGTAATTCCACATAGAAGCCGAATAGATATCTAAATTTAGATTGCTAAGCTGATTCAAAATTTCATCCGAGGTCATATGAGCACTTGCAATCAGAGGAACCTGCTTGTGTAGACCCGATTTGTAGAATTCTGAATAGAACTCCAATGCTTCGCTACCGCAAAACAAAGCATGTAGGTAAGTAGGTCTCTCTTTTTTTAGCAATTCGAAGAGTGGTTGAATTTGCCCTAACACTTGGGAGGTATCTGCCTGATATTTAAGTACGTGAAAATCCAGCTCGTCTGCTCCAGCTGTAACTGCTCCCTGCCGAAATGCAGATTGCAGGTGATAACCACCATCATATATAGGCATCACAACAGCACCCTTTTCACCGAATTGCTTATGCGCCCAATGCCCCAGTGCGAATTCCGCTTGCCACATCTGAAAACTGTTACAAAAAATACTATCTGATATGTGATGTGTGTACGGAATGTTTTCTCCTATATCGAAGAAGAAACCGATTTTTTGGAGATTTTCTATACTTGGAATAAGGGATGGAAGTACCCTGTAGTTAACAAATCCGGAAATGATGTCTACCTGGTCGAAATACAATAGTTTTTTTGTAGCCTCAGAAGTGTTTTTTTCTGCTCCCTGACCTATATATTCAGGAATAAACTGAAAGATATTATGATATTTTTCGGGAATCGCACTGTAAAAGCCACTAATAAGACTAGGAACCATATCGGGATATATGGAGGAATAGGGAGCTAAAAAGCCAATTTTTATGTTATTGATCATTGTTAACCTGAAATTGAAAAGGATGGAAAGAATAAAATTCACTATACTGAGAGATGTTTTTAAAGAATCAATCGCGCGTGAAGCAATAAAAAAAGGGATCAGACCACATCTCTGGTCTGATCCCAATTGTTTTAAGTTCTTGGAGGAAAAATGCCTTGCATACACATGATGTAGTTGGTTACTAGGTATGGTTGACGATTCTCATGATACTGGTTTTGTCCGGTATTCTGAACGCTTACAGCTCCTCCATTAGTATAAATGCCATTAAGCTCTACAGTAGGGGCGTCAGAATTGTAAAGTTTATCTCCAGAACCCATCCCTGCTTTACTTCCACCTAAAGTTGTCGCATTATTAACACCAGGAATACTTTCTGTTCCACCTTCAGCACTTGCCATAAACTTTACTGATACTGATGAAATAGCAGCAGCATGAGTATGAGCGGGCATTTGAGATTGGGCGAGCCTAATCTGCTCATAGCCACCTCTCCATCCCATCCGATTAGGAGTTAATCCTACTCCCGTACCGTAGCCCAAAGGAACACGCCCCCGAAAATCCGGAAGTTGGAAATTGGTTTGTCCATCACCTCCGTAAGTGACGCCAAGCAGTGCAAAAAGTGCGTTATTCTCAGAAATAGCTATGTATTGACCCCAACACAAAGCCCAGTAACGAGGAGCCCATTCTAAAGGCCACAATCCAATAAAAGAAAGAAATGCATCCATAAGTAAAATTTTAAGTGTTTAAAAACTAATTATATAATGAGTAGTCTATGATCGTTATTCATTTTAACTCTTATCCTCTTAAAATCTCTCTCTCTCTTTAATCTTTTTCGTGTAAGTATTAAATATAAATCCTACATAAGTCTGATTACCTGAGTTATATTATATATGAATTTATAACAAAAACATTACACTCTAAAATTTTTTTGTGATTTTTATTGTTCTATTTAATGATGAAATACTAATACTTAACTGTTGCGTTATTACAATAGCCTTATTTGCCTAATTATTTTCTTGATCATTATTTTAGATACTTTAATATGATTTTTTTAGGGATTTAAACTATGCTGACATATAGAAAATCACCAGGATTTACGCAGTAATAAGAATCTTGATATAATTTATTTTGTAGCCTTTATTCTTTATTAGATGCATTTCATTTATCCAATTCTAATTTAATACATAATTCTAGTTAGAATAAAACCAAACTATATCGAATTAATTTATTTCTATTCTAAATAATAGAACATATTAATAATATTGCCTAAATACTAAAATATCCCTTTTTCAAAATTTTAACCTAAAGAAAATAAGAGGTAGACATACTATTCTATTTAAATGCTAATATCAAAAAAAAGTGGTCACCAATTGGCGACCACTTTCATAAATATATTTCTCTTGAATCTACCTTAAATCAAAATTGATTGGAGCAACAGTATAAACCTTTATCGACATACCATTCTTTTGAGCAGGTTTCCACTTTTTACAGCTAGCTAGTGCCTGTACCGCAGCTTTGTACAAATAAATATCATTACCCTCTAACATTTGAAATTCGCAGGGCTCACCTGATTCAGATATTGCAAACAGAACAAATACCTTACCTGTTATTCCATTTTCCTGACAAATTACCGGATAGGTGATATTTTTACTCAAGTCTACATCAAATTGTTCATCACCACCATTATACTCAGCCAATTCATCAGCATTAACATAGGTATTTGTAGGCAGAAGTTCTTTTTTATTATTTGAAATATACGAACGTGTCATTACCCCATTTTTATAGGCATTTACCCCAGTAATTCGCCCATCTGTATAATTCAACCATTGTCCATGACATGTCAATGGAAATAATGTTGTACTTATTCCTTTGGCTTTCAACTGTCCTTTGTGATTGTAATCCTCAACCTGATAACCACCAGGGATTACTTTAAACTTTCTTTTGTACTTCTTACTTCCATTAGTTATAGTGTAAACATTATCCTTTTTCAATTTGATAAACTCTGTGCTATTCACTTTCCATTGTCCATCCTCAAAAGAGCATTTCATCATAATTGATGAATTGTCAGTTTTCCGTTGGATTACCACCTGATAATCAGCACCTTCACTTATTACTTGGGGAACATGCTTTTTGTAGTAAACAATGGTGTCTCTTTGGGCATAAGTAGAAGTAACCAATAATATTGATGCCAATAGCAGTAAAGTACATCTCATAATCCATATTTTTAAAATACAAATGTTTCATATTATTTATACTTAGCTTATAATAGGTGAAACTAGAAAGAATCGTTATTTCTTAATAAAATCTTATAAAAGTGATAGATTAAATTTATTTTCAATATTTATCTTATGCATTAAAATTCAAATTGATTTTTTCAACAATACATCCGTATAGCTACTTGGCATAATGTTTGTTTTAAATATTGTATTAATATAAATATTTTGTAATTTACAAATTCATATATTAAAGATTATTAACCCATTAAAAAACCCATTCATGAAAAAAAAAAAATTTCTACCATTTCTATTGATTACTATATTTAGTTGTCAATTTGTTTCGGCTCAAAAAATACAAGTAAAAGGTACTGTCCTTGCTTTTGATAGCATACCTATTGTTAATGCAAAAGTAATGAACCATAATAGTAATGAAATAGTATATACAAATAAAAAAGGAGAGTTTATTTGCTCTTCAGAAATGAAAGACAAGCTGATAATTAGCGCAAGTGGTTTTGTAAATAGAAGAATCAAAGTTCGTAAAATCAATCATCCTCTAATTGTAAGCTTAAAACTTATTCCATCAAAAAATGCAGAAGAATTAGCCATTAAAAATGGTCATATTGGTTTAATTAAATCCTTTAAAACATTGGCGAAAAAAAAATCTAATCAAAAGGATTATTCAAAGTATAGTTCTGTATTAGCTATTATTCAAGCAGAATTTCCCAGTGTACGATATATAGACGGCGAATTCATAATTAGAGGTCATTCTTCTCTTTTCGCATCGAGTGCAGCTCTGATTGATATCGATGGAATGGCATCTGATTTTTCAATGTTAAAGACACTATCAACAAATGATATTAAAAATATAAGAGTTGACAAAGGTGGCGATGTATCTAAATATGGAGTAAGAGGAGGTAATGGTGTAATTTACATTACCACGCATTCAGGTAAATTAAAGAATAAATGATGTTTTTACTAGGCTGATTTTAGCGAAAAATCAGCCTATTCTTATATTAGTACAATTCCTCATTGAAAATAATTTTAAAATATTCATTACTAGCTTAAATATCGACTATACAATATAGTATCGCAAGAAATATATCACCTACCAAATCAATCTTATATATTCATTTCTTGTGCGAACGGTAAAATACGAAAGCATATTTTTTGTATATTCGCAATACACTATACCAATTTTTGCTAAACCCCATTATAAATGCCTTACCGCCGATTACCAAATACCGATACAGCACGAGTTCGTGCTTTAAATGCAGCATTAAGTATTAGCATGAGAGTCAATCGATTCGATTTGGCTTATTCCTATTCTTTATACCAGAGAATAGAAACCTTTTTGCCTCACTATGAATTAGCAATTCGGAATCATCGTCAGGCTTTGAGTCAGCAATCGAGCAGAAGTAAGAAGTACAACGAGAAGTTAAGAAAAGCTAGATTGTATGTTTCTCACTTTATTCAGGTATTGAATTTTTGTATTATTCGAGGAGAATTAAAACCTGAGGTAAGAGAATTTTATGGAATAAAGAAAAACTCTAAAGCAACACCATCCCTACTACAAGATACTAAGTTAATTGAATGGGGCGACAAATTAATAAAAGGCGAACAGGAAAGAACCCGTAATGGAGGAAATCCAATTTACAGCCCATCTATCGCTTTGGTTCGTGTGAACTGTGAGAATTTTAAACAAGCTTACAATTATCAAAAAACACTTCAGAATAATACACATCGTTTCTCTGAAAAAGTAGCCGAATATCGAACTGATGCGGATAAATTAATCCTAGAACTTTGGAACGAAGTAGAGAAAAAATTTGATGAATTTTCGGATGAAATCAAACGAGAAAAATGCACAGACTATGGTATTGTTTACGTTTGGCGAAAAGGTGAACGAGAAAAATTAGAACAGCTTAAAAAAGCAGAGCAAGATACATTAAGCCTGCCGTTTACCAATTCGGTAGAAAGTATGCATCAAAAACAAGACTAATATAATTGATAAAATTCCGGGAATTAGAAAATTACCCTCGGCACCAACGGTTTCTACTTCTTTAGGTAAACTTCCTTTGCTTACATAGTATTTAGCTAAAACAGCCAGACCATTATTCATTAGATGAGCAATAATTGGTACCCATAAGTTTTTCGACCATATCAATAAATATCCGAATAGAATTCCCATAGCCATACGTGGCAATAATCCGTAAAACTGCATGTGTAGTGCAGCAAACAAGAATGCCGTGATTATTATTCCCCAATGAATATTCTTGGTCATATTCGAGAAAATTCTCTGTATAACGCCTCTAAACAGTAATTCTTCACCAATGGCAGGGATAAGAGCTATTACAAGCAAATTTACCCATAAGTCAGAACTTGAATTCATGACCAGAAATTTCTCGGTAACCACCTTCGCCTGCTCTTCGCTAGCCTTCATCCAATTCTCTACCCCAGCCAAAAAATCAGGCAACTGCATGTAAGAATTGATCTCTGCCAGGAAATTAATCATAGGTAAGGCAGCTACAATAATAATTGTGGCAAAGAAAGCATTCAAAAACTTTGGCTTCTCTTTCAAGTACAGATATTCCACTGTATTATCATGAATTAAATAAGCAAGAACAAAAGGTGGTATAATGAACATTCCAGCAGAGTATACCGACTGATAAAACTTTAGAATAGAAAGATTAACAGTATCGCTATGAATATTTATAACTTGTGTATCGGTAAAGATATTTACACCATAAATAAGGTAAGCTAAAATACTACCAGCAAACATGGTCAATAAAAATGAGCCCAATACAATTATCAAACTGAGTAGTAATTGTGCAAATGGTGAATAATGACGCAAGGATCCTTTTAACATGTTACTTTTTTTAAGGTGAGAAACAAAAATAAAACAATAAGTATAAAGGTCAAAGCAGAAAGTACTCAATCGCAATGTAGACTTTTCGACTCTTAAGACTTTATTATATCTTTGTGCCTGATTTAAAAAGAATACAAGTGAAGATAGGAAGTTTGGATTTAGGAGAGAAGCCTGTTTTATTGGCTCCGATGGAAGATGTTACCAATCCGCCATTTCGTGTTTTATGCAAGAAATATGGTGCCGATTTAATGTATACCGAGTTTATCTCGTCGGATGCATTAATACGTTCGGTAAACAGAACCATGAAAAAGCTTACCATACTTGAAGAAGAAAGACCTGTTGCCATTCAAATTTATGGCAAAGAGGTAGATCCTATGGTAGAAGCGGCTAAAATTGTAGAAGAAGCAAAACCTGAATTTCTCGATTTGAACTTTGGCTGTCCCGTTAGAAAAGTTGCTGGTAAAGGTGCCGGATCGGGAATGCTAAGAAACGTTCCTCAGCTTTTAAAAATTACTGAACAAGTAGTTAAATCTGTTGATATCCCAGTAACAGTAAAAACTCGTTTGGGTTGGGATGCAGATTCAAAAATTATTGTTGAACTTGCAGAACAATTGCAGGACGTAGGAATTGCCGGACTTACCATTCATGGTAGAACTCGTTGCCAAATGTACAAAGGCGAAGCCGATTGGACATTAATTGGTGAGGTAAAAAACAATCCGAGAATGCACATTCCTATTATCGGAAATGGTGATATTACCAATCCTGTAAAAGCACAAGAGGCTTTCGATAAATATGGTGTTGATGCTATTATGATTGGACGTGCTGCTGTTGGAAAACCATGGATTTTTAGAGATGTAAAACATTACATGGAAACTGGTGAATTATTACCTCCCGCAACTGTGGCTCAACAAGTAGAGATGCTGAAAGAACAAATTGATGCTGCCATTGATTGGATAGACGAACGAAGAGGTATTCTACACATGCGCAGACATATGGCAGGCATGTTTAAAGGTCTTTTCAATTTTAAACAAACACGTATTGATATGCTTCGCGCCGATCATTACGAGGATTTAATGGTGATTTTAAATAGAATTACTTCGGAATGGGGCGACCTGCATATAGAAGATGAATAAAAAAAAGACGCTTAAAGCGTCTTTTTTTTATTCTATTATTTTAGGTAATTCTTTTAAGAAATAATCCGGATCGAATACTGTATAAGTCTCCGTTCTCCTACTCCATTTCATAGTTGCCTTAGTAATATAGGCAACTTGTAATTTTCTGATATTTTCTTTGCTTAGTTCCAATTCTGCCGAATATGTTGAAAAACCATAATTGACATATTCCTTTGGTTGATAGTAATCAGCATACTGCAAGCTAACTATTTCACCATTTGCTAATTCTAAGTCAATTTTAGATTTCTTGGTAATGTATCCGAAAAAATGAGATCCTTCTTCATCCAAAACTTTCCAATCCGTTTTTAATACAACTTTGTCCTTCTCCGATTTTAATTTAAACGTACATTTTATTGCATCTTTAGCATCTAAAAATTTACTCAATTTTGCACTTTCACCTTTAATTACTGTTAAGGCATCTAGTTCAATATCTTTTAAAACAATAGGCTTAATACTTTCCGTATTTTCCATCGCCTTCTGTTCTTCAGTAATTTTTTTCGGCTCCTCATATTTCCAGGTGCCATTGTCAAAAAGTAAAACGATTTTGCCTTCAGGAGTTCTCAATCTGATTTGAGCATCTACACTTGAATAACTTGCAAATAATATTGCAACAAATACCAATATATACTTCATAACTACTTAAATTTATTCGATTATTTCTGGTAATGCCTTTATAAAATAAGATGGTTCAATCACCTTATATTCTTCAGTTCTCCTACTCCAAGTCATGTGAGCTTTATAAACAATGCTGTTACTTAGTAAACGCATCTGATCTTCAGTTAATTCCAGTTCGGCAGAATAAGTTGAGAAACCATATTTTTCGTACTCTTTAGGTTCAAATTCTTTTGTATAAACCAAATCAACTTTCTTACCACCAATCAATTCCAATTGAAGTACATTTCCTTCTTTAATAAATCCGAAATAGGAATAAGCTTCTCCGTTCATAATTCTCCAATCAGTTTTTAAAATCGCTTTCCCATCTTTTGATGTTAATATAAAGTCACAACGAACAATATTTTTCTGCTTGAAGTACTTTGCCAATTTTTTACTCGGACCTTCAATAAAAGCCGTTTTTTCAACTTCTCCATCCTTTAATGCAATAGGCGAATTATCAATCTCAACCTTTGAATTTATAACAACTACCTGCTCATTATTGGTCTTCACCTCTGTTTGATTTGTTTTATCTCCAGGAACTTTAACATCGGCATACGACCAGGTTCCATTATCGTAAAGAACAACCACTTTACCATCGGCCGTAAGTGCAGTTTGTTGAGCGTGCGCAATTTGGGCAATACCAAATACCAACAAACAGAATACAAATAATCCTTTCATTTTGTATGATTTAATAAGTTATTATTTTCTAAAATCGTAAGCTGATTTTAGTATTAAAGTAATGTCGTAGTGGAATTTTTATCAGTTAAACTGTAAAAATCGCTTGGTGATGTAGTAAACCGGAAAGCGAGATGCAAAGTATCCAATTAGTACAACAGTTGTAAAGATGATAAAAATATCAATAAGGTGAACCTCTACCGGATAACTATCCAATAGACTTCCTAAACCAGCAACCGTAATAAAACCAAATTGAATTTGCAGAAAACATACAATAACGCCTAAAATAATCCCTAAAACACCGCCAGATAAGGTAATCAACCAGCCTTCCAATAGAAAGACTTTCTGTATAGTTTTCTCATCGGCTCCCATACTTCTCAAGGTTGAGATGTCATTCTTTTTTTCGAGGATTAACATGGTTAAAGAACCAATAATATTAAAAGAGGCTATTATTAGTATAAAAGCAAGAATGAAAAAAATAGCCGCTTTTTCAGTCTTTAACATTCTAAAAATAACATCGTGAAGTTCGAATCGATTTTTTACTACAAAATTATCTCCAAGCAAATTTTGTATAGATTCTTTCACATTTTCGATTTCACCTGAATCATTAATGGCTAATTCGATAGCACTTACCTCATTTTTATAAGAGAAGAGCTTTCTCGCAAAATCGAGAGGAACCAAAACGTATTGAGAATCAAAATCTGCCTGAATAACAAAATATCCTGATGGAAACAAAATATCGGACTTGAATGCATTCATAGGATTATGTCCCACTTTAGCAGTTCTTTTGGGAACATAAAATTTAATTGGATCAACAAAGGTTAATCCAACTCCTAAATCCAATGCCACTCCATATCCTAAAACCGCAAACTGATACTTTTCAGAATCTAATATAAAATTCCCCTCCACCATCATGGTATCAATGCCAGTCATCAGCGTAAAATTCTCATCAACACCTTTAACGGTTGCTGGGCGCTGGCGATTACCATATTTCAACAAGGCATTCTCCTCCAAAACTTCTGAGTAAAACACCACATTTTCCATATTTCGAATTTGCTCAAAAGTGGAATCGGGAATGAAGGTTTTTCCTTTAGTTGGTAGAATTTTTAAATCAGGATCGAAACTTCCATACAAATCAGTAATCAATCCGTTTAGTCCATTAAATACGGACAGAACAATTACCAAAGCCATGGTACCCAACATTACTCCAATAACAGATATCAGAGATATGATATTGACAACATTCTGCTTTTTTTTAGAAAACAGATAACGTTTGGCGATGTGAAATGGAAGATTCAAATTGTGATAAAATTAAGACAACAAATTATCCAAATTTTCAATATAATCTAGTGAATCATCAATAAAGAAAGCCAATTCAGGAACAATACGAAGTTGTTTCCCAACTCTTTTACCTAAAATTCTTCTTATATTTTTCGAGCTCATTTTAACCAACTCAAGAGTTTCCTCTGATTTATCGGAAGGGAAAATACTTAAATAAACCTTAGCCAAGCCCAAATCAGGACTAATTCTAACAGTTGTAACCGATATCATCTTTCCACCGAAAAGATTACGTGATTCCACCTGAAAAATCTCTCCTAAATCCTTTTGTAATAATCTTGAAACTTTGCTTTGTCTTGTGCTTTCCATAAATACTTGTCTAAATTTTTCACAAAGATAAGAGGAAAAGTTGAATAGTCTGAATTGTTGAAATGTATCAATGAACAAATTATCAGAAATCTAAGAATATTTAACAATTCCGACTCTTGATTCTTTCAATTCCTTACTTTTGCGCAGAAATGACAGAATTAATAGAATATGGATATTGGGGTTTGTTTGCGGCTAGCTTTTTAGCTGCGACGATATTACCATTTAGCTCAGAGGCTATTTTAAGTCTTTGTGTATATTCTGGTTTTGATATTAATTTAACCATTGGCGTTGCCACATTTGGCAATTGGCTTGGCGGACTGACCAGCTACTATTTAGGATATATTGGCAAATGGGAGTGGATAGAAAAACTGCTTCGGATTAAAAAAAAGAAAGCTGAAAAAACCAAAATCTATCTGCAAAACAAAGGTAATGCTTTCGCTTTCTTTGCCTTTCTTCCGTTTATTGGTGACCTAATTCCTTTAGGACTGGGGCTTTTAAAAACCAATCTGTACTGGATGGCTCTATTTATGGGATTAGGAAAATTGTGTCGCTACATTGTTTGGGCATGGCTTACATTACAAGCTCTACATTAATAAAGTATCATACCTCGGGCTTTAAACATCAAGAATACGTAGAATTTTCAATTTCTATTTCATTTATCCGATTGGTTTCATAATTTTGCGGGATAATATTTTTAAGTATAAACAGCTCATTTTTGAGCTATTAATGAATTAGATCATGAATACAGTAGTAAGTGGAATTCGATCGACAGGTAATCTACACCTGGGAAATTATTTCGGAGCGGTAAAGAACTTTGTGCAAATGCAGAATGATAACAATTGCTTTTTCTTTATTGCAGATTGGCATTCCCTAACTACACATCCGAACCCTGCAGATCTTCACGTAAAAGTAAAACACGTTTTAGCCGAATATCTTGCTTGTGGAATTGATCCTGAAAAAGCATCTATTTACGTACAAAGTGATGTGCCGGAAATTCCTGAATTGTATTTATTAATGAATATGAATGCTTATTTAGGAGAGTTGGAACGTACAACTTCTTTTAAAGACAAAGCACGTAAAAATCCTGAAAATGTAAATGCAGGATTGTTAACTTATCCGGTTTTAATGGCTGTTGATATTTTAATTCATAAGGCAAAGTTTGTACCTGTTGGAAAAGATCAGGAACAGAATTTAGAGATGGCACGTAAGTTTGCGAAGAGATTCAACAATTCATACGGAGAAGAAACCTTCCCTATTCCTCAACCCTATTCATTTACCGGAGAATTCATTAAAATTCCTGGATTAGATGGATCTGGAAAAATGGGTAAATCGGAAGGAAATGCAATTGGTTTGGTCGAAGATCCAAAAAGTATTCGTAAAAAAGTGATGAAAGCTGTTTCGGATAGTGGACCAACTGAAATGAATCAGGAAAAACCAGAGGCAATTCAAAACCTTTTCACTTTAATGGATGTGGTTTCTGAAAAAGATACTTACGATTTTTTCAATGACAAATACAACAATTGTGAAATTCGTTACGGCGATATGAAAAAGCAATTGGCCGAGGATATCATTAATTTCACAAGCCCAATTAGAGAGCGATTTTTGGATATTTCACAGGATGACGCTTATCTAAGAAAAGTAACTCAAGAAGGAGCCGAAAAAGCTCGTGAAAGTGCAGCTAAAACATTAGAAGAAGTTCGTCGACTATTTGGTTTTAGAAAATTCTAAGAACAATTAATATGATATAAAAATGCCATCTCAATTGAGATGGCATTTTTTATTTCTAGTCATGCAATATTCTAAGAAGAAACTGTTTAAACAAGTTTTCTACAATTTCTAAGGAACAATTCAAACGATGATCGCCGCTAATCAAATGAAGGGAGCAATCTACATTTTTAGCAAATTTTACTGATATGATATGGAATTACTTCATCCTTCCATCCGTGAATAATTTCTATATCTGCACACTTGGTCCTATAATCTTGTTTTTGATACCCCTCAAGAAATAAAGCAGGAGCCAGCAAAAACAAGCCCTTTGACATTACTTTTTCCGAAGCTACCAAAGAAACATAGCCTCCCATACTTGAGCCAACTAAAATGAATTCTTCTTTTTCATCATTTAAATAATTAAGAAGTTGATATACTCTGTCATCAGGATTTTGATACGCTCTGTAATCAAGACTATCCACTTCGCAAGTATGTTTTCTGGCAATTTTCGCCAAACGTTTTATTTTGGTTCCCCAAGGACCACTCTCTTTTCCATGTGAGAAAATAACTTTCATATCCTAATATTCTAATGCAACTTCCTTTCCATCGATCACTCTAAATGCTCCTTCGGCTAATGCTTCCATTTCATTTTCGCCAGGATAAACAAAAAAATCGGTTAAACCACCAACGTACTCTTTCAAATCTGCAATAAATCGATCAGAATAAGCAATACCTCCTGTAATAATTATGCCATTGGCTTTACATTTCATAGCAGCGTGATAGGCGCCAATCTCTTTTGCAATCTGGTAAACAAATGCTTCATATACCAATTTTGCTTTTTCGTTCCCTGCTCCAATTAGTTTAAAAACATCACGCAAATCATCAACTCCCAAATAGGCTTTTAATCCACTGTTTTTGCTCAATTGCTGCTCCACTTCTTTTCGTGGTTTCGAATAGCACAAATCCATAATTCCTCGTGTTGGAATGGCTCCTGCCCTGTTTGGTGAAAAAGGCCCCATTCCCATTAGTGCATCATTCACATCGGTAATTTTCCCACCTTCGACTGTTGCTATGGATATTCCACCTCCCAAATGTGCAATTACATACTTTGCCACTTCGTATGGTATGTTTTGTTGCAATGCAATCTTCCTGGCAGTCATTTTCATATTCAACGGATGTCCTCTCCTATTTCTCTCAATTCCAGGAACTCCTGATATTCTGGCTTTCTCAACAATATTCCCTGCTGACACCGGATCTACCGTATAACTTTCGTTTAGATTAAAATGTTTTGATAATTTATTAGCCAACATACTTCCTAAATTAGATGCATGATCGCCATATTTTCCCATTTTGGCATCCTCTAAAAAAGCTTGATTAATGCGATACGTTCCACCTTCTAAAGGCTTTACTATTCCACCTCTACCCACAATACCAACAACTTTAAGTTCTTTTTTCGATAACATTTCATCCAATCCCTTTTCTACCATTTTATATCGATATTCAAACTGATCAGTCACACACTCAAAACGATCCAAATCTTTCTGTAAATGACGAGTGGTCATCTCATCAAGCAATTCGGTTCTGTTATAAAGGGCTATTTTGGTTGAGGTAGAGCCTGGATTAATCACAACTACAATTTCCTTCGCATTCATCATCTTTAATTTTTTATTTGAGCATGATGAATTTACAAAATCTTTATCAGATCGCGATTGCCGCTTCCCAATATCTCAATTCTTATAAAAAAAGATATCTTTGTATGAATTACCGATAACGTATTTTTTTATGGACAGAGAACTCTTAATCGACAAGTATAACGTACCCGTACCACGATATACCAGTTATCCAACCGTTCCTTTTTGGGGCAACGATAAACCTGATGCTTCGGAATGGTTAAAGGTGGTGAAGCGTACTTTCGACGAATCGAATGCAAGTAAAGGAATTAGTATTTATGTGCATTTACCTTACTGTGAAAGATTGTGTACCTATTGTGCCTGCACAAAAATAATTACCCGAAATCATGGTGTTGAAGACAAATACATAGAGGCTGTTCTTCAAGAGTGGAAAATCTATTTGAATACTTTTGGTGAAAAACCAATCCTTCGTGAATTGCACTTGGGTGGTGGTACTCCAACTTTCTTTAGTCCTGAAAATTTAAAAAAACTGATTATCGGATTAAAGGAAAATGCAGAATTGCATGAAAATTACGAATTCAGTTTCGAAGGACATCCAAACAATACCACTCGTGAACACTTGCAAGCTTTGTATGATGTTGGATTTCGCAGAGTAAGTTACGGTGTTCAGGATTTCGATCCCGAGGTTCAGCGTGTAATTAATCGCAAGCAAAGCTTCGAAATCGTAAAGGAAGTGACCGAAGCAGCCAGAGAAATTGGCTACAAATCGGTGAACTTCGATTTAATTTACGGATTGCCAAAACAAAAAATCAGCTCGATTCGTGATACTTTCGAGAAAGTATCAGAATTGAAACCAGATAGAATTGCCTATTATTCCTACGCTCATGTGCCATGGAAAACCAAAGGTCAGCGTATGTTTACCGATGCTGATATTCCGGATAGTGCAGGCAAAAGAGCCTTGTATGATTTGGGAAAAGAAAAATTGGCAGAACTGAACTACAGCGATGTGGGCATGGATCATTTCTCCTTACCTCACGACGAATTGTATGTTGCACGCGAAGAGAAACGCTTGCATCGTAATTTTATGGGCTACAATACCTCGCACACCGAATTGTTAATTGGTCTAGGGGCCTCATCCATTTCCGATGCGAAATATGCTTACGCACAAAATCCAAAGGAAATAGATTTGTACGAAGCAGTTTGTGAAAAAGGTGAGTTAGATTTAGTAAAAGGTTATTTCTTAACAGATGAAGATTTAACGATAAAACGTGCGATTTTAGACATTACCTGCCGTCGAGAACTCTTCTTTTCCAATGAGCTGAAGAAATACCTTCCTGAAAGAATTATGGACGAGCTGGAGGTAATGCAGAAAGAAGGAATTATTGAACTGAACGATGAAAAGTTGGTGGTTACCGATCTGGGAATGATTTTCCTGAGAAACATTGCCAAACCATTCGACAACAAACTGCGCTACTCACAAAAAGGTGGCGATAAAATGTTTTCGAAAGCGATATAAATTAAAAAGAGGTTCCTGTCTACAGGAACCTCTAATCATTAAATCCAAATCTATTATCTACAACGCTCTGCGTCCATGTTTAAACCCTTTACCAGATCGGTTTAAGAAAAGTACCAACTGATCCTCATCTAATATTTTACGAATCTCTAACTGATTATCGAATCTCTTTTTTGCCAACTGATTTTGAATCTCAGACAAACGATTCACATTTGTTTTCAAATCAGACATTGAAGGATTCTCAGATGTCATCATTTGCTTTTGCTTTAGTCTGATTAATTCAGCTTCATCTCTTAAGCTTTTGGTGTCCTTCATGTGAGCAATACGTAAATCTTTCATTTGCTCCTTTTGGTCGTCACTTAAATCAAGTAGGTTACGATTGTGCATGTTAGCCCCTTTGCCTTTAGCTCCAACACCAGTTCCATCACAAAACTGCTTATTGCAATTGGCAGCATGTCGTTTTCCATTTCCTATGCCCTGTCGCATTCCTTTTTGTCCATGTTTTCCTTTCTTCATTTCATGCTTAAAACCTGATCCGTTACCAACTCTTAAAAGCTGTTCCTCATCTAGAATCGAACGCATTTCCAATCGCATATCCACTCTCTGTAAATTCAATTCTTTTTTAATTGAACTCATTTTATCGATATTGGCATAAACCTCTTTTTTATTCGGGTGATTCGCCGATACCAGAGTTTTCTGACGTGCTTGCAACTCGTTTAACTCGTTACGTAAATCTTTAGTTTCGGAAGCATGCTTAATACGAACCTCTTTCATTTGTTCCTTCTGCTCATCGGTTAAAGTAGATTTTTGTATATTTCTACCCTTGCGTCCCTGCTGTGCATACAAACTTGTTGTTCCTGCTACAAAGAACATGCATATCATTCCTATAATTGCTATTTTTTTCATGATGTCTAATTTTAAATCCTTTACTAATATATTGCGCTATTAAAATCGATTTCGGGAGTTTGACTGCTCTAGTTTTAAAAGGTTTAATTCAGAGCAAAAAAAAGACCCGCAAATTTGCGAGTCCTTCATTTATTTTATCGAAAAGCTATTAATTAAACATCTGTTCCGCTTCAAGTAATGTTTTATCCAATTCTTTAATTATTGGATAAAATCCTATATCATCTATTATATCTCTGGCAATATATGCTTTCAGTTGAGTTTCGATTACTTTACGCGATTGACGCAATCCTTTCGAATCGGGCTTAACCCCTTTTTTATCAGCGAAAGCAACTAGCTTACTAATAATATTCTTGTTCTTAAGGTAAGATAAAACCTCTGTATGTGTTTTAAGATTCAACATCTCCTCTCTATTCTTATCTACAAAAGCAAAAGCATACTGGTAAATAATCCCTTTGGTTCTAAGATCTCTAAAATAGTTTGAGTATCCCGAAGTATCAACAGGAATAAAGACATCAGGCATGATACCACCTCCTCCGTAAACAACATTTCCACCTGGTGTTGTAAACTTCAGCGAATCGTTAAAATGAATGGAATCTTTTTTCTGGAATTCTCCATTTAAAAATCGGTGATTGATATCATTATAATATTCTTCTTTTCCATTATTATATGGCTTTTGAATGCATCGACCAGTTGGAGTGTAGTAACGTGCAACGGTTAATCGCAATGCAGAACCATCTGGCAATCTGCGCTGTTCCTGCACCAATCCTTTACCAAAGGAACGGCGACCAACAATTTTTCCTCGGTCATTATCCTGAATAGCACCTGCAAAAATTTCACTTGCTGAAGCCGAAGCCTCATCAATTAAAACCATAATAGGTAAATCCTGATATTGCCCGTTACCTGTTGACATGTAATCAGTTTTTGGTTGAGCTTTTCCCTGGGTGTAAACGATCATCTTGCCTTTAGACAAAAATTCATTAATCATATTCGTAGCTTCGCCAAGATAACCTCCAGTATTTCCACGTAAGTCAACTATTAATTTCTGAACTCCTTCGTTGTGTAACTTTTGCAATCCTTCAGAAAATTCGAAATAAGTGGTTGCTGCAAAACGACTCACTTTAATGTATCCAATCGAATCATTCAACATATAAGCAACATCAACACTTGGAACCGGAATAGAACCTCTTAACAATTCCATATCCAAATTCTCATTCGAGCTACGACGATATATACCAACTTTTACAGGAGTACCTTTGGGTCCTTTTAATCGGCTAATAATATTGTTATCGCTTAATTTTTTCCCTGCAATTAAAGAATCGTTCACGCTAACAATTCTATCGCCAGCTTTTATTCCTGCAATCTCAGATGGACCACCAGGAATTACTCTAACAATGGCAACCGTGTCCTGATAGCGCACAAACTGTACACCAATTCCACCAAAATTTCCTTTTAAATCATCATTTACTCGTTGTAAATCCTTTGCTGGAATATAAACGGTGTGTGGATCAAGATCCTTAAGTAAGGCGGGAATAGCTTCTTCAACCAATCGATCCGAACTAACTGTATCAACATAATCTTCCTCAACCATATCCAAAACAATGTCTAATTTGTTACTAGCCGTTGGCAATTGAAAAATGGTTGATTCCCCACTACTTCCCTTCTGAAAAAAGGAATTCAAAAACATACCTAATACTATCGCACATGCCAGTAAAACAGGCAATAGAATGGCATTCTTTTTATTATTGTATTCCATGAATTTTATTTTAAACTGATATATTTCATTTCAATACCTGCTCGTTCAAGCAAGTCTTTTCCGTCGGAACTGTGATACTCTTCGGAAAATACAACCCGAACAATTCCGGCTTGTATAATTAATTTTGCACACTCAATACATGGGGAGGCTGTAACATACAAGGTAGCATTATCGCTACTATTACTAGATTTAGCAACTTTGGTTATAGCATTGGCTTCTGCATGTAGTACGTAAGGTTTGGTCGTAAAGTTTTCATCTTCGCACACATTTTCGAAGCCCGATGGAGTTCCATTGTACCCATCTGATATGATCATTTTGTCTTTTACAATCAAAGCACCAACTTGTCGTCTTTTACAATAAGAATTTTCAGCCCAAACCGAAGCCATTCTCAAATATCTTCTGTCTAAATTATCCTGCTTACCTTTCAACTTCACAATTTCAGTATTCTGCATATTACTACTCCATTTAAGTGGTTCAAACAAATGTATAAAAATATATTGGGAGTTAGCCGCAAATTCATATCGAATCCTTTAAATTTACCATAATCAATTGACACTATTTTACATTAGCTTTATCCTGATTTTATGAGGTTTAATCAAAAATTTAACTATTTTTAAACCATATCCATATTGAGATATAAATAGAGTTAATGCTATTCTACAAATAAATTTATTAAATGTAAAGATTTGATTGTTTCATCTTCTTGTTATGCTAATAATCATGAGACTTTGAAACAAAATTGCAAATATCTTGTATAAACATTTCATACAATTTATTGATTATTAACAGAGCACCATTAAGACAAACAGAAACCAATCAAGATCAAGTAATTAAACGCACTAAATAACCTCTTAAATCTACTGAATGAAGAAATTTTACCCCTACTTTCAAAAAATACTTCTTCTTTCCGCAACACTAATTATCACTTTCGTTGCTCAAGCAAACACTTTGTTGGTGCCTGGAGCAGCTGTTCCAGATAATTCAATTGACATTAATGTTGATAAAACTAGCATCTGCGAAGGTGAAAGCATTAGTATTTTTTTGGCTACCAGCGAAACTGGAGTCGAATATCAACTTAAATCAAATGGAACAAATACAGGCAGTCCAATAAATGGAACCGGCACTCAAATTCATTTTGAATTAACACCTTCGGCAACAGCTACCTATAGTATAACTGCAACCAACACAACTACATTTGAAACCGTTGATTTAACCGAAACAACAGAGGTAACAGTCCTTCCAGGTCCTAATCTTACTATTCCTGTCAATTCATCAGAAAATATGATTTGTAAAGGAGAAGGAAGCATTATTTCTATAGATAACACTCAAACTGGCTTTGATTATCTTTTAAACAATGGTCCGGATGATTTCCCTCCCGCAAGAGCTGGAAACGGTGGAACTATCCAGTTTCCTCAGGTTTTTCCTATTAGCAATACAACCTATCGAATTTATGTAAGTGGTAACAATTGCTCCGATAAAATACAACTAACCAACAGTGCGCTAATTAATGTAGCTGCAGCCCCTAAAACTGATCTTGCAGTTAGTGCCAATCACTTACAAATATGTCCTGGAGAAGAAATAATTATAAGTGTTGATGCATCTCAGGTAGGCGTAGATTATGAAGTTTTTGATGGTTCAAGCTATGTGGCTGGACCAGCTTCTGGTACCGGCGGCACTCTCAACTTTACTCTAAATCCTACATCCACAGAGTTGTATACCGTAAGAGCTTTTAAAGCCAGTTGTTTGAGTTATTACAATCTCGACCAAAAGGTAATGGTAACAGTAGGTACAGAGCCTAGAAAAGATATTAATCTTTCAATCGATAAAACTGAATTGTGTATTGGTGAATCTGCACTTGTTAGTCTTGATGAGTCGGAAACTGGTGTTGAGTATCAATTATCAGATGGAACCAATCCGGTTGGAGCTCCAATAGTTGGGGATGGAAATTCAATTTCATTTCCACAGGTAAGCCCAATTGTTACGACAACTTATTCTGTTAAAA
>Ga0209379_10000562_pt1 | contig 29693 bp, 22 predicted proteins | sample tdDd001_FD_187124 | JGI IMG/M metagenome (GOLD analysis project Ga0209379, IMG submission 187124) | Marine sediment microbial communities from the Atlantic coast under amendment with organic carbon and nitrate - tdDd00.1 (SPAdes)... | ecosystem: Environmental > Aquatic > Marine > Coastal >...
GCAAGTAGTGGCAAGCGACCCATATTATCTGTTACAGTCTCATATGCTATACAGACAGCTTTGCTCTTGATTAGCTCATCAGTTTGTGGAAAATCTGGTGCTAGGTGCAAATAAGTAAATAAAATTTGCCCTTCTCGAAGCATTGCGCGCTCGACAGCTTGAGGTTCTTTAACCTTTACAATCATTTCTGCTTTCGCGAAAACGTCAGCAGCGGTAGGAAGAATGGATGCGCCTACAGCGATGTAATCATCGTCTGAAAAACCGATGCCCGAACCGGCATTGGTTTCAACAAAAACTTGGTGACCTTGAGACACTAGCTCGCGAACGCTCGCTGGGATCATGCCAACACGGTATTCGTGGTTTTTGATTTCCTTAGGTACGCCAATGATCATCCTGACTCCTCATTTTATTTTGGTTGTGTTATCTATAGTAGTTGTATCAACTGTATGTAGGGTAATTCTGTCGAATTAATATCTAGTATAGATACGATCGAATAAAATTTGATACTGAATATTAAAAAGTTGTAGTATATTTTTTTGCAAGGAAGTAATAAGGTGGAATAAAAAATGGCAGACAACAATAAAAAGCCGTCCAAGGATCTAGACCGCATTGACCGCAACATTCTTAATGAGTTGCAGAAAGACGGTCGTATTTCGAATGTAGAGCTTTCAAAGCGCGTGGGCCTTTCTCCTACGCCGTGTTTGGAGCGTGTACGTCGCTTAGAGCGTCAAGGGTATATTACGGGCTATACAGCGTTGCTGAACCCGCAATACTTGGATGCGTCTTTATTGGTATTTGTTGAAATTACGTTAAATCGTGGTGCTCCAGACGTGTTTGAGCAGTTCAATACTGCGGTACAGAAGTTGGATGATATTCAAGAGTGTCATTTGGTATCGGGTGATTTTGACTACTTGTTGAAAACCCGTGTATCAGACATGAGTGCTTATCGTAAACTTTTAGGTGATACGTTGTTGCGTCTTCCTGGTGTTAACGACACACGTACGTATGTTGTTATGGAAGAAGTTAAGCAGACAAACCAGTTGGTTATCAAAACTCGCTAATTGATACAGTTAGTGAAATACCTTTCGATATTCTGACTTTAGGTAATTGGGTTTTAAGCCCTGATATGGTTAAATCGATAGTCCGAGTGGCATAGCTGCTCGGACTATTTTTTTCCTTACTGGTCAGAATAGATCTGGTCAGAATTTCTATAGAAAAGTTGGTTATGTTCAAAGAGAACAAAAATAAAGTTGAAACTGTAATCAAAACAGGGGAAGAGCCTCAACCTTCTCGCTTGACAGGTCCACAACGTCTTAAAGAGTGCAGTCTTATAGTGATTGTACTGCTTTCTATTTTGTTGTCTGTCGCACTTATGACATTTAGTCCAGCCGATCCTTCATGGTCTCAAACAGCTTGGGGTGGTGGGGTGAACAACGCGGGTGGTCTTGTTGGCGCTTGGTTGGCTGACACACTCTTTTTTACTTTTGGTTCTCTTGCTTACTCAATACCCTTTATCGTTACAGTGACAGCATGGGTAGTGCTGCGTAAACGCGATGAGGATGATCCTATCGACTTAATGTTGTGGGGAACGCGTTTATTGGGCTTAACCATCCTTATATTAACCAGTTGTGGTTTGGCCGATATCAACTTTGATGACATTTGGTATTTCTCGTCGGGCGGTGTGATTGGAGATGTGCTTTCGAGTTTAGCATTGCCAACTCTCAACGTGCTTGGAACAACGCTGGTGTTGCTTTTTCTTTGGGGCGCGGGCTTAACACTATTAACAGGTATCTCTTGGCTGACTATCGTTGATTGGTTAGGTGAGTCTGCCATTTCAGGTGTGACTCGATTGGTTAATCGTCTTCGAGGTGAAAGAGAAGAAGTATTAGAGCCTCAGCTCACTATCCCTCAAACTGAGGAAGTTAAACGCGAGCCTTTCGTTGAAGCTGATGAGCTGCTTGTCGAATCTGCGAGTGAAGCTCCTGAGCAGAGCCGCTTTAATATTCATATACCTGAAACTCGCCAAGAGCCAGTATTCTCAGAGCCAAATATTGAGCCTGTTGAGGAACCGACGCCTCAGCCAATGTACGCTTCACCGGTGATTGAACCGAAGCCAGAGTTTGAAGCGCCAATATATAGCGAACCTAAACCAAGCGTCCAGCAGAGCAATCAACAGCCTCAGATAGAGCGAACGCGTCAATTGGGCTCTACGATTGAAGAGTTAGAAGCCGCGGCTCAAATGGATGATGATTTTGCCCCGCAAGCGATTCAAACCGAAACCTCTGCTGAGCAGGTGATTGAAGAGCTGCCGATAACTCTTGATGAGGATGAGAGTGCAAACCGCGTGGATGATCAGAGCCTGCCGTGGAATGTTGTTGAAGAGGTGGTTGAAGATCGAGAAATCACCCAGCCAGTGATTGATCCTATTGAGTTAGAGCAAATTAGCCATCACGTTGAGCCTGAACCTGTTTACCAAGAGCCGGTTATTTCAAGTTTTGATGTCGCAGATGAAGAAATAGCGACTTCACCATCTGAATTGTTGAACACTTCAGATGCGCCATTGGAAAATGAGTTTGAAGAAGTCACCCATGATGATGCCGATGTAGCTGCGTTCCAAAATATCGTTGCTGATGCTCAAGCTAAAGCTATCGCGCAGCAAAACCCATTCTTGGTACAACAAGAAACGAATTTGCCTAAGCCGACAGAGCCTATGCCGACGTTAGAGCTTCTGTATCATCCAGAAAAACGTGAAAACTTTATCGATCGTGATGCACTAGAAGAAATTGCTCGATTGGTAGAATCCAAATTAGCGGACTACAAAATCCAAGCGACGGTTGTTGATATTTTCCCTGGTCCCGTGATTACTCGTTTCGAGCTCGACCTTGCACCTGGTGTAAAAGTCAGTCGTATTTCCGGGCTTTCTATGGACTTGGCTCGCTCATTATCGGCAATGGCAGTGCGTGTGGTTGAGGTAATCCCAGGTAAACCTTATGTTGGACTTGAGCTTCCTAACATGAGCCGTCAGACGGTATTCTTCTCTGATGTGGTTGGTAGCCAGCAGTTTATTGAAGCTAAGTCACCGACCACGGTCGTACTAGGCCAAGACATTGCGGGCGAGGCGGTTGTGGCTGATTTATCAAAAATGCCTCACGTGCTTGTGGCGGGTACAACGGGCTCAGGTAAGTCAGTTGGTGTCAACGTAATGATTCTAAGTATGCTGTACAAGGCTACACCGGAAGAAGTTCGCTTTATCATGATCGACCCGAAAATGCTGGAGCTTTCAGTGTATGAAGGTATTCCACACCTATTGTCGGAAGTCGTTACAGACATGAAAGATGCATCTAATGCGCTACGTTGGTGTGTGGGTGAAATGGAACGTCGATATAAGCTCATGTCTGCGCTGGGTGTGCGTAATATTAAAGGCTTTAACGATAAGCTTAAGATGGCAGCAGAAGCCGGTCACCCAATCCATGATCCACTATGGCAACCTGGTGACAGTATGGATGAACAAGCGCCGTTACTCGAAAAACTGCCGTATATTGTCGTCATTGTCGATGAATTCGCTGATTTGATGATGGTAGTGGGTAAGAAAGTAGAAGAGCTTATCGCACGTTTGGCACAGAAAGCGCGTGCTGCGGGTGTCCACTTGATTCTTGCGACTCAGCGTCCATCGGTTGATGTAATTACTGGCCTAATCAAAGCGAACATTCCAACTCGTGTTGCGTTTACCGTTTCAACGAAGACCGACTCGCGCACTATCCTAGACCAAGGTGGTGCAGAATCGTTGCTTGGTATGGGTGATATGCTCTACTTGCCACCGGGTTCTAGTCATACAGTACGTGTTCATGGTGCGTTTGCCTCTGATGATGATGTTCATGCCGTCGTTAATAACTGGAAAGCGCGTGGCAAGCCGAACTACATTGAAGAGATCACTAACGGTGATCAAGGCCCAGAAGGATTACTCCCAGGTGAGAAGCCAGAAGGTGAGGAGGATATGGATCCGCTGTTTGACCAAGTTGTCGAACATGTTGTCCAGTCTCGTCGTGGCTCTGTCTCTGGTGTGCAGCGCCGCTTCAAGATAGGCTATAATCGCGCTGCTAGAATTGTTGAACAGCTTGAAGCTCATGGCATTGTGAGTGCACCTGGTCATAATGGTAACCGCGAGGTCCTCGCACCAGCCCCTGGTCGCGAGATGAACTAGGACTTACCAATAGAAGTGTCAAAAAAGGGTTAGCGATCGAGCTAACCCTTTTTTATTGCTTTGAATTTGGAGTTGAATATAGTTTTTGACTCGCTTAAGGCGATCCTCAACCCACTCGTGCTTTGTTCTCGAGGGTAATAGTAGTCATCAGTGAGAAATGCCATGCCATAGAGTGACGAAGGAGCATGTATAGAAAAAGGGTTGATGCATTCACATCAACCCTTCGTAGTTTACTAGTTATCTGATTATTTGTTCTTGGCAAACTGTGCCAGCACAATTACAGCAAGTGCTATCAAGTTGCCCGCAAAAATAACCACTAGCCATTGCGGCATGGAAAGCGTCAAGAACTGCCATACTACTTTGCTGCAATCGCCGTATGCTTCAAACATCCATGGAACCCATTGATTCAATGGCGCCCAATCAGGGAATGTCACGAATAGATCACAGGTTGCAAATGGCGATGGGTTGAATTGGTAGTCAACGTGCTGTAGCGATAGCGCTAAACCTTTATATGCGCTCGCTCCCCATGCTGCAAGACCAAGCCAACGAATGATTGGATTGTTTGGAGCAATTAAACCTAATAGGGCTGCACCACCGACCCCTAGCATTGCAACACGCTCATAGATACACATCACACACGGTGAAAGCATCATAACGTGTTGGAAAAAGAGGGCACATGCTTCAAAGAAAATGACAAACAGTAGAAGGAGCAGCCAAGACAGGCGACCTTGAGAAAATGTTTTAATTGCAGAAAGAATGTTCACAGAGATGTCCTGAAATAATAAAAAAGCTCTGACTAATCAGAGCTTTTTATCTTGGAAAAGTTTCAGTATCAACAAAAACTTTTTAATAAATACAATTAATGTCCGCCAGAGATGGCTTGAACCGCTTCACCTGTGTGGCGAACAATCCAACCCGCATCATAGAACCAAGCTGTCATCGGTTCAACGAAGAACACGATACCCGCAAGGCCCACAAGAGCAAGAACGATGGTGTATGGCAGCGCCATGATAACCATGCGACCGTAAGACAAGCGGATAAGTGGAGCGAGTGCAGATGTTAGTAGGAATAAGAATGCAGCTTGTCCATTAGGTGTTGCAACTGAAGGTAAGTTCGTACCTGTGTTGATAGCAACAGCCAATAGATCGAACTGATCGCGTGTGATAACGCCTTCAACTAATGCTGATTTAACTTCGTTAATATAAACCGTACCTACAAATACGTTATCAGAAACCATAGAGAGCAGGCCGTTTGCCACATAGAACAGCGCCAACTGGGTGCCTTTATCTTCAACATGAAGTACTGCGTCAATCACTGGTTTAAATAGCTCTTGGTCAATGATAACCGCAACAATCGCGAAGAATACCGCAAGAAGAGCGGTGAAAGGCAGAGCTTCTTCAAACGCTTTACCCATTGAGTGTTCTTCAATAACGCCCGTAAACGCTGTTGCAAGGATGATCACTGAAAGACCAATCAAACCGACGGCTGCGAGGTGAAGTGCTAGGCCAACGATAAGCCAAACTGCAATCGCACCTTGAATCCAAAGCTTGGCTACATCTTGATTGGTACGTGTTTTACGTTCTTCGCGGTCGAAATCGACAAGGATCTGACGAACGTTATCAGGCAAGCGAGCGCCGTAGCCACAAATTTTTAGCTTTTCGACTAACACACACGTAATCAGGCCACAGACAAATACAGGTGCAGTTACAGGCAACATTCGAATGATAAATTCACCGAAGTTCCAACCAGCTTGGTCAGCGATGATCAAGTTTTGTGGTTCACCTACCATAGTCATTACGCCACCCAGCGCCGTACCCACGCCTGCGTGCATTAGTAATGAACGAAGGAAAGCGCGGTAGTTTTCTAAGTCGTCGCGAGTTAACTCAGAAAGGTGGTCATCTTGAGTATGGTCGTGGCTAGAGCTTGTGCCTTGACCGGAAGCAACCTTGTGGTAAATCGCATAGAAGCCTACAGCGACACTGATAACAACAGCGATAACAGTCAGAGCATCAAGGAAAGCTGAAAGGAATGCTGCAGCGAAACAGAAAGCTACCGAGAGCATTGACTTCGATTTAATGCCCAGCAGTATCTTAGTGAAGATAAACAGCAGCAGCTGCTTCATAAAATAGATGCCTGCGACCATGAAAACCAAAAGTAACAGAACTTCAATATTAGCCACAAGTTCATGTTTTACTTGTTCGGCACTGGTCATTCCGATGGCAATGGCTTGAATCGCGAGTAGACCGCCTGGCTGAAGAGGGTAGCACTTGAGTGCCATGGCAAGAGTAAAGATAAACTCCGCAACCAACAACCAACCGGCCACAAATGGGTCTACAAAGAAGAAAACAATAGGATTAATAATTAGAAAAGATATGATGGCAACTTTGTACCAATCTGGGGCTTTACCAAGAAAGTTCTTAATAAACGCATTTCCGAGTGACATCGGCATGATCGTAATACTCTTAAATGTTGTTATGAATAGACACTGCGCGTGCTTGTATCCATAAATCGGAGCAAATCCAATTTGAGCCAAATTCCTCGCCTAGGATGGCTTTTATTGATATTTGGGGAAACAATCCCGATCCAACAGTGACTTAGAAAAACAACATCAATCATTTTACGATGTGATCTTGCCAAGTCACTCCCTGAGAAAGACAAGCACTCCTTACTTCGGTCGCCACTCTACTCTTCGATTTAATTTAGTCAACGTTTAACTCTAAGTTGATAAATGTATCGGTAGACTTTTCTTTAAAAACGCGATCAAAGTGGCGTAAACATACCATAAGAGTTGTTAAAAACAATCCTTAGTGGCAATGGGGCGCTCAAATACGTGAATAAGAAAGAATATGTGATTATATTGAATGAAAATGAAGCTTTATTTGTGCATATTTAAAAACTAAGTTTTTGATTCTAAGTTCAATAGTGACGGGCGCTCCGCAATGTTACAAATTTATTAAACTTTGTAATAACCCTATTTAGGTAGCTGGAGATTATGCAAATTAACCAGTGATTGTTTAGAGTTTTTGCTCTATTGAGTTCTAACCCTAAGTTTACTTGTATCTGGTTTCCGATATGTAAAAACTAGTGGTATGATGAGTGCCTAATAGACCCATAAAAATATAAACTGGATTAGACATAGATGGTCATAAAGGCAAAGAGCCCAGCAGGATTTGCAGAAAAGTACATTATTGAAAGTATTTGGAAAGGTCGTTTTCCTCCTGGCTCAATTTTACCTGCAGAACGAGAGCTATCTGAACTCATTGGTGTAACACGAACCACTTTGCGTGAAGTACTGCAACGATTGGCTCGTGATGGCTGGTTAACCATTCAACATGGCAAGCCAACAAGAGTAAACCAGTTTATGGAAACGTCGGGTTTGCATATTCTCGATACTTTAATGACGTTAGACGCTGATAATGCCACATCAATCGTCGAAGATTTACTTGCAGCACGTACTAATATTAGTCCTATCTTTATGCGTTACGCGTTCAAAGCGAACAAAGAAAATGCTGAGAAAACCATTTCTACTGTGATTGATTCTTGTGAATCGCTGCTTGCCGCTGAGTCATGGGATGTGTTTATGGAGTCTTCTCCATACGCTGAAAAAATCAAGCAGCATGTGAAAGATGACGGTGAGAAAGACGAAGCTAAACGCCAAGCAATCTTGATCGCTAAAACGTTTAACTTTTACGATTACATGCTATTCCAACGTTTAGCCTTCCATTCTGGCAACCAGATTTATGGATTGATCTTTAACGGTTTGAAAAAGCTGTACGATCGAGTGGGCAGTTACTATTTCTCAAGTCAGCAAGCACGCTCTCTTGCCTTAGCTTTTTATCGTGAATTGTTAGATGTTTGTGAGTCAGGCGATCGTGACCGTATTTTGATTGCGGTTCGTAATTACGGTTTGGAGAGTGCGCAAATCTGGAATCAGATGAAGTTAACTTTGCCGACGAACTTTACTGAAGATGACAGCTAACATTTTAAAGAATTAAAAAAAACCGCCATTGGCGGTTTTTTTATGTGTGTCGAATGGGAGCGAATCAATCGGTTAGCAATCCGCACACTCTTCTTCATTACCACCGGCTTCACGGAACCAATTAGTTAAGTGCGCTTTAAGGTCTTTTAACTCATCAGGGCCGATAAGGGCTAAGCCTAAGTCCTCTGCACGGGTGATGTCATTGTGGCGTAAAGGTCGGAAGCTGACTAACATCGCGCGAGCCTGAAGTCCTCCGAGTAAATCGCGCAGGGATTCGAGCTTATACAAGGTATCATCGCCATCATCACGCATGCCTTTGGTTTTACATTCTATGATATGCAGCTTGTTGTTTACGACAGAAGCGACATCAAGCTCATTGCGTACTTCACGTTCACCTAGTTGGCGGTAAACTTGAACATTGAGCGAGTGGTCTTGAATAGTTGGCATATCCTGCTGGATTTGACGTACTGTACTGTGGACTAAGGTCTCAAGCCATTCCCCATTGGAGAATCGACGTGCATCTTCATTGGCAAAAGTCAGAACTCCTTGATCGTAGGTGGCGATTTCAGCTTCCACCAAATCACTCAATAGCATATTAAGTTCGCGATAGCCTTGTTGCTTCTCAGATAACTCAACATTGAGCTTTTGCTCTTTCCGACACGTTGTGGCTAAGTAGTTCAGCGTCGCGAGACCAGGCCCAAGTTCTAATGCATTGCTGGCCCAACGCTCACCAAGTTCGTAAAGTTTTTGGTCTAGTTGTGGAGGGAGTTCATGTTCATTGAACTCTCCACGAGCACCAAAAATAGTGAGGTAATCATCAATCGTGATACGGTCTTGTACTTGGGTATCTTCTTTGCCGTCTGGGTAGAGCCAGCATAGGCGGTCGCTGTTTGGTTCAACCACGAAAATTGGCCAATGATAAGTTCGGAAAATCTCATATACAGAAAGGAGGCGGTGTCGTAAACCACAGCTCGCATTGAGTTTTACTTCTTCTGAACGCGCTTTTAAATCTTCAGCGAGTATCGTAATAGCCTGTTTGATTTCTGAGGTATTGGCAACATTTGGAATCTCAAAAAATTCCGAAGTGATTTGACGTTTTGCAAGCACGCTGTGTAAGCGTAAATACATTTCTTCTTGAGCTTTAACACCGATAAATACGATGTGGTTGCTAATGGTGCGGTTATCGAGCAGCGGAGTAACAAGACGAATAGGGTCTTGATCAATGATGCCAACATGGACTGCCATAGTAATTCCTCATGGTTGGCTTGCAAAAATGAGTCGAAAAAAGTGGCAAGCCTTATTAACCATATGATGACACGGGGTATAAAAAACAAGGGCGACTAAAAAATTAGTCGCCCTAAGGATAAAGTTTATTACTCTATAACTTGAATTGATGCACCAAATGACCTTGCTGGCTGGCAAGTTGCGTTAGATCGGTACTGGTTCGAGCTATCTGAGCCATTGCCTGATAGTTTTCTTCGGCAATCAAATTTATCTCTTCGATATTTTGTGCAATATCGGTCGAGGTTTCACTTTGCTCAGCCGCTGCTTGAGAGATTTGTCCACTCATTTGACTGATTTCTAAGATCAATGCTTGGATCTCTTCCATGGCACTGTTTGCGTTAGACGCCTGAGATACCGATTGATCCATATCATCCATACAGCTTTGAATCACCTTGCTAGCAGATGATGAGCTAGATTGCAGATTACTGATCATACTTTCGATTTCAGAGGTCGATTCTGTTGTTCGTTGCGCTAACACTCGAACCTCATCAGCTACGACTGCAAAGCCTCGACCTTGTTCGCCAGCACGAGCCGCTTCGATTGCAGCGTTTAGTGCGAGTAAATTGGTTTGCTCAGCAATATTGCGAATTACATCGAGAATTGATCCAATTTGGCTACTCATAGATTGAAGGTCTTTCACGGCATCGACCGATTTATGAAGTCTGCCTTCTAATTGGTTAATAGTAGAAATATTGTCGCTCATGATCTTACGACCAGACTCTGATGCGATCTCCACACGTTCAACCATCTGCTGAGAGCTTTGTGCACTTTGTGCGACTTCTTGAACCGAATGAGACATTTGAGTCATAGCGGTAGCGACATTGGCGGTTTGCTCACGCTGCTGGCTAAGTTGCCCTTGAGCTTTGGTTGACGTGGTTTGGTTAGTGTTGGCTGTCTCAGTTAAGTTATCTGAGGCATCGTTAAGCTTAACCAATATATTGTGCAGGCTGTCTGCGAGTGTATTGATGTGTCCACTGACACGACTGAACTCGTTGTTGTATCGGATATCGATACGCTGAGTCATGTCGCCATCGGTAAGGTGCTCAAGAGTGCGAAGAATACGCGTTAAAGGTTCGCGCACACTGTGAGCGATGTGATAACCCACACCAAGCGCCAGTAAGATAACCACTGCGCCTACAGCTATTGAGCGTACAACACCTTGCTCGTAAACCTGACCTGCTTCTTGCAGCGAACTATTAAGTCCATCTTTTGCTACTTGAGTAAAGGATGCTAATACGGCCATGGTCGCATCAACTTCTTTGGTTAGATTGGCAATGTTGTCATATAACGCATCTTTTGCAGTAAGGTAAGAGGCGTGTTGGTCCAAAACACCCCCTTTTTTGCCAACATCAATAGTGAATTGTTGAACGGATTCATCGAACACTTTTTTGATTTCTGGCATTTGAGTGGTTAAGCCGCGATAAGCGTAATTAAGGTGGGTAACGGCTTTTTTGTTTTTGGTTACTGCTTTGGTGACAACTGCTGTATCACTACTCGCAAGCGCATCAGAGGTGATCACTTCAGCGTCTTTTAATTTGATGAAATAGCTCTTCGCCATCACTTTTACTGAGATGCTACTTTGTTCGTCGACGTATTCTTTCATACCGACGCTTAACTCGGAGTGTAAACGCTGAAACTGACGCGTCGACTTCTGAACTTGTGTTTGCGCGGCGAACATGTCGCGATAGTTTGACATAGCTTCACCCGCTTCAGTGAAGTAGCGGGTTTCCATCTCTTTTAACTGAGCAATACTATCGATAAGCTCAGAGTTGCTCCCACTTGCTTGCTCAAGGTTTAAAAGGGCGTCGGCATAGTGAGCTTTTGCTTGTTCAAATTGAGCAGAAATCTCATCCATACGCTCGAAGCTTTGTGTGGTTAAAAAGTCCTTAAACAATTTATCAGCGGACAATAAAGATACGCTGGTGTTGTTGGATTGAGACACTAACGGAAGTGACGTGTTAGATACACTTTCGAAATTGTCGTGAATTTGTTGCATTCCCCGCATTGTCATCACAGTGGTAATGACGAATGTAATTATGATCAATGCAAAGCCCGCATACATACGTCTAATGACTGAGCCCTTCATGGACCTCTCCCTGAATTTATAGTTGTCTTAAAAATCTAACAAAAAGAGCTCTATAGTATTGATAGTGAGACGCACATTTTATGACGCACAATACATATTTAGCGGAAGGCTAGTGACCGTATGCTGTTTATATTTAATGAACAATGTTTTTTATTGTGATTTCATGCGGCTTGGCGCATACTCGACATTATAATTATTCTCAAATACAGATGATGGAGTGCTTCATGGCTGAAGAAACCATTTTTAGTAAAATTATCCGTAAGGAAATTCCGGCTGATGTTGTCTACCAAGATGACTTAGTGACGGCATTTCGCGATATCAACCCTCGTGCGCCAAGTCACATTTTGATCATCCCTAATAAGCTGATCCCAACCGTGAACGAGATTGAGGATGAAGATGAAGCACTAATGGGTCGTATGTTCATTGTTGCGCGTAAATTGGCGAAAGCTGAAGGCATTGACGAAGACGGGTACCGTCTAATCGTGAACTGTAACTCACATGGTGGCCAAGAGGTCTATCACATTCATATGCACTTAGTGGGTGGTCGTCCATTAGGTCCGATGTTGATGAGCTAATCGCTCCCAATATTTAACGATAGGGAGCAGGAACTTTTTCTTTTCCCTATCGTCTGATAGCCATTATTTAATAATCAATAAAATTACTGGAGTACGAGGTGCGTCGATACGTTCAACTCGCATTCATTGTAGTTAGTTCAACATTTCTTTCTGCATGCGCTAATCTTTCTGCCGGAAACCTATTTAGTCACTATAGTGCTCAAAATCAGCAGGTATACCAAGCAGTCAAAGCTGGGCAATATCATGAAGCTGAAGAAGCTCTCCCCGAATCCATTGCTGGTGACATTCTCGATAATTTCGAGAAGGGACGAGTGTATTTGCTTAATGAGCAATTTGAGCAAAGTAAGAGTGCGCTTGAACTAAGTGATGGAGCGGTACGAGTCCAGCAAGATAAGGCGACGATTTCTGTTTCTGACACTGCGACGAGCATCAGTTCATTAGCGGTAAATGATAACTTAAATCTTTACCAACCAGCAGATTATGAACTGGGCTTTCTTCATCTCTATTTGGGGATGAATTACCTTCAAGAAAACAGCCTTGAAGGTGCGCTGGTTGAGATGCGACGTGCCAACCAAGTACAAGAACAAGCCCGTAAAGAGCGAGAAAAAGCACTTGAGTCCGCACAGAGCGATATGGAATCGCAGGGCTTAACTCCAAACTTGGGCAGCGTGTTAGCTAACTATCCTGACGCAGGAAAGACTCTCCAAGCGGTTCAAAATGGGTATTTGTTTTATTTATCAGCGTTGCTGTATGAGACAGATAAAGACTTAAATAGCGCTTATGTCGATTATCGTCGTGCTCTTGCAGTGATGCCTGACAATGCAGAAGTGATTGATGGTACAAAGCGTGTCGCTAAGCGACTTGGCATGCGTTCAGATTTAGCCAAGTTAGAGAAACGCTACGGTAAGGCTAAGCTTCTGAATAGCAAAGATGCGCGAGTTATTGTGATTGAAGAGCAAGGAGTTGTTGAGGCAATGCGCGAATGGAAGCAATCTCTGCCACTTTATGACAGTAGAGGAAATGGTGCTTGGTATAGTGTGGCATTGCCGTACTATCCACCAATTTCTAATGCAAGCTATTCGCCACTAAAGTTAAATCAGCAAGTATTAGACAGTACGCTTCTAGCGGATATTAACCTAATGGCTCAGCGCGACCTCTCTGAGCGTATGCCTGAAATTGTTATTCGTCAGGCGCTACGTGTTTGGGCGAAAGATCAATTGCGCCGTGAAGCGGCGAAAAAAGAAGATGATGTCGGCAATCTGTTGTTCAATGTATGGAATGCCTTGACTGAGCAACCTGATACGCGTAGTTGGCAAACACTGCCGAGTGAAGTTCGCACAAGTAGTGCGGTGGTTACGCCGGGTGAGCAAGTCATTACAGTTAATGGAAAAACACACCAGTTCAGTGTCGATCAAGGTCATACAGTTCTGGTTTGGATCTCTCGCCAAGGTAGCGGTGCTACTATTTGGCATAGACAATTAGGAAAAATACGATGAAAAAATGGTTTATGGCTGCAATAGCGGCGCTCGTATTGGCTGGCTGTGCCAATAATACGGCTGGTTTGCGAATAGATGGTGCATCTCAGACTGTGTTGTTTGGAGATAATGTCTTAGCGGGTCGCCTAAAAATTGATGATATTTCTACTACTCAAGTCGACGGTCGTGCGCGTGGTGTGGTTCGTTTAACGAGTCAATACCAAGGTGACCAAGCCGTTCAATACCGCTTTTACTGGTACGACGATGAAGGGCTAGAAGTGAATACTAAGCTAGGACCTTGGCGTCAGACAATTGTTCGCGGTATGGAATCCGTTGCGATTTCAGAAGTCACGCTAAACCCGAATGGAACACAATTCCGTGTTCAAATTCGTGAAAATAATAACTAAATCGAACTAAAGCCATTTGTCTTTAGTCTTAAACTATAAACTTCAAGAAAATTTGAGGAACCAAGAATGAAAAAAAGCGTTATCGCATTACTTGGCTTAGCTGTCATCCTGGGCGGTTGTTCTAACAAAGTGAGCTACGGTGATGCTCAAGCTGTGGAAACTACAACCATTGATTTTGGTTCAACAGATCTACAAAAAATTGCGGGCGAAATGGTTGATAGCATGATGATGTCTGGCTCTGTTGCCGCTATCACTCGCGACTCGCGCCCAATTGTTTTTGTTGAGCGTATCAAGAACAAAACAAGTGAGCATATTGATACTGAGTCGATTACAGACACCATGAGCACCAAAATGCTTAATTCTGGTAAGTTCCGTTTTGTTGATATGGATCGTGTAGAATCTGTTCGCGAACAGCTTAATTTCCAAAACAACGATGAGCTAGTTAACCAAAGCACAGCGATTCAGTTTGGTAAAATGGTCGGTGCGCAATACATGCTTTACGGTAACCTATCGAGCATTGCGAAAAACGCAGGCAGCGATAAAGACGTATACTACAAAATGACGATGCGTTTAATGGATCTAGAAACAGGCCTAATCGAATGGGCAGATGAAACTGAGATTCGTAAACAAGAGTCTAAAAGCTTACTAGGCTTTTAATTTGATAAGAGGTGATTTATGGCAAGGATGTCATGGCAAGAAGCCTGTCAGTTAGATTCTTCTCTAACTAGCTTAGATCACTTCTTTTCAGTCCCTCCGGACTACGCGCAAACGCTGACCGGAGGGCTTACAAATCGTTGCTGGAAAGTGGTTGCTCACAATGGTGAAGCATATGTCTGGCGACCAAACACCTCAATCACTAAAGCTTTCTCTATCTCTCGTTTCCAAGAGTATCAAATACTCAACGCGATCGAAGAGTCAAATCTATCGCCCCCCGCCACGCACATTAACGATCAAGGTCTATTAGTTGAGTGGGTTGAAGGAGAGTCGCTGACTGATGCGCTTGGCATTGAATCTCTTCTTAAAACCATGGTTCGTATTCATACTCTAGATACTGGTCGTATTCCCGTTGCGCCATTTAACTTCACCGCTCGGGTTGACCATTATTGGATGTTATTGCGTGAAGAGTTTAAAACTGAGTTATATGAAGAGATCTATCACCGCTGGCGACATGCGCCTAGTCTTGCGGATGTTGGGTTGACCTTGTGCCACTTTGATTTAGCGGGCTATAACATGGTGAAGACAGAGCAGGGCAATAAAGTGATTGATTGGGAGTATGCAGCCTTAGCCGATCCTAGGCTTGATTTGACCTTAAGCATCGATGTTATGGATGAGAAACCGCTTGAAACAGTTTACCGATATTGCCAGTTGCGTGAAATTGAAGGGGTCGATGATTGGGTCGAAGGTGTGATGGCTTGGAAGCCGAGAGCAACCATGATGGCTATGCTTTGGTACTTGCTTGCTTATCAGCTTTGGGGTGATGAACAATATTTAACCCAAGCGCAAAAAATACGCAGTACTTTTTGTAGCTAAGATCACTGTTTGATTGTTCCAATTGAGTAATCTCAATTTGTTGACTATTAAACCCTAGTTTTCATGGTAGATTTAAGCGACAAGGAGCGAGGGAATTATAATGATTATTTATTTACATGGCTTTGACTCAACAAGCCCTGGCAACCACGAAAAAGTATTGCAGTTGCAGTTCATCGATGAAGACGTTCGCTTTATAAACTACAGTACACTACATCCAAAACACGATATGCAGCATCTCTTAAAAGAAGTGCATAAAGTGATTGAGCAATCCAATGACTCGGATCCGATTATATGTGGTGTGGGACTTGGCGGTTATTGGTCTGAACGTATCGGATTTCTTTGCGGTATCAAGCAGGTGATCTTTAACCCGAATTTACATCCAGAAGTGAATATGCAGGGAAGAATTGATCGACCGGAAGAGTATGAAGATATTGCAACCAAGTGCGTTGAAAAATTCCGAATGAAAAATAAAGGTCGTTGTTTAGTGATTTTGTCGAAAGAAGATGAAATTCATGACAACACTAAGTCCGCAGCTGAACTTGAAGACTACTACGATGTTATCTGGGATGAGACGCAGACGCATAAGTTTAAGAAACTGTCTCAACACCTGCAAACGATGAAGACGTTTAAAGAAGCGAAGTAATTTCAACATTAGCGCAAATCAATAACAAAGCGGCTTAGGGAACTGAGTCGCTTTTTTCTTGTTCAATCAGTTCAAATCGTTACATATTTTCAATCGATAAGCGCAATCTTGGCTTGCACGGCCTTTTTTGCCCTATATAATGACTGAACTATAAATTTTTTGATAAATATCAAAAAAAATTGAGAGCGAGTGAAAAACTTGCCCAATTCACTGCTCGAATTGTTACGTTGCAGTGTGAGCCATCAGGCTCCTTTATCCAACAAGCGTGTCGTATACAAACGAAGCCTCTACAGGTCAAAAGACGTAAGACTTAGCTAGCTGAGTGGTTGACCACAAGAAAAATAGAATTTCATCGGTATGAGCAATCATGCCGACACATATTATTTAACTTTTTAGAGGAATGTTGCTGTGACTCGAATTATCGTAGTAGGCGGCGGTGCAGGCGGTCTTGAGCTTGTTACTAAACTTGGTCGTACGCTAGGCCGTAAAGGTCGTGCTAAAGTGACCCTGGTGGACCGTAAAGGTAGCCACTTGTGGAAGCCACTTTTGCATGAAGTTGCGACGGGTTCTTTGGATGAAGGTGTCGATGCATTGAGCTATCGTGCACATGCAAAAAACCATCATTTCGATTTCCAAATGGGTAGCCTAGAAGACATCGACCGTGAGCGTAAAGTGATTAAACTGCGTGAACTAAAAGATGACAATGGCGAGCTACTTATGCCAAGCCGTGAACTAGAGTATGACATCCTTGTTATGGCTATTGGTTCAACATCCAACGATTTTAATACTCCTGGCGTTCGCGAAAATTGTATTTTCCTCGATAGCCCAGAGCAAGCTCATCGTTTCCGCACAGAAATGAACAACGAGTTCCTTAAGCTTCATGCTAAAAATGGTAACGGTAAAGTTGATATCGCGATCGTAGGTGCGGGCGCAACGGGTGTTGAGCTTTCTGCTGAACTTCATAACGCAGTTAAAGAGCTGCGTACTTACGGTTTTGGTGATTTAGATTCAAGTAAACTAAACGTAAACCTTGTTGAAGCGGGGGAGCGTATTCTTCCAGCTCTTCCTCCTCGTATCTCAAGTGCAGCACACCAAGAGTTAACTAAGCTTGGTGTGAATGTTCGCACGGCGACTATGGTAACGAAAGCTGAGAAAGACGGTCTAGTTACTAAAGATGGCGATAAGATTGATGCTCAGATCATGGTTTGGGCGGCTGGTATTAAAGCGCCTGATTTCATTAAAGACATCGCTGGTCTAGAAACAAACCGAATCAACCAACTTGTTGTGAAAGATACTCTGCAAACAACGCTCGATGACGATATCTTTGTTATTGGTGATTTGGCTCAGTGCACTCAAGCGGATGGTTCTTTTGTTCCACCAAGAGCACAAGCTGCGCACCAGATGTCGAGCTGTGCGTTTTCCAACATTGTGGCTAAGTTGAACGGCCGTGATTTGAAAGCATATGTCTACAAAGATAAAGGCTCTCTAGTTTCACTTAGTCGTTTCTCAACGGTCGGTAGCTTGATGGGTAACCTGACTAAAGGCTCAATGATGGTTGAAGGTCGTATCGCGCGCGTTGTGTATATCTCGCTATATCGTTTACACCAAATGGCTTTACACGGTATGTTCAAAACTGCTCTGATTATTTTGATGGGCAGAATTAACCGCGTATTGCGTCCAAACCTCAAGCTACACTAATATTCGGCTGTAGATTTGAATAGAAAATGGCGCTCATTGAGCGCCATTTTTTTATTCTGGAATTAAGGAGTATACGAGCCCTTCTTTCGGCTTGCCGTTGAAAATAAATCGATTTCGAGCTCGGGTTTCAAATAGTGCGCCGCACTGCTCGGCAAGCTGTTGGCTCTGAAGGTTGAGTGGGTCACAGACTATTTCTAGTCGTGTCATCTTGAGTTGCTCAAAGCTGAAACTTATTAACCCTTCTAGCGCTTCTTTGCCGTAACCTTGTCTTTGGTATTTGTCTGCAACCCAATAGCCTAAACTCGCCATGTTAAAAGTGTGGTAAAGCTCATTGATTGCAACCATGCCAAGCAACTGTTTGTCACTGCGTCGATACAAACCAAATCCATAGGCTTGTGACTTAACCCAATTGAGGCGAGTGGCCAAAAGAAAACGCTCAGCTTGCTCTTGGTTAAAGTCTTCTTCACACCAATCAATCCACTGGTGCAGAGTGGGAGAGTCGGAAATCAAGGTCTGAAACTGTGCAGCGTCTTCATTTGGAATAAGGCGCAGTTCGAGCCGAGGTGTGATAATGAGATAGTCAGGCGACATGATGACTTTTCCTCGTATCAATATATACCCGTCATACTTCCTAATCACATAGAACACCTATGCTCATAGGGCTAAATTGGCTTGTTGCCGTCTGCAACTCCAATTATCTTGGGTATAGAAAAGCAGCCCAAGTGGACTGCTTAAAAGTAGAATGGTTCCGAGATAGTTAGTTAACTCGGCGCACTTGAATAATCACGCCCATTAGAGGGTGATCTAGATAGTGTGTTTCTGTGCTGCGCATGCGACGCTTTTGATCGAATCGATAGCTCTTTAAGAACTCTTGCTTTTCTATCGTCGGGCTAACTTGTTCCATCAAACCTGCTTCAACCACATCGTTGGTTTCTGCAATTGATGTGTTTCCTTCCACTTCCTCAGTGGTGAGATCTATCGTTAATGGATCTTGAAGGACAACTTCTCGAACACTTGGTGATTTTAAGTCCATTTCTACATCAGCGTACAAGTAGTGCTCTACATAAATTTGTAGCTTACCATCCAGTTCATACAAAGCTTTCGGGATCGAGGTTTCTACAATGCCATCAATAACTTGTGTTCCTTGGCTGGCACCTTTCATGGAGCCATCACGATTAAAGCTGTTTGAAAAGTCTTTGCCCGCTTGAATATGGAAGGTTGGAGCAGACAAACGGCCCCGATCGCCTTGACGCCATGCTTTATGCATTAGCACTTCGAATCCAGCGTGTTTCTTCAACTTAGCCACTTCACCGTTTAGTTTGTACGATGAGTACGGCAACATTTGTACGCCTTTACGTGAGCGGAAGCTCGTATCAGAGAATGAGCCTGTTCCTTCTAAGCTGATCTCTGGTTGGCTGTTTGGCCAAGATTCAGCGGTTTGCTCAGGATTGACTGCTCGTTTAAACACAACCACTTCGATATCAAATTGTCGCTGAGCCCAAGAAGGCAAAGCAACAAAAAAGAGTAACAGTGGGATCAGCTTTTTCATTACAACTCCATAATCCGGTGGTGTCACCGCGGAAAATTATTCTACCTGATTTGTTCAGGCTTTAGGCAAAAGGTTCTGTTGGAATTCACCCAACATATCACCAACAAATTGAATTCTTTGACGTCTATCGACCAATGGTACCGTAAACTTGAACTTAGTTGGTCCTTCCATTGCAAATTTTTGTGGCTGAGATTGCAATAGTTTAACCAAATACATTGGGTTAATGTCAGCGTCGGGATAGAACTCTATGTAACCACCTTTTTCGTGCGCTTCAATTTTCTTCACTTTGAGCTCGGCAGCTTGAAGTTTGAGCTCTGCGACTGAAAGTAAGTTTTTGGTCGCGTCGGGCAGTAAGCCAAATCGGTCGATCAGCTCGACTTTGAGATCGCCTAACTCCTGTTTGTCACCCACGCTGGCAATCTGTTTGTACATAGAAAGTCGAGTGTTGATGTCAGGGATATAGTCATCAGGCAGTAGAGCAGGTAAGCGCATTTCGACTTCGGTTTGCTCTCTTAGAAGGTCATCTAATGATGGTTCTTTACCTTCTTTAAGTGCTTCCACGGCCTGTTCAAGCATTTCCATATAGAGTGTGAAGCCGATAGATTGGATCTGACCACTCTGTTCATCGCCGAGCAGTTCACCAGCACCACGGATTTCCAAATCATGAGTCGCGAGTGTAAAGCCCGCGCCAAGATCTTCTAAGGACGCGATGGCATCTAAACGCTTAATGGCGTCTTTGGTCATCGCTTTCGGGTGAGGCGTTAACAAATAGGCGTATGCTTGGTGGTGTGAACGACCAACCCGACCGCGCAACTGGTGAAGCTGTGCTAAACCAAGGTTGTCGGCGCGATCCATAATAATAGTATTGGCCGTTGGTACGTCGATACCCGTTTCAATGATGGTGGTACACACAAGTAAATTGAAACGCTGGTGATAGAAATCATTCATGATCCGTTCAAGCTCACGTTCGCGCATTTGACCATGAGCAACTGTAACGCGCGCTTCTGGGACCAGTTTTTCTAAATCGGCGGCGACTTTTTCTATGGTTTCGACTTGGTTATGAAGGAAGTAAACCTGTCCGCCACGCATGATTTCACGCAATACTGCCTCACGAACCACGGCGTCATCACTTTCGCGAACAAAGGTTTTGATCGCCAAACGACGAGCAGGAGGTGTTGCGATGATTGATAAATCACGCATGCCGCTCATCGCCATATTCAACGTTCGAGGGATTGGCGTTGCGGTGAGCGTCAGAATATCTACATCAGAGCGCATTGCTTTCATTTTTTCTTTTTGACGCACCCCAAAGCGGTGTTCTTCATCGACGATCAACAAGCCTAAATCTTTAAACTTAATATCGTTTGATAGCAGCTTATGGGTACCAACAACAAGATCGACTTTGCCTTCTTCTAGATCTTGTAGAACCTGTTTTTGCTCTTTGGCGGATTTGAATCGAGAAAGTACTTCGACTCGAATCGGTAAGTTGGCAAATCGGTCGCGGAAGTTTTCAAAATGCTGCTGTGCAAGCAATGTGGTAGGGACGAGTACTGCGACCTGTTTGCTGTTGTCGGTTGCGAGGAAAGCCGCGCGCATTGCCACTTCTGTTTTACCAAAACCAACATCACCACAGACTAGACGATCCATTGCTTTTGCTTGGCACATGTCAGACATTACCGCATTGATGGCCATGGTTTGGTCATCAGTTTCCTCAAATGGGAAGCCTGCCTTGAATGTTGCGTATTGACCACGGTCGAGTGCAAATTTGTAGCCTGGTTTAAGCTCACGTTTGGCATAAACATCCAGCAGTTCTGCGGCCACATCTCTGACTTTTTCAGCCGCTTTTCGACGTGCTTTGGCCCAAGCTTCACCACCCAATTTATGCAGCGGTGCATTCTCTTCAGCGCCACCAGAATAGCGACTGATTAGATTAAGTGACGCAACTGGGACATAGAGTTTGGCATCATTTTGATATTCAAGCGTAACGTACTCGGTCGTCATGCCACCGGCTTCGAGGGTTTGCAAGCCAATGTAGCGGCCAATACCATGATCAATATGCACCACAGGTTGACCCGGCTTAAGCTCCGCCAAGTTGCGGATAACGGCATCGCTATTGGTTGTTTTGCGATCTTTACGTCGGCGCTGAATGACACGGTCGCCGAGTAAGTCGCTTTCACAGATTAAGGCTAACTCTTCGTCACCAAATAGGAAGCCATGTTCTGCAGCGCCTAATACAAGAGTGAACTTTTCGGAACTGGCAATCGCTTGGCAAAAGCTTGGCTGTTCGACAGGGCGCAATTTAATCCGTTGTAAGAGCTCTAGCAGCGCTTCTCGGCGGCCTTCTGATTCAACCGAGAAAACAATTTTACCTTTGTAGTTTTCACTGAACTGACGCAGGGCTGCCATTGGCTCTTTGTTTTGATGTTGTACCGCAAGAGTCGGTAAAGGCTCGACTGCTGGGTTTGTGCGCCCTTGTTTCTCTACGATGGCATCAATAGAAAGCTGTACTTGAGGCAGAGACTTAAAGTGGCCGAATAGCTCATCTTTCTTCAGCCATAGTTCTTCTGGAGGAAGCAACGGCCGTAAAGGATCAACTTTTCGCTGATCATAGCGGTAATCAACGTCAGTCAGGAAAGTATCGATCGCACTTTCAATGTCACCGACAGTGATGAGTTGACTGTCGTCTGCAATATAGTCGAACAGAGTTTCTGTCTGTTCAAAAAAGAGTGGTTGCCAATATTCGATGCCTGCAGGCCAAGTACCTTTCGACACTTGCATGTAAACAGATTCAGGTTCGCGACGTGCTTCAAAACGTTGTCGCCAACGAATACGAAAATCTTCAATCGCTGCTTCTGTCGTGGGGAATTCGTGTGCCGGAAGTAGACAGATTTCTTTTACATCATCGATAGAACGTTGATTTTCTGGATCAAAAGTTCGAATTGTGTCGATTTCATCATCAAAAAAGTCAATTCGGAATGGGTCGTTTGAGCCCATCGGATACAGATCTAAAATTGAACCACGGCTCGCGTACTCGCCTGGGCCGAATACCTGATCGACATGACGGTAACCCGATTTTTCAAGTTGTAGACGCAACTTATCGAGCGAATAAAGATCGCCTACTTTCACCATTAAGGTGTGCTGCATCAAGTAGTCACGTGGAGACTGACGTTGTAACAGCGTGCTGACTGGCACAATCGTAATACCACTCGTTTGAGTCGGGAGTTGATACAAACGAGCGATACGATCTGAAATGATCTCTTGATGAGGCGAGAAGTTATCGTAAGGCAGTGTTTCCCAATCAGGGAATAGTACGACATCCTCTTGCGTGAACTGCTCGATCTCTTGCAACAATTTAAGCGCTGTTTGCGGATCTGGAACGGCAAGTAGGGTGTGGCTCGGATGTTGATTCGCCAGTTCAGCGATTGCAATTGCTAAACTGGCACCTTGTAGGTTTCCGACTTGTTTTTTATCACCAGCGCCAGTTGGGTTCGCTAGTTGGAATAGAGTGGTATTTGGCATAACAGTGGCTTTATTTGTCTCGATTTAGTGAGCGTTGACGCAGCATTTTTTGTTGTTGATAGAGAGCGGCTTTGATTAACAGGTCTTCATCTAAATCGCGTAGTAGGTCATATTTAACGGTGATTTTGTGTTGTTCTTCGTGTTGTTCAGATTCAATCACGTGTCCGTAGCTGTAGATAGCTGCGGCTGGGTGGTCAAGGAATAACTTTATTCGTACCTTTGTTCCTACATCCAAAGCCTCATCAGCTAGATAGCTAAATAAGCTGGCACCGAACGAGAGGGTTTGATGTCGGTAGGCTTCGTTATCTTGCTGAGAAAGCATAAACGTTAGCAGCAGGTTCAGTTTGGCATTTTGAGTATCTAAGAGTTCGATGACGTGTTTAAAGTCATTGTTTTTTAGCTCAGAACGCGCACTGTCGTTGAGCAAATCGAGATGGCTAAATTCACTGGCTACTAGGAAAGGCGCTGGAATTTCATTTTCAAATCGATCGAAAGAGGGCAGAACAGCACTTGATTCAAGTGGCTCTACATTGACAGTCATTTTGTGGTGAACGGTAAAGTATTCTTGTTCAGGCATTCTGAATTTCCTTTTACTAACACACTGATTATCGTCATACGTAGCAACTAATCAAGGTATGTCATTGTTTATCACATATTTTGACCTCTAATTAGCAATTAAGGGCTACACCCGACAAGGATAAATCGGTACATTAACCACTATCAGACGTTATTGGTTTATTTTATGTTTCATCCGGTCTCGGCTTTTATCGGTTTACGTTACTTACGAGGACGTTCCGGTGATCGATTTAGCCGCTTTGTATCTTATATGTCTACAGCGGGGATCACGATTGGTGTGATGTCGCTTGTGACCGTTCTCTCCGTTATGAATGGCTTTGAAGCTCAGCTTAAAGGGCGAATTCTTGGCGTATTACCTCAGGCAATCATATCGGAAGTGGATGGTAAGACACCACGTGAAGAGCAAGCGCCTCTTTTCGTTCAAGCTCTTTCTACTGCAGCGCACCCTGAACCGATTGTGCAAAGCGAAGCGGTCATTCAAAGTGCCTCTCAGCTTAGTGCAGGTTTATTGATTGGTATTAAACCGAGCGATCATGATCCCATTGAAGATCACTTAATCGCGGGTCGTTTATCGGCAATGGAAGCTGGAAAGTATCAATTGTTTATCGGTCATACTTTGGCACGTTCGATGGATGTTTCGATGGGAGACAAGATTCGCCTGATGGTAACCAGTGCGAGTCAATTCACGCCGCTTGGCCGAATCCCAAGTCAGCGTATTTTTACTGTGGCAGGGATCTACAACACGGGTTCAGACGTTGATGGCCAGTTAATGCTGACCCACATTGATGACGCTGCGCGTTTAAACCGGATGAAAAGTGACACCATGACAGGATGGCGACTCTTCTTTGAAGACCCATTTGTTGTGGCTGATTTGAGTCAACAACCAATGCCAGATGGATGGCAGTGGCAAGACTGGCGTGATCAGCGCGGTGAGCTATTCCAAGCTGTTCGAATGGAAAAAAACATGATGGGCTTGATGCTCGGACTGATCGTTGGCGTTGCGGCTTTCAATATTATTTCTGCACTCATTATGGTGGTCATGGAGAAGCAATCGGAAGTGGCTATTTTGAAGACTCAAGGAATGACAGATCAGCAGATTTTAGCCATTTTCATGGTGCAAGGCGCGAGCAGTGGCGTGTTAGGTTCTTTGATCGGTGGTCTTCTTGGTGTTGTGTTAGCGACTAATTTGAACTCGCTTTTAGAAAGTGCTGGTATTGCACTGTTTTCTGTCGGTGGAGAGCTACCGATTTTAATTAATCCATTGCAAATTGCAGTGGTCGTAGTATTGGCAATTGCACTTAGCCTGCTTGCTACTTTGTTCCCGTCTTATCGTGCATCTTCAGTTAAACCGGCCGAGGCTTTGAGATATGAGTAACCTTCTAGAGTGTCATAATATTTGTAAAACGTATCGTGAAGGTTCTTTAGATACCCAAGTATTAAAAGGGGTAAGTTTTGAGCTTAAAAAAGGGGAATTGGCTTCGATCATTGGCTCGTCTGGTTCAGGTAAAAGTACCTTGCTGCATATTTTGGGCGCGTTAGACGATACGACCGAAGGGCACGTTACCTTCTTGGGGCAAAATCTAGCGGAGCTAAGTTCAAATAAACAAGCTAAGTTGCGTAATCAACATTTAGGTTTCGTCTATCAATTCCACCACCTACTTGCAGATTTCAGTGCATTGGAAAACGTAGCCATGCCACTTTTGATTGGAGGTATGTCGACGAACGAAGCCAAGGCGAAAGCGAAAGCACTGCTTGATAAGGTGGGTTTGACTCACCGTATTGAGCATCGACCATCAGAATTGTCTGGTGGTGAAAGGCAGCGCGTGGCGATTGCGCGAGCACTGGTGAATAGTCCGGATTTGGTGCTCGCTGATGAGCCAACGGGTAACCTAGATCACAAGACGGCACTATCTATTTACGATCTGATGCGTGAGCTGAACCAAGAGTCGGGTACCGCATTCCTAGTTGTGACCCATGATGGTGAACTTGCAGGTAAAATGGATCGCCAGTTGCACATGCAAGACGGATTATTGTTGAATGTTGGGGAGTCCTAATTTGTTCTCTTCATTATCTTTACTTATCGGTGGCCGTTTTAGTCGAGCCAAACAGCGCAACAAAATGGTGTCGTTTATCTCCCTATCTTCGACGATTGGCATTACTGTAGGCGTCGCGGTGATCATTATTGGCTTGTCAGCAATGAATGGTTTTGAACGTGAACTGAAAGACCGCGTTTTGTCTGTCATCTCACATGGTGAGTTTGAAGGTGTTCGCGGGCCAATTGAAGAGTGGCAGTCGGTGGTTACTCAGGCAGAAAAGCACCCTAAAGTTGAAGCAGCTGCCCCTTTCGTGAAGTTAACGGCGCTTGCTGAAAAAGGCCAACAACTTAAAGCGATTGAGGTGAGAGGTATTGACCCAAGCCAAGAGTCGAATGTTTCTAATCTGAATCATTACATTGCTCCGTCGGTATGGCAGCAATTTAAACCTGGTAGTAAGCAAGTGATCTTAGGTCAAGGTGTCGCGGATCTTTTGAACGTTGATGTGGGTGATTTCCTAACTCTAATGATTCCTTCATCCGGTGTTACAACCAAGGTGCAAGCGCCTAAACGTGTTCGAGTTCAAGTCGCGGGTTTGCTGACTCTAAATGGTCAGATTGATCATAATCTTGCCTTAGTCCCACTGGCTGATGCCCAGCAGTACGCTAAGTTAGGAAGAGCCGTTTCTGGCGTTGCATTAAAAGTTACCGATGTACTTGACGCGACTCAAATTGTTCGTGAGGCAGGTAATACACTTGATATTTACGTCTATCTTCGTAGCTGGCAACAGAAATACGGGTTCTTATATCGAGATATTCAGCTAGTTCGAACCATTATGTATTTAGTCATGGTACTGGTGATTGGTGTCGCGAGCTTTAATATTGTTTCTACGCTGATGATGGCGGTGAAAGATCGTGCCTCTGAGATTGCTATTCTTCGAACCATGGGCGCGACGGATGGCCTGGTAAAACGTATTTTTGTTTGGCAAGGCGTGTTTTCTGGGGTGTTAGGTAGTATCGTGGGTAGCGTGTTTGGTGTTTTGGTGGCACTAAATCTCACAGATCTGATCAAAGGGCTTGAAGGTTTCATTGGCCATAAGTTTTTGTCGGGTGATATCTATTTTGTCGACTTCTTACCTTCTCAAGTGAATTTCACGGACGTTGCCTTAGTCTCTACAACGGCGATTATTCTTAGCCTACTTGCAACTTGGTACCCAGCTTCGAGAGCGAGTAAGTTGAATCCTGCTACGGTTCTCAGTTCTAAGTAGTGTGAATCTCAAATGCAAAAAAAGGACCCATTCGGGTCCTTTTTTAATGCGTTGGTTTCACTGCGATTACATATGAGCGAGAGTGCCGCCCTAAAGCAGTTTAGCTGCTATTTACTTTTTAAGCAGCCCGCCTAATCTGATTTTACGTTTTTGCCAACTTCTAACGACCGAATAACGCCAAAGCGCCTTAATTCCGAAAAATCCAATAATGGCAGATAAGACACCGCAAATTAGACATCCCAATAGGAATGGAGGTCCAATAGTATTCATTTGGTGCAGGATAAATTCCCACGACAGCTCAAAATGAAAAGGTTGCGGTGGTACGTGCATGACCCAAGCGCCAACTTTATAGGCGAAATAGAACAATACAGGCATGGTAATCGGGTTGCTGACCCACACTAATGCGACAGACAAAGGCAAATTGACACCACATACAATGGCGAGACCTGCAGACATGATCATTTGGCTTGGGAGCGGAACGAAAGCCATGAAAAGACCCACTGCAAAAGCACCTGCCGCTGAGCGACGGTTTAGACACCAAAGGTTAGGGTTATAAAGCACATTGCCAAAAATCTTTAGCGCTTTTTGACGCTTAATAACTTCGTGGTCAGGCATAAAGCGCTTAATGAACTTTCTTGGCATAGGGGACTATGACTCTCTACTTATATTACTGGACGCTAGCGTCGTTTTCGGCGGTTATTATTTCTTCGTCTGTTTGGTTCTATATGCCCGAATGGCCATGGATAATTCCTTGTTTGGCTATCGTGGCCCTATCACTGAAAGTGAATAAGCTTCGGGTATTTCTCGGCTCTCTTGCAGCGTGCGTTGTCGTTTTAACGCATAGCAATCTGCTTCGACACCAAACAGATACGCTTTTTCAAGCAGGTTCGAATCTTACCATAAATGCTGAGGTTGACAGCTTTTTTAAACAAATAAGTCACGGCTTTCAAGGTAGAGCCGTGGTTAGATCAATCAATGGCCAAACATTGAACATTTATGAACGGCCAACGGTTTGGCTCAAGGCGCCAGTTAGTTTGAATATTGGTCAAACGATTACTGCAAAAGTTGATATAAAACCAATTATAGGTCAGATGAATGAGGTTGGTTTTGATGCAGAAAAGTACGCTTATTCACAATCGATAGTTGGACGAGCTGTGGTTGATACGAAGGTGAGTTTTTTTGTCGAAAACCACTGGTCGTTGCGTTACGCGATTTATCAATCGGTCTCAGATCAAGTTGATACATTATCGAATGGAGGATTGATTAAGGCGCTAGTTTTTGGCGTTCGCCAAGGTATTCCAGGCGAGGTCTCCACACAGTTGCGTGATAGTGGTTTGAGCCATCTTGTTGCGATTTCTGGATTGCATATCGGGATCATGTTTGGGGTGGGTTGGTTTGTTGGCACACTACTGCTTAGATTCTCTTTTCATTTTACACTCGCGCCTGTTATTACGGGTTTAGTGACAGCAAGTTTATACGCTTGGTTAGCAGGTTTCTCGATACCGACCAGTAGAGCACTGATGATGTGTTTATTCCTATGCTTGTTTCAGTCGATGCAAATAAAAACATCATTGTTGTTTAAGTGGCTGTTGGTGTTATCTATATTGTTAAGTATCTGGCCTCGTTCAGCGGTAGATATGAGTTTATGGATGTCGATGGCTGCCGTAGCGATTATTTTGCTCTTTTTGTCTCTAAATCGAAATAGAACGTCTTATTGGAAAACAGTGATAGGCCTACAGTTATTTATTTCGCTGCTTATGTCACCTGTAGTTGGGCTTCTATTCGATGGTTTTAGCCTTGGATCTTTGATCTATAACCTTGTTTTTGTGCCTTGGTTTAGCTTCGTTGTGATCCCTTTGACGTTTCTATCGTTATTGGTGACGGTGCTTCCTGTCGATAGTGAACTACTTTGGCATTGGACGGATCTTTCTCTCTCGGTCGTCATTTACGCGATGCAGTTTGCTAGTCATGCTTGGGTAGACTTGTCCTCTCTGCAAGTTAAATTGCTTTATCTCACCATCGGAGCGAGTGGCTTATATTTTGTGCTGAGTAACTTTGGACGAATTGTGCTGGTCATCGTCACCAGTGCTTTGATTATCAATTGGAAACCCACAACAGAATGGAAACTCGTGGTGTTAGATGTAGGTCATGGCTTAGCCCTAGTGATTATTCAAGATTCAAAAGCACTGGTTTATGACACGGGAACAGCTTGGGAGAAATCTAGCTATGCCGAACAGGTGATTACTCCTTATTTGGTTAGAACGGGTGTCTCCGTTGTTGATTATTTCATAGTGAGTCATTTCGATAATGATCATGTAGGAGGTTGGAAAAGCATCATTGACAGGTGGAAGCCTCAGCATTTTATTACTAGTCAGTTTGGTCAGTCCGACGATGTTTGTGTCAAAGGCAAAATTTGGCAGTGGCATGATTTAACGTTAGAGGCGCTTTGGCCGCAGCGGATAGTAACTCGTGCTTACAATCCTCACTCTTGTGTTATTAAAATAACCCACCAAATAACTAATCAGTCTGTTTTAATTCCTGGGGATGTTGAAGCAGTCGCCGAATGGATGCTAGTTAGAGAGCCGGAAAAACTGAACTCGACGGTTGTGATTGTCCCCCATCATGGAAGTAAAACGTCCTCCTTACCAGCGTTTGTAAAAGCGACAAACTTGGAGCTTGCGATTGCATCTACTGCATATAAAGGTCGTTGGAATCTACCTAGCTCCGATGTGGTTAAAAGGTATCTTCGACAAGGGGCTGTGTGGTTAGACACTGGCACATCGGGTCAAACATCGATTAACTTCTATACAGATGGCTATCAGGTGGAGCAACTTCGCCAAGGTAAACGCCAAGCTTGGTATAGGCAGATGATGC
>Ga0209379_10000564_pt1 | contig 29677 bp, 29 predicted proteins | sample tdDd001_FD_187124 | JGI IMG/M metagenome (GOLD analysis project Ga0209379, IMG submission 187124) | Marine sediment microbial communities from the Atlantic coast under amendment with organic carbon and nitrate - tdDd00.1 (SPAdes)... | ecosystem: Environmental > Aquatic > Marine > Coastal >...
AGTTTATTAAAAATATGGAGGAAAGCATTTTTAGAGATGCCGAATCAAAAAACAAATTCAAAATTTACTAAACAATCACATATGCGCAACATTATTTTTAAAGTCTGCTCGTCATTAGCTTTATTGGCTATCGTTTTTACGACAAGTCAAGCACAGGATAACTCGATTGATAAGATTATTGCTGTAGTGGGGAATCAGGTTGTCTTAAAATCAGATGTAGAAAACAGATTCCTGGGTCTAAAGGCTCAAGGTTATGAAGCTGGGAGTGTGGATTTAAAATCTGAGATTTTCGAAGATCTTTTGATTGAAAAACTAATGCTTGCACAGGCACAAGTCGATAGTATCGAAGTTACAGAACAGGAAGTTGAAAACGACATTCAACGTAAAATTGAAATGTACATTCAAAAAATTGGTTCAAAAGAAAAACTTGAGCAATATTTTAAGAAAAGTATTCCTGAGATGAAGAATGAGTTACGTGACATGACTCGTAACGACAAGATCAAACAGAAAATGCAAGCTGAGATAACAAAGAACATTACAGCAACCCCGGCTGAAGTTCGAAATCTTTATAGTAATATCTCTCAAGACAGTTTACCTGTAATTCCAGGTGAGTTACAGATTCAACAAATTAGTAAAAGTCCAAAAATAACGAATGCTGAAAAAGATAGAATCCGTGAAAAACTAAGAAATTTTCGTGATAGAATCATGAAGGGTGAGAGTTTTGCAACCTTAGCTGTTCTATACTCTGAAGATCCGGGTAGTGCACAACGTGGAGGTGAGTTAGGTTTCACGCCAAGAGCCAACCTTGTTCCTGAATTTGCAAATGAAGCATTCAACTTAAAAGCTGGAAAGATTTCTAAAATTGTAGAGTCAGAATATGGTTTTCACATCATTCAGCTTATCGACCGTAAAGGTGATCGTATCAATGTTCGTCACATCCTTCTAAAACCTCGAATTAAACAAGAGGATAGAGCTGATGCAACTAAAAAACTGGATAGTATTGCTGATATGATTCGAAACGACAAAATTAAGTTTGAAGAAGCAGCCTTCTATTATTCAGATGATAAGGATACAAAGAACAATGGTGGTTTGATCGTAAACCCATACAATGCCAGTTCAAAGTTTACAAAAGATGGACTAGCTCCTGCTCTTGCCAAGGCAGTTAACAAGTTAAAGGTGGGTGAGATTTCAGAAGCTTTTCTTGATGATCAAAGAGGCCAGGAGACATACAAAATCATTAAAATTAAGTCACAGACTAAACCTCACAAGGCCAACCTGTCTGATGACTGGAGCCAGTTTGAAAACATGCTTAAGCAACAAAAACAACAAGGCTTATTAAACAAATGGATCAACGAAAAACAATCATCAACCTATATTAGTATTGATGACTCATATAAGAATTCTAAATTCAGATTCAACAACTGGGTTAAGTAATATTTAAGCATACAAAAATCAGACACAGCTCCAGTTGTGTCTGATTCTTTGTTTTTGTTATTCATGAAAATTAAAATTTTCTAGGATGAATTTTAGAACTGAAGTTGAGGCTGCAAACGCCTTAAAAAGCAAATATGACGCCTTGCTAACCGAGATCAAGAAAAAGATTTATGGTCAGGATGATATCATCAAGCAAGTCTTAATTTCTATTTTCAGTAATGGTCACTGCCTTTTGGTTGGTGTACCAGGGCTAGCAAAAACACTTTTAGTCAACACCATTTCCCAAGCTCTTGATCTAAAGTATCAGCGTATCCAATTTACGCCCGATTTAATGCCTTCAGACATTATTGGTACTGAGATTCTAAACAGCGATAGACAATTCAAGTTTATTCAAGGTCCACTATTTGCCAATATTATATTAGCAGATGAGATTAACCGTACACCACCTAAAACGCAATCAGCTCTATTAGAAGCGATGCAGGAGAAGGAAGTTACCGTTAATGGTAAAAACTATCAGCTCGACAAACCTTTCTTTGTCCTTGCTACTCAGAACCCGATTGAGCAAGAAGGAACGTACCCTTTACCAGAAGCTCAGCTGGATCGTTTCATGTTCAGCATATATCTCGACTATCCAAGTTTTGAAGATGAGATCAGCATAGTTGAAAACACGACCTCAGGCAAGACTTTTGATATTGAAACCATCATGTCAGCTCAGGAAATCAGTTATTATCAAAGCTTAATTCAGAAAGTTCCTATCAACAGAAATGTATTAGAATATGCCGTTAAGCTGGCTGCTAAAACACGTCCTAACACAGAGCACTCAAGTCCGATAACAAACAAGTATATCAACTGGGGAGCTGGTCCTAGAGCTTCGCAATATCTTGTTATAGGAGCGAAAGCCCACGCCATTATATCAGGCAAGTTTTCTCCGGATATCGAAGACGTTAAAGCTGTAGCTGTTTCTATTCTGCGTCATAGAATCATGAGAAACTACAAAGCCGAAGCAGAAGGTATCAGCATTGAAAACATCATTGAAGAACTTCTTGATTAAGGTTCAAATAATAATATTCTATCAAAAAAACACTTTTCATTCCTAAGTTATCGTCAATGGCTAACATTGTTAAAAAATATTTACCCCTTATATTACTAATTCTGATTTCAGTTGCGAATACCTCATGGGCACAAAAGAAATCAAAAATTGATATCAAAAATTCAAATTATTTAAAAATTGACCGTGATATCAATCCCGATATTAGCAAATTTATTGGTGATGTTTATTTGGTGCATCAGAATATGAAAATGTATTGTGACAGCGTTTATAATAATGAAAAGAAAAAAGAATTTGAAGCTTTTGGTCATGTTCATATCATCAATTCCGATACAATCCACATCTACAGTGATTATTTAAAATACAATGCCGATAGTCGTTTGGCCGAATTACGTCGTAATGTGATTCTTAAAAACCAAAAACTTAAGCTCAATACTGAGAAACTTGATTACGATATGGATCTAAGTATCGGATACTACGATCAAGGTGGGACCATTGTAGATTCTACAAATGTTTTAACCAGTATTATTGGACGTTATTACACCGAACAAGATCTTTTCTTTTTCAAGGATAGTGTTGTGCTTGAAAATGATGATTACACCTTGTATTCCGACACGATGCAATATAAAACAGTTAACAAAACTGTAACCATACTTGGACCAACTCGTGTTGTTAGTGAGAAAGAAACTCTTTATAGTGAATCTGGTTGGTACAACACACAAACAGGTATTTCACACCTCTTGAAAAATACGACCGTAAACCGAGATAACTATCAAATAAAAGGTGATAGTATTTATCTTGATAAGCATAATGAGCTTGCTAAAATATTTAGAAATGTTGAGCTTCAAGACACTATAAATAAGCTTATTTTAAGAGGTCATTACTTGGAAATGCATAAGAATACCGAAGAAGCGTTTTTAACCGATTCAACACTTTTCATTCATGTGGGTGAACCCGATAGCCTCTTCTTGCATTCAGACACGATTAGAATAAAAAAAGACACAAGTGGCTTTAATAGAATTTTCGCTTACAATAAGGTGAAATTTTTCCAAAAAGACTTACAAGGGAAATGCGATTCTCTAAGTTACTCACTTCAGGACTCTACGATGCGAATGTTCAATGACCCAATCATTTGGGCACAAGGCAATCAAATCACTGCAGATTCCATCAGCATTGAAAGTCAAAATAACGCTATTAAATACCTACATTTTAGAACCGACGCTTTTCTATGCTCGAGAGAGGATAGTACACTTTACAATCAAATAAAAGGTCGTAATATGCTTGGGCATGTCAACAATAATCATCTTGATAAACTGGATATTATTGGTAATGGTGAAACCCTATATTTTCCAAGAGATGAGCACAATATTATCATTGGTATGAATGTGGCTAAGAGTAGCAAAATAAGCATTAATATAGAGGGCAAAAAAATAGACCAGATCCTATTCTTGAAAAAACCAGATGGTAATATGTACCCTCTTTTTGATATCGTGAACCAAAAACGTTTCCTTAAAGATTTTGAATGGCGAGAAGAACTTCGACCAAAAACAAAAGATGAAATTTTCATTTGGGAATCGGCTCTCATCAAACTCCAAAACAAACTTGAAAAACGACTATTAAAAACTAGTTCCAATGAAACAATGGACTAGAGTCTAAAATAAAGACATAAAAAAAACGTGAGATTTAAATCTCACGTTTCTTTTTAATATTCATCTTCGTTGAATAGAAAATCTCCTTTACTTGGATAATCGGGCCAAATATCTTCAATACTCTCATACACATCCCCCTCATCCTCGATTTCTTGCAAATTCTCGATCACTTCTAATGGCGCTCCCGAACGAATTGCATAATCAATCAATTCATCTTTGGATGCTGGCCATGGTGCATCTTCTAGCTTTGTAGCTAATTCTAGGGTCCAATACATAGTCTTATTTTTGCTTTTTTTACAGTTTGCGAATATAATTTTTTTTTCTGAATTTACAAGTTTGACTCCCATTTAATTTCATCCTTACCCAAATCGATCAACACTTTACGGGATAGAATAAATAAATAGTCAGATAATCTGTTTATATACTTTAATAATAACGGATTAACATCAACTTCATTGGAAAGCTGGTTTGCACGACGTTCGGCCCTGCGACAAACAGTTCTGGCAATGTGACAATAACCATTAAGCGGATGACCTCCAGGTAATACAAAATTATTTAACTCTGGTAAACTCTCATCCATCCTATCCATCTCTGTCTCCAACAACTTAATATCATCTTCAACAATAATTAATTTTTCTTTTAGATCTGACTTCGTGTCATCAGTAGCCAATCTAGAGCCTATTAAGAATAATTTATTTTGAATATGAAGCAATACCTCGCTCGATTTTGATTCAATTTCATGAGATCGAATCAGTCCAATATATGAATTTAATTCATCCACAGTCCCATATGCTTCGAGACGCAAATGATGTTTAGGCACTCGAGTTCCACCAATCAAGCCAGTAGTTCCAGAATCACCCGTTTTAGTATATACTTTAAACTTTGTCATTATTGTATTTTTTAGTCGCTAGTAGAAAATATAAATAACCAGCTTTTCTATCAGCTACACAAAGATAAAATTTAGACTCACATTTCATAACAAATTATCAAAGATTTTATATTAATAATTCATAGCTATTTATATGACCTCGCACTCAGATTATAGTCTTGTTTCTTCAATCCTTTTCTTGCAATTAGTATCCCAATATCAAATAAATCCAAGCTCACATTAAAGCGCTCCATTCCCTTTAATCGATTCCATAATAGATTTCTTTCCTCGTCTTTATTAATATTTTCGATGATTAGATAAGCTTCTTCATTCAAATATTGATCTAGGTTATTCTCAAATTCCAACAATACATTCGGTGCTATCTCCCTAGATAATTGAATCAAATCAAAAGCATTATTACTTGAATCTAATTTGGAAAACTTCAGGTTAGAAACGCCCTGTTCATTTAAAATTGATTGTGAAAAAGATTGTACATATGCACGTGCTCCCAAACAATACAAACTTCTTCGTGTATCAACTTTGGCCAAGTAAGTCAAATTCAATCCTGAATCATCACCTACAAAGGCAACACGTTTGGGATTTACAAAATTCAAGAATCGAAATAAAAACCGATTTAGTTTCGTACAATCTTTCAGGTGCTCATATTCCGATTTATACCATATTGTTTCTTCACCATTCAAAGATTCATCAAATAGCTTATCCTTTATTATTGGGAGCATATTCTGACATTGTCTATCCATTTTTTTAAACGAATAGTAATGCATTTTAACCTCTATCACATTTCGAACTAAATGATAAATATATGGAGAATCAATACCCAAACCCCTATAATGTTTTGATATCAATCGCATAATTCGTTTTTGTACCTGGTACTTTAAATGAGGCATCTATCTCAGATTTAAGATTCTAAGCTGAAGATAAAAAAAACTATTAAAATCTATAAATAAGCAATTCAATAGTATTGCGAATTTAATTGTATTTTTGATTTTGTCAATCAAACTTCATTGCTTAAAAGGAAGTTTAAATAAACATTTTCAAATCTGTTTTAAGTGATTTATTCAAAGGAAGATTCATCACTAAGGATTTCAAAATTTGCAATTAATTATTAGATGTCAGAATTAGCAGGACAGGATATAAAATTTCTACCTGGAGTTGGTCCTAAAAAAGCCGTACTCCTAAAACAGGAACTCTCGGCTCACAGCTACGAGGATTTGCTTTACCATTTCCCCTATAAATATATTGATCGAACAAAATTCTATAAAACAACTGAGATACACTCCAAACTACCATACATTCAGGTAAAAGGAAAAATCACAGATATGCAAACCATAGGTGAAAAGCGTCAACAACGTTTGGTAGCCAGTTTTACAGATGGAAATGGCGTTATTGAACTGGTTTGGTTTAAAGGCATTAAATATGTTAAGTCAAGTATTAAAGTCAATACTGAATATATTGTTTTTGGAAAGCCTGCTGAATTTAACCACCGTATAAATGTGGTGCATCCTGAACTAGAGGAATGCAAACCCAACAAAAATAAGATTCAAGCTTCGCTTCAAGCCTTCTATCCCACTTCGGAGAAAATGAAAGCTGGCTTCGTAAATTCAAAAGCGATTCACAAGTTTCAGGAAGCCATTCTGAATTCTATTAATGGAAAAATTCCAGAAACACTTCCCGCTTATTTGGTAAAACATTTGGGATTAATCAATCTTCATGATGCCCTTTTTCAAATTCATTTTCCTGAAAACACAGAGATTCTGAAGCAGGCACAATACCGATTGAAATTTGAAGAACTCTTTTATATTCAGCTGAATATTCTGAAAAAGAAGATGAAAAGAAAGATTCTTTATCAGGGACATCAGTTTATTAAAATTGGTGAGTACTTCAATACTTTTTATAATAACAATCTTCCATTTAGTCTTACCAATGCTCAAAAAAGAGTTTTAAAAGAAATTCGAAAAGAAGTAGGACTTGGAAAACAGATGAATCGTCTCCTGCAAGGTGATGTGGGAAGTGGCAAAACACTTGTTGGACTTATGAGCATGCTTATGGCTCTTGACAATGGTTGCCAGGCTTGTTTAATGGCACCAACTGAAATTCTTGCAACACAGCATTTAGAAACCATTGCTGAATTTCTCGATGGCATTAATGTAAACTATGCTTTGCTAACGGGTTCTACAAAAGCAAAGGATAGAAAGATTATTCACGAGCATCTCCTTAGTGGCGAATTACAAATTATTATTGGTACACACGCCCTTCTCGAGGATATCGTTCAATTCAAAAATCTGGGCTTTGTAATCATCGATGAACAACACCGTTTTGGTGTAGCACAACGAGCTAAATTATGGGCCAAGAATCCTATTCCTCCCCACATATTAGTCATGACGGCTACTCCTATTCCAAGAACCTTAGCCATGACACTTTATGGTGATTTGGAGGTATCTGTTATCGATGAACTTCCACCAGGACGTAAACCAATTCAAACGGTTCACTATTTTGAAAACAAGCGACAAGAGGTTTACAAATTCATGAAAAAACAAATCGATTTGGGACGTCAGATCTATTTGGTTTATCCAATGATTAAGGAATCCGAAAAAATGGATTTCAAAAACCTTGAAGAAGGTTATGAATCTGTTGCGAGTTTCTTTCCGCCTGAAAAATACGGAATCAGTATGGTTCATGGTAAAATGAAACCTGCCGAAAAAGATGCCGAGATGCAACGTTTTGCCAAAGGAGAAACCCAGATAATGGTAGCTACCACAGTAATTGAAGTTGGTGTAAATGTTCCTAATGCCTCAGTCATGATTATTGAAAGCACCAACAGATTCGGTCTTTCTCAACTTCACCAGCTTAGAGGACGCGTGGGGCGTGGTGCCGATCAATCTTACTGTATCCTGATGTCAGATTACAAGCTTTCCAATGAATCGAAAAAACGAATTGAAACCATGGTAAGAACTAATGATGGTTTCGAAATTGCTGAAGTAGACCTAAAACTCAGAGGACCTGGTGATATTGAAGGAACTCAACAAAGCGGCATTGCTTACGACCTTAAAATAGCCAATCTGGCCAAGGATGGACAAGTATTACAGTATGCTAGAGATATTGCTCAAAGCATACTAGACAAAGATCCATTACTCGAAAAAGAAATTAACTATACTCTCGCAAAGCAAGTCAAACGCTTAAGCAAAACTCAGTTCAACTGGAGTGTCATCAGCTAATCACTTATATTGACGATTAAGTAAAAATAAATGACGAATATTAACATTACAGTGATAAATGTAAATATTTAATTTATTTTTGACTTTTATTTACTTGATACTCAAATAACCTAAACCTATATATTAATGAGAAAAATAACTACAACTATTCTTGCTATTCTTTTCTGTGCCCTTGTGTTACCACAGACAGTCAGATCGCAAGTTAACTTCGAATTTGAGAGTTCTTTTGATAATATTAATTCGCTGGATTCTGTAAGCGTGTTTTCTTCTGCCTTTGGTTTTGCTCGTATTGGCGGTGAAAACTATGCTGGTGTTCGTTTAAACCCTGAATTGCGCTTAGGAAAGGTCGGGGTTGGATTCGATATACCTGTCTATTTCAACCTTGATGATGGTAAAATGTATACCGATGAATTCAAAGGTGGAACGGGTCTCCTGCGTATGATATCCTATCTGAGTTATGGTCGTAAGAAAAAAGATCCAGTTTATATTAAGGTTGGTCAATTAAGAGGAGAACATGTTGGCTATGGTAGTTTAGTAAATAACTACAGTAACTCGATGAGTTTCGAAAAACGTAAGACAGGGATTAGCTACGATATTTGCATCAAAAAGATGTTTGGTGTAGAAGGTATGTATAGTGATTTCAACACGAGTTCTTTTAATCTATTTGCCATCCGTCCATATGTTCGACCATTTGGTGCCTCAGAAATCCCTGTTATCAAAACTATTGATATGGGTTTCACCTATGTTACCGATAAAGATAAAACTAAACGATACGATGAAAGTAATGACATCAACCATTTCTTAAAGGATGGAATTGATGCTTGGAGTTTAGATATGGGCATTACTCTTGTCAATTCATCCGTTTTCAACCTGGGTTGGTATGCACACTACAGTAAATTAAGAAAAGTTGAATCTGACAGTCTTAAAATGTATTTTGCAGCACCTGAAACATTAGCTGATTACGATAGTGGAACAGGAATGGGTATCGGTTTAAATGCCAATATGAAGATTATTGGTAACCTATTTAAGCTTAATGCCCGTATAGAACGCCTTTGGTATAGCGACAATTACATGCCTCAATTCTTTGATGCTATGTATGAGTTGAATAAAGATGCCAAAATTGCTCAATTGGGTAAAGCTGAAAAGCAAGAGGGGATTTATGGTTCATTAAATGCAAGTATACTAGATAAAATAATTGTTGGAGGTAACCTTTTACTTCCGGATGATATCAGTGAAACTTCACCTGCTTTTATGCAATTTCACTTAAGGACTAAAGATCTATTCGATCGTATTTTAATTGAAGGTAGCTATAGTAAAGGAAACCTAAGTAAGCTTGACGATGCTTTCAAATTTGATGAAAACTCACTTGCTCTAATGCGCTTTGCGTACAAAGTTAGCCCATTCATTTACACAGGTGTTGATTACAGATGGGCTTGGGTAGAAAAAGATAACGGCAATTATAAAATCGATAACTCTGTAATGCCATATGTCGCTATGAAATTTAACTTCTAGATCGATACAGAACCTAAGAAAGCGGAGTTTGCCAAAGAGCAGATTCCGCTTTTTTATTGACATCAAACTTCTAATATATAATCCAATTCTTAGCCTTTAAGATTCGACAAACAACAAAATCATCAAGTTTAAACTAGGAAAATTCATGATTATCCGACCAGATAATTTCTTAAAACACATCATTCTCTTATAATGATTCTAAATTATTTTCAAATTTAAAGAAATCAGAAAATAATGATTTTTTTCTCTAATTCTGCAAACAGACTGTGTTAAACACAGATAGATGAAAAATTGCAATCTCTAGTTTACAAAACAGGCGAAGTCCCTCTATTTAAACAAATAATAAATAAACTTTGCTCCTAATGCTATCTGACCTAAAGTGTTATTTTTGCTGATGTGTGATCAAAATTATGGAAATTACGATTTATAAGGAAGCATGCTAAACACATGTAAATTAAACTCATACTCCATACCTGATCACGATATAGCAATACAAAATACATGCAGAACAACAAGCAAATAGATCACGTCGGAACCATTACCGATATAAAGAACGAGAAGATAACAGTCAGTATTTTGAATGTTTCGGCTTGTACTGGCTGTCATGCTAAATCCGCTTGCTCCATGTCTGACATGAAAGATAAAGACATTGACATTATTGACTATTCCGGAAATTTCAAACTTGGAGAAGAAGTCAAAGTTGTTTATCAGGAATCACTTGGATGGCTAGCTTTAGTTTTAGCCTATGTTCTTCCATTCACATTAGTTCTTATCACCCTATTTATTGCATCAGAATTTACAGATGAACTAACAAGTGGTTTGTTGGCATTAGGCATTTTATTGCCTTATTACATCTTGCTATATTTTTTTAAAGATCGACTTAAGAAAACGTTTTCGTTCACAATACACAAAATTGTAAATATTTAAAACAATGAATACTATAGTAATCACTATTCTTGCTTTGTGTGCTATTGGAGTTGCTGCGGCAATCATCCTTTACTTTGTAGCACAAAAATTCAAAGTGTATGAAGATCCTCGTATCGACGAGGTAGAAGAAGCATTGCCTGCAGCAAATTGCGGGGGGTGTGGTTATCCAGGTTGTAGAGGTTTCGCAGAAGCCTTAGTTAAAGCTGATGATATCTCAAACTTCAATTGTCCTGTTGGTGGAGCGGCAGTCATGTCTCATGTTGGCTCTCTTTTAGGTCACGAAGTAAAAGCGGCAGATCCTACAGTTGCTGTTCTGCGTTGTAATGGAACCTGCGACAACCGTCCTAAAACAAATATTTACGATGGAGCAACATCATGTACTATTGCAGCATCTCTTTATTCTGGAGATACGGGTTGTCAACATGGATGTTTAGGATTAGGCGAATGTGTTGATGCATGTAATTTCGATGCCATGTATATGGATAAGGAAACAGGCTTACCTGTAATTATCGAAGACAAATGTGTGTCTTGTGGTGCTTGTGTAAAAGCTTGCCCAAACAGCATTATCGAACTTAGAAAGAAAGGTCCTAAGAGTCGCCGTATTTTTGTTTCGTGTGTAAACAAAGATAAAGGTGGTATCGCTAAAAAGGCTTGTTCTGTCGCTTGTATAGGTTGTGGAAAATGTGTGAAAGAATGTCCTTTTGACGCTATTACACTAGAAAACAACCTGGCATATATTGACTACAACAAATGTAAGTTGTGTCGCAAATGTGTTATTGTTTGCCCAACCAATGCTATACACGAGTTGAACTTTCCACCTCGTAAAGAGAAGCCTGCAGCTAAACCTACTGCCAAAACTGTAAAGCCAGTTGCTAAACCGGTAGTTAAGCCTGAAGCTGATACAGCTGTGAAAAGCGAAGATAAAGAGAACGGAACATCTGATAACAAATAAATAGGAGGACAATCAGTGTTAAAAACATTTTCAATAGGGGGTATTCATCCAGAAGAAAATAAACTTTCTGCTCAAAGTGCAATCCAGGAATTGCCAATCCCTAAAATAGCAACTATTCCAATTGCTCAACATATTGGAGCTCCTGCTAAAGTTATCGTTAAAAAAGGCGATGAAGTAAAAGTAGGCCAAGTTATAGCTCAATCATCAGGTTTTGTTTCAGCCAACATTCACTCCTCAGTATCGGGAACGGTATTTAAGGTTGATGATGTAATGGATGCAACAGGTTTCCATCGCACATCTATCATTATTAAAGTTGATGGTGATGAGTGGTTAGAGCATATCGACAGAAGTGAAGAGCTAGTAACAGAAATATCTCACACGAAAGAAGAAATCATCAAACGTGTTGGCGATGCGGGTATCGTCGGACTTGGTGGTGCTACCTTCCCTGCGCATGTAAAACTTTCAGTTCCTCCAGGTAAAACTGCTGAGGTACTTGTGATTAATGCGGTAGAGTGTGAGCCCTATCTAACTTCTGATCATAGAGTGATGCTTGAAAAGGCTGACGAAATCATGGTTGGAATCCAAATTCTAATGAAAGCCCTTGAGGTTAATAAAGCAATCGTAGGTATTGAGAACAATAAGCCTGATGCCATTGCTCATATGACTCAAGTAGCAAACAAATATAACGGTATTGAAGTTTGTCCTTTAAAGACACAGTACCCTCAAGGTGGAGAAAAGCAGTTAATTTCTGCAACTATGAAGCGTGAAGTTCCTTCTGGAGCACTTCCAATTGAAGTTGGAGCTGTTGTTCAGAACGTAGGAACTGCTTTTGCTGTTTATGAAGCAATTCAAAAGAATAAACCTTTATTCGAACGTGTTGCTACAATCACTGGTAAATCATTAAAGAATCCATCAAACTGGAAATTCAGAGTTGGAACACCTGTTAGCGATATTATCGAAGCTGCTGGTGGACTACCAGAAGATACAGCCAAGATTGTTGGTGGTGGTCCGATGATGGGTAAAGCGTTAGTAAGTGTTGACGTACCTCTAACTAAAGGTAGCTCTGGTTTACTTTTGTTGGCTGAAGAAGAAACAGCTCGTAAAGCAACTAAAGCTTGTATCCGTTGTGGTAAGTGTGTATCGGTTTGTCCTATGGGATTAGAGCCATATTTACTAATGGTATTAGCTGACAAAAAAGAATACGAAAGACTTGAAAACGATGCTGTAATGGATTGTATCGAGTGTGGTTCTTGTAGTTTTACTTGTCCTGCAACCCGACCTCTTTTGGATTATATCCGATTGGGTAAAGGTAAGGTTGGTCAGATTATGAGAGCAAGAAAATAAGGTTAAAGGAATAAAAGGTTTAAAACAATTCACCTTTTATTCAATCGCTTTAACATTTTCACTTTAACCTTTATACTTTAAAATCTTTTAACTTAAAAAATATGAACACCAAAGTACTTGTCGCACCATCGCCACACATACACAGTGGAGATTCCATACAGAAAAACATGTATGGTGTGGTTTTCGCGATGCTTCCGGCTCTTCTATTATCTTTCTATTACTTTGGTTTGGGTTCCATCATTGTTACCCTTACTGCCGTTGCATCATGTTATTTATTCGAATTTTTAATTCAAAAATATTTACTTAAGGTAGAGCCTTCAATTAAAGATGGTTCGGCTTTAATCACCGGTATTCTTTTGGCATTTAACATGCCAGCCAACCTGCCAATATGGATCATCATTATTGGTGCTTTGGTTGCTATCGGTATTGGTAAAATGACCTTTGGGGGATTAGGAAACAACGTTTTCAACCCAGCACTTGTGGGTCGTGTTTTCCTTCTTATCTCCTTCCCTGTTCAAATGACTTCTTGGCCTAAAGCTTTAGGTTTCGAAACGTCCTATCTTGATGCAGAAACAGGAGCAACACCTCTTGCGATTATCAAAGAAGGATTAAACAAAGGAGATTCTTTAACTGACCTAATGGCTCAACTTCCATCTAATATGGATATGTTTCTTGGAAATATGGGCGGTTCTTTGGGTGAAGTAGCTGGTGCAGCTCTGGTTCTGGGCTTAATCTACATGTTGGTTAAAAAAATTATCACCTGGCATATTCCTGTTTCAATTATTGGAACCGTTATTATTTTCTCTGGAATTTTGAATTTGACTAACCCAGAAGCTTACGCAGGACCTGCTTTCCATATTCTAACAGGTGGTTTATTACTGGGAGCTATTTTTATGGCAACCGATTATGTGACTTCGCCTATGTCAAATAAAGGCATGTTAATCTACGGTATTGGTATCGGTATTCTTTCCGTTGTTATTCGTGTATTCGGAGCTTATCCTGAAGGGGTATCATTCGCTATTCTAATTATGAATGCATTTGTACCACTTATTAATGTGTATGTTAAACCTAAGCGTTTCGGCGAAAAAAGGAAATAATCATGGCTGATAAAAAAGAATCTACATTTATAAACATGGTTCTGGTGTTATTTATTGTAACACTAGTAGCATCAGCTGCTTTGGGAGGTCTTTACGAACTTACCAAAGAACCAATTGCAGCTGCAAAGCTGGCAAAAAAACTAAAAGCAATTAAGGCGGTTGTACCTGAGTTCGATAACAATCCAAGCGATGATATGTATTCAGTTGATATGCCTTCTGGCGATAAAATTGAATTCTACCCTGCTAAAAAAGGAAACGAATTAGTTGGAACGGCTGTAAAAACGTTCACAACAAACGGTTTCTCAGGATATATATGGGTAATGGTTGGTTTCAAACCTGATGGCACAATCAACAACTATTCAGTCTTAGAACACAAAGAAACACCAGGTTTGGGAACAAAAATGGAACCTTGGTTTAAACAAAGCGATCCTGCGAAAGCGAGTTGTGTCATCTTAGGTAAAAATCCTGGAACCAGCAATCTTACAGTAAGTAAAGATGGTGGTGACGTTGACGCCATTACAGCAGCAACTATCAGTTCAAGAGCTTTTCTTGAAGCGGTACAAACTGCATACAACGAGTACTCAAAACAAATGAAAGGGGGAACCAAGTAATGACGAATAAAGAAAATTTCTTAAAAGGTTTTTTTAGAGAGAATGCAGTTTTTACTCTTTTATTGGGTATGTGTCCTGCACTTGGAGTTACCTCTTCAGCAATCAATGGCTTGGGAATGGGCTTAGCAACAACATTTGTACTAATAATGTCGAACGTATTCATTTCGATATTTAGTTCATTTATTCCTGACAAGGTTAAAATCCCTTCATTCATTGTAATTATTGCGGCCTTCGTAACTATGGTTGACTTGATTATGGCTGGATATGCACCAGCTTTACATGAGCAGTTAGGTGTATTCATTCCCCTAATTGTTGTAAACTGTCTTGTTCTTGGTCGTGCAGAAGCTTTTGCTTCTAAGAATCAAATATTTCCTTCAATTATTGATGGTGTAAGTATGGGACTTGGTTTTTCTATGGCTCTTACTATGTTAGGTGCAGTTAGAGAACTATTGGGTGCAGGTAAAATATTTGGCATTACAATATTTAGCGAAAATTACGGTATGTTGATTTTTGTACTCGCACCTGGAGCATTTATAGCACTTGGCTACTTAATCGCATTTATTAACAAACTGAGAAAAGCTTAAGGAGGAAAATTATGGAATTTATTGTAATTATTATATCGGCCATATTCGTTAATAACGTTGTATTGGCACAATTCCTTGGAATTTGTCCTTTCCTTGGTGTATCTAAAAAAGTATCTACTGCTGTAGGTATGACAGGAGCTGTAACCTTCGTTATGATTCTTGCGACTATTGTAACCTATTTGATTCAAAAATATATCTTAGATGCCTTTGGAATAGGTTTTATGCAAACTATCTCTTTTATTTTGGTTATTGCATCACTTGTTCAGTTGGTAGAGATTATGCTAAAGAAAGTAAGTCCTCCACTTTATCAAGCACTAGGTGTATTCTTACCTTTGATTACAACAAACTGTGCGATTCTGGGTGTGGCTATTATGACCATTCAAAAGGATTATAATCTACTTGAGGCAGTTGTATTTTCAGGAGCTTCAGCAATTGGATTTGGATTAGCTCTGGTTCTGTTTGCAGGACTTCGCGAACACTTGGATTTAGTTGATCTTCCAAAAGGAATGAAAGGTGCGCCAGCAGCTCTAGTAGTAGCCGGTTTACTAGCCATGGCATTCATGGGATTCTCAGGAATCGTTTAACAAATATTAAGGTTTTTCAAATTAATGTACTATATTCGTACATCATTTCAGCATTAACCTAAATCCCCATATAATCGTGCCCCTGGCACACTAAAAAATCAGCCAGTTCGAACTATCGAGCTGGCTGATTTTTTTTTTTGTATCTCCTCCTCTTTTATCGTTAATATTTGTGAATTCATTTGTTTGCAAAGAGAACTCATTAAAATTATATGCTGATTAACGACAGAGTTCATTAGTTTTGTGGCTTCAAACTTATACACAACCAAAAAATAAATTTTAAGATGAAACCAAAAAATATTGCAATTATAGGTGGAGGAAATTTAGGTTCTTCTATTGCAAAAGGTATTGTTAAAAGTGGTTTATTACAGGCATCTCAAATTACAGTAACCAATCTTGAGCTTTCGATGATTCAACCGCTACAAGACGAAATTGGTGTTAATATCACAACTAACAATTTAGAGGCTATTAAAGATGCAGGAATTGTAATCGTAGCTGTTAAACCAACTGTAGCTAAAGTTGTTTTAAGCCAAATTAAAGATTCTATAATTTCGGGGAATCAGGTTTTAATCTCTGTTATTTCAGGTATTAAGCTTCATGATTTGGAAGAAATTCTAGGAGATGTTCCTGTTATCAGAGTCATGCCAAATACGGCTATCGCTATACGTGAGTCTATGACCGCTCTTTCTTTCAACGAAAAAGGCTTAGCATATAAGGACGAAGTTGTGGAAATATTTGACCAACTAGGTTCTACCATGGTTATTCCTGATTCACAAATGCCAGCATTCACTGTTCTTGCATCCTGTGGTATTGCTTTCGCATTACGTTTTATGCGTGCAGCTTCTCAGGGAGGTATTGAAATTGGGATCTCATCTAAGCAATCATTAGAAGTTGCAGCTCAGATGATGAAAGGTGCTTCCAAACTAATTATCGAAAATGGAACTCACCCTGAACCAGAAATTGATAAGGTAACAACTCCACTTGGGGTAACGATTTGTTCTCTAAACAAAATGGAGAATGAAGGATTTAGTACTTCTCTTGTTCAAGGCGTTGTTTCAGGTTACAATAAAATTCAGGAAACAGAAAAATAATTCAAAAACATAGTATTCATAAAAGCAACTGCATGATTGTAGTTGCTTTTTGTATTTATTCTCATTTTAAAACTACAATCTAAATCGTGTTTCAACATTGAGTTCAGACCTAATTGTTATTATCACGCCATGCAAGTATATCAGTTGAAAAGGTAAACTAAAACCAATACCAGATTCATTTTTCTTGCTTGTAAAATAGATATAAACACCTCATCTTGCAAAACCGATTAGCCACTACCATAAAATCGAATAAAAGGGCTCACTCAAATTAACACATAATATTCATTAATAATCATGTTGAGTTTTGATGATTTTTGGGTGTTTCGAAATTACAAAAAAACTGAATTGACATTTTGCCAATTCATTTTTGCTAAGATAAATACAGACAGTTCAAACTATCGAGCTGATTAATTAATTTCAAGTGAATATTTTTCTTATCTAAAAGTACTATCTCAAAATTCTTAAGTTGTATAATAAGAAATAATAAAGCTAGCCATTAATGTCAACGATAAGTTGTGTATGTTTTTGTCCTTCTCGTTCGCAAGATCCCTATTCCTTCTATATTAACAACAGACATAATTTCATTTTTGAGATTAATTGAAGTCAAATAATCGGGCTTCCCAACTTCTTTATTTCCCAATATTTCTTTAATCTTTGAACGTGATTCAAATAATTCAAAATCATAGGGGTTCTCTTCGATTGCTTTAGTGTAAAACTTAAGCGCTTTTTCATATTTTCTCTTTTCAAACAATTTATTCGCCTTCTTTTTAAAGCCAAAATATTCAGAGGGCATTTCATTGGCTCCCATTCTATACCTAAATACGATTAGATACTTCTTATCAATCGGCTTCTTATTTATTAAAGCTGGACTCCATAAACTATCTAATTTATCAAATGCTAGAATTGAGCTCGTAGATATTAAATTATTAGGCGAACTAACAACTGCTAAACTATCTATCTTGCCTCTTCTGTCAACAACAAATGATAAAATTACATCTCCTTGAATCCCATCCATCATACATTGTTTAGGATATCTAACATTCTTGGAAAGATGTCGAGTTGGATCCTCATTCAAATATTTTGCCTTTTCAATATTTAAACTCGGATCTATTTTCTGAGTTGATTGACTTTTAACAGATATAGAAAACGTTAAAAACACAACAACAAATAGAATTATAATCCTTTTCATTTCTAATTCATTTTTAGTTTAAAAACCCATATTATTATGTAGATTAATAACAGTTTGAATATAACAAAAAAAAGAATCATAATAAAACCAAAACAACAAACATAAGAAGAACGAATAACATCAAACTAAGCAAACAACATACAACACCTACATTTACCTAAGTCAGGCAACATCCAATTTAGAACAATCATTAACAATCACAACGCACAACTACCTGCAAGTCAAGGCACTGCAGGCGTTTCATTATTTAACAAAGTGATCTCAGGAACTACCAATACTTCAAAAAAAACAGGCATAAATTACTACATGCAATACTTAAAATCAATCATTAAGTTTCGAACTATCGAACCGACTGGTTTTGTTTTATCTCCTTTACTCTTTATAAATAAAGGACTTCAACTGTAAGTTTATGAAAAATATTTATATTTGACATAAACACTGATCCATTATCCCCTATGAAATCCCTTTTATTGAAATCATTTACTACCATGTTTTTTTTATGCATTTTACTACTAAGTTCTACAGAAATGTCTTTAGGACAATCAGGATGCGAGATCATAGACTTTTCGACCAGCTTAGAACTAAATAAGAATAAACTTATAGAAGAGAGAACTTATATCATCCAAATAAACAATCAAGATTCAGATTGGATTACTGACATTGAAATTCCATATCAGGAAAAAGATAAATTAAATATCTTAGAAGCTTCAATCTTAGACCTCAATGGGGAGACAATCCGTAAATTAAAAAAGAAGGAGATCACCACTCGAAATGATATCTCGCGAGGCGCTTTTTATCAAGATAGTTGGGTCAAAGAATTCAGCCTGAAATGGAACCAATATCCCTACAGAATTAAATATACATACAAAAAAACCCAGAACAGGTTCCTCTTTGTAGCCTACTGGCTTCCTGTAGTGAACACACATGTACCTGTACAAAAAGCTTCTCTAAAAGTAATCTTGCCCAAAAATTCCGAGTTCGTAATAAACGATTCAAAAGAATTAAAACATAACAGGAAAGAGACAGAGGAAAAGATTATTCACTCTTGGGAAGCCAAAAACAGGCCTGCAATCCAGAGTGAATCCTACTCTCCTCCTATACAGGCTTTAGTTCCATCTGTTAAAATCATACCCAAAAACTTCAATTATGGCATTGAGGGAAGCTTCGAATCCTGGGCATCCTATGGTCAATGGCTAGAGCAACTAAATGCAGGCTTGGACATTCTGACGACAAGGGAAAAAATAAAAATTGATAATCTCATTAAAGGAATATCCGATAAAAGAGAGATCGTAAAAACACTCTATCACTATTTGCAGGACAACACCAGATACATAAATGTTGCGATTGATATTGGAGGATTAAAACCCTACCCCGCGACCTATGTCTGCGAGAATAAATATGGAGATTGCAAAGCTTTAACCATCTATATGAAGGCCTTATTAAAGCATGCTGGTATTGATTCCTTTTACACGCTTATTAATGCCGGAAGCAATACCGCCAAAATCAATAAGGAAACTCCATCGCAACAATTTAACCATGTTATTCTGAATGTTCCCATAGGGAAAGACAGTCTATGGTTGGAAAATACGGCCAGCTATTCCCCCTGCAATTATCTAGGCACTTTTACTCAAGACAGATATGGTCTAATGGTTAACGGAGCAAAGACAAGACTTGTTAAAACAAAGCCTTTAAAATTGAATGATGTATTGGTACAAAACATGTATTCATTTAATTTGGATATAGAAGGGAAAGGCAAACTTCATGTATCAAAAAAGCTAAAGGGAGAAGACTTTGATACGTATCAATACGTGAGATATGAACTTGATGAAACAGAACAAAAGCAATATATTGAAGGTGATTTGCCAATAAGAAATTGTGAAATTGACAGTTGGAAATTCCATCAGGAAGGCCGTGAAGATAAAAATCTAGTGCTAAATATAGATTTAAAAGTCGAAGACCAAGTAAGAAAAATTGGGGACATGATCGTTTTGAAGCCTTTAGCCACAGCCTATTTTGACCTTGAAAAACCTGCTTCAAGAAAGAATCCGGTTAGAATTAACTACCCTGTAAATCAAAATGACTCCATAATCTACAATTTATCATTTAGCAATCAATTTAAAGTTGAAGTTCCCGAAAATGTCAACATCAAATCTGAATATGGAAGCTATACAGAACACTTTACCAATACAAAAGACCAGCTTATTGTAATCCGAAATTTTCAGTTAAACAAAGGAAGTTATTCTCTCGAGTCATATCCCGATTTGTTTAATTTCACTGAAAAAATTAAAAAGTCAATAAAGAAATCTGTTATCATATTAAATCAATTATAATGAATAAAGCCTACATCCCCCTAATCCTTTTACTTCTTGTTTCCAGCTTCACTTTTTCTCAGAAAAGCCAGTTTCAATTGGGAATTATAAATGAATACGAACAAAATCTTAAATCTTATAAAAAAGATCCCAAGGCAGAAGCCGTCGTTATATTTGACATCGGCAAATCTATTTTTTTTGATACAGATCGTGGGGGATACAACATCAGATTTACAAGAAAAAAACGCATAAAAATACTTGACAAAAGCGGAATTAAGTATTCTGAAGTATCCATACCTTTTTATGTAGATGGATATGGTAAGACTGAATATGTCACTTCCATAGAGGCATATTGCTACAATATTGAAAATGGGATTCTCATAAAAAAAGCACTGGATCAAAGTATGATTTATGAAGAGCAAATCAACAACAATTGGAAAACAAAAAAGTTTGTTTTTCCTGATGTTAAAGAAGGTTCAATAATAGAGTACAAGTATGTATTGGAAACGCCCTTTTTATTCAACCTTCCCGATTGGACATTCCAGGATAAGATTCCAACAGTTTACAGCGAATACAATGTAAATATGATCCCTTTTTATGAATACGCATTCATCGTTCAAGGCATTTCAAGATTTGACCGTCAGGAATCCTTAGAATCTAAACAAACCAGAGCATGGGGAACCATTGTAAAAAATCATGGCGTTAATATAGGTCGCGGTATTGAATTCAAAGAAAAAAAGTATCTCTATGCGATGAAAGATATTCCTGCATTCAGAGATGTATCCTATATCAGCTCTGCTGAAGACTACCTGATGAAAATGGATTTTCAATTAGCAAAAATAAATAGACCACAAGGATCTACTGAAGAAATAATGTCTACCTGGCCCAAACTTTGCAAAGATTTAATGGATCATGTAGATTTTGGAAAATATTTAAAGAAAAGTGGAAAAATAGCCAAAAGCATACTTGAAAATGAAATTGATATTACGGACAAAAACGAAACAAACTCACAAAAGGCCATTATCAACTATATCAAATCGAACTTCGACTGGAATGGTGTTAATTCAAAATACGCTTCGAAAAAACCGAAAGAGTTTTATGAGCAAAAATCCGGTAATTCTACCGATATCAACCTGTTTATGTGTGCCCTGCTTAAAGCTGCCGGTATCGAAGCCCTCCCCCTTATTCTGAGTACCAGAAATCATGGAAAAATAAGAGGAACTTATTCTTTCTCTCATTTCTTTAACTATACCATTATAATGGTAAAAGGTGATAAACAAAACTTTCTCACTGATGGAACTGATAAGCTGATAGCTTACAATAGAATCCCAATAAGATGCATTAATGGGAAAGGACTTTTAGTAAATGAAGAACAAACAAAGTGGATCAGTTTATACAACAATATCAAATCCATTGATAAAAAAATCTTTACTATTGATATCAATCCTGAAAATCTGAACGCAGAAACAGATTTATCAATCCAATTCAATGAATTTGAATCATTAGCTTATAAAAAATCATACAAAAACGATACTATTAAAATAAAAAAACAATTATTGGAAGAAGGACTATCTGAAATACATAAGGTCTCAACCCTAAATTATGACCGAAACAATCTGGCCTATATCATCAATTGTAAAGGCGAATGCGAAGTCGAGAAAATTGGCAATAAACTTATTGTATTGCCCTTCTTGAATTTTCCAATAAAAGAAAATAAACTAAAAGAGCTAAGACGAGCTTATCCTGTCGATTTAATTTATGCGAGAACCAAAACTTTTGAATCTATAATAAACATCCCAGATGGGTACCAGATAAAAATACTTCCTAAAAATTATCTGATGGATAACGGACTAGCTGAGATAAAATTGGAATATGAGAGAAATGAGAATAATATTATCATTCAAGGCACATATAGTTTTAAGAAGAGTATCTATAAGCCTCAAGAATATGGGGGAATTAAAAACTATTTCAATACAATTATTAAAAAATTCAATGAACCTATCGTTTTTGAAGAAATTAACTAAACACCATCGGTTATCCCGATCTCTATTTCTGATCGGAATTCATTTTAATCAATTCGTTTACTAATAAACTCCTATGAAAAATTATTTACTAAGCCTTATTCTTATTCTAAGTTTCAATTCTGTATTTGCACAAGTAGATCTTAGCGCCCTAAATAAACCTATAGAGTTAATTAATAAAGCAAGTCTCAATTTTGAGATGGGTAAGTATCCTCAAGCAATTACCCAACTAAAAGAAGCCATTAAACTCGATTCATCAAAACGAGTTGCTTTCACTCTATTGAATCGGGCTTATTACGAAACAGGTGACAAAAATTCACAAATAGAATATTTAAAAAAGGCAAAATCGATTTATACTGATGATGATGAATTCCCCTACCAGCTTGGAAAAATTTATCAAAAGGAAAATAAGTTGAAAGAAGCCATAGCTGAATATGATACAGCTATCAAGTTCAGTAAAGTTAATGGAGAAGATTATGAAATTGTTTATGACTACTATGCCAATAGAGGTATCTGTTTTCTAAAGCAAAATTTGTTTGCCAAGTCAGTAGCAGATTTCGACTACGCCATAAAACTGAACGACATGAAAGGTAGCATATATACCAATAGAGGTATTGCCTTATTCCAAATGAAAAAGAAAGAAGAAGCTTGTAGGAGTTGGGAAAAGGCTCTAGAGTTAGGACAAAATGTAAAGCAATACATCAACAACTACTGCAAGTAAGATAATATCATAGAAAAGCTCATCTAACTAGATTGTTAGATGAGCTTTGTATTTTTTTTAATGATATTTAACTTACAAAAAGAAGAGAAAAGGTAAAATAATACCAACGGCAATCAGCCATTTTCCCCTACCCTTAATGCCTTTCTTGCCAGGAACGATGAACATGCCTGAGAGTGCAAATAAGAGCATTGCTATAGCAAAAATATCAGCCATCAAAGTCCATCCCTTCTTGCTATTATAATGTAGTTTATTCATAAAATAAACCCATTCTTTCTTCTTATAAACCTCAAATTCTAATTCACCACCTATAGGGTTATAGGTTCCCAAACCACCTTTCAAATAAACATTATAATGATTGCCTTCAGGTATAATTCGGTTCAATGGATAATCAGATAAATTATCTTTCCAATAGGCTTTTACTTGGTCAGGTTTAAGGTTTGTTTCCAACTGATACTCCACGTATTCCGTTTTATAAGCCGGATCTTCACCATTCTTTTTATGATTCAAAATAATACCTGAAACCGCATATATAATGGTTATTCCAACAAAAAAATAGCCTAGGTCACGGTGAGTATATCGAAGCCATTTTCTTATATTTTTCTTACTCCACAACTTCATAACTTGTTCCGTCTACATAATAAATCGCATAGTAATCTTTATTGTTGGCTTTCATCCAATCACGCATTTCTTTGATATTAGCCATTTCAGAGCTGCAATGTTTTCCACCTTCTTCATCTTGATGCTTTGCCTTCACTTCTGTTTCCCACTCATCAATTTCACTGGTCGCTAATCTTTTCTCACGTAAAATTCCTTTCACTAATAAGTCATTACCAGCAATTTCTTTATTAAAACCTTCCAGCTCACCTGTTGCCTCAACACGTAAAGACAAATTACCATCAGCATTTTTTAGTATACAGCGCTTACCCGAGTGAGCACACACATGGTTAACTGTTCCCTTAAAAGTAATCTCCTGACCAACTTTATCAGCAGCCACTTCCATGACTTGATTAATGTTTAGTGTTGTTACTTTTGCTTGTGAAATAGTAGCTGGTTCATTTTTCTTAGTTTCTGATTTCGACTGAGTAAAATTACATGACATAATGCTTAGGCAAAGTGCCAATAAACTTAAATATTTCATCATTTTAGATTTAGGGTTAATGATTTGTTTTATTGCTTGTTTTGTCTAACAAACCTATCATTTACTAAACATATTTCCAAGAATTATAACAACTCATTAACAAATATGAAAAAGACATACACCTCTTTTTTCTACTTATCATTAAGTTTCAGAAACTACAAACTAAATACTTCTGCTTACCTTTGCAGTCTATAAGCAGATATAACAATAAAAAAAAACTAAGATGAATCAGGACAACTTTGATAAGGTTAAGCAAATTAAAAAAGAAAATAAAGAAGCTTATAAGCAATGGACACGCAGAGATGATGATGAAATGATTAATCTATTTTTCGATGGGGTTTCTGTTAGTGACATGGCTTTCAAGTTAAAGCGAACCAAAGGCGCTATTCGTGCCCGAATCAGAAAAATGGAATTGACTTCGATCAAAAAGAAATAATATATACTAGACGCAGATATATAATGATTAAATATGATAGAAAAGCAATCTTTAAAAGATCTTATTTAATCAGCGTCTAAAAAAATAGACTTAAGCTTTTATTCTTAAAATATTTCCATACATTTGACAACGTTTTACGGGGGTGCCTTATACCATTTCATTAAAGCTTGTGATATTTAATTCACTTTTTTTAATGGTATAATGCCGATAGACAATCAGTCATGTAAATTGAGATTAACGAAGACGTTACTCAATATGATTGCTAATCGGTATTAAACAACAGGCTGAGATTAGACCCTTAAAAACCTGATGCGGTTAGTACCGACGAAGGGAGTTAATACATATTATTTCTGCTTACCAGCCTTCTGTAAAACACACATTTATTTATTGAACTTAGTAATTGATAAGGGGTGCCCTATGGGCTGAGATGATACCCTCATAACCTGATGCGGTTTGTACCGACGTAGGAATATCAACACATTGGCAAAAGCCTCTTCTCATTTACTACAAAACAAACTTATATGAAGGTTTTTGTAAATGATGATTGTGTGCTAATTGCCGATCAATCCAATATCTCCCAGCTGCTTGCTCAGCTTAAATCACCCACTAAAGGCATTGCCATTGCCATTGGACAAGAAATTATTCCTGCTAGCCAGTGGGACAATCACCTCTTAAATGAAGATGATCATGTTTTGTTGATTCGTGCCACTCAAGGTGGTTGATTCTATTATCCATCAACTAAACAAACATCTATGAACCTTATTGTCATCACGCCAGAAAACAACTTTCCGGCTGAAGTATACCTATGGGAAGCTCTTTTTGAAGCTGGTCTTCAAAAATTACATATTCGTAAACCTCACTCCAGCTATTCTGACTTACAGAGTATGATCGGCGCCTTACCCGAGAAATATCACTCGCGCTTGGTACTTCATCAGCACCATCTGTTAGCCAAAGAGTTAAACTTAGGTGGTATTCATTTCAAAAGTAACTGCCATAATGAAGATGATTCAATCTATGACATAAAATTAACGCGTAGCAGGTCTTGTCATACACCTCTTGAGGTTTTAAACTATTACAAAACCCACGACTACGTTTTTCTGAGTCCCATCTTCAATTCCATATCAAAAACAGGTTACCCATCGGCTTTTTATGCCGATGAAATGCAAACCTTTTTTCAGGATCACCCAGAAATTAGAAACTGCATAGCCCTTGGTGGTATTAATAGTGAGAACATCAATACATGTCTGGACATTGGTTTTGCAGGCTGCGCTCTTCTAGGTAGTATATGGCAGGGCAACACTATTAGCCCAAGGATCATTGTTAAGAGATTTCAAAACATACAATCAAGCTTAGATATTAGATATATGCCTAAAGCTATTTCCAGTTTTCAGTTCATTACAAACGATTTTTCACCGCTGAATGAACTGGAGCAGATTCGTCAGGTTTGCAAAGCAGGTGCCAATTGGATTCAGCTCCGATTAAAAGATAAAACTGACGAAGAAATAATGGAACTAGGCAAACAAGCTTCTGAAATTTGCAGCCAATACCAAGCCAGTTTTATCCTGAACGATCATGTGCATCTGGTAAAAAAAATAGGAGCACAAGGGGTTCACCTTGGCAAAGCCGACATGCCTCCTATGCAAGCTAGACAATTGCTTGGCCCAAATTATATCATTGGAGGCACTGCCAATAATATGGAAGACATACGGAAGCTGCATCAAGCAGGAGTAGACTATATCGGACTTGGACCTTTTCGATTTACCAACACCAAGAAGAATCTGGCACCAACTCTAGGTTTGCAAGGCTATTCTAAGATTATCCAGCAATCTAAAGAAGAGAACATTAAACTTCCCATTGTTGCCATAGGTGGAATTGAAATTGATCATGTATCTGAATTGATGGCTTGCGAGCTTCATGGTATTGCCCTTTCATCCTCCATTACTCAAGCTGATGATCCTAAAAATACAACAGAAAATTACCTCAAACACATAAACCCCCAATTATGCAAAAATTAACAATAGCAGGACAAGAATTCAATTCTCGTCTATTCCTTGGAACTGGTAAATTTAGTTCCAATAAGCTTATGGAAGAAGCTCTTATAGCTTCCGGCAGCGAAATGGTAACCACAGCACTTCGCCGGGTCGATATTCAAAATCCTGATGACGATATCTTAAAACATATAGATATTAATCGTTTCAGGTTATTACCCAATACTTCAGGCGTACGAACGGCTAAAGAAGCTGTATTTGCTGCTGAATTGGCAAGAGAAGCTTTAGAAACCAACTGGCTAAAACTTGAGATTCATCCGGATCCTAAATACCTGCTTGCCGATACGGTGGAAACTTTGAAAGCTTGCGAAGAATTGGCAAAAAAAAGCTTCATCGTTTTGCCTTATATGCAAGCCGATCCTATCCTGGCTAAACAACTGGAAGAAGCAGGTTCTGCTGCTGTTATGCCATTAGGCTCACCTATTGGAAGTAATAAAGGCCTCATCACTCGTGAGTTCATCAAAATCATTATTGAACAAGCAAATATTCCTGTGGTAGTAGATGCAGGAATTGGTGCACCCAGCCATGCGGCCGAAGCTATGGAAATGGGTGCCGATGCTGTATTGGTTAACACAGCAATTGCAATTGCCAACGATCCTGTTAATATGGCTGAAGCCTTTAAATTATCAGTAGAAGCAGGTCGTATGGCTTATGAAGCTCAACTTGGAGCTCAGCTTAATGTGGCGGAAGCCAGCAGTCCTTTAACTTCATTTTTAGATCTGTAAGTATGAGTTTTTTCGAAACCTTAAACCATTACAATTGGGACAGTGTGAAAACTGCCGTCTATTCCAAAACAGAACAGGATGTGCGTCAAGCTTTAAACAACACGCCATGTAATCTTGAAGACTTTAAAGCTCTGATCTCGCCTGCGGCTGCTCCTTTTCTCGAAGAAATGGCTCGCAAAAGTATGGGAGAAACACAAAAACGCTTTGGTAAAACCATTCAACTTTATGTCCCCTTATACCTATCGAATACCTGCTCCAACTCTTGTGTTTATTGTGGCTTTGGTCATCAAAACAAAATAGAACGCGTCACTTTAAGCGAAGAGCAAATTTTAGAGGAGGCTAAGGCGATAAAAGAAATGGGCTTTGATCATTTACTTTTGGTTACGGGTGAGCATCAGAAAAAAGCAGGCTTTAAGTATTTAATGCGTGCTATAGAAATATTGCGCCCTTATTTCTCACAGATATCTGTTGAAGTACAACCCATGAGTACAGGTGAATATCAACAGCTGATTCAGGCAGGTTTACACGCGGTATATATTTATCAGGAAACCTACCATAAGGAGAATTACAAGAGCTACCACCCAGTCGGGAAGAAATCAGATTTTCAGTATCGACTTGAAACGCCAGATCGCCTAGGGAAAGTCGGTATTCACAAAATAGGATTAGGCTGCCTTTTGGGATTAGAAGATTGGCGTGCCGACATTTGGCATTTAGCCTCTCACCTATCCTACTTGGAAAAACAGTATTGGAAGAGTCGCTATTCGATTTCTTTTCCACGACTTCGTCCCAATGTCGGAGGTTTTCAACCTAATATGGAAATATCTGACAGAGAACTATTGCAGGTCATTTGCGCCTTTCGTTTGCTCAATCAGGAAGTGGAACTATCTCTTTCAACCAGAGAAACACCAAACTTTCGAGACAATATTTTCAAGTTGGGAGTTACAGCAATGAGTGCAGGTTCTAAAACCGAACCTGGAGGCTATGCCGTTCATACTAAAGCATTGGAACAATTTGAAGTCTCTGATCAAAGAAGCCCCAAAGAAATTGTAAGCATGCTTCACCGTAACGAATACGAGGCAGTTTGGAAAGACTGGGATAAATTTATGTAAGAAGGTGCTCATGGATAAAGTAGACAAGGATAAAGGTTAAAAAGTACAAAGTTTAAAGGATAAAGTGGAAACACACGAACCAATCTGACTATTATACCATTAGACTGTTAGACTGTTAGACTGTTAGACTGTTAGACTGTTAGACTGTTAGACTGTAAAATAAGTGAATATGACTGAATTAAATATTGAAGAACAAAACCGTTACCATCGTCAAATCATACTTCCTGGTTTTGGTAAAGAAGCTCAACTTAAATTGAAACAAGCACGCATTTTGGTAATCGGTTCTGGAGGCTTAGCTTCTCCTCTGCTAAAATACCTCTGCTCATCTGGCCTTGGCTGTTTGGGCATTATGGATGGTGATGTGATTGAAGTTAGTAACCTGCAAAGGCAAATCATGTTTGATGAGAAGGATAAAGGTCAATACAAGGTAGACGTGAGTGCACGAAAACTCAAGGAACAAAATCCAAACATTAAAATCGAAGCATACAACTATCGTTTGAGTGCTGCTAATGCTGTGGAACTTTTTAGCCAATACGATTTAATCATCGACGCCTGCGACAATTTCGAAACGCGCTATATCATTTGTAAAGCATCGCAAGAAGCTAAGCGACCTTGGATCTACGCGTCTATTTTTGAATATGCAGGTCAGGTTTCAGTTTTCAACTATATGAGCCAAACCCAATATAGCGATCTATATCCTGAAGCCCCATCCCAAGTCCCCCTTTCTGATGGGAAAAGCATTGGTGTTCTTCCTGTATTACCGGGCTTAATCGGCTTAATGCAAGCCACAGAAGCAATCAAAATAATCACTGGAATTGGACATGTACTTGATGGGGAGTTATTGCTTTATGACACTCTAGATTTAAGCAGCCGTAAACTAAGAATTGGTAAATAAGGTACCAGGATGAAAAAATATAGGGTAAAGTAAAAAAGGAGAGCCCACTGTTAGACTGTTAGACTGTTAGACTGTTAGACTGTTAGACTGTTAGACTGTTAGACTGTTAGACTGTTAGACTGTTAGACTGTTAGACTGTTAGACTGTTAGAC
>Ga0209379_10000565_pt1 | contig 29654 bp, 28 predicted proteins | sample tdDd001_FD_187124 | JGI IMG/M metagenome (GOLD analysis project Ga0209379, IMG submission 187124) | Marine sediment microbial communities from the Atlantic coast under amendment with organic carbon and nitrate - tdDd00.1 (SPAdes)... | ecosystem: Environmental > Aquatic > Marine > Coastal >...
GAGAAAATGATTATATACCACTATCAGCTGATCAAGGTGCTGTATATGATAACCGCATAGATATAGATTTGAATACACTGGTACCTATGGTTGCAAAACCTCATAGTCCAGACAATGTTGTTGAAATAAATAGCATCGAAGGCTTAAAAGTCAATCAAATTGCAATTGGTAGCTGTACCAATTCTTCATACAGTGATTTAATGAAAGTTGCCAAGATTTTAGAAGGCAAGCACATATCACCAGAAGTCAGTTTATTGATATCACCAGGTTCAAACAATATTGTTTCGATGTTAAATGAAAATGGTGCCATCAATAGTCTAATCCAAGCAGGTGCAAGAATTTTAGAACCAGCATGCGGTCCTTGTATCGGTATGGGGCAAGCACCGATTTCAAACGGCATCTCACTTAGAACATTCAACCGAAATTTTAAAGGTAGATGTGGTACAACTTCTGCAGATGTTTATTTGGTCAGTCCTGAAACTGCAGCGGTAAGCGCTCTTACAGGCACATTGACTGAACCGACTCATTTTAAGATCGATACCATAGAAGAACCTGAAAGGTATCATAAGTTAAAACATTTTACAATTGAATACAAGGACTTCAACAACAGCATCATTCCGTTTAAAGGTCCAAATATTAAAGAATTTCCTTTAAAGAAAGGATTAAACTATTTCTATAAAGGTCAGACGCTTTTAAAAGTCGGTGATAATATTTCTACAGATGCGATCGTGCCATCAACGGCTAAGTTATTACCACTGAGATCTAATATCCCGGAACTTTCTAAACATTGTTTCATCAATGTAAAAGAAGATTTCTATGATACAGCCACAGCTTCTAACGGTGGTATTATCATCGGTGGTGAGAACTATGGACAAGGATCTTCAAGAGAACATGCCGCACTGGTACCTCTTTATCTCGGCATTGAATTTGTTGTCGCGAAATCATTTGCCAGAATTCATAAGAGAAACTTAATCAACTCTGGAATTGTACCGTTTGTATTTAATAATCAAAATGATTACGATGACATCAATGAAAATGATACTTTGGTTTTAAAGACCATCACACTCGACAAAACTACTACAATAACAAACGAAAGAACACTCAATACTTACAACGTTCAATTCACTGGATCACCTAGAGATATTGAGATTCTAGTAGCAGGAGGTTACATCAATTATGAAAAATCAAACTAAAATAACAGTCATACCAGGTGATGGTATCGGCCCAGAGATTGTAGAATCAGTAACTCAAATTATAGATGCGATGCATCTAAATCTTTCATGGGATTATGTCACAGCTGGAAAAGTGTCTTTAGAAGACTCAGGTGAATTGATACCAAATGCTGTTTATCAAAGTATTGACAGAAATAAAATAGCCATCAAAGGTCCTATAGAAACACCTGTTGGCAGAGGATTTAGAAGTGTTAATGTCTCACTGCGTCAGCAGTACGATCTTTATACCAACTTAAGACCTATATGTTCTCTTAAAGATGATAGATACTCAGCAATCGATTTGATTATCTTTAGAGAAAATACAGAAGGCTTATATATTGGGCTTGAAAAAGCCGTAGATGATGATACGGTTCACGCAACCAAACTGGTTACAAGAAAAGGCTGTAAAAGAATCATCAAAGAGGCTTTTGAATATGCCGTTAAACACAACAGAAAAAAAGTAACACTTGTACATAAGGCCAATATCCTGAAACTTGCAGATGGTATGTTTTTAGAGATTGGGAAAAACATTTCAAAAGAGTACCCTTCTATCGAATTTGAAGATGTGATTGTAGACAATATGTGTATGCAGTTGGTGCTTAATCCTAATCAATTTGATGTCATTGTGGCTCAAAATCTATATGGCGATATTTTATCTGATTTATGTGCAGGATTAGTCGGAGGTCTTGGAACTGTCCCGGGTGCCAATATTGGTAATGACATTGCAATTTTTGAAGCGGTACACGGTACGGCACCTGATATTGCAGGCAAAGACGCTGCAAATCCTACTGCTCTACTCCTTTCAGCCTGTATGATGTTAGAACATCTAAAGTACTTTGATGCATCGACTCAAATCAAAGTAGCTTTAGATAAAATGTTCGACGCCAATTTACTGACAAAGGATCTAGGGGGTAGTTTATCAACATCTGATTTTACCAATCAACTGATTGGTTTTATGAAGAATACTTAGGAGGTAATTATGGGTCTCTATCGTCAATTGGATGACATGCTCGATATGATTGAAACAAATAATAAAATAAACAACCAATTATTTTCGAAACATAAAGTTAAAAGAGGTCTAAGAAATAGTGATGGTACTGGTGTTCTAGTAGGTTTAACTAAAATCGGATCTGTTAAAGGTTATGACCTTGTTGATGGCAAAAAAGAAGCTTCTCAAGGTAGATTATTGTATAGAGGCATTGACTTAAACCACCTGGTTCATGGATTTCAGTCAGAAAACAGATGTGGATTCGAAGAAATAACATACCTTCTGATCTTTGGACATCTACCTAATGAAAGTGAACTTAAATACTTCAACCAATTATTAGATTCACAGAGAGATTTACCAAAAGGTTTTACTGAGAATATGATTCTTAAAATCCCAAGTAAAGATATTATGAATAAGATTCAAAGAAGTATTCTTGTTTTATATTCTCATGATGAAACACCAGACGATACTTCACTTAAAAATCTGGTACATCAAAGCATCAAGTTAATCGCTTTATTACCAACAATAATATCTTATGGTTTTCAGGCTAAATCTCATTACTTCAATAAGAAAAGTTTATACATTCACAAACCACAGCCTGGTATTGGAACAGCTGCTAACATCTTGCATATGATTCGTCCGGACAACGGTTATACCGATAAGGAAAAAGAAGTTTTAGATCTTCTTTTAGTGATTCATGCAGAACATGGTGGTGGTAATAACTCTACTTTTACAACCAGTGTGATTTCTTCTACAGGAACCGATACTTATTCTGCTATCTCAGCAGCTGTTGGTTCTTTGAAAGGTCCTAAACATGGTGGGGCTAATGTGAAAGTAGCTGATATGATATCAGATATCAAAACACACTGCGATTATACAGATTTAAATGCACTAGAAGAGTATCTAACCAAGATACTCAACAAAGAAGCTTTTGATAAAACTGGGTTGGTTTATGGTATGGGTCATGCAGTATATACAAAATCAGATCCTAGAGCTGAACTATTAAAACAAAAGGCTTATGAATTAGCACTTGAAAAAGGTCAACTCAACGACTATGAATTGTATACTCATATAGAGAGTATCTCTAAAAAACTGTTTCATATTAAGAGAGGACCTGAGTTTCATATATCAGCCAATACTGATTTATATGCAGGGCTTGTTTATCAACTCTTGGGTATACCACAAGACTTATATACACCTCTATTTGCAACAGCTAGGATCTCAGGATGGTGTGCGCACCGTATTGAACAAATCTTATCAGATCCAAAAATACTCAGACCTGCGTATGCTTTTGTAGAAGATGATATCACTTATGAAAAATTAAATGAACGAGCAATAAAATAATGTTCAGTTACTTATCTACAGTCAAAAATCACACTTATATTTAAGTGTGATTTTTGATTACTGAAAAATATACTAGAAAATAAATCAAATTAATGAAGTCATTTTTTAAAAATATATACTTGTAGCTATTAATTTATTAAAAAACTGATTACTTCATCATTAAATGTTTTTATCTCCTCGTAAGCGCCATGACCTTGTCCTTCATAAATTTTTAGAATATTATTACCAATTACACCTGCCATATCCTCTGAGGAGTTTTTTCCTGCAACATGATCAGTATCTCCACCAATTATTAGTGTTTCACATTCTATTTTATTTAAATCATCATAAGCATTATGACTTAAACATGCATTTGCCTGAATTAAAAACCTTTCAGATGATTTTGGTTTAACCATCATTCTCAGTAATGGCATAATAAAACGGTATTTCCTGAATTTTTTATGAGTATATGTTTTTTCCATAGTATCTTCTACTAAATCACCAAACGATTCAGCTTTTGCCATACCAATCCAAGAGCTAATTACATTCTCTAGAGTTTCATTTGGTTTTGATGTTGTGATTGCCAGGACCAACTTTTCAATACTTTCAGGATAATCAATTGCTAGATACTGAGCAATCATCCCGCCCTGTGAAACACCATATACAGAGGTCTTATCAATGTTTAATACATCCATAGCCTTTTTATAATCTGACGCCATTTCTCTAGTCGTATAGCCCTCTACTAATTGATTTTTTCTACTCATAACATAAACTTTGAATTCATTACTAAATTTTTTATAGTAATTAGAAAGAATAAATCCTTTCTTATAGACCGTAGCAAATCCATCGCCTAATCCCGGTATCACGACTAGGTTTCTAGGCCCATTTCCAAAAGATACATAATACATGTCTTCATGTTCGGTTAAACTTAATTTCCCTTGATGATATTTCATTTAGTCCTCCTATTCTATTATTTTTTTTATTGATCCTTTGTTAGTAAGCCGATTTTTAGTAATTCCAGATAACTTCTAAGTTTTATGAGATACTCTTTTTTTACTTTATCGCATGAAAATCCTTCCTCTAACTCGGATAAGAATTCTTCATTAAAGCTGTTTAAGAACCACTTTAAAGTATTTAGTATCATATCTGGCTCTGCACTAAAGTTATCCGTATTTACGCCGTCTAGTAAAGTGAAAAACATCTCTTCACTACTCCTGCCATACTTGTTAATAAGTTTCTTATATAATGGATTATCTTTTCTAAATGCATTTCGAATAATTATATATTCGTATTTATTTTTTATATACCAATTGAACTCAATTTCAGAGCATCTTAATATCATCTCAAATAAATCATCTGGTAAATTTGCATATTCATTTGATGTATCTCTTATCATGTTATTAATAGAGATATCTATTATATCTAAATATAATTCTTCTTTACTATTAAAGTACTTAAACAAACTCCCTTTAGCAATTTTTGCTGCCTTAATAATTCGATTTGTAGATGCTAGTTCATAGCCATTTTCTACAAACTCTATCCTAGATATGTCTAATATATTCTGTTTTTTTTCATCATTTAACTCAAAAAATAAATTTGAAGGCATATTTTCCTCTTTCTATTGACCAAGTGGTCATTATAAATCAAATTATCAATGACCACTTGGTCATTGATTTGATAATATTATATATCTCCACTTTTGTCAAGACTCATAGCTAAATAAAATAGATATTGAATATCAGTCGATTAAACTAAAATCCAATATCTATTTTATCCTAAGTTTGATTTTTATAACTATTCAGTGTTATCTCATAATCTTCTTTCAGTAAGTCATAAAGATTATGAATCATCTTGTCCACTATCTCTAAACATACTTTAGGCGCAGTATATAAAGTAAGAAACACTTCCTCAATATGTTTTTCATACCCTACTGGTAATTTTTTTAAAGCTAAGGTTTTCTCTTTCAATCGTTTCTCACCAGGATGAAGTGTTTCATTTAAAGCAAATAGGATATCAAAGTAACCTGCTAATAGTTCTGTTAACCTATGATTCATACTGATCAAATCATTTCTTTTGACAGCTTTTTCTAATTGATAATAAAATGATGGCATTTTATCACTCAATAATTTAAAGTTTTTTGTTATGATGTTTTCTTTTAATTTTTCAGGATAGGAAATACTATACTTTCTAACCAAATCATCTAATTTGCCATGTTTATCATATAATACTTTTGAATGTAATAGATTATCCCAAAAGCATGTTGTATAACCATTCCATGCCTGATGTTTTAAGACAATCCCATCTAGTAACTGATCTGTTTCTTCAATAGTTCTATAGATAAATTCTATATCAACACCATCTTTTAATATGCCGTCATCTTCTAGTTCCCAAAATTCATTGGAATACTCCATATAACTCACATAAGGACTTATGATACTTCTTCTAATCGTTTCATCTAAAGGTTTGTTCAAATAGACATAGACATCATAATCTGAGTCTTTATCATGAGTCCCTGTAGCTCTTGATCCACCTAACATGATACCTTCTACAACCTCTAAAGTTTTCATTTTTTCTATTAAGTCATTAAAATACATATTTACTTCCAATCCAATAGTCTTTGTTCACCTTCAAGAGCTCTTAAACCACTGATTTCTTGAGAAATCTCTAAGGTACCTTTGTAATTGCCTTTACCATCTTTTATAGGTAAATAATAGATATAAATCATCATACCTTTCATCTTTATCCAAAACTCAGCTTTATCTCTTTCACCAGCTCTAAATGCTTTTAATATGTTTTCAACAACATGAACACTTTCAGGCGGATGACAGTTTCGAACATTTCTACCGATAATACTACTTGATCTTGGGAATATCCTTTCCTTTGAATCGTTGAAATAGGCCACTTCATCCTTTTCATTAACAAAGGTAAAATCTATTGGTAATATATTTAAGATAGAAATCAATATTTCTATTTCTAAATGTCCGGTTTCTGTTTGAATGACTTTATTGAGTTGATCCATCTCCAAAGTCTTTGTTTTTTCAATCCTTTCCGGTGCTTCAATATAGGAAAAACCGTAATCGAAACTTTCTTGATGCATCGACGTAAATTGTTCCTGAGTGAGTCGTTTCATCGATACTGGAAATAAAACCAAGTTCTGTTTTTGAACTGCGCCATACATTAGAAAATACAATCTGCCAATTTCAACGATCAAATTCTTCGGTTCAATAGTTGTTAGTAAGTGTGAGAGTTCCTTCATCAAAAGGCGAATCTCATCATGTAAAGACCACATGATCTGTAAACCATTAAAGTGTTCTTCTTCTTTTTCTAAATATGAAAACAGAATGTTTTCCACCTTTTCCATATGATTGTTATAACCTTTTAAAGCATTTACAAAGTTAATGGTTCTAACAGAAGTCATTTGATCCATATCTTTCATCACTTCTTTAAAGTCGTTTAAGATACCTTCTAAAGCCTTGTTTTCTTGAATCATAATCACTAAAAACTCAGGTACATCATTCTTTAATTGATAAGAGGATAGTGATTCATGAAATACATTCATGAGTTTATCAACAAAAGTCAACATATCCTTTGAAGTCATACCCATTTTCAATTGTTCATGTTCAACTATGATCAACTCCTCAGGTGTAATGGTTTTAATATCCTCTAAATACTTCTTATACAGCAAACCACCATCTTCTTTATTATATATGCCTTGACAATACTTGATCAGTCTTTGAATTTTATCAGTCATACAACCTCCTAGCATGATTTATTGTTTTAATAATTATCTGTTTCTTATTTCATCATACTGCTTAATTGACTATCATACAATTCATGTTAAAAAATATGTATTGGTATATACAAATAATATCTTGTTTTGTCTGATTTATGTTGGTAATATAATAAAGGACATATCAAAGGAGGCATTATGAGAAATATAAACAAATCAATTCTACTTACATTCATACTATTAATCATATTATCATCTGTCAGCTGTGCACCCCAACTAGAAAACAATGTTATAGAAACAGAATCATTTGATAACAGTACCAAGTCAAATGATAACAACATCAATACCACCACTATAGATCAGTCTTTTTTAGAAGACTTGGAAAAAACTACTGTGACTCGAGTCGTTGATGGTGATACTGTTGTTATCAGTACTGGTGAAAAAGTTAGATTTATATTGGTAAACACTCCTGAGAGTGTACATCCTGATGATTCAAAGAATACTGAGTTTGGAACCATATCGTCTGACTTTACAAAAGACAAATTATTAGATCAAACCATCTACTTGGAAAAAGATGTTTCAGAAACCGATCGATACGGTCGTCTGCTCAGATATATTTATTTAGAAGATGGGACATTTTTTAATGAACTACTTGTAAAAGAAGGTTATGCTCAATTATCTACATTTCCACCGGATCTAAAATATCTGGATATTATCAAAGAAGCAGAAGCATATGCTAGAGAAAACAATCTAGGTCTATGGGCTTATACAGAAGATAAAACACCCCCTGTTTCTGAGGAAAACGGACTCTATGTGGGTAGTGTTAATAGTGATAAATTTCATAATTTAGATTGTCGTCACACAGAATCTATAGCAGATCATAACAGAACGTACTTCGAATCTATTATTGACGCAACTAAAAAAGGCTACATACCTTGTAAAGCATGTAACCCTAAGTAATTAACTTGATATAGCAAAACTCAATTGACCGCCATAAGGATTATCCAAATCTAGGAGATTCTTATTGGCGTTTTTATTTGCGTACATTCTTTTATCAGCTAAGCTCAATAATTCACCGTTGTTAATTGTTTCAAAACTATCTGCAACACCATAACTGATACTGAAGTCAAGTTCTAAATGATGCTGTCTTGAAAGACGTTTGAAAAACTTATGGGCATCCTTTCTGTTGCTACCGTTTAGTAAAACAACAAATTCATCTCCTCCAACTCGGTAAATCGATTCTCCTTTTCTCAATACCCTTTTTATTTGAATGACAAGTTCTTTTAATACATCATCTCCGACTTGGTGACCATATGTATCATTGATCGTTTTAAAATCATTAATATCAATATTGACGACTGCAAATGGTACCCGTTCTCTATTCCATGTATTCATAATAGATAGATAATCATCTGCAAAAGCTCTTGAATTCTTTGCTTCAGTCAAAGGATCAACAAATGAATATCGCTCTAGAGTATTAACTTTTAAATCAATAACTGATTTGAATTTATATACGATATAACAAATGGTTAATATTACTATAATGGATCCTAACACGCGTCCAAATGTCATTGACTCATTATGAATCAAAAGATTAGCAAAATTATAATCATAGATTAACATGCCAATTAATATTAGACTTTCACTTATCATAATAATTTTAAGATGTTTCCTTTTTAGAAGCAAAATATTACCCAATAAAATTAGGAGCAGATATAAAATGACCATAGGATGATGAAAAGATAAGATAAACCATATCGAACAAAAATTATAAACGAAATAGAATAACAGTAAAATGATATGGTACTTATATTTATTCGAAGATTGTCTATATAGGTAAAACAAACTCAAACATATGATGATGTCAACAATTTGTGATGAAATTGCTACTGGATTGATGACTGTCATCAGAAAATACGTTAATGTTACAACAGCTCCTAAAACACATGAGATTGTTATTGCATTGAACGCTATGGCTTCACAGTCTCTTAAAGCACTCTTATTCATTAAATCACTTCCCTTCATCTTGATATTCCATATTGCTGTGGATAAAATTAGACGACAACGTCATCTTAGATAAAAATTGAAGTTTACAATAGATTTTGTTCTAAATGAGGAGATAAATATCTTATTGGATAGAAGCGTCGGTAAGAGCTAGAGACATGAGTGTATAATGTTATTATACAATGTTTTCCTGTGTTTTCATAGGGTACAGCAAGAAGAAGGTAGGCCAAATCAGCTTTTCATAACGGTTATTGGATTTATGCATAAAAATAAATTTCCTTATGTCAAAGTACTTGAATGTACAAAAGGAGATTCTAGAAAACTCATAGTCTCAATCGAAGTATGGTTATGATACAACCAAATTAAATTTCAAATTGGGTTGTTATGTTATTAAGAGTATTGGCAACTTCTTTTAAAGCCTGATCCGATACAGACTTATATACATTGAAAAATGAATCAGAGAAACCAACTTGTAATGTACCTATCACTTTATTATTATCTTTAATTGGAACAAATGCTCTAATTACAATACCACTACTTCCAGTTTCTGTTCCTAAAGTCGTCTCACCCCTTAGAGCTGCCTGAATAGACAATTTAGAACTTTTATCATCTCCAAATTTCTCAGGTTTATGACCTCTATAGAAAACTTTACCAGATGCATCACCGTTCTCAAATACTGCTAATCCCAAATCATTACTAAATGATGGAAAAATAGGATCGCCCATTTGAACAATTGCACTCATGTTATTGCCTTTTAATGCATTGATTAATGCTTCATCCTTTGCATATAAGTTTGCAATACCATAAGCTTCTTCTTCTTTCATCATAACTATTTCACTTAATCTAACGCTTGAATCAGTCAATTCAAGTCTCACGTGATCCTTTTGCTGTAATAAATTTTAGATAGAAATCGTCATAATAATCATCAAAACAATCAAAAGAATTATAAGAAACGAGAATTTCAACCTTGCAGAAATACTCTTAAATTTCATAATGCCTCCTTATTTTGTTATTAACCTTCTGATAAATCAGTAAATCTTTTGATATTCTGTAAATGATGAGATATTTTAAGTAATAAGAACTCAAAAAAAAGAGTCCTAAAACTCTTTAATTATCTTTAGGTAAATTCAAAATAAAAGATGTACCCATATTTAATTTCGACTGACAAACAATTGAGCCATTTAAAGTGTTGTCTACAATATCCTTCACTATTGAAAGCCCTAAACCAGATCCCTCTTCATTGTCATCAAATCTTACAAACGGTTTAAAGATTTCCTTAATCTGCTCTTCTGTCATACCAATACCATTATCTTCTATCGCCAAAACAACGATTTCATCTTTCTCTTTAACGTAAATTTTAACAAGTCTTTTCTGATCTGTTTTAAAAGCATGTATTGACGCATTGGTTATCAAATTTATTAATACTTGAGAAAAAGCACCTGAATTCAAGTTAATCATTATATGTTCCGGTATGTCTACAATCACTTCAACATTGTATTTTCTAAGACTGTATTTCAAGCTTAATACCACACTCTTCACATAAACTTCTAAGTCAATTTTTTCGACTTGTAACCGTCCCTGATCAGTTGTTATCTTCTTAAATGATTTCAATAGTGTAGCAGCTTGTTCTAAATTTCTTTGTAATAATTCTGCACCCTCTTGAAGTTTTTCCATTGTTCTCGTATCATTGGGCTTAGCTTTTTTAGCCACATAATCTAAATATGAAGCTGTTGTTAAAGCAACACCTATTGGCGTACTTATTTCATGGGTAATACTAGAAACCAAATGATTGGTTAAATGGTTCTTTTCATGTTCCAACAACAAATCATATGTTTTTTCTAAATCTTTTAATGTTCTATTTAAGTTAACATTGCTATCTAGTAATGTTAAGTCTTTCTCAATCGTACCTCTAAGTGCATCAAATAGTTCTAACTGATGATCGCTGTATGTTTTTTCTTTATGATGTAAAATACACATGGTGCCAAACATTTCACCAGTTGGCCATTTTAAAGGTAGTCCTACATAATTAACCAAATCAGCTTTCAAGTCGGGATTATCATGCCATAAAGGATCTTTTAGTGCATTTGGTACAATCAGTCGTTCATCATTACCAATAACCGTTTCACAATAATGACCAACACCAATATCTGCACGATTATGCCTTGTGAAAATATTCTCTTTGTTGTTGCTCTTTGCAAACACCTCTAAATCATCTTCATGCAATCTCATTATTAAAGCATTTGGCGCATCAAATAACTTAATCGCTAAGTCTAGGATTTCTTGCCATTTCTCAACTACTTCATTCTCTATAAGATTTCCATGTGGTTTGTTTATAGATACTTCTATAGGTTTCTCTTTACCTCTTACTTTCAATTTTGGCTTCAAGAGTTCCTCCTAATTAGTTAAATGACCGACTTTACGATTTCATGCAGTTTATCCATTGTACAATCTGTTTTATGAATATATCCATCAATATTGTTTATAAGTGACATGTATTCATCAGGAATATTACCTGGTTTTCCTGATCTCACATAAATACTGATTTCTTTATGCGAACACCTTTTGTTGATATACTCTATAACTTTGTAACCTGCATGAATCGTTTCCATAATGATATCAAGAAAAATTAAATTATATCTATTGCTCTCTATCATTTGAATAGCAGCAGTTGCAGAATCACTATAACTAACCGTCACATCAATACCTTCATATTCAAGTAATTTAAGTGCCAATTTAGTTGCTATATAAATATCCTTTTCATCATCTACAACAAGGACTTCAAGTTTTTTCATATGCCCTCCTGTAATACCATATGATTTAAGTCATTAATTATATATTACAATTTTATCATATTTCCACCAATTATTTCGCTTTTAAACCCAATTAACTTATTATTATGCAAATTTAGTTAAAAATTGGGAAAATTCAGGCAAAAATAAAGTTTGGTTAAATATTTTTAGGTTAAATATTTTTATGAATTATGTACTTAATCGTTTACATAAAAAAAAGCCGTAAAACGGCTTTATGATCTTATTTGTCCATTACCTCGAACAATGTATTTATGCGTCGTCAATGCTTTAATCCCCATTGGTCCTCTTGCATGAAGTTTCTGCGTACTGATGCCCACTTCACCACCGAATCCAAAAACTTCACCATCGGTAAATCTGGTTGAAGCATTTACATACACTGCTGATGCATCCACTTCATTTAAAAACCTTTCAGCAAGTTGATAATGTTCCGTCACAATAGCTTCAGAATGACCACTACCATAAGTATTGATATGTGAAATGGCTTCTTCAATAGAATTAACAGACTTAATTGAAAGTATTGAACTTAAATACTCTGTTTCCCAATCTTCGTCCACGGCCAATATACCATCTGACATAAATGGTAAACAGACTTCACAGGCTCTGATTTCAAAAGATTTTTCAGTCAATAATTCATTGAGTTTAGGTAGGATCTTTTTAAGCATACTATTGTGTACCAACAACGTTTCCATCGCATTGCATACGCCAGTACGCTGTGTCTTTGCATTCATAATGATCTCTAATGCTTTATCAGTATCAGCATGTTCATCGATGTAAGTATGACATAATCCTTCTCCAGTCTCTATAACCGGTACAGAAGCTCCTGCGATGATAGCCTTTTTCAAACCTCTACCACCTCTTGGAATTAATACATCTAAATAATCATTCATGGTTATTAAATCTTTTACCAAAGCTCTGTCTGTATGTTCAACAAGTTGAACACAATCAGGATTCATACCTTCAGACACGATTGCTTGTCTTATGACTTGAGTTAGTGCTTTATTGGTATGAATGGCTTCTGATCCGCCTCTTAGAATCACACAGTTACCTGATTTAATTGATAAACCAGCAACATCTACTGTAACATTTGGTCTTGATTCATAAATCATTCCAATCACACCAAGTGGTACTGAAAGTTGTGTAATCTGCATCCCATTTGCATGACGCCAAGATTTAAGACTTTCATGAATGGGATCTTCAAAGTTAATGATTGTATTTAGACCACCAATCATTCCCTCAAGTCTTTTATCATTAATCTCAAGTCTATCTAATAAAGCCGTAGATAAACCATTAGATTCACCCACTTCCAAGTCTTTCTTGTTTTCATTTATGATCGTCTCTTTTTCAGATTGAAGTCCCTTAATAATCTGTTTTATCATATTATTTCTAGTTATAACACTAGACTGAGCCAAACCAAGAGATGCCGTTTTGGCTTTTTTCCCTATCATTAATATATAATCTTTCATCTTATCCTCTTAATCTATTAAATAGTGTACCTTCAGCTTTACCATCTACTATATCTTTTAAAATCCATTCTTTCGAACTATTTGCAATTACCATATGGATACCTGCTTCTGTTGCTATTTCAGCAGCTGTTAATTTCGTGATCATTCCGCCAGTACCAACTGCTGATCCGGCGTCTCCTGCTAATTTCTTTATATCATCATTTATTGTAATAACTTCTTCAATTAATTTGGCATTTTTATTTATATTTGGATTGTCATCATATAACCCATCAATGTCTGATAGGATGATTAATAAGTCTGCCTCCACGATCTTTGCTACCATCGCTGATAAAGTATCATTATCACCAAAAGTAATCTCGTCTACAGCAACTGCATCATTTTCATTAACAATCTGAATCACATTTCTACTGAGCAATGCCTGACTGGCATTTTTAGCATGAAACAATCTATTTTCATCTTCTAAACCATCACGTGTTAATAAGAGCTGAGCAACTACTTTGCCATATTCTGAAAACATCTTTTGATACATATGAATAAGAGCGACTTGTCCTACTGCTGCTGCTGCCTGAAGAAGAGGGATTTCAACGGGTCGCTTCGTAAGATTTAGTTTACCCATACCAGCTGCTATCGCACCTGATGAAACAATAACTATTTCATAACCTTTGTTATGTAAATCTGCTACTTGCTTCACTAATGATTCCAGTCTATGTATATGAATCATACCAGTATCATTTGTTAAAGATGACGAACCAACTTTAACAACTATTCTCTTTACATCGTGCATTACTTCTTTTCGCATTGTGCGTCCCTCCCGTACATACATCCTACTCAAATCGAGTATTAGACTGTATTATACTAGAATTTAAGATGTCTGTCTACATATTTCAAAAAACAAAAAGACACATACCCTGTACGCATCTTTCTATGTCATATTATTCTGGTTAAAACCATTCTTCATATGCTTCTACTGCTTCATCTATCCAAATATCTGGCATTGATGATTGATCTTCTGAATAAGAACCTTTTTGAATCGGAATTGAATGTTTGTTGACAATTTGCTCTAAATACATCGTAATTGCTTCTGGCATACTTAAACCGAGCTCATTTAAGACCACATCGACTTCTTTAACAAGTTTTGTTTCTACCTTAAAATTAATACTCTTTTTTGACACATTATCACATCCCTTCATTTCATTATACTGTAAAATTAAGGAATTAAAAACATCAGACCATCAAAAGTTATTACTCAATATCAATCTGTAAATTCTTCATACCAGCCAATGAATTCACAACGGCAAAAATAAGGACTGCTGCCAAGTTAGAAGTTACTTTATCATGGTCAAATCGCGGAGAAACTTCAGCGATATCAAAACTGATTACTTTATCACTTTCTATGATATATTTGATAAGTTCCAAAACCTGTTCCGGTTCCAAACCAATCGCTTGAGAAGCACTGACACCAGGCGCATAAGCAGCAGAAAAAACATCAGCACATATCGTCATATAGATTTGATCATGTTTTGTAATAAAACGATTTAGTTTTTTTATACGCATCATTGAATCTGATACAAACATATCTTTTGCTAGAATATATTCTGCAGTCATTTCTTTTGCTGATTTGAATAGTGCTACAGTATTACTTCTTTTTTGTACACCAATACAAAAATAACCATAATCAATTGCTTCTTCTTGACACATATCATAGATCTGTCTAAACATCGTTCCTGAACTACCCCCGTTTGGATAAGGTCTGATATCTAAATGTGCATCGAAGTTTATAATCCCCAACTTCTTTGTTGGATCTAAATAACGTCTTAATCCTTTATAATGTCCAAATGCTATTTCATGACCGCCACCGAGTACTACAGGAAACATATTTAAAGATAGTATTGTATCTACTACTACTGAAAGTGAATCCTGTGCTTCTTCTAGTGATCTGCCGCTGACTAAAATGTTACCTGCATCAAACAATTTAACTTGTGAGTCAAATTGGCATGGTAAATTCGACATTTCTTTACGTATGCTATTGGGACCTTTTGAAGCACCGACACGTCCTTTGTTTCTTTCTACCCCTTGGTCACAACAAAAACCAACAAAACATATATTCAGTGGGCCATCAATGACCTCACTATTATTTAAATCTATAAGTTTGACCCATTGATGCCATCTGAATGCATCAAAGTCTGTTGTATCATCTATTCTTCCTTGCCATATATTTGGTTCTATCGGATGTAAAAATTTCATATCTGCCTTCTTTCTCTATCGTCATTTACAGTAACATTAAACCGTCATTAGAAAGACTAAAATGTGTCTATTCTACAAGAAAAGTGTCGTCGACACCTATTCATTATTGGGCAAAATAAAAAGACATTAGCTGTCTTTTATAACCCTAATTTGTTTATTTTTTTATATAATGCTGTTCTATGAAGTCCAAGTAGTTTGGAAGCTTCAGTTTTATTACCATGAGTTCTTCTTAAAGCTTCCTGTATTAATTTTATCTCAAATTCATCAACGCAGTGTTTAAGATCTAAAGATTCGCCTAAAGTCATCTCTAAATCATTTTGGTTGATTTGAATACAAGATTCATCATATTCATTTTGAAGTGCCTTACGAATGTATTCTGGCAAATCTCTTACATTGATGATTTGCCCTTTAGCCATATTAATGGCACTTTCTACAACATTCCTAAGCTCTCTAACATTGCCAGGCCAACAATAACCGTCTAATCGATTTAGAACCTCAACGGAAAACTTGTTAGGACAAGAATCATATGTCCCTTGAAAGCTTTTTAACAACCTCTGGCTCAACAACTTAATGTCACCATGTCTTGATCTCAGAGGCGGAATATTTAAACTCACAACATCCAATCTATAATAAAGATCTTCTCTAAATTTACCTTGTAAAACCAATTCCTTTAAATCCTCATTGGTAGCAGAAATAACACGCACATCAACTTCTATTTTTTCGTTCCCGCCAATTCTTTCAAATTCTCGTTCTTCTAGAACTCTTAGAAGTTTAGCCTGCATTTCAAGAGGCATTGTACCAATTTCATCTAAAAAAATGGTGCCACCATTGGCAAGTTCAAATTTACCGATTTTTCCACTTTTAGAGGCTCCAGTAAATGCGCCTGACTCGTAACCAAACAATTCAGATTCCATAAGATTTCCAGGAATAGCACCACAATTGATTTGTACGAATGTACCGAATTTTCTTTGACTGGCATTGTGTATGGCATGTGCAAAATACTCTTTTCCTGTACCACTTTCACCAACCAAACAAATAGTAGATTGACTTGCAGATGCACGTTTTGCCGTATCTATGATATACATCATATGATAATCCTGTGTAATGATATCTTCAAATGTATATTTCGCTTGATTCATTCTTTTGATTTCTCGTTTGTATTTGTTCATTTGTGATTTGATGGTTTTTATGTAATCAGACATATAGTTAACTTCCATTACATCTTTAAACATAATTGTACCAATCGCACCAATCATCACGCCATCTCTCTCAATTGGAATTCTTGCAGTGACCATATCATGTCCGTTAACCTTTTGTATATCACCAATCTCAGATTTACCACTTTTTAGTACTTGGGGCAACCTTGTTGTATCGATTATTTCAGTCACATGTTTACCCAAAGCATCAGATTCTTTGATGCCCAAGACTTTCTCATATTTGAATTTAGTAATAATGCCATTTCCATCAACAATAACCATGCCTTCATAAGCTTCTTCTATGAATTCATCAATCATTTCCATTTCTAATTTCATTGCTTCATAAGTTTTTTTCATATGATTACTCCATCTGTTTTTAATAGACTGTTAAAACATCATAATTGATAATATTTTAACAAAGAATTAAAAACAACCCCTAGAATACAAGTATTTTGTCACCATATATTTGAGGATATAAAGGTCATCTAGGGGTTGGTTTTTTAGTTTTAAAAGGTTTCGATCTTCATTTCTTTACCATTCAAACAGTGGGTCAAACCCATCCCACACTCGCTAATATCCTACTATACTCTTTTCGTGGGTTAATAATTATATTGTTAAACTTTCATCTTTAAATTTATTCTATGAATAGTCTACTTAATTATTATCATACGCTTTTTATACAAAAAATCAATGCTTATTCGATATTTTTTTCACAAACATTTAAAATATAACCCAACCTTCTAAATGAAGGTCGGGTTTATATTTAAATAGCCTTTGTTGTTATTTCCAAGTTCAATTGTTTTGTCAATTCCGGGAGTACTTTTTTAAGGTCACCAACAATACCTATGTCAGCCACATCAAAAATGGGAGCCTTTGGATCTTTGTTAATCGCTATGATTAACTCCGACTCCTCCATACCTGCCAGATGCTGAATCGCACCTGAAATACCACATGCAATGTATAAGTCCGGTCTTACTGTTTTACCTGTTTGACCAACTTGGAAATTCCTATCGATCCACCCTTGATCCACAATCGCTCTTGAGGCAGATACTACACCACCTAACGAATCAGCTAACTCCTCCAATATTTTCAAATTCTCCTGTGAACCAATACCTCTTCCAGCAGAAATCAGAATGTTGGCATCTTCTATGTTTTTCTTCTCTTTAATCGTCTTAACGATTTCAAGAATCTTAAAATCTTCTGACATATCCGATAAGTCTGATTTGAACTCAATCAATTGACCTTCACGAGAATTGTCCTTTTCCATCAACTGCATAACGCCAGGTCTAACCGTAGACATTTGTGGATAATGGTCAGGACAAATGATCGTAGCCATGATGTTACCACCAAAAGCAGGACGTGTCATCAATAAGTTTTGATTATCTTCATCTATTTCAAGAGATGTACAATCTGCTGTTAAACCAGTTTGAATTCTTGCAGCAACTCTAGGTGCCAGATCACGTCCGATTGCAGTTGCGCCAAACATACAAATTTCTGGTTTATAGTGTTGTATCACTTCAGAAACCACTTTCGTATATGGTTCTGTCATATACACTTTAAGAGCTGGATCATCTGTTAAAATAACTTGGTCAGCGCCATAGTGATAAAGTTCTGATACCATTGATTGAACCTGGTCTCCTAATAAGACTGCAATAACTTCTTGGTTTCTATAATCAGCTAATTTTCTAGCTTTTCCTAATAATTCAAGAGAAACACGTTGTAAAATACCTTCTCTTTGTTCTACGAATACTAAAACATGACGATGTTCATTAGACATTAGTACCTCCTTATATAATAAATTTCTCTTTTAACTTATCAATGATAATTGTTGCACCTTCATTAGGTGTTGTGATTTCAAATAATTTGCCAGCTGTTTTTACACCTTTTGTAAAAGATTTCTTAACTTTAGTTGGGGATCCTTTTAATCCAATAAATGCTCTGTTTACATCCAGATCTTCCAAAGTCCAATGTTTAATCTCTTTTTGGAACGCTTCGTAAATACCAGCCACACTCATATACCTCGGCGTATTCATTTCGCTAAGTGTAGTGATTAAACAAGGCATTTTTACTTGAATTCTATGGAAACCATCTTCAAACATTCTCTTTAATATGAGAGTGTCCTCTTCTTTTTCTAGGGCTTCTACATAACTCACTTGTTGTAAGTTTAGATGTTCTGCAATTTGCGGTCCTACCTGAGCTGTATCTCCATCAATCGCTTGACGACCAGTGATAATCAAATCATACTCAAGATTTCTTATAGCAGATGCCAGAGTTGAAGAAGTCGCCCAAGTGTCCGCTCCTGCAAATGCTCTATCTGTCAACAATATTGCATCATCTGCACCCATTGCTAAAGCTTCTCTTAAAGCTTTTTCAGCTTGAAGAGGTCCCATTGTAATGACCGTGACATGTGCATCAAATTGTTCTTTTAATGTAATTGCAGCTTCTAATCCACATTTATCATCTGGATTGATAATACTTGGCACACCTTCTCTAATAAGCGTACCGGTTTTGGGATCTAAACGTACCTCGGTTGTATCAGGTACTTGTTTTATACATACTATTATTTTCATGAGTCCTCCTACTTCAAAAGCTTACCGGCAATAACCATTTTTTGTACTTCTGACGTGCCTTCATATATTTCAGTTATTTTTGCATCTCTCATCATTCTTTCTACAGGGTACTCTCTTGTATAACCATAACCACCATGTAGTTGAACAGCTTTTGTAGTAACCTCCATAGCAGTTTCAGAAGCAAATAATTTTGCCATAGCAGCATGTGTTGAATAATTTAGTTTGTCATCTTTCGCTTTTGCTGCACTGTAAACCAATAATCTAGACGCTTCAATCTTAGTAGACATATCCGCTAATTGGAATTGTGTGTTTTGGAACTTAGAAATAGCACGACCAAATTGTTTTCTCTCTTTTACATATTTAATGGTTTCATCTAATGCCCCTTGTGCTAAACCAAGTGCTTGTGATGCAATACCAATACGACCACCATCTAATGTTTTCATAGCGATCTTAAATCCTTGTCCCTCTTTACCAATTAGATTCTCTGCTGGTACTTTTACATTTTCAAAGATCAACTCAGAAGTAGCAGATCCCCTGATACCCATTTTTTCTTCTTTTTTACCAATTGTAAAACCTTCAGCGTCACCATCTACAATAAACGCAGAAATACCTTTTAAACCTTTTTCAATATCAGTCATCGCCATGATGATATAAACATCAGCATAACCAGCATTGGTTATAAAAATCTTTGAACCATTTAAGATATAATGATCACCATTTAAAACAGCTTTAGTTTGTTGACCTGCCGCATCGGTTCCAGCATTAGGTTCCGTCAAACCAAAAGCACCGATTTTATCACCTTTTGCTAGTGGGATTAAATACTTTTGTTTTTGTGCTTCATTTCCAAACTCATAAATAGGTGCAGCACATAATGATGTATGTGCAGAAATAATAACACCTGTTGTACCACACGCTTTAGAAAGTTCTTCCACGGCCATAGCATATGCTAGATTATCGCCACCTTGTCCGCCATATTCTTTTGGAAATGGTATACCAAAGAATCCTAATGACTTCATCTTTTCAACTGTCTCTATTGGAAAACGCTCATCTTCATCTACTTCTTTTGCCAACGGCTCCACTTCATTGATGGTAAATGCTTCATAAAGTTCTCTCAGCATTTTATGTTCATTCGATATATTAAAGTTCATGGTACCTCCTCTATTTTTTAGGTGGCATTACAGTTGCTGTACCCGTTAATACAACTGTGCCTTCTTGATTTGTACAAACTGTATCACAGATAATTCTATTCTTTTCATCTACTTTTTCTGATACAGTTACGGTTGCTTTTATAGTGTCACCAAAACGTACTGGTGCTTTAAATTTCAAATCTTGTCCCAAGTAAATTGTTCCTGGACCGGGAAGTTGGTTACCTAGTACCGCAGATACCAAACCAGCTGTTAACATCCCATGAACAATCCGACCTTTAAAAATTGTCTTTTTCATGAACTCCTCATTGATATGAGCAGGATTAATATCTCCAGATAAGCCTGCATACATATAAACATCTGTTTCTGTGATTGTTTTTTGAAAACTTGCCTGATCACCAACTTGAATCTCTTCTATTGATCTACCGTTCATATTGCCCTCCTATAATCTCATACCACCATTAACTGATAAGTTATGTCCTGATACATATGATGATTCGTCTGAAGCTAGGAATAATGCCGCATTGGCAATTTCCTTAGGTTCACCTAAACGACCTAACATAGTCATCTTCGCAAACTTATCCAATAAGTCCTGAGGTACTGTTTTTAAAATATCTGTCATAATATAACCTGGTGAAATTGCGTTGACTCTTACATTAGCACCTTTTCTAGAAAATTCTTTTGCCCAGGTTTTAGATAAACCATAAAGAGCAGATTTAGTTGCTGCGTAATTTGCTTGTCCTACATTACCAAACTCACCAACTACAGAGGCAATATTAATAATTGAACCATAACCATTTGTCATCATCATAGGCCCTATATGTTTTGTTAAGTTATAAACACCATTTAAGTTAACATCTATAACTGTATCCCACATTTCATCTGTTAATTTATGTGTAAGTGCATCACGTGTTATACCTGCATTATTTACCAAGATATCCACTTGTCCGTATTTTTCTTTAACTTCATCTACAAAGACTTGAACATCTTCTCGATTGGTTACATTTAATTTATACCCTGCAACAGATTCATGTGTGTAACTTAAATCAGTCATATCTACTGCAATAACCTTAGCACCTTCAGATGCAAAGCGAAGTGCAATCTCTCCACCTAAACCTTTAGCACCACCTGTAACAACTGCAACTTTTCCATCTAATCTCATAATACATCTCCTTTAAAATTAAATTTATAATGATCCCCAGCAATATGTCTACGGTCATATAAACACTCTCTCAACGATATTTGAGCACGATATTCAAACATCGTTATTTTTTTAACTAATAGAAATGATCATGTGTTATTTTCATAATTTATGACGTATCCATCAAAAAAATAACTTTATTATGGTCTACACCTTGTCTTATTAAAAGAAAACAACGACAGAATCTTTCGTATTTCCTTATTGCAATAAGTGTGCCAAAGTTTTAACAATCGCTACAAGTCTTCTAAATACACATTTCTATATCCTTTTCAATGAAACGATTATATATCCAGTACTAAAAAGTGTTCACAATTGACAACACAATCCATTAAAAGCAAAAAAATGTCTCCATACGGAGACACTTCTTTGTTTTAGAACTATTAAAAATATTTTTATGTATTGCATTGACGACACTTTGTTGTAATTTACTTACTACCTATTGCTTCAACTAATTCTTCAAACTCATCATCTGAAAGTGTTATACCTTTTCTCATCTTACCTTCATCATGATTCCAATCTCTTAAATCATATTTAGCAGGACGACCATTCCAACTCACTTTATTGAGTTCTTTTGTCCATTCTCCGCTTTCTGATAAAACTGCTATTTTTTCTGTTATTTCATATTTTATATCTGCCATATCTTCTCCTTTATAACCAAATGGTTTTTATACTAATTATTCTTTTTCATAAAAAACTCTTCCTACTCATTGTACTCATTTCAGAGGTTTATTTCAATATGAACCGTTCATCTCTATAAACTATACCCAAATATCATTAAAATAATTTTTTCTGAAGTGGTTTTGATGTGATACACCATATATAGTAGATTCTATTTTATATTCGTCTGTATATAGTAGAATTTCTTTACTTTTTATGACCTAAATGATATCATTAAATTACTCTCAATCAATTAATGGAGGTTATCGTGTCATATACCAGTACATACAGAAAAAATTATATCAATAAAGGAGAATTTTGTAATATGTCAATTGTTGTAGATGGAATAATAGGAGCAGGAAAAACAACTGTCGCTAAGATGGTTTCTGAGCACTTAGATATTCCAATGTTTGAAGAATTAAAGAATGATGATCTAGAAAATACCATTGAACACAGAATGTTAGATCGATTTTATGCTGATCAAAGTAGATGGAGTGCCATTATTCAAGTGATGTTTTTAAATGAACGTTTTAGAGATTTAAAAACTATCGAAAATAGCAATCAATTTGCAATTCTCGATCGTTCAATATATGGTGATGAGATATTTGCAAAGACAATTAATAAACGTGGCAACATGACAGATGATGAATTAACAATTTATCAAGAATTATTACATAATATGTTAGAACATATCAATCCTCCAAAATTATTGATTTACTTAGACGTTAGCATTGATACTGCAATGGAACGAATTAGAAAACGTCACAGAGGTACTGAAGCTGATATGATTCCAGAAGATTATATGATTGATTTACGTGAAACTTATGAAGAATGGTATAGCGAATTTAATTTATGTCCTAAGATTAGAATTGATTTAAATGAAAGTGCCGTTGATGAACATGGTGAATTAATTCCTAGAGTTCAAGAAAAGATTTTAAAAGCTGTTGTTCAAGCTTATGAAAAGTCAAACCAAATGGTATCATAAATAAATGAAGAAGCGATTGCTTCTTCATTCTCTATTTTTTGGGTAATACAATTTTAAACTCCATGCCTTTATTTTCCTCACCAGTAAATTGAATGGTACCTCCCATTTTTTGTGATATCAGACTAAAAACAATATGCATGCCTAGTCCACTTGATCCTTTACTTCTATCGGTAGTATAAAATGGCACATACATATTCTCAATATTTTCTTTAGACATACCACATCCATTATCTGTATAAATTATTTCAAGATCTTTATTTCCATCTTTTACTGTAATCTCTATCCTGCCTTCATCCATTGATCTAAAACCGTGCTTTAAAGAATTCATGATCAAATGTGTCATCACTTGACTCAGCGATCCTGGATAAGAATCTACTGTTACATTCGGATCGCAACTCACTAAAATTTCATGATTGGTATGCATATATTCTGATTTCAAACTGAATGTTACTGCATTAAGCACCTCATTAACTGTAAATGTATGTTTAGATTCCATACTCTGATTGAGTGTTAAAATTTTGAGATTTTCAATAATCTCAGCTGCGTGTTTCAGACTATCAATAAGTATTTTTAGTGATTCTGATTCAACCTCCTGAAACTCTATAAAATCATTTTTTGTCATCATCCCCTGCCCATACTTGTCTTTCATTTTAATGAATTTGCTCTCTAAAAAAGTTGAAACTGATAACGAGTTACCAATTGGAGTGTTTATTTCATGTGCAATACCTGTCACTACAAGTCCTAAAGAAGCATTTTTTTCTTGTTCAACAATCAATTGAAATTGAGACTCGAGTTCTTGATTTTTTTTGATTATTTCCTCTTCCAATCTTTCATTCACATTTCTGAAAGTATTAATAATACTTTGAAACGAATTAGATAATGCACCCATTTCATCGGTTCTACTTAAATACTTTTGGGGTATATTTCTAGAAAATTCACCTGCAGCTACATCTTTTCCATAATCGACTAATAAAGTATATGGTCTGGTCGTCATCTTTACCAATACAAAAACCAAATACATCATAATAACAATAGTCCCTATTAACAATAGAATAATGACAAACCCACGATCGCGCACCTCTTTTTCTACCCGCTTTGCATCTATTAGAGTAACAATGATCCATCCCCTTTCATCAACGGAATGAGACACTAAAAAGTATGGCTGTCCATCCATTTCAATAGAAATTAATTGACCACTTGTACTTTTAATTTCTTTTTCATAATTATGCAAAGGTTCATCTTTATCAAACATACTCTTTTCTACAATTTTTTCTACTTCAGGTGAATAAACATAGGTTCCTTCACCTGTAATTAAATAACTGATATCATTCTCTCCTTGTTTCATCAGTTTAAGCATGCCTGGTACATCTTCTAGTACAATATCTACAACAACAAATCCATAAACCTTTCCATCTTCTCTTAAAGCTTCTATCGAAGAAATGACGACACGTCTAGTAATCCACTCAATATATGGCGGTGTTAAAGCAACACCTTCTCTTGCCAAAGCATATGAATACCATGGTCTTTTAACAACATCATAATCATCCTCCGGAATATTACCTAAACTATCAAAATAAAAGTTTGCTTTTTCATTTGCGATCCATGTTAAAAAATAATGTTCATTACTTTCTGAAATATCAACTAAGATCTCCGATACCTCATTAAAAAGATAATGTTCTGTTATATCCTCTCTTGTTTTTACTTCTTTGAGATAAGTTTTGATATGGCTTTGCATGCCCATATAATCGGTTGCTAACTTGGCATTTTCAAATATATTACTGATGTCTTTTGATACGGATTCTGCTTTAAGAGCCATCACTTCAACTAAATTTAATTCTGTCATATCAGAAATATAGTCAAAAAGAAATACACCTATTATACTCAAAATAATAAGTAACGTTGTAGAAACAACGATGGTTATTTTAATTGATAAATTCACTTTATACCTCATCGTTCCTCCTAATCGCTATTTTTTTGAAATAAGTTTATGTTATATTTATACCTATAACTCTACGTAGTAATCAGTTACTTATTCTAGATTAATCTCTATACTTATCGGTTTTAATTTCATATAGTCTTTAATTTTGATTGACAGCCTTTCATCGCTATGTTATTATCGATATTAAATTAATACGGCTCGGATGAAGATAGTGGAATTGTTTACAAGACCGTTATTGGACGAACCTCTGGAGAGACTCATTATGAGCGCCGAAGGGGAAAGCTGCATTGCAGTGAAACTCTCAGGTACAAGGGACAGAGGAAGATTAATACCCATGGGGTATATTCTGACTTTCTAGAGGCTTTTTATTAAAGCCTCTTTTTTTGTTCTCACTGCTCGTTTCAATCACACTAAGGAGAAGAAAAATGAATGCATTTGTATCAGTATTAGGAATGGATAAAAAAGGTATTATCAAAGAAGTATCTTCAATACTTTCGGACACTTCAATTAATATCCTGGACATCAATCAATCTATAGTTCAAGGGTATTTTACCATGGTTATGTTTGTAGATTTGTCGGATATGACCATCGAACTCACTCTCTTAAAAAAAGCATTAAATGAAATTGCGGATAAGCTTCAGCTTAAAATCAAAGTTCAGCATGAAGACATTTTCAATGCTATGCATAAAATATAGGGGGTCTGATGAGTCAATTTAATAATATTCTGGAAACCATAAAAATGATCGATAAAGAAAAGTTAGATATTAGAACCATCACAATGGGCATATCTCTTTTAGATTGTTGTGATAAAGATGGTGAAGTTGCACGAGAAAAAATATACAAGAAGATTACGACATATGCAAAAGATTTGGTACAAGTAGGTGAATCTATAGAAGAGAAATACGGCATTCCCATCATCAACAAACGTATTTCAGTCACACCGATTTCAATCATTGCCCAATCAAGTGATGACTCAGATTATGTCGCATTCGCTCAAACACTGGATAAAGCGGCTAAAACTGTTGGGGTCAATTTTATCGGTGGTTTTTCTGCCCTCGTTCAGAGAGGTTATACCAAAGGTGATAAAATCTTAATCGATTCAATACCAGAAGCACTTGCTACTACAGAAAGAGTGTGCGCCTCTGTAAATGTTGGTTCTACTAAAGCCGGCATCAATATGGATGCTATAAAGGATTTAGGCCATATCATCAAACAAACTGCTTTAAATACAAAAGATCAAAACAGTATTGGCTGTGCAAAACTAGTTGTCTTTTCAAATGCCGTTGAAGACAATCCTTTTATGGCTGGTGCTTTTCATGGTGTTACAGGACCAGAATGTGTGATTCATGTTGGTATCAGTGGTCCAGGTGTGGTTAAAGTTGCTTTGGAAAAAGTAAAAGACGCACCTATTGATGTTGTTTCAGATACCATAAAGAAGACCGCCTTTAAAATAACAAGAGTCGGTCAATTAGTCGCTACAGAAGCTTCTGAACAATTAGGTGTGCCTTTTGGTATCATTGATTTATCATTGGCACCTACGCCTGCCGTAGGTGACAGTGTAGCTAGAATTTTAGAAGAAATAGGTCTGGAACATTGTGGTTGTCATGGTACCACAGCAACACTTGCACTTCTGAATGATGCGGTTAAAAAAGGCGGCATCATGGCATCTTCTCACGTCGGAGGACTCAGTGGTGCTTTTGTACCAGTCAGTGAAGATGAAGGCATGATAGCAGCTGTAGAAGCTGGTGCGCTGAGTATCGACAAGTTAGAGGCAATGACCTGTGTTTGTTCGGTGGGTTTAGATATGATTGCAGTACCAGGTGATACCCCTGCCAGTACTATTTCAGCTATAATCGCTGATGAAGCAGCTATAGGTGTGATCAATAATAAAACAACTGGTGTAAGAATCATTCCAGTCGTCGGGAAAAAATTAGGTGATTCAGTCGAATTTGGCGGTTTGTTAGGAAGAGCACCAATTATGAAAGTCAATTCATTTTCTAGTGAAAGTTTCATAAATAGAGGTGGTCGTATGCCTGCACCGGTTCACAGTTTTAAAAACTAAAAAAAGTGTCTTCAGACATTTAAAATTATAAAAAAGACGAAAGCTATTTTTAGCTTTCGTCTCTTGATTAATTCATACAACACTTCTTATATTTTTTACCACTGCCACAAGGACAAGGATCGTTTCTTTTGATCTTCTCCCCTTTTACGATTGGCATTTGTTTTTTATGAACACTTAAATCAAGAGGTGTATTACCTTTTAATTCCCAGTGTGGTATTTCACTATTAACAGTGATGATAATGTCAGCAAATTCTTTAACTGCTACCATCGTTGCTTGATCATGTTTTTTAGAGAACAACTGGATAAAATCAGAAACGCCATGATTATAAGCAAGCATTACTCGTAGTTCATCCATGATATCTAAAGTCATTTTCTTATTACCATCGTAATATTTTTCTAGAACGTTTTGTAATGTATCACAAGAGTCATTCCAAATAAGGTTACCCTTTTCAATAAAGTTCTGTAACACACTATGGTCTATAACTTTATATGTTATTTCATCTTTTGTTTCGATATCTTTATAAACCGTCTCATACTCAGCTAATCTATAATAATATAAGTAGTCATCTTCAATTAAAGCATTTTTTGTTTTATCAGCAGTATAATAAACGCATTTTTCAATCAGCTCTTTCTTAACCGCTTCTTCATTAAATGTAAAGAAACTCTCTACAAAGTGTTCTACTTTAACAACACCATAAAGACTCACAAACAACTCCATATAATCTTTTAGAATTGTATTGAATGTTAGAATATCATTGTATCTATTATAATACTCCATAAACATGTCCGCTATGTCATTTGGCATAACAACTTGTTTATTACCCGATAAGTTTCCTTCTAGTACTATCCCTAAATCAATTAATTCTTTTGCTGCTATTGGATAGTTTGCAAATACATTTTGACCTTTATATAGTTCAGCTACTATCGTCAAGTGATCTAAGTTGAATAACGTAAATTGTTCTTCTAAATTTGTGAATACATAGTCTTGAATAACATCAGACAGTTCATCCTTTTTCAGCTTTGAATAACCTTTTATTGACCAAGCCTTAGCTATTTCTTTTAGATCTGCCACAGAGTAGCTGATAAGCATCTCTTTGTATGACATTTCAGAGATTAGTTTTCTCTTCATTATTTTTTTATCTGTCATGATAAATCCTTTCCTAATGCATTAATATTAACAACTTAATCATCATAGAAAAAGGAATCCTCATAGAGATTCCTTACGGTTCTAATGTGATTTATTAAGCTGATAGTCTACTCATTTTTGTTAAAACATCTTCTGGGCTAAATGGTTTGACAATGAAGTCTCTAGCACCGTTTTTTACAGATTCTAAAATAATACTCTCTTGTCCCATTGCTGAAACCATACAGACTTTGGCTTTAGAATCAATTTTTAAAATTTCTTTCAAAGCAACAATACCATCCATCTCTGGCATAGTGATATCCATTGTTACTATATCAGGTTTATGTTCGTTAAACTTCTCAATAGCTTCTACACCATTAGAGGCTTCGGCGATTACTTCATAACCTTCTTTTACCAATATGTTTTTTAATACAACGCGCATAAATGCAGCATCATCTACGATTAATATTCTTTTCATTAATTCCTCCATATGACACAAAAAAGTGATACGAAGAATTAATTCGTTTCAGTAGCCAGACGATCATAGAATAATCCTTAGATTCATAGCTTTGCGTCTTTATCTTTCAATAAATTTGCCTTTTTCGTGATTTAATCAGTTTTTAATTACTTCATACATGATACTACTGAAGCCTTGAGTTGTCAATAATCTAGACTAAAATCTTTGTGAATATATCTTCATTTTATTTTGCTTAACAAGATGACTCCTCTTATAAGTTTCTGCACTCAAATTAAACTAAATTTGTAGTAATTCAATCCAACAATAGATCTCAATGTTTATTCATTATTTACTTTTCTATTTAATTGATGTTCTTACTATATTAAAGAAAAAAAACATTAAATTATTCAAACATTTAGTAACTCTATTTGATATATGAATTTATTTTTGTATTAACTTTAAATGCGACTCCTCCGTTCACTTTTTAGTAACCACTCATAAAAGTTGATAACATCATTATAAAAATCAACTCATAAAATTTAGAAT
>Ga0209379_10000566_pt1 | contig 29591 bp, 38 predicted proteins | sample tdDd001_FD_187124 | JGI IMG/M metagenome (GOLD analysis project Ga0209379, IMG submission 187124) | Marine sediment microbial communities from the Atlantic coast under amendment with organic carbon and nitrate - tdDd00.1 (SPAdes)... | ecosystem: Environmental > Aquatic > Marine > Coastal >...
TGATGGTGAATTAGTATTACGTCATGTCTGGGTCACAGAAGTTAAAGACCAAGTCATATTGCCGAAATTCAACCATGAAATAGGTCGAGCAAAGTTCTTCTCGTTAGCTGAAGTACGGGATTTGTATGCTCAATCGAAATTGCGGATGCACCATACATTTTTAATGATCAATGATGCTTATGCACAGCGGGAAAAATTGGCATAACAAACTGTTCAAGAGGGATTCGCAACGCGTGGCATTTTTACTATGCGTTGGTTTTGGTGTTTAAGGCGGTTTGCGGCGGCTTTTGTATTGCGTTGCTCACCCCTTAACAGGGCGTTATGCTTTTTCTCAAACTTGTAAGTATGGGCACTTTACGTAGTCAACGAATATCACTATGTATCATTTACTAGAAATGAGGCTTTTATCCCTTAATAGACGCTAACTTTTCTGAAAACCATCGCAGTTCATCAAAAATTGCGTTCTGTCTTATCTAACTTATCAGTGGTTTGATAGAGTTATGATTCGATGTGTTAAGGAGGGTTTTAGATGGGAACTATAATAGGCTTGGCCATTTTAGCAGCGATAGATTGGTATCTTGTTCGTAAAACAGGACTTCATATACATCAACTCATTTCCAAAAAGTATGCCGAGCATTCGCGTAGTAAAGAACATCATAAATAAGACCTCTTTAGGCAACAGGTTAACTGTATATGGCGTTGGCATTTAACCGTGCTTACTGATAGAACAAGCATAACAAAGCATTTAAGAGTGATTCGCAACGCTTGGCAGTTTCGCTTCGCTCAAGTATAGCCAAGCGTCGCTCACACCTTAATGCGGCGTTATGTTTTTAGAGGTAATTAATAATTGTTTGAGTGGATTTTAGATGCATTTAGCACATCTTCAGGTAAGTCTCAGTTCATATCGATCGTCGTGTCTTCATGTATCGCAATAACCGTTTTGTTGCTAAATCAGCGCTTTAACAATCAGCGTGAACGAAAGAAATTGCATGCTGAGAAGATTGAAGAGCTCTATATAACCGTGATCGAGTATTTGGATGCGTCAGATGACCTTATTACGGATATACAAAAAGGTACGTACAGGAAAGACTCGGGCTATCACGGATACAACGAATTAACATACGCTAAGCGAGAAGCTACATTAGGTAAAATTGAAATGCTTTTTGCTCTTTATTTCCCAGAAATACCATTTAGCAAGGCTGACTATGACATAGATATACTTCCAGTATTTTGGGCTTCAGTTAGTGGAAAAATTGCTAGAGGTGAAGTATTGGGTGATGAAGTGCTTGTTGAGTCTAGGGAAAATCTCAAAAATGCCTCAAAAGCTTTAAAGTCTATGTGTAAGCAGTTGATGTATAAGAGATCAATTTAGAACAAACATAACAAACTGTTCAAGAGGGATTCGCAACGCGTGGCATTTTCACTATGCGTTGGTTTAAGTGATTAAGGTGGTATGCGGCGGCTTTAGTATTGCGTTGCTCACCCCTTAACAGGGCGTTATGTGCTTTGGGAGAAAATGGAAATGGATATTCCCGACAGATTCAAAAATGTAAGATACGTTTCATCCCGCATACCGGGTTGCAAAGATGATTCAGACTTAACGCTTGGAGCTAACTGCCAGGTCTTTGCTTATAACCTGCTCAGAGACTTCGGTCTAAATCCACCTAACTACCGTTCTAGTGAACTGTGGGATGACTCGGAGTTTAGTGAGCTGGTTACTGAGTTTAAGCCGTTAGATATCATGATGTATAACGACTCTAAAGACTCATATGGAGCACATGCTGGCGTATATGCTGGTAATGGATTTGTCTACCATCTTTCTTTATCCAACGGCGTGCCTAAGTTTGAGCGTCATATGGACTTGCTTCAACAAAGTAAATATCGGTTTTTTGTTGGCGCCAAGCGTATAAAGCAGTCTGGTGCATAACGTAAGCACGCACATAACAAACTGTTCAAGAGGGATTCGCAACGCGTGGCATTTTTACTATGCGTTGGTTTTAGTGTTTAAGGTGGTATGCGGCGGCTTTGGTATTGCGTTGCTCACCCCTTAACAGGGCGTTATGGCGCAGGGCGAAAATGGACAAAATCGTAGAATTAATAAAACGTGACCCAATAAGGACTGAAGCACTAAATCATGTGTCTCACCTGAATCTACCTCAGTGCTATATAGCAGCGGGTTTCGTTCGAAATTTAGTTTGGGACTCGTTACATGAGTTTGAACCTACGACTCCTTTGAATGACGTTGACGTTATATACTTCGATCCTAATGAATCCAACCCTGATGCTTACTTGGATTATGAAGCAGCCTTGAAAGGCTGTATGCAAGAGCTGAACTGGCAAGTTCGAAATCAAGCTCAAATGCATGAACGTAACAGTGATGAACCTTATCTAAGTTCAGTAGATGCTATGAGCTACTGGCCTGAGAAAGAAACAGCGGTTGGCGTTCGTCAAACAGGCGTGAATCAATATGAAGTTGTATCAGCATTTGGGTTTGAATCTTTATTTGGTTACTACGTCACGCATAATCCCAAAAGGCCATTAGCAACTTTTGAAAATCGTGTAAATTCGAAAGGGTGGTTAGTTAGGTGGCCATCTTTGAGAATTGCGCCATAACAAAGCATTTAAGAGTGATTCGCAACGCTTGGCAGTTTCGCTTCGCTCAAGTATAGCCAAGCGCCGCTCACACCTTAATGCGGCGTTAGTTTGCAAGAGGAAAAACGCAGCTATATCGCAAGATCTAGTGGTAAAAGCTCAAAGTTGAAATTGTCGTATCGGCGTTCAATTTCAGTGTTAACTAGCGTGGTGAAAATTCAAAATTGGCATCGTTTCAACGGTTGATTTGTTTTTTGGTGCGGCGACTTTTGGGTTTCCTAAGTCGAACTTTTTTGCTGAAACTCTGCTCGTTGAGTTTGTTGGCACAAAAGCCGTACTACTCGCTGAAATAACGTTTTCTCTGGTGTGGTAAGTTCATGTGGTTTCAGTGGCTTTGTTGAAAGTCCGCATTGTGAGATTGGTTTTCCAAAAGCGCTTTTTGGTGTTGTTAGTTCGTTTTCTGCGGCGTTGTTTGTTCCACGTGGTTTCATTGAGTAGCCGCTTTGAGACTACGCCTGACTTAAGTGCATCAAAACACATAAAGTTTGTTGTTTGCAAAGTTTAAAATAACGTAAAATCAACGCTTTGGGTTTGCAAACTAACAAACTGCTCAAGAGGGATTCGCAACGCGTGGCATTTTTACTATGCGTTGAATTTAGTGATTAAGGTGGTTTGCGGCGGCTTCGGTACTGCGTTGCTCACCCCTTAGCAGGGCGTTAGCTCTCATCCAAAGAGGTAAGCATGACTAATATAGAATTTGTTAACAGCGCTAATCCACATAGCTGGTTTCTAGTAGCGGATGACCTTCATTCTCAAGCTGAATTTTTGATGAAAAGTTTTGGCCAAGGTGAGTTGATACGCAGAAATGTCGTAAATGGAACATCCGATTCTTGGGATAATATTAATAGGTCTGTATTTCTGTTAGCTTCTTTTGCGTTGGAGAATGCAATCAAAGCATTCCTTGTCTATGAAAACCCTGATTGGATATCTAACGGTGTGATATCCAAGAAAATGAGAAGTCATAGCCTTTCGAAGTTAGTTCAGATGTCCAATCTGATACCGTATAAAGATAGAGGTCAGCCGATATTAACAATCTTTGAAAATGGCAATGAATCATGGGCTCGATATCCTTGTTCTTTGACAAAAGATTTCACAGCAGATCCAATAGCACTAGATAAAAAATTATGGGCTCGATACCAGTGGCTTATAGGTGCTTACGGAAAGAGACTAGTAAAACTGCTAGAAAAAAACTGGGAGGGACCTCATGGCTTTTCAGGGTGTTATGAGATATCGGGTTGCTTTTTTGGAGTTAACTTTGAGAAAAAGAGCTAACAATCTGTTTAAGAGTGATTCGCAACGCTTGGCATTTTTGCTATGCGTTGCGTTTAGTGTTTAAGGTGGCATGCGGTAACATCGGTATTGCGTTGCTCACACCTTAACAGGGCGTTAGTGCGCAAAGATAAAAATTACAATTAGCAGGATTTAAAATGAGTGAAATTGCTCGTTTCATATCTGGTAAAGCTCCAGATAAATTTGGTCGCAATGTAGAGCAGTTGTTAGCTTACAACCACTTCTGGTTAGAGCATGATCATAAGTATATTCAAGTTCTTTTCCCGATTGATGAGGGGACTAAGTTCAATCAACATGCTCCTTTGGTAACTCAAGCAGATCGAGAGGCTTTTGCTAACTCAGAAGAATTGCGCATTGCCCACTTAAAAGTACTCGACCTTTTACTCGAGTTTTGGGGATTACAGCGAGATGGGTGTGAAATTTCTTCATTACTGGAACTAAGTCCTGCTAACCACGTCTGGCTTAAAAGTCATGACCACAACCAACTTCGTCTGAGCCGAGCAATTCGTAGTTTGTATTTACTCGGTAATGAACAACTAGCAACTAACTTGTGTGACTTTCTAGTGGCAGCAGCAAGAGAAACAGGCTTGGTTTCAGATAAAACGGTCGAGTATTGGCGTAACGCGCTTAAAGGTTAGGGGATCGCTGAAAAAGCGCACTAACAAACTGTTCAAGAGGGATTCGCAACGCGTGGCATTTTCACTATGCATTGGTTTTAGTGATTAAGGTGGTATGCGGCGGCATTGGTATTGCGTTGCTCACCCCTTAACAGGGCGTTATGCGTTTTATCGACTAGAGGATTATCGTGTTTGAGAAATTAATTGTTGTCATTTTAGGCGGTTTGGTCGGTTTTCTTTTAACTATCCTCAAAGAGTCTGTTGCTGCGAAAAAGTCAAAAGCAGCAGAAACGTACTACCTTGCAATTATTGTCACGAGTAGTATCGAGCAGTTTATAGTCGGTTGTCGTGAAGTCGTCACTGATGATGGCACCGAAGATCAGAATGGATATACTTACTATCACTCGAAAACCCCAAGCTTTACTCCGTTAGAACTTGAGGTTGATTGGAAAATACTTCCCCAGGATTTACTCTACGATTTGTTAAACCTACCTCAATTGGTTCACGAAGCTAATTCATATATCTCAGCTGTAAGTGATTATGCTGCTACACCTCCTGATTTTGCGGAATTTTATGAGGCGAGAGCAACGAAATATGCTGCTTTAGGTTTATTAGCCATTCAAATGTCTGAGAAACTTAGAGAACTAGGTGGTTTGCCAAAGCGTAAAGTAGAAGAGTGGGGTGATCGGCAAACATTCTTGTTGGCTCTTCATGAGAACGAAGAAAGAGAAATAATGCGAAAAGAGTTTCAGCAGAAAATGCTAGATTCTTTGAAGGCTCAGACACACGCATAACAAACAATTTAAGAGTGATTCCCCACGCTTGGCATTTTGAGTTTGGGTTAAGTTTAGTGTTTACGGCGTCCAATTTTAGTGTCGTGGTCGCGTGGGTCACACCTTAATTGGGCGTTATAACTACTTTTTTAGAATGGTATATGAAAGAGAAAATCGATAAAAATACAATATTGCTTAGTCAGTTAAACAAGGCATGCTCGCTATACCTGAAAAAAGAATACATATGTTCTCTCACTTTGGCTGGTAGTGCAGAAAGTTTGAGTGAGGGGCTAGTGGAAGCAATAAACGCAAAGCCTTCTAGTGCTTTCTTTGTTATGTTTAAGCGTTTAAAAGCAGAATGGCGTAAAGAGGATGCCTCTAAAACGAATATCATTCTTCGAGAAAGGAATTGGTCTAGAAACATAATCAAACATCATGACAAGGGTGAGGAAACAATTATCGATATTGATCTTCAATTCCAAAGCTTCATTGTTCTAAAGTCATGCTTGGAGAATTATCGGAAGCTTGGTTTTCAGCCAACACCTGTCATGCGTCAGTTTGAAAAAGTAACACGTGATTTTGGTTAAACCGTAGTTATAACAAGGCGTTTAAGGCGGATTCACAACGCTTGGCGATTTCAGTTCAAGTTAGCTTAAGTGTTTAAGGTACAATGGTTTAGGTTAAGTGGTTAGCGTTGTTCACCACTTAACGCGGCGTTAGTACGGGTTTGATATCAAAGGTAATAAGTTTTGGTGTTTATCTGTTTTGGCGCTCGCCTTTACACCTTTCAGTTTGTACCTTTCACGTTCTTTCCGGTGGCACTATATGCGGAGTGTTCGCTTTGATTTCACCGTTTACGGCTTCTAACTCTTAGCCTATTTCTTTGGCGCTTCTTCATTTTCGTGGTGGTTTTTGAGAGAACCTTGATTACTTTTGGTGTGGCTGTTGAAGTACGAGGAAAGAATCCTTTATTAATTTAAAGCCAGTGAAAGTAGGGCAGTTCAGTGCGTTTTTCTTCTAGCCAACTTTCGTCTTTCAATCGGGGTAAAGTTTTGTAGCTGCCCGTCTCACTTCAGTGTTCAAAGCCTTTCATATTATGCCAGTTTTCAATATCTTGGAGCGCACAAATAGAAGTAGCGCATGTACTAACAAATTGCTTAAGAGTGATTCGTAACGCGTGGCATTCTTACTTTGAGGTGGCTTATGTGATTAAGGCGCTGTGCGGTAGCTTTTGTATTGCGTTACTCACACCTTAGCAAGGCGTTATGTGCTAATGAGTAGGAGTTAGTAAAGTGCGTAAATTTTTGATTTTGATTCTTTGTTGCTCATCGTTCTCACTTTCTGCGGAGAGTAGCGTCGAAGATTGTCAATTGTTTGGCTCTCTATGCGAGCTTCAGGCGAACTTTGAGTTGGCAGATAAAGAGTTGAATGATGTTTATAAAAACATAATGAATCGGATCAATTCAGGAGAACTGTCTGATAGAACCCTTGTGGATTCTGTTGAACTTAAGCAGAGCTTGCTTAGTAGCCAGCGAAGTTGGCTACAGTTCAAAAAGTCCAATTGTGATGCATTCTACGTACTCCAGAGTGGGGGGAGTCAGCGAAACGAAGCACGCATGGAGTGTGAAATTGAAATGACTAAGGAGCGTACAAACTATCTAATAAGTTGGTACTGACTTGGTTTGAATACGCACATAACAAACTGTTCAAGAGGGATTCGCAACGCGTGGCATTTTCACTATGCGTTGGTTTTAGTGTTTAAGGTGGTATGCGGCAGCTTTGGTATTGCGTTGCTCACCCCTTAACAGGGCGTTAGGCGACGGGCAGGAAAGTTCTTTGTTCTCATCTTCTTAGTTCTCTTTGAGCATTCGTTTTTCTAAGTTGGCAATTTGGTATTGTCGGCTCAAATTCTTGAATCTCTCTGGCAGTAAAACATGCCAAGGTTCGCGGGTTGCCTCATTGCTGTTCACAGTCGGTTGGTTGTTAATTTCACTGGCTGAAAGTGTGGAAAGGGCAAGTTAATCGAGGCTTTCGTTCTCGCTTTAAGTTTGCAGCTTTACGTTTCGCTTCCTCAAAAGCAACTTGATCGCTGAAAGTCTGTATTTCGTGGTTGTCGAAATTTCGGCTGAAACATAGTGGCTTTTATGGTTCTTGAATCACAAAAAGTCAGTGAGTGTTTGGTTGCTTATTTTGTTTCGGGTAATCTGCTTTCAAAACAACTTAAACATTGGTGGGAAACTTCGCCTAACAAAGCGTTTAAGACAGATTCCCAACGCATGGCATTTTTCATTCCATCGTTGCGTTTTGTGTTTAAGGTGGCATGGTTAAATTTCGTGGTGGCGTTGCTCACTACTTAACGCGGCGTTATAAAGATTAGGAGACTTTCACGATAAATGGACTTAGTTGTTGAGTTACTAAAAACTGGTGATTACTGGATTGCGATTGTTGTAGTGATCGTAACTATTGCTATAAATGCTCCTAGAGTAACCGAGTACTACTTCTTACTTAGAAAAAATAGAATGGCTCAGATTTTGTCTGCTTTACAAGAACCGAGTGTTTCGGAAGAACTAAAGACTCATTTGAAAAATGAGCTCGATATTGAGTGTTTTAAAGGTATTCATGGTATCCGCGTTAGTCTCCCAATGTTAAAAGCAGTTTATGTACTTAATGAAAGGGTTGGGGCGACGGTCTCTTTCAGACATGTTTTGAAAACAGTCCAACTTTTACCTGATATTTCAGATGTAGAGCTTTTGTCGTACCGGATTAGATTAAATATCCTAGATAAGGTTATTGCTTCTTATAACCTGGTGTTTGGATTGCTCATAGCTGGCTTTGGGTTCATAACATTTTTACTATCGATTTACTCGTTTGTTACTGGATTTGAGCCAAGTCTTCTTATTTCTGGTGTTATCTTCCTACCTTTAGGTTTTTACATGCTCAATGATGGTAGTGCCTTGTTTTCTGTGTATCACATCAATAGAGCACTCAATGACTATGAAAAGGCAACTGAGAAAAAATCTTTATAACAAATTGTTCAAGAGTGATTCGGCACGCTTGGCATTTTTACTATGCGTCGGTTTTAGTGGTTAAGGTGGTATGCGGAGGCTTCGGTATTGCGTGCCTCACACCTTAACAAGGCGTTATATGCCAAGGAGGATATATGACAAAGGAAGTCGGCAATAAGTGTTACATGGCATTAGGGATTGCCGTTGGAGACTCCATCTACCGGTACCTTTTCCGTTCTGAGGAGCCATTCGATTTCTACAAGCCAATATTTATGTTCATAGTAGCTTTTCTTATTCTCAACATACTGAGTTTTGGTTTGAAGCTATGCAAACAACTAATTTCAAGTTGAGTGTTATTTAATTTAAAACAACAGTTTTCATCCACTCATTGTGTGAGCAATAGGCAGATTGGTTGTGGTTTTTTGCTTGGCTCGGTGCGGTTGGCGGGCAAGGCATATAACAAATTGTTCAAGAGGGATTCGCAACGCGTGGCATTTTTACTGTGCGTTGGTGTTAGTGATTAGGGTGGTATGCGGCAACTTCGGTATTGCGTTGCTCACCCCTTAACAAGGCGTTAGCTCTCTTCTGGAGAAAGACTTTGAAATTACAATACAATATTAATGATGATTATATTAAATTCATATCATCCGCAGATGCGCTGTTCCATTTCACTCGCAAAGAAACAGCTTTGGAGCATATTCTGTTTAATAAAACTCTTCGGATGGGGGAGTTTTCAGGTACGAATGACCCTCAGGAGTATAAGTCTAAGTTAACGGGTGCTGTTGGGTGGGGGTGGGAAGAACACCATGACAAAAAAGTTGATGAAGCTACATTCCTAATAGACCAGTTGTTAAGAGAAAAATCCAAATTTATATCACTTTGCCAAAATGATATCGTCGATGGTAATTTGCGTTCTCACGGTGCTCTTAAATCTAGAATGTGGGCTCAATATGGTGATAATCACAAAGGCGTATGTATCGTTGTTTCCAAATCTAAATTAATCAATCAATTGAAAATGCAACTTGAATCAAATTATCAAATTGGTTACGGAGATGTTCGGTATGAAGAACCAGATCTAAATCGTAATATACCTTGTTTAGATATAGATGGTTCAGAACTAGATAGTCTCCCAGCTAGTGAAATTGCAATAAGCTTCGTAAATCAGCATGTTGAGGAGCTTTTCTTTACAAAGCAACCAGACTACAAAGATGAAATGGAGTTTAGGTATGTTGCAATACCTACGTCTTTGGAATCAACATCAGCTCCAATTTACATAGACCTATTGCAATGTGTACATTCGATAATTCTTGGCGACGCTTTTCCAAAAGTTTACAAGCCTACAATTTTGAATCTAGCGCATGAGTTATCAATTCCGATAAAAAAGTTACATTGGGAGCATCATGCATATATTTTGCTTAGTTGGGACAAGAGCTAACAAACTGTTTAAGAGTGATTCGCAACGCGTGGCATTTTCACTATGCGTTGTGTTTAGTGTTTAAGGTGGTATGCGGGAGCTTCGGTATTGCGTTGCTCACACCTTAACAGGGCGTTATGGCGCAAGCGAAATTCTACTATGGAGATATATGAAAACTCTTGTTTGTTGGTCGACGATTAAAAGTGCACAGAGAAATGGAGTTACTCCTGATGTCTTATTTAAACGTTTAGCTATTTACTTTGAGCATGTGGTTTTTGAGCCTCAATTCACTCCTATTGGTTTAGCTCTAGCTGGAAATAAACCTGAGTTTCGAGATTGTGCCGAATTCATCAGTGTATTGACTTCAAAGGACCTAGAGTCGGCGAAAAAGCTCTATAAAAATCGGAATTATCGTAAGATCTTTTTAAATTGTTGGGACTTTGTTGATGATGTATCTGTATTTCAAGAGCAGGTACAAACAGCCATATCCCATGAAACTATGAATGATATTTTTATGTACGCGCATAAACAAGAAATGTCAGAGGGTGAATTTATTCACAACGATCGATTTAAACAATTATGTGGGGATATGTGGCATGAACTGCAAGTATATACAGCATTCAAGGGCTATGAACCTAGTATCGCGGGTAACCTTTCTAATGACTTAGGGCGTTTGTTTAGTTCGTACTCAGATTCTGAAGGCTTTACAGTTTCAGAGCTTTCTAATAATAGCTTACATATCCCTGATTTTGGCAGTTTCTCATGGGAACAGATTATGGAGCTGAGAAAAGATCGCAATATAAGTAGATTTCGCTCAAAAATAGCTTCAATTTATGGTCAATCTCCTAGCCATGGAGTTAATGAACTTGATGGTAATACGGTTAAGGGACTGTGGAATATTGCCGAATATGCAAAGCCTAAGCTATGGCAAACTGTCCTTACGGCTATCGTGACTAATTTGCCACTTCCGCTACCTGTTGCTGGTGTCATCTCTTCCTTACATGATGGTTCTAACAAAATTGATATAACACATTCGCATGGTTGGGTCTTCTTTATCCAAAGTGCTAGAGCTATGATGGACAAAAATGCGCCATAACAAAGCATTTAAGAGTGATTCGCAACGCTTGGCAGTTTCGCTTCGCTCAAGTATAGCCAAGCGCCGCTCACACCTTAATGCGGCGTTAGCCGTTTTATGAGAGTGATAAATGAAAGATTCAGACAAAAGTATTCTTCCTGTAATTATTTTAGTCACCATAGTACTTGCCCCTTTAATTTTCATTCTAGGAGTTGTTGTAGGTAATGAGATTCAAATGAGTACAGTGCTCTCAGCTGATTCTCTGTCATCATGGGTTTCAGCAATAGCGACTGTAGCTATATCTGTGCTCACGTTCATATTGGCGAAAGAAACGTGGTCTTTACGTTTAGCTCAGATAGAGCAAGTAAATGAGATCAGGAAAGAGAATATTCGACCTAATATTGGTATACAAATATCCTGCTCTCGACATGCCCTCAATTTAATGAATGTCAAAGTCTCAAATAAGGGGCGAGGGATAGCGAAGAACATTGCATTCAAGTTTATAGATCGAGAGGGCAAGGAGTTCGACAACAACAACGCTGTTGTAGATAGTTTTGTCCGGTTAAATGTATTCCGTAACGGGATGAACACGCTAGGAATTGATCAAGAGTTTAATAGTTTTCTCTTTAGCTTCTTAGATATGGGTGATGACATTTTCGAAACCTATTTCACTTTAGAGGTCAAATTTAGTGACGTCGCTGGTAATCAATACACAAATGAGTACATTTTTGATTTTTCAGAATACAAAGGTGTTACAGAAGTTGGTACTGATCCCTTATGCAAAATTGCGAAAGATTTGGAGAAAATGCAAAAGTTCTTTGCTGGCTTATCCGGTAATAAAAGGCTCAATGTTGATTGTTTTGACAATGAAGATCGCGTAAGAGAAAAAGCTGAATTCGAAGAGCGTATTGAGAGGTTCAGAGCAGCACGTGAGGAAAACGGCTAACAAACTGTTTAAGAGTGATTCGCAACGCGTGGCATTTTGACTATGCGTTGGTTTTAGTGTTTAAGGTGGTATGCGGCAGCGTCGGCATTGCGTTGCTCACACCTTAACAGGGCGTTATAAATCATATCAATTCGAGGTGATAATTTGAAACCTAAAGTATTTGTTGCATCTTCTGTAGAGGGCTTAGATGTCGCCTATCCAATGCAAGTTAATTTACAGCATGATGCAGATATTACGGTTTGGAGTCAGGGTGTGTTTTCCTTATCTCTAACCCCTCTAGATTCAATAACTGAAGCTTTAAACTCTTCAGACTTTGGTATTTTTGTGTTTAGCCCAGATGATGAAACCAAAATGCGTGGTACCGTCAGCGATACTGTAAGGGATAACGTCCTCTTTGAGTTAGGTTTGTTCATCGGAAAACTCGGCAAAAGACGTTGTTTTATAATAATGCCAGACAATGTGGAACTCCATATACCGACCGATTTAGTAGGCGTGACACCAGCTAAATATTCAGGAGCCAGAGATAAATCAGAGATAGCTGCTGCTTTAGGGCCAGCATGCCATGAAATTCGCCAAGCTATGAAATTACAAGGCTTGTTTAAGCAACAGGAAGCTCAGTCTCAGAAGATTCCTGCAAACGACCATGACAATTATGACGAGAATGACAAAATAGCGCTCTTAGAAGCATGGTTAACTACAGAGGCAGAAGAAAACAAAGCAATAAAGTATGTTGATATCGACAATCACCTAAAAATTGAATTGGGTTCAACTAAGAGGCTGCTTTCTACGATTTTTGGCAGAAATACTTCGTTTAAGATCGATATAGCAGGTAGCAATGTTTTTAAGTTTCACTATCAGCAACCGCTTGTTTGGTAAATGATTTATAACAAAGCATTTAAGAGTGATTCCCAACGCTTGGCATTTTTGTCTCCGTGTTGGGTTTCGTGTTTAAGGCGTAATTGTTTAGGTTTAGTGGCAACGTTGCTCACACCTTAATGCGGCGTTATAACGCTAAAGGAGTACAGAGTGAAAATAGGCATTGTTCAGATGCAAATGAGATGGACTGTTGCACAAAATCTTACGACGATATCTGGGTACATTAAAAGGCTAGGTGCACTAGATATCCTAATTTTCCCTGAACTCGCATTAAGTGGCTTTCATAGAAATATAAAAGCTGAATCTAAAGAGCTCTTAATTCAAAATGCCATAGTCGAACTACAAAATTTAGCGAAAAAATATCGAACAAGTCTGTTTTTTGGTGCTCCTAAAGTAGTTGGCTCAAATGTGTTCAATAGTTATTTGTGCATCAGTAAAACTGGTCAGGTCATAGCACAATGGGAGAAGGCTGGATTAACTGAAAGTGAATCCCAGTTTTTTGCTAAAGGTGGTAATAGAAGCGTGTTGGATCTTGATGGCACTCGCTGTACCACGGTAATTTGTAGAGAAGTCGAGGATGCAGACTGGTTTATCTCTCAAGTTCGTTCCTGCTCTCCAGAAATCATAGTTTGGCCGAGCTATATCAGCCAAAGCGGCAATGACAATACCCTAACGGGCTATTTTTCAGCGGCTTCTGAAATAGCTAAGGAACTTGAAGCATTTGTTTTACAGTGCAACTGGCCACAAGCGCTCAACGATCAGAACATTCGTGGATTAGGTGGTAGCCGTATATTTGGAACCGATGGTCAATGTCTTTTGTCCATGCCAGTAGATCAACTTGCGATAAGTATCTTGGAGTTTTCTAAGGGGGAGTTGAGGTCAGTTGAGGCTGTGGGTTTACTGGAAACCGCGTTATAACAAATTGTTCAAGAGTGATTCGGCACGCGTGGCATTTTTACTATGCGTTAGTTTTAGTGGTTAAGGTGTTATGCGGAAGCTTAGGTATTGCGTGCCTCACACCTTAACAAGGCGTTAGCAATCAAAGGAGTAATATGGACATTTCTGAGTATATCAATCCAATATTTACGTTGGTCGGTATAATTGTAGCGGCCTTATTGGCTACTGGAGGTTATCTACTGCGTTGGCAACATGAGTATCGTAAAAGTGCAAGAAGAGCCCTTTATCTACTTCTTCAAATTAGAAATGCTGCCATTGATTCAATATTCTCTCCAGCGGATGCAACAGACGCTTACATTGATCATCTAGTTTCCTTTTTTAAAGAAAAAGGAATTCCGGCATCCCGAGATGATGTGACAGAGGACATGAAAAACGTGATTTCGAGTCACTTTCAGAACTTGATAGATGCCATTAGGCAAGAAATTGAAGGCTCGACCTTGGAACAGTATGAAAAAGCACTTTATGAATTGTCAGCGCAAAATCCAGTACTAGCTTATCAATTACAAGGTAAAGAGAAGTTTCAAAAGCTATTGGACGTAACTCGCGCATATAATGAGAGCATCTTAGATAAAATTGAATCTCCACTTTCAGAAGAAGTAACTGATTCTCTCGAGTCCACAATTACTTCATTCGAACCTGAAGTTCAAAAAGAAGTAATTGATCTCCTTGATGAGGATATTTTAAAACTATCCAAATATTGCAGTAGTTATGACTATCGTCACTGTAAGAAACAGCTAATAAGTAAGCCTTTTAAAGCGAAGGAATATGACTTTTCAGACCTAGATGAAATTTTTACTAAGTTCTTTGCCATTCTTGCTCAAACAATATCACAGAAAAAATCGGCATAGATTGCTAACAAAGCGTTTAAGACAGATTCGCAACGCTTGGCATTTCCAGTTTACTTTAAATTTAGTGTTTACGGCACAATGGTTTAGGTTAGGTGGTAGCGTTGCTCACTACTTAACGCGGCGTTAGGGCTCAATCGCACAAGTTATTACAAGGATGATTATAAATGTTGGAGCAATACTTATTTCTACTACCAATCGCTACGCTGTTACTCTTTGGTGCGATGACACCAGGCCCTTCATTTATCTTGGTTGCGCAAACAGCTATGTCAAAATCTAGAACTGAAGCCATGTGTATTTCTATAGGCCTAGGTTTGGGGGCAAGTACATTTGCATTTATTGCCTCAATGGGGCTCATTGCACTTTTTGAAGCTGTGCCAGAGTTTTACGTAGCTTTCAAAGTTCTTGGTGGCCTATATCTATGTTATTTGGGGGTGAAAATGTGGCATGCGAGCAAAAGCAAAGTTGTTTCTACTGACGTTGAGCTAACTAACAAACCCGCGCATTTTAAGGCGGTAGCTCTTGGCTTGGCGACACAGTTAAGTAATCCAAAGACTGCAATTGTATTTAGCAGTGTGTTTGCAGCTATGCTACCCGTGAAAGTTCCTGCTCATACAACATCAATATTAGTTGTTGGCGTGTTTGTCTTAAATTTTTCTTGGTACTTCCTAGTTTCAATCTTGTTATCAAGCTCAAAGGCTCAAGCCAGTTATCTACGATTTAAGTCCTATATCAACAAAGGTTCAAGTGTATTAATGGGGTCAATGGGTAGTATGTTTGTTGCTGAGAGTTTCAAGCCCTAACAAACTGTTCAAGAGGGATTCGCAACGCGTGGCATTTTTACTATGCGTTGAGTTATTGGTGATTAAGGTGGTATGCAGAGGCGTAGGTATTGCGTTGCTCACCCCTTAACAGGGCGTTAGTTGGTATTTGTTTCTTGGTTTTGGGTACGAATTTTGTGCGCGTGGTTTGTGTTCGTTCACCGTATCTCGGCAAGCATCAAATCATCACTCTTGAATAAGGCTCAGGGTTGCTTGCCTAACCAAGTTTGGTGTCTGGTTTGATAAACGGGCGTATCAGGTTCATCGATTTCAGTTACTTTGGCATGCAATGAACTTGCATAGCTTCAAAACTGTCTGCGCTAAAGCAGTGTCGGATGCTAAGCATTGGTCGCTTAGTGCTTTTTAGATCGCCCCTGTTTCTACGGTGGAACATCCAAACTTCTGAGCAATCTAACCAACTAACAATCTGTTAAAGACGGACTGCCAACGCTGGGCACTTTTGATTCTAGTCTGGTACAGTGTTTACGGTGGTCTAATTAGGTTTCGTGGTATGTTGGCAGCCACTTAACAGGGCGTTATGTACTTTCTCGAAAATTAACCTAGCCAACGTATGAAATTAGGTCGTAAACTTAGCTTAATTAAAGGGTTAGGTGATAGATATGGCATTTTCAGAAATTGAGCAACAGCGTTATAGAAAGGTAGTGGAGAAGTACCTTGATTCTTGTCGGCCGCCAGAAGAGATCCGCAACCAACTTGATATTGGGTATCGTTTAGAGGGGCAAGTCATCGAAATCTTCGAGATACGTCCTAAGTGGAATGATCCATCCGAAAAAATGGAGTGCCCAGTAGCCAAAGTCAAATATTATAAGTCGCGTGATGCGTGGAAAATTTACTGGATGAAATCCGACCAAAAATGGCATTCGTATGAGCCAGTTCCAGAGATTCAACTTCTAGAAGCTTTCTTGGAAATATTGGAAGACGATACTTATGGGTGTTTCTGGGGATAGAACCAACCACGTACATAACAAACTGTTCAAGAGGGATTCGCAACGCGTGGCATTTTTACTATGCGTTGGTTTTAGTGTTTAAGGCGGTATGCGGCGGCATCGGTATTGCGTTGCTCACCCCTTAACAGGGCGTTAGGCTTCCCGAGAGGTTTTTGTATGGCTACTGAAATAATATTGCTAAGAGGGTTATTTCGAGGAAGTTATCACTGGGGTAATTTCACTGAGCGTTTATCAACTATCTTTCCTGATTGCCCAATTAGTTGTATTGATATTCCCTGCAATGGCTATTTGTCTTCGGAAACCTCTCCAAATACCATTTCAGGAATGGTAGAGAGTGTTAGAAGTCAGCGTAAGCGTAAAGGGAAAGTTCTTATCTTAGCTGTTTCAATGGGAGGAATGGTAGGTCTTAAATGGGCAGAATTATACCCACATGAGGTCGAGTCAGTCATCTGCGTTAATACCACAGTAAAGGGCTTTAGCCCTTTTTATGAAAGACTATTGCCACGAAACTATTTAAGAATCGTGAAAGCTTTGTTTTCGTCGTCATTGAATCGAGAAGCCGCAATTTATCAGATGGTTTCGAACCAGCCCTTTAATCGAAAGACAGCCCGCGAGTGGGCGAATCACGGTCAAAAGTACCCGACGAGTGTTGCAAATTTTTGGCGACAATTGAGAGCTGCTACTGGGTTCGTAGTATCGAGGCCACAATGTGAACTACATTTTGTTGTTTCGTCAAATGATGGGCTTGTGAATTCTAATGCCACTCAAGCAATAGCTAAGAAGTGGGGTGCTCGGGTAATAGTTAATGAAATAGATGGGCATGATGTAGCGCTAGATAACCCTGAATGGCTGCTGAAAGTTATAGGGTCAATTTGGCTCAAAGCCTAACAAACTGCTCAAGAGGGATTCACAACGCGTGGCATTTTTACTATGCGTTGATTTTAGTGATTAAGGTGGTTTGCGGCGGCTTCGGGTAATGCGTTGCTCACCCCTTAGCAGGGCGTTAGTCGCCAGAAAAAGCTAGCAATCAAAATCATGTTTCTAAGCTCAAAACTTGGCTACTGGTTGTTTGATTCATAGTTCCATCTTCGACGGTCAAAGCTCATTTTCATTGGTTCTAAATCAATGCATTGCTATTTTCCAAGCGGTTGTTTAGTTCTTTGGTGGTGATAGAGCGGGGCAATCGAAAATCTGTTTTTGGTTGCAAATCTGCCTCGGTGAGTTTGTTGGTTTAAAGGCTTATTTACTTGCTGAAAAGACGTTTTCTCTGGTGTTGTCAGTCCGTTTTCTACGGCGCTGTTTGTTCCAAGTGGTTTCATTGAGTAGCCGCTTTGAAACTACGCCTGACTTAAGTGCATCAAAGCACATAAAGTTTGTTGTTCGCAAAGTTTAGTTTGGCTTAAAATTGTCGCTCGGTGCCTCGCGACTAACAAACTGCTCAAGAGGGATTCGCAACGCGTGGCATTTTTACTATGCGTTGAATTTAGTGATTAAGGTGGTATGCAGCGGCTTCGGTATTGCGTTGCTCACCCCTTAGCAGGGCGTTATATGCGATATCGACCGAACAAGCTTAAAAATCAAACTCTTCCCAGCTAATCGACTTTGTGAATAAATGCTAGTTTTTAGCTTTGAATTGGTTTTGGGAGCATCACGTCATATGAAAATCGTATTTTCGATCAGCAAAGGGAATTTGAACTTAGTTACTCCTTGTTCATCTTTATCAGTCAAAGCAAGTAGTGGAAGAGGCAATTGTTTAAACAATGCTTCCCTTACATGCCAAATGAAGTCTTTTGAGGGACCACTTCCAGTAGGAAGCTATTACATAAAGCCTAATGAAGTTAGCGATCCCAATATAGTGGGAGACATAGTCCGACGAACTCGTGGTGATTGGGGAGACTGGCGAGTGAGATTACACCCTGCCGCAGGATCTAAAACTTATGGTCGAGACAATTTTTTTATTCATGGTGGAAGCTTGCCTGGTTCAGCTGGTTGTATCGATATTGGAGGTGGTTTAACTGGTAATGTAATTACCGATAAAATACTCAGTTATATCACGTCTAGCAAAGTTAAGGTTCCAGTGGAGGTTATCGAGTGAATAAGAAAGCTAGTGTAGGATTACTTCTTTTTCCCGTAACTTGCTATGCTGAAGTATCTGATAAAATTCCGACAATAGTTGGAATGTGGTCTACGAGCCTAGTGCTAGGCATTATATTTTTCTTGGTTTCACTACGTTATAAGTTTGCTCCAGTATTAGCGATTTTTATATCATTTCTATTAGCTTATAGCTTTTATGATATGTATGTAGATACATCGTTTCGCGAAGCAGTAGTTATGGAGCAAGGTGGGAACTATTTCCTGAATGGTTATGCGTCATCTATAGTTGTGTTTATCTTTTCTATTTTAGGTAGATTTATTCATAACAAAACGCGTCGCTAGCAAAAATTCGCATATAACAAAGCATTTAAGAGTGATTCCCAACGCTTGGCATTTTTCATTCCATCGTTGGGTTTTGTGTTTACGGTGGTATGGTTAAGGTTTGGTGGTAGCGTTGCTCACACCTTAATGCGGCGTTATGTTTATGGAGGAAGTCTAGAAGACATGTTTGATCTTACAATAGAGCTTCTACAGAACCCTATACTTACTGGGGTGTTTGGAGTATTAACTGGTGCATTATTAGGTCACCGCTTCTCTTTAAGTCGCGATAAACGTAAAGAATATAACGAAGTTGTAGTTCCATTGAAAAGTGCAATACGAAAAAACGCTAACGACCCCAGTAGTTGTAGTCTTGATCCTGCATTGGTGAGTGCGGTTCAGTTTAAGATATCTGACTCTGATTACCAGAAGCTTACTAACGAGTACCGAAAATATGGTGAAATAATGAGGGAAGCAATTTCTCCTGATGATTGGGGCGTACCACAACTTAAAGTTGAACTTGTGCCTCAAATTGTTGAGTCTCTAAACAAGATGGATTCTTTGCTAAAGGTAAGATAAACATAACAAATTGTTCAAGAGTGATTCGGCACGCGTGGCATTTTTACTATGCGTCGGTTTTAGTGGTTAAGGTGTTATGCGGCGGCTTCGGTATTGCGTGCCTCACACCTTAACAAGGCGTTATGTTTAAAAGGAAAGTATATGATTCATTGGTTTACAACCGTTTTTTCTCAACCAGCTCAGAAGGCTCAGTTGTTTTCTATTGTGTTATCTGCATTAGTAGCCTTTTCTGTATTGTTGCTCAATCAGTGGTTTACATCTCGCCGAGCTAGAAAAGATCATATGATCGATAAAATCGAAGAGTTCTATGAAGCCATAGGTGAATATGAAAAATGTGCTTTTGAGCTATTCAATACAATGTTCACTCAAAGTGAAGAAAATAATCAATTTCAAGAGGTGGTCGATCGACTTCAAACTTCAGTACAGAGGGTTGAAATGTATATAGGGCTTCACTTTCCTGAAATAAATTTCGACGCCAAGGCTCATACTAAACTAATGCAAACAGCTTACTATAGTTTGAGTTACGCAAAAGCGCGTAGAGGTGGTGTAGGCTTTGCTGATGATGACATCCGAAATGAAATGGACAATGTGAATGAATTGCTGGACAAAGTGCGCCAAAACACGAGTCATATAAAATCAGATGCACAAGCATTAATGAAACGTCATAAACATTAAACATAACAAACTGTTCAAGAGGGATTCGCAACGCATGGCATTTTCACTATGCGTTGAGTTTAGTGATTAAGGTGGTATGCGGTGGCTTCGGTATTGCGTTGCTCACCCCTTAACAGGGCGTTAGGTGTCCAAGGAGATATTTGAAATGAGTAAAACAGTCGAAGAAGTATTGGAATTTGAGCTAAAGCATGAGTTTCACTTTGTAGAAGTCCCAGACAATGTACCAGAGTTTATCTGGAAAAATGCCAATGGTGAGTTTGTTTTTATGGACAGTATGGGACTAGATCACCTCAAAGCGAGCATTGGCAAAGTAAACAGAGCAATTACATATTTGGATAATTCAAATAGACATAAAGAAGTTAAGCAGGCTTTACTTCCACCTGCAAAGGTTAAACTGCAAGAACTCAAAGATATGTTTGCCGAAAAAACGGGCATCTAATGTCTAAACCACACACCTAACAATCTGTTTAAGAGTGATTCGCAACGCTTGGCATTTTTGCTATGCGTTGCGTTTAGTGTTTAATGTGGTATGCGGTAGCTTCGGTATTGCGTTGCTCACACCTTAACAGGGCGTTAGCCATCAGGAGTGAAAATTGGATTTATCAGGAATTAAAATAGCAGTTATAAGTGGAGTTTTTGCATTAATGGGCTCTACTGTAACTGGATATTTTGTAGTGCAAGGTCAAGAGGCTATTGCTAGGAAAGACCTTAAAATTAATACTTCTGAAATTGTAAAAAGTAATCACGAGACGTTAAGACAAAAGTCTGAAGATTTTATTACGGGTGTATATGATTACTTTCTTATATTAAACGATGCACCAACGGCAGATAGTAAACAAGTGCGAAAAGCTGCCCTTGAACTCCAGAAAAAAGCGTTTGTATTGTCGGTTTATTCAAGTCCAGAGTTAGGTGTAGCATCTATGGAACTGGCTGCGGTATTAGGTGAGTTTCCTGATAGTAAAGACAATATGCCAAAAGTATCAAATCGTATATCTGAAGCATTATCGGAGTGGCACAAAAAGTACTACATAGAGACATCAAGCTACAATTTAGAACTTATGCCAGAGGCATCATTCAAGAAAATTATGTTTCAGTACCTTAACCAAAAATGATGGCTAACAAACTGTTTAAGAGTGATTCGCAACGCGTGGCATTTTTACTATGCGTTGCGTTCAGTGTTTAAGGTGGTTTGCAGCGGCATCGGTATTGCGTTGCTCACACCTTAACAGGGCGTTAAGGCTCACGGAGTATTCATGAAATTTAAATATTGTATGCTTGTTGGTGGTCAAAGTATTCATCTGCGAGTAGCTGCTGATGTTATTGAACAATCAATAGAAGAATTCGAACTAGCTGGTGGTTGTTTTGACCCGAAAACATTTTCCAATGTCCCAAGCTTTAAAATCGACCAAAGGGTATATGCTGATGCTGGATTTACTAATGAGGTTCTTGTTGGCATTTGCGTTTTCTTTAGCACGTGGATGGGTAACAAGATCTTAGATGAACTGTACGATAAAAGTCTCAAGTTCAGTTTCAAACGTTTTACTCAAGCTTTTCGTGCTGACAAACGTTGTGCCGAAAATCAAATAAGCCTGCTTGCATGTACCTACTTTTCAGATCTTGACTTAACAGTAGCCATCCGTCTAACGTCTAGAGATAAACTCGAAGAAGAACAACGTGATAGCTTATTTAAACAGGCTCATCTCAATGCAGCACAGTTTATTAGTGAAAATGGAAAACAGGCTCCAGTCCATTACTATCACATCCAAAATGGCACATTGAATCTTGAACCTTTGTTAAAAGAATCTATTGAACAAATACAGCGTGAGAAATGAGCCTTAACAAACTGTTTAAGAGTGATTCGCAACGCGTGGCATTTTTACTATGCGTTGCGTTTAGTGTTTAAGGTGTTATGCGGCGGCTTCGGTATTGCGTTGCTCACACCTTAACAGGGCGTTAGTTTGCAAGAGGAAAAACGCGCCTATATCGCAAGATCTAGTGCTAAAAGCTTAAAGTCGAAATTGTCTTATCGGCATTCAATTTCAGTGTTAACTTGCGTGGTGTAAACTCAAAATCGGTATCGTTTCAACGGTTGATTTGTTCTTTGGTGCGGCGACTTTTGGGTTAACGGAGTTGAACTTTTTCGCTGAAACTCTGCTCGTTGAGTTTGTTGGTACAAAAGCCGATTTACTCGCTTAAGTGATGCTTTCTTTGGTGTGGCAAGTTCCACGTGGTTTCAGTGACTTTGTTGAAAGTCCGTATTGTGAGATTCGTTTTCTAAAAGCGCCTTTTGGTGTTGTAAGTTCGTTTTCTGCGACGTTGTTTGTTCTAAGTGGTTTCATTGAGTAGCCGCCTTGAGACTACGCCTGACTTAAATGCATCAAAACACATAAAGCTTATTGTTTGCAAAGTTTAAAATAACGTAAAATCAACGCGTTGGGTTTGCAAACTAACAAACTGCTCAAGAGGGATTCGCAACGCGTGGCATTTTTACTATGCGTTGAATTTAGTGATTAAGGTGGTTTGCGGTAACATCGGTATTGCGTTGCTCACCCCTTAGCAGGGCGTTAGGCATTTTGAGCCATCTTCAGTTCAACATCCTGAAAATTTAGAATTTTAAATGTTATTTGGTAATTTGAATGTCAGAAAGAACAGTTGTAATTAACTATTTGTTAAACGAAAAATACAATGCTTGTCCAAAATCTATGGCGGAGAGGACTGGTTATCAAATAAACCAAGTTAAGAAATGGGTTTCTGGTGAGGTAATTCCAAATAAAGATACATTAGACTACATAATCATGTGCGTTTACACACCAGAATTTACGGTTGTGAAAGAGTTCTATGAGATTGATTCTCAAAAGAAGATTAAACCTCAACTGAATCAGATGTTTAAGGGTCATGAAGAACGTGCTGGTGTGTATGCCTTTTATGATTCGATGGCTAACCTTTTATATGTTGGGAAAGCTTCAAATTTGCTTCAAGAAACATACTCAGCGATCAGAAGAGATGATTTTGTGGCGTTCCCATCTGGCATTTGCAATAAAGTGCATAAGCGATATGAGCTGGTAAGGTACGTCTCTGCTTATGATGTCGAAACGAATGATCACTGGGACTATCCAAAGCACGTAGAGTCGTTAATCTTACGCATATCGAAGCCTCGCTTGAATAAGCAAATCGGAGTCTTAGAGCGAGCATATCCAGACATGGCAGACTAATGCCTAACAAACAATTTAAGAGTGATTCGGCACGCGTGGCATTTTTACTATGCGTCGGTTTAAGTGGTTAAGGTGGTATGCGGGAGCATCGTATTGCGTGCCTCACACCTTAATTGGGCGTTAGTCGCCAGAAAAAGCTAGCAATCAAAATCATGTTTCTGACCTAAAAATTTGGCAGTAGTCTGTTTGGTACACAGATCTATCGTCAATGGTCAAAACTCAGTTTTAACGGTTTTAAGTCCAAAATTTTGCAAGTGTCCTCACGGTTGTTTTGTTCTTTGGTGCTGACAGAGCAGGGTAATCGAGAATTTGTTTTTGGTTGTAACTCTGCTCGTAGAGTTTGTTGGTTCAAAAGCAGATCTACTCGCTGAAAAGTCGTCTTCTCTGGTGTTTTAAGTTCCACGTGGTTTCAGTGGCTTTGTTGCAAGTCCGCACTGTGAGATTGGCTTTCCAAAAGCGCTTTTTGGTGTTGTCAGTCCGTTTTCTACGGCGTTGTTTGTTCTAAGTGGTTTCATTGAGTAGCCGCTTTGAGACTGCGCCTGACTTAAATGCATCAAAGCACATAAAGTTTGTTGTTCGCAAAGTTTAGTTCGGCTTAAAATTGTCGCTCGGTGCCTCGCGACTAACAAACTGCTCAAGAGGGATTCGCAACGCGTGGCATTTTCACTATGCGTTGAATTTAGTGATTAAGGTGGTTTGCGGCGGCTTTTGTATTGCGTTGCTCACCCCTTAGCAGGGCGTTATGTGCTACTGATAAAAAAGGATTTTAGCAAGTGTTTGAAATAGAGAAGATAATCAAAATCAATGCTCCAAAACACAGAGTTTTTGAAGCGTTAACGAGTTGTCGCGAGATTCCCAAGTATTTCCCATTGAAAGAAGTTGTAAGTACGTGGGAAGTCGGCTCTGAAGTTTTATACAAAGGTGAAGTAAATGGTTCCCCGTTTACTGACCATGGGACAATTGAAACTCTGGAAAAGCCTAAATTCTACTCATATCGATACTGGAGTGATAATCATGGAACAGAGCGAACTCCAGAGAATCATTTAGTAATTAGCTATTCTTTGTCGGAAACTCCATTTGGGACAGAATTGAAGTTAGTGCAAAGTAACATTCGTTCAGAGGAACTCTATAATCTCATGGAAACGCAGGTCTGGGATTTATTGTTGGGGTCTTTGAAGCAGCACCTTGAAGCTCACACATAACAAGAAATTTAAGAGTGATTCACAACGCTCGGCGCTTTCACTTCAAGTAAGTTTAGTGTTTATGGCACAATGCTTTAGCTAAGGTGTTAGCGTTGTTCACACCTTAATTTGGCGTTAAGTGCATTCGATGTCAACATGACTCAATTGCATGTAATTTTTTTGTGATAGGAAGCAGCGATATGATGAAGCTTATAGAACCATGGTTGTTTCACCGTAGGGCTATGTACATTGCAAGGAAGCTAATTCCACTGCTTCTCTTTTATGGAAAAAAGACTAGATACTCTAAGGAAGAAGTGGACTATGCAATTGAAAGATCAAAATTATCGAAAAAGCACGTAACACTAGCATATGCTATTTATTGTGTAGACTTGTCGCAAGATGACTTCCACAGAAGTGAAAGTTTCGAAGAGTACTTATCTCAAAAATGTAAGTATGATCCAGCAAATCAACGATTTGATGTCGCCTCTTTTGCTCACTACTCTTCGGGTGATTGCACTTCTAACGATGGTGGAGGTGGCGAGTAATGCACTTAACAAATTGTTCAAGAGTGATTCGGCACGCGTGGCATTTTTACTATGCGTTAGTTTTAGTGGTTAAGGTGTTATGCGGAAGCTTAGGTATTGCGTGCCTCACACCTTAACAAGGCGTTAGTATTCAGGAGGAAAATTAGTGCTTCATCAGATAGACAAATATCAGTGTTCTGCTTGCAACATTAAATCCAAACATATTACCGTATTGATTAGGAACCCAAGTCCTTTTGCTGGTGTAAAACATCAAAAGCGTAAAGAGTTTATTGCTGGGTTAATCAAAGGCTGGGCAGTTGGTCCATTTTTAGCTTCTATGGATGAGTTTTCTCGACATACGATCTGTGAAAACTGTGGTATCAAGACGATAGAGAACTGACAAATAAGACTTCTTTTTAAGTTCGGTGTAACAGGTTGGGTCTGAATACTAACAAACTGTTCAAGAGGGATTCGCAACGCGTGGCATTTTTACTATGCGTTGGTTTTAGTGTTTAAGGTGGTATGCAGCGGCTTTGGTATTGCGTTGCTCACCCCTTAACAGGGCGTTATGTTTAAAGGATAAAAATGTCAGCTATCAACAGTGTGAGTCTCTTCTTCGCGATATATTTTGGTATTTCCATCATTGTATTTAGACTGCCATTTGATATGTCTGGTGCGTATTTTGACTTCATCGTTTATCGGTTTTTGCCTGTTTGTACAGCTTGTTACTTGGCATTTGTAATCTTTGGGAAAGTGAATGGAAAAAGTGTATGGGCAGTTATGGCTCATAGACTTAGGCATAAAGCAGGTTTCAATCGATGGCAGGTGTTAATATTCTCTGGGCTTTTTGCATACCCGATTATCGCAATTCTTCTATTGCCATTTTTCCGCGTTTTATTAATTACTACGATTTTAACAGGGCAAGGCTATTGTCATGTCGGCAAACTCTCAAACGCTGCCGTGGGTAGGAGGGTTATGTTTGGTCTTAGTGACATCACGATTGAAGCCCCTCAGTCGAATCGTACTTTTTGGTACCCTACGAAAAAGCTGATGCGAGATAGCATTGATATAGGTAGCACGGTTGAAGCTTGTGGTAAGCAAGGTTGGCTTGGGTTTTACATTGAAAAGGTCTCTGTTCATGGGAAATAAACATAACAAACTGTTTAAGAGTGATTCGCAACGCGTGGCATTTTTACTATGCTTTGCGTTTAGTGTTTAAGGTGGTCTGCGGCAGCTTCTGTATTGCGTTGCTCACACCTTAACAGGGCGTTATGTGATATGGAGGTCACATTGAATATTGAGTACAAAGTTAATCAGCAGATTTCGGCTGACGAGTTTATCGATTTGCTGAAGCGCTCTACGTTGGGAGAGCGTAGGCCCATTGAAAATATCCCTTGTATCAATGGCATGTTGAATAATAGTAATCTTATTGTCACTGCTTGGGACAGTACTAAGCTTGTGGGTATTTCTCGTTCAGTTACAGATTTCCACTATTGCTGTTATCTGTCAGATCTTGCGGTTGATGAAGAATATCAAAGGTTAGGTATAGGTAAGCAGTTACAGGTTCAGACTCAAGCTCAAATAGAGCCTACTTGTAAACTATTTCTAATCGCAGCGCCGTCTGCTAATGACTATTATGGCCAAATTGGTTACACCAAAAATGAGCGCTGCTGGGTATTGGAGCGCGGCCGAGAGATTATCACATAACAAGCAATTTAAGAGGGATTCTCAACGCTTGGCACTTTTGCTTCTACTTCAAATTTAGTGTTTATGGCACAATGCTTTAAGTGTGGGTGGTAGCGTTGTTCACCCCTTAATTGGGCGTTAGTTTGCAAGAGGAAAAACGCAGCTATATCGCAAGATCTAGTGGTAAAAGCTCAAAGTTGAAACTGTCGTATCGGCGTTCAATTTCAGTGTTAACTAACGTGGTGAAAATTCAAAATTGGCATCGTTTCAACGGTTGATTTGTTCTTTGGTGCGGCGACTTTTTGGGTTAGCTGAGTTGAGCTTTTTTGCTGAAGCTCTGCTCGTTGAGTTTGTTGGTACAAAAGCTGACTTACTCGCTGAAATGACGTTTTCTCTGGTGTGGTAAGTTCACGTGGTTTCAGTGACTTTGTTGAAAGTCCGCATTGTGAGATTGGTTTTCCAAAAGTGCTTTTTGGTGTTGTGAGTTCGTTTTCTTCGGCGTTGTTTGTTCCACGTGGTTTCATTGAGTAGCCGCTTTGAAACTACGCCTGGCTTAAGTGCATCAAAACACTTAAAGCTTATTGTTCGCAAAGTTTAAAATAACGTAAAATCAACGCTTTGGGTTTGCAAACTAACAAACTGCTCAAGAGGGATTCGCAACGCGTGGCATTTTCACTATGCGTTTAATTTAGTGATTAAGGTGGTTTGCGGCGGCTTAGGTATTGCGTTGCTCACCCCTTAGCAGGGCGTTATGTGCTCTTCTGTCCCGTTACCTATTGATTTTAAGTAAATTATCTCCATATCTACAATTACAAACTTAATCGCATTGAGACATTTAAATGACTAAAGAAGAGTTGTTGGAAAAGATTGAAAGTAAAGAAGCGCAACTTCTCAAAGCGCAGTCTGAAAGTACTGCTTGGAACAGAGGTAAGTATAACAAAAGCTCTATCGCGGAAGTCTCAAAAGTCTTTGTGACCTCTCTACAGTCTGAAATCGCAGATCTCGAAAACCAGTTATCAAAACTAGAATCTTAAAGCCCTTAATAAGGGCTTTCTCATTAGGTTACTTATGGTTGTGTGTTTTCAAACTTGGATGTTTGGACTTGTTTTCTGGAGTAACACGACGTCTCTGGTCTGTTTTTCCAGTAGATATCGCTTTAGGTTTTGGTCCACGTTTAATGCTCATATATGTCACCTCTATAAGCTGATTGTTAGCAAAATTGCTTGGCGTATTATACTAGTGGCTTAGCTGGGTGTAAAATCAGTACTGTATACTAAAGCAGGTGTCTTTATTGTTCGAAAACGAGCACATAACAAACTGTTTAAGAGTGATTCGCAACGCGTGGCATTTTTACTATGCGTTGTGTTTAGTGGCTAAGGTGGTATGCGGCGGCATCGGTATTGCGTTGCTCACACCTTAACAGGGCGTTAGTACGGGTTTGACATCAAAGGTCATAAGTTTTGGTGTTTATCTGTTTTGGCGCTCGTCTTTACACCTTTCAGTTTGTACCTTTCACGTTCTTTCCGGTGGCACTATATGCGGAGTGTTCGCTTTGATTTCACCGTTTACGGCTTCCAACTCTTAGCCTATTTCTTTGGCGCTTTTTCATTTTCGTGGTGTTTTTTGAGAGAGCCTTGATTACTTTTGGTGTGGCTGTTGAGTGACGAGGAAAGAATCCTTTTTTAATTTAAAGCCAGTGAAAGTAGGGCAGTTCAGTGCATTTTTCTTCTAGCCAACTTTCGTCTTTCAATCGGGGTAAAGTTTTGTAGCTGCCCGTCTCACTTCAGTGTTCAAAGCCTTTCATATCATGCCACTTTTCAATATCTTGGAGCGCATAAATAGAAGTAGCGCATGTACTAACAAATTGCTTAAGAGTGATTCGTAACGCGTGGCATTTTTACTTTGCGGTGGCTTATGGTGATTAAGGCGCTGTGCGGTAGCTTTTGTGTTGCGTTACTCACACCTTAGCAAGGCGTTATACGTATTATCACAGTTAGGAGATTTATGGCTAGATTAGCTCCAAAAGCAGACACTCTAAGAGCTCTGTTTGCGCGTTCAGGCAATCAATGTGCATTCCCTGGTTGTACTCAATCTGTTGTAAACAGCAAAAATAAGTTCATTGCTCAAGTCTGTCACATCGAAGCAGCCTCCGAGGGTGGTGAAAGGTTTAATACCGCTAGCAACGATGAATATCGAAGAAGCTATGATAACTTAGTAATTTTCTGTTATCCCCATCATATCGAAACAGACGATACGGACGAATATACGACTGAATGTTTGCGTAAAATCAAGCTAGATCACGAACAACAGTTCTTGAAGTCGGACTTTAAAATTGATGAAGCAGAGTTGCAAAAATTAGTAAGTGAAATGCAGCTCTATTGGTCAAGCATTGATCGCTTAAACCAAGTAGAACATTATAATCTCGATTCTGGGCTTGCGATGGAAGTTAATGGGCAAGCAAGTTTTGATGAAGTCATAGCTGATGCACATAATGCTGTTTCTGGTATTGAAGCTTTGCTAAATAGACTGCGTGAAAGTGATGAAGCGTTAGTCGAAGATCTAAATGTACTACTGGAGTTAAAAAATATCCCAGAATCAACTTTTACAGACGTTCCATATTACCAAAACCCCTTTGAAAACCGTAATTGGGAGTCTCATAATTTAGGTACTCCAAACTGGCTACTATCACTGCGAATCGCTTTAACCCACATTGAGGTTAAGTACCTGTCTGAATACCTAAAAACTAATAGCAATGACAACTCCGCACGAAATAAACTGGACATGGCTAAACAAAAGCTAGAAAGTTATGCGGTGTCAGCAATGCATGTCGACTAGCATACGTATAACAATCTGTTTAAGAGTGATTCGCAACGCTTGGCATTTTTGCTATGCATTGCGTTTAGTGTTTAAGGTGGTATGCGGAGGCTTCGGTATTGCGTTGCTCACACCTTAACAGGGCGTTATGCCTCACAAGGAAAAGGAACTTTCGATGTTTAAAATCGAGACTAAGCGTCTGATTATTAGGGATATGACTCCGAATGATGAAGACGCTTTTGTTGCTATGTCTCAGGATGCTAAATATC
>Ga0209379_10000567_pt1 | contig 29568 bp, 23 predicted proteins | sample tdDd001_FD_187124 | JGI IMG/M metagenome (GOLD analysis project Ga0209379, IMG submission 187124) | Marine sediment microbial communities from the Atlantic coast under amendment with organic carbon and nitrate - tdDd00.1 (SPAdes)... | ecosystem: Environmental > Aquatic > Marine > Coastal >...
TAAAAATGCTATTAACATAGCGATTACTATAGACCAGTTGTTCAAGTAATATGATGAATGTGCATAATGATTCATAATATTTAAGGAGCGCTGATCTAATCGTGTGACAAAGGTTACGAGTACACCATCCGTTGTTTCACCCGAGATGTACATAATTTCGTCTATATTTTGGGGTGGGGTCAACATACGTAGATATTGTTTTAGGCGTGAGGCATTATATTGTGTATCTTGTTTAATCTCGAAAGTGGTATCGGAACCGTCTGCCCACTGTCCATCTTCAGAATAAACGGAAAGTAGATTAACAGTCGTGCCTAAGCCATAAGACTCACCAATAGTCTCAATGTTACTTTCCAAAATTTTATTTGACTCTGTTGACTCCGTAATAAATCGAGTACGCAAAATTTCATTTAAAGACTGGTAAAATATATGGAGATCTTCTTTTGCTATAACCTCATAACCCCAAAACTCACCTTCGGTTAATATTTGTGACTGAATAGACCCAATATGAACCAAGGAAAATGCAACCATAATCAATAGATATAAGTATACACGCACGAGAAGTTTATTCATTCACAGTGCCTCCTGTGAAACGGTATCCAACTCCCCAAACGGTTAGTATAAACTTTGGTTGACTGGGGTCTGCTTCAATTTTTTCACGTATTTTCCGAATATGCACTGGAATTGTGTTGTCATCTCCATAATAGTTGTTACCCCAAACCGCATTAATGATCTGGTCTTTAGTCAAAACCTGATTGGGATTTTGAGCAAGAAGTTTAAGGAGTTCAAATTCTTTGTTGGTCATGTTTACTATTTTATCGTCAACGTGAACAGTATAAGCAGAACTATCAATTTTTAAGGGGCCAAACTCCAAAACATTTTGATTGTTTGAAGTTGAACCTTGTTTTGTTGAACGTCTTAAATGGGCTTTAATTCTAGCTACTAACTCAATTGGGCTAAATGGTTTTGTAACATAATCGTCTGCCCCAATTCCGAGTGCCAGGACTTTATCCATATCTGTATTTTTAGAACTAAGGATTATAACAGGTATTTCAGAATCTTTTCGCATTAAACGACAGACTTCAAATCCGTCCATTTTGGGCAACATCAAATCCAAAACAACAAGGTCGGGTTTTTCAAGTCTGAACTTCTCTAAACCACTTTGACCATCGGTTGAAAATGCAACCCTAAAACCTTCGTCCTCTAAATAGTCACGAATGAGTTCGGCTATCTCTACTTCATCTTCTATTATATGAATGAGTTCTTGCGACATAATAACCTCCAGAACATAATTAATTACATACTTTTATACCCTAACTTTATCATCTCATTAATAAACTGGAAAGTTGAATTGTCTCATTTAAGAATTTTTAAGAATTATATAATTGGCTATTCAACCTTAAAGGATATGATGGGTCTGGAAAATGAGATTATGAGATTAAATGGAGGTATAATTATGCGTAAGCAAATAGCTGTATTAGCTATATCAGCATTAGTGATTGGGTCTTTAGCAGGGTGTTCACAAGCAGATGCTAAACAAAGTACCCAAATTGAGAAAAAAGTCCAAGCAGTACAAACCGTAAAAGTAGAAAAGTCTAACCTAGATAGAACCTTGTCTTATAGTGGTGTTCTGTCTCCAACAAATATTGTTCATCTCGCATCTACGGTTCCGGGTGAAATTTTAGATGTACCTGTTCGTGTGGGGGATGAAATTGGTGAAGACGGAAAAATCTATACCTTAAATAAAGAGAATGTTGAACGCTCATATAGAAATGCTCAACTTTCATATGAAGCTGCCTCACATCAGTTAAATGCATCACAAGATCAACACGCATTAGCAGTTAAGTCATTTGAACGTACAAAAGCTCTATACGAAAGTCCAAACGGAGCAGCCGTTTCAAAATCACAATATGAACAAGCTGAGCTTGGTGCAAACACAGCTAGTGTTGAAGGTGCAAAAGTTCAAGTGGCACAAGCAAAAATTGGTTTAGACCAAGCTCTTGACCAGTTAAACGATGCAGATCTTAAGTCACCGATTACAGGTGTAATTTCTGCACTGAATATTGAAGCGGGTCAAAGTATTGGTGCAGGGCAACATATTGCAGACGTGATTAATATGGATGAAGTTTATGTTGATATTCAAGTCGCTGAGAATATTATTAATAGTTTAAAAGCGGGAGATCATGTTTCAGCAAAGGTACCAGCAATATCTTCAGAAGATTTTATAGGGTCTATTGAGTGGGTTAGTCCTGCAGCTGACTTACAAACGAGACTCTTCCCTGTACGAGTGCTTATTGATAATGCAGACCATATTATTAAACCAGGTATGTTTGTTAATGTTGGATTAGACATATCAGAAGCCACAGATTCTATTGTCATTCCATCGACTTCAATCCTTGACCGTACCGATGGTAAAATTGTTTATGTGAATGAAGATGGCACAGCTGTGGAAAAGTATGTAACAACTGGTTTTGACAATGGTGAAATGACAGTAATTCTAGATGGTCTTGAACCAGGTGATGACTTAATTGTTGAAGGACAGCAGTTCATCGAAGCGGGTACATCTCTTAAAGTTAATGGAGGTGAGTAGGCTTGAACTTATCCAAAATATCTGTTAAGCGTCCTGTTACAGTTATCATGGTCACACTAATTATTGTAATCATGGGGATTGTATCACTCAGTCGCTTAGCTGTAGATTTATTCCCAAACATTGAGTTTCCTGTCGCTGTTGTAGTTACACAGTTTGACGGAGCGGGTCCAAAAGAAATTGAAAAAATGGTGGCAAAACCTATCGAGGATAGTTTGGCTACATTAGAAGGTCTAGAAACAATAACAACGAATGCTATGAATGGTTCAGCGGTAACAATTCTCGAATTTGACTTTGGCACAGATATGGATATGAAAGCCATTGATATTAGGGAAAGTGTGGACCGTGTTAAGGGGTACCTGCCAGAAGGTGCTGACGAACCTATGGTATTAAAACTCGACATTAATGCCATGCCTATTATGAATCTTACCTTAAGTGGTGATAAAAGTATTAGTGAACTTGAGCAAATAGCTGAAGACATAGTCTCACCTAAATTAGAACGGATAGGTGGGGTAGCCTCAGTTAATATTTCAGGTGGAGAAACACGTGAAGTTCAAATAAATGTATCTGAGGAAGTATTATCAGGTTACGGACTAACAGCGGGTCAATTGGCACAAATGATCGCTGCAGAGAACTTTAACACTCCACTTGGAAATATGAATAAAGGTCCACTTGAGTTAAATATCCGCCAGGTAGGAGAGTTTGAGTCGGTAAGTGAACTTCAGTCCTTGGTTGTTTCTTTACCAAGGGGGGGACAAGCAAGACTTGAAGAATTGGCAGATGTAAGAATGGTTGCAAAAGATCCAGACAGCATTGTTAGACAAGATGGTGAGCGGACGATTAACATTTCCATTCAAAAGTCGTCAGATGCAAATACTGTTGAGGTAGCTCAACAACTTAGAAGTGAGATTAAAAACTTACAAGGTCAACTGCAAGGTGTTGACTTACAGATATTTTCTGATACAGCAACCAATGTTGAAAACTCGATTGACAACGTTGTGAACTCGGCCTTATTAGGTGGTTTACTTGCAGTTGTGATTTTATATCTATTCCTAAGACACTTTAAGTCAACTTTAGTAATCGGTTTATCTATTCCGATCTCAGTTATTGCAACCTTTATACTCATTTACTTCAATGGAATTACTTTAAATATGATGACGCTTGGTGGTTTAACACTAGGGGTTGGTATGCTTGTAGATAACTCTATTGTTGTTCTTGAAAACATTTTTAGATATAGAACTGAAGGGGTAGAGAGTCATCGTGCTGCTATTCAAGGGGCAGATGAAGTACGTAATGCAATCTTTGCATCAACTCTAACAACAGTTGTAGTATTTTTACCCTTAACCTTTGTTGAAGGTATGGTAAGCATCCTCTTTAGAGATTTTGCTTTAACGGTTGTAATGTCACTGCTTGCATCATTATTTATTGCCTTGACATTAGTACCTATGCTGGCTTCGAAACTTCTGAACACAGATACCAAAGCCCTTCAGACGGGTGAGAAAAAAGCGGGTATATTTAAAGCAGTAGAAAAAAGATACAGAGGTCTTTTAGATTTCTCAATTAAACATAGAAAAACAGTTATTGCAGTCACTGTGTCTATATTTGTGTTAAGTTTAGGTTTAGTCGCTGTTGTTGGTGCTGAGTTCTTCCCATCATCAGACGGGGGGCAGGTTACCGTATCGATGAAACTCCCTGAAGGTTCAGCCTTAAGTAAAACACAGGAGTTTGTTGAACAAGCTGAAACCATTATACTTGAAACGTCAAGTGATGATGTAGCTTCTATTATGTCGAGTACAGGGTCTGGTGACCAGATGAGTGCCATGACAGGGTCTACATCGTCTAACTCAGCTCAGATAACAATAGAACTAAAACCTGTTGCTGATAGAGACCAGTCGAACCGAGCTATTGCTGATGACATTCGTTCAGCCCTTAAAGACATTTCGGGTGCAGACATTCAAGTTACTGCAGCTAGCGGTATGATGTCTGGTGGTTCAATGATCGATATCCGCGTAAAAGGGGATAACATTGAAACATTACGTGTTATTACGGACGATTTATCACAAGAGATTAAAGCAGTAGAAGGTGCTAGAGAAGTTGTTACTTCTATGGAAGAGGGTCTTCCTGAAATTCAGTTAAAGATTGACCGAGAAAAAGCAGGTCAGTATGGTTTAAGTAGTAACGCAATTTCTAGTATGGTTAAGAGCAGAATTGACGGTATTTTGGCGTCGCGTATTAAGATTGATGAAGAAGAAATTAATATAGTAATTAAAAGTGCTTTGGATGTAGGGCGACAGTACGAAAGTTTACAAGATACAGCCCTCATTAGCCCAAGAGGTGTATCTGTTCCACTTTCACAAGTGGCTGAGATAAAAGTAGACCAGGGTCCAAGTACTATAAGTAGAATCAACCAAGAACGTTATGCAAGTATTACTGGTGATGTGTTTGGTCGAGACCTGTCAGCTGTAAACCGTGATATTGTTGAAGTGCTTGAAGCCTATAACATGCCAATCGGATACGCATATGAAATTGGTGGACAGGCTGAAGAAATGCAGAGTTCCTTTGTAAGTCTGTTTATGGCATTAGCCCTATCTGTTGTATTGGTTTATATGATTATTGCTTCTCAATTTGAGTCTTTAGTACAACCGTTTGTAATTATGTTTTCAGTTCCACTTGCAATGTCTGGTGGTCTAATTGGACTCGCTCTTACTGGCACACCACTGAGTGTACCGGCCATGATTGGTATGATCATGTTGGCTGGTATTGTAGTAAACAATGCAATTGTACTTGTTGATGCAGTTAACTTACGAAGAGAAAGAGGCGAGTCGAGAATAGACGCAATAATGTCAGCTGGACCTATACGCCTAAGACCTATTTTAATGACGACATTAACCACTGTCTTAGGTTTAATGCCTATGGCTATGGCAATTGGTGAAGGATCTGAGTCGATGGCACCAATGGCAAGATTCGTTGTTGGAGGCCTGTTGGTTTCAACGCTGCTAACACTTGTATTCATTCCAGTGCTTTATACAATTGCTGATGATATGGTTGTAAAAGTAAAAAATAGAAAAGCGAAAAACAAACAAGAAGAGCCAAAACCAGCTTTTGAAAACTAAGTCATGTGTTAAGGTTATATTTAGAATTTAATCAAATAAATAAAAAAGTGCAGGTCCATACGATATGGACCTGCACTTTTGATTTATAGGTATAATACTCATGCACTGGGAAAAGCAGTAACATGCCATGACTTTTTAGATCTCATTTTTATTCAGAAGATCGTCAAGAGCTTCTTCAAAAAGAATAGTGAGTCGTTCTTCATCAACATTATAATAAACGCGGTTAAATTCACCAGATGTTTCTCTTATAATGCCCATACTCAGTAATTTATTAATGTGATAAGACATGGTACCTTTAGCCAAGTTGAAGTATTCAGCAAGCTCTTTACTGTACCAACGTTTTTTACCAATCAGTCTTAAAATTTCAATTCTTTTAGGATCGGATAATGCCTTTAGTAAATCTTCAGTATTCTTCTTACGCTCTTGTTCATTGAATCTGTTTTCAAGTGCGAAACCATAAATGAAAACATTGCCCGTGTCATTGATCGAGTGCGCATCTAGTTCGTAGAAGTAACTGATGTAAGCTAAACCTTCAGACATATTGTCTGGAATTTTACCGCTGCTCTTAAAGAGTGCGCCAAGGTAAGCTTCTAGATCGTCTTCAACGTAGTCCATATGGTGACTTTTAACTTCCTCTAGATGTAACATAACAGCGTTTTCAATGTACTGGAAGAAGTCATTGTAGTAGGTCTCGAATAAAATATCAAGACGTTGTTTTGTCAGTTCTGGATACTTAAAGAAATGGTAGTACATTTGCGCTTCTTCATCCAAGCTTGCATCTTCTGTAATCGGAAGATGGCCTAAGTGGATAAGTAATCCTTGGTAGCTAATGTTTTTGATTTCATCAGCAGATAACCTTAAAGCTTCAGATGCGATAGTAATAATATCATCTGATGTCAGCGCTTTGAAATACTTCAGAAACTCTTGAGGTGAGCTGATGTTATTTTCGTGGATGTGTTTAATCGATATCTTCTCAATGCCTCTGTATGCAATAAAGAAGTTATCAATTTCATTTCTCACGATTCTTGGAAGTTTCTGCTCTATCTGGCCCATGTAAGACTCGATATACGTGTCTAACTGATAGCGCTTTTGTTCCGAGCTCAGCTCATATTGTGCTCGTCTGGCATACCTTGCCATAGAGGCGAGCATTTCAATTGCTGAATTTGTTTTTAACCCAAACATTTTATTGTCCCCTTTTTCTAATGATATTGTGCAAAAGATGTCGTACACTATGCTCATTATAACAAATAATATCAAACGTGCAATAAAAATTCCTACATATAAACATATGTAGGAATTCTAAACTAATCTTGATTTTTATTTTGAAAACGGGTTATTTGAACGATTTCAGAATGTTGACGGCGTCAGTCGATTTTCTTTTTCTCTTGGAAAGTGGTTTAAAATCTTTCAAATGATCAACGCGATCGAGATATGTTGGATGATCATTTTTATAAATGATTCCTAGGGGGATTCCATCATCTCCCCATTCAAGAGCTTTAGCAAAAGCAGTCTGTTGATTATGTGGATTGTAATTATCTTCAATGTAATAAATTCTATCTTTATACCACTTGTAGGTATTAACCTTATTAAAGGTCACACAAGGTTGTAAAATGTCGATAAGTGCATATCCTTTGTGTTTCATAGCCATTTTTAAGATTTCTTTTAGGTGGTCTTGATCACCAGAGAAAGCACGAGCAACGAAACTAGCACCAAGGGAAACTGCCATTGCGACCGGATTGAGTGGGTTCAGGCGTACCCCCTCTCGCTGAAGGGTTGTGGTCTGACCTTGAGCTGTTGTAGGTGAAGCTTGTCCTTTTGTTAAACCATAAACCTGGTTGTCATGAACCATATGCACAATATCAAGATTTCTTCTTATGTTGTGAATAAAGTGGTTACCACCTTCGCCATATGCGTCTCCATCTCCAGTTGAGAGTAGAATTTTTAAGTCCGGGTTGGCAACGTAAGCGCCAAATGCAAGGGGAAGGCCTCTCCCGTGTAATCCATTAAGGCCATTGGCTTTAACATAATGAGGCATTTTAGCTGCCTGGCCAATACCGGATACAAGTAGAACATCTTCAGGATTTAAGTCCATTTCATGTAAAGCAGATTTGATTGCTGATTGAATGCCAAAGTTTCCGCAACCTGGGCACCATGTATTTTCAACTGTGTTGTCGAATCTATTTTTCTCTTGGGCTTGTGTCAAAATTTGAGTCATTTAAATCAACTCCTTTACTTGCTCGGCAATTTCTCTGAAGTTGAGTTGACGTCCGTCAAACTTAAGAATACTATGGTTCATTTCAATGCCGGTTTCCATTCGAATCAATCGGGCGAGCTGACCTGTATAATTCATCTCAACATTAACGAGCGTCTTAGCCGTTGTGGCATATGAGCGGAGCTTCTTCTCAGGCAGAGGGAAGAGGTCACCAAAGACAAGTGCTCCAACACTATGACCATGGTTATTTAAATGTTCTACAGCGTCCTTGAGGGGGCCGTACATAGATCCCCAACCGACTAAAACAATCTCTGCAGAGTTTGGTCCGAAATAATCAGGTTCTTGTAAATCTTTTTTAAGGAGCTTTAATTTACCCATTCTGCGATGCATCATTTGTGTTCGTAACTCAGAATCTTCCGTGATATGACCAACTTCATCATGTTCATGGCTATCCGTAAATGTTAGGGTAGAACCCGACTGTCCTGGGAACATTCTTGGTGTAAGTGAACTGGACAAATCGTACATCTTGTAAAGTTGACCAAGATCTTTTTGAGTGTCTTCATTTTCAATGATTTTTATGTCTTCTAAGTTTGGCTCTTCAAATGACTGGGACATATCCGCCAAGTACTGGTCACTTAGTATTAAAACGGGTAATCTATAAGTTTCAGCGATATTTAATGCGCGAGCAGTCTGATAAAAAGCATCCTCTACTGACTTTACCGAAATAATCATTTGAGGCATTTCACCTTGTGAAGCATTGAGTACAAAACTCAAGTCACTTTGTTCTGTACGCGTAGGTAAGCCGGTTGCTGGCCCAGGACGTTGTACATCTACGGCAACGATTGGAACTTCACCAATACCTGCAAAACCCAGGGCTTCAACCATCAAGGCTAAACCACCACCAGAAGAACCTGTCATAGATCGTGCACCTGTTGCAGATGCTCCTATTACAACATTCATTGCTGCTATTTCATCCTCAGCTTGTTCTACTAATATCCCAGCATCTTTTTCAAACTGACTTAATGTAGACATGATACCTGTAGAAGGTGCCATGGGGTAGGCGCAGTAAAAGTCTAATCCACCTGCAATTGCTCCAAGGGCGATTGCCTGATTACCTGACATGTATAGAATATCTGAATCAGGTTTGATAACGCTCTCAATTTTTTCATAAACTTTTGTAGAAGCATTATATGCTTCAAGAGCAGTTTTATAGTTTTTCTCTACCATGGCTTCCGGCCATTTAGGAATGGATATTTTTCTAAGATCTTCTTTATCTAGTCCCAAAGCTTTCACAATTGCACCAACAGCAATAGAAGAAATGCCTCTAGGGTTTTGGTTAGAAGCACCTATTTCTTTTATAGGTATACGAATGACATTTAGGTAATCTGTTTGGGCCTCGGAGTCACAAATTAAAAATCCACCTTTGCGAAGTCGATGGCTGTGTAAATCGATGGCTTCTTGATTAAGAGCCATTAATATATCAATTTTGGGATCATGGCTGTGAATGGGTTTACTACCGAATCTAATTTGTGTAAAGTTAGCACCACCACGAACCCGTGACATGTAATCTTTCATTGAATGAATGTAATAGCCATGGTCTCTTAAAATTCTGACTAAGAAATAAGACAGGGTATTAATCCCATGACCTGCAGTACCACCAATAACTATATTTTTTATCATAATTATCACCTCGTTGATAATGATTCTCAATAACTTGGTTATAGTATACCAAATTACTCCAGGATTGTATCGGACTTCGTAGAAAAAAGCCTTGTTTTCACCTTAATAATTTGTAATAAGTACAATTTTAAAACAAGTATAATAGCATATCACTGGTCATACCAGTGGTATTTATAGCCATATCCTTGAAAATTAAACCGATTTGCTTGTAATGCAGATTGACTTATTTTAAAATCAGAAGTATACAAAGAGAAAAAGGGTATTTAAGCATATATATGCGATAATATCAGAATGGTGTGATAATAATGATTAGAAAAGTAACGATTGGAGTTTTGATAGCAGCTTTAAGTTTAACAACATTAACTGGCTGTCAAACACTCACTCAAGAAAGTAATACGCAATCTGTTCAAGTTGAAGCAAATACAGGTACAACAATGATATCTGAACTCATCGACTTAAGTGATAGATTACATTTTCCAGAACTAGAAGCAGCAAGTGAACTCCTATTAAGTGAAGTGGGTTACATAGAAAACTTATCAAGAGTAGAAGATAACTATTTTCTATTTAATGCAGATAAGAATGAACGTGTAGTTAAATCTGAATTTGTCCAGGAATGGACCATTAAAGAACGCGACAAACTTATTAAGTTGACTATGGAGTTTGAAAATCAGTTTGAAACATTCGGTATTAAGTTTGACGACAGTATTGCTATGGTAAAAGTGGCGTCAGGTTCAAGATTGCCGGCTGTGTTTATCTCTAACAATGCGATTGTTTTAAGTCAAGAAGCAGTTGATCTTCATAAAGACAAACTGAAGGAAGACCTGATTCAAACTTTCTTTAAGTTGTACATGAACAAACATCCTGAGATGTTAACCGAGTTAAGTAATATGATTGGCTTTGAAGAAGTAGCTGGGATAAAACTACCTGAAGAGCTTATAGAACATATTCTAATCCGACCTGGTAATGTAAAACCATTTGTGTTCGAGGCAAAACGTGGTGATGTCTCTCCTTCTGCAGTATATAAATGGGTTCCAATTACATTTATAGAACCTAACACACAGCTTATGAAAGATTTTATGTTGTCTGTTGTGTTAACTGCTAATGGTGAAGCTATAGTGAACACAATCCCTTCTGAAAATTTATATTTACCAGAGATTGGCAGTTTGAGCAACAGTATGGCTGTACCACTAAATAAGTTAGAAGATGCATATAAAAATTTAGGAGAATTCTCTGAGGACCAAACACATCCAGAAGACATTTTAGCCCTTAACTTTATGTATCTTGTTCTTGAACGCCCAGTGACTGGAACGGGTACAATCGACAAACTTCGAAATAGGCTTGAATCAAAATAAGAATTCTAATTATATTATTGAATGCTGAACCCTGTTTGCTAAATGTAAAAATTGTGCGACAGGGTTTTTCTATGCCCCTAGGGGGTAAAAATGATATGGGAGGGATTGAAGTGATTGATTTATATATAGATATTTCCCAAGGTGTAAATATTACAGAACTCATAAATAATATAGTGAGTTCAGGGAATATATCTGTCGATGTGTTTGTACAATCCATGAATGAACGCTTTGGGCAGATTGCTCAGTTTTCATATCAAAGTATGCAACAAGATGGACAGTTAAAAACATCTTTATGTGTTGAAAGTCAAGTGACTGACTCCGTAAAAGAATCTTCATCGGTGCTTGACACCAATAATCATGACGTGAACATGTTGAGTTATTCTAGTTTTGATGTCCATAGTCATGATGGGTATAGGTCTTGGCAATTTTCAGGTGATAAAAGGCACGATAACGTTGAAGTTTTAAACTTTTTCACTAAATCGTCTGAACTAGAACTTGGAAATCTATCCCAGCGATGGCCTGCAAAAACACAAGTAATTGGGGCCGCATTTTACTACATTCTGAAGACCTATAAAGCGGGGAACATATATGTGTTAGATAAAGTTAAACTGTCAAATGGAATGTCTTATAATCTGTCAGAAGCATGGGAACACAGAAATTATTTACATCCTGAAGAGTGTGCTGGACTTGGTGCAGTAATCGCCTACGCCCAGACCTTGAATCTTATTGACTTTGAGTCCCGTCTGAGTAGGGTTCAAAGTGAAGGAAAACATGGTGAAAAGAAGCGGTCAAACTTTGTGTATTTCATTCGTTAAAAAAATGTATGCTTTACAAAGAGAATGCAAATCGCTATAATGAGTACCGTAATAACTTAACTAAATAATAGTTTGAAAAGTGGGGAGCCCGGAAACGGGCTGAGATAGAAATGTGTATTTCTGACCCAATGAACCTGTACGGATAATGCCTGCGTAGGGATCTTTTCATGTTAATCACAGATTTATTGTGACTATCGTGCATACTCTATATTGGGTGTGCACTTTTTTATTGTGAAAATAGTGAAAAGTGTACACTAACAAAAAACCGCTTTTGGCACATCTCAGGCTCATAGTATATGAGGAGGATGGAAAATGTTTAAAACTCAAATGGAAGCAGCTCGTAAGGGTATTTTAACTGAAAAAATGAAAATCGTAGCTGAAAAAGAACATATGTCAACAGATGTTCTTATGTCAAAAATGGCGGAAGGTAAGATTATTATTCCAGCGAATAAGAACCACAAAAACCTTAATCCAGAGGCTGTAGGTGAAGGATTAAGAACAAAAATTAATGTAAACCTTGGTATTTCAAAAGACTGTAAAAGTTTTGAAGTTGAAATGGAAAAAGTTGAAACGGCAATCGATATGGGTGTTGAGGCAATTATGGATTTAAGCTCTTATGGAAAAACAAGAGAGTTTAGACAATTACTCATTGAGAAATCACCTGCGATGATTGGTACAGTACCAGTTTATGATGCTATTGGTTTTTATGATAAAGAACTATCTGATATTACCGCTGATGAGTTTATTGAAGTGGTTCGACGTCATGCAGAAGATGGAGTAGACTTTGTAACCATCCACTCTGGAATGAATAGAGACACTATGGAAGTATTTAAGAGAAATCCAAGACTGAACCATATTGTTTCAAGAGGCGGTTCTCTAATTTATGCATGGATGGAGTTAACGGGTAATGAAAACCCATTCTACGAGTTTTACGATGAACTACTAGATATTTGTTATGAGTATGACGTTACCCTTTCTTTGGGGGATGCCTGTCGTCCAGGTAGCATTCATGATGCAACGGATGCAAGTCAGATAAAAGAACTAATGACACTGGGTGAGCTTACTAAACGTGCTTGGGAAAAACATGTACAAGTAATGGTTGAAGGTCCAGGGCATATGGCTTTAAATGAGATTGAAGCAAATATGTTACTTGAAAAGAAACTCTGTCATGGTGCACCTTTCTATGTGCTTGGCCCTATCGTTACAGATGTAGCTCCAGGGTATGACCACATTACAAGTGCAATTGGTGGTGCGATTGCTGCAAGTCATGGTGCAGATTTCTTATGTTACGTTACACCAGCAGAACATTTAAGACTCCCTAACCTGGATGACATGAAAGAAGGTATAGTAGCATCAAAGATTGCTGCCCATGCTGGAGATATTGCTAAAGGTATTCATGGTGCTAAAGAGTGGGACAATAAAATGAGTGCTGCAAGACAACAACTTGACTGGGAAGGCATGTTCCAGCTTGCATTAGAGCCAGAAAAGCCAAGACGATACAGAGCAGAATCTACACCTGAACATGAAGATACATGTACGATGTGCGGAAAAATGTGTTCCATGCGTAACATGAACAAAGTTATGGAAGGTAAAGACTTAAATATCTTAAGAGAAGATACTGTATAAACCTCATGTGTACAATAAAACCCAAAGAAGCCTGTGGTGTATTTGCCATATCTATTGAGACAGGTGTGGACTTAGAAGAGTTAATGACACCTGGCTTAAAAAGTCTCCAACACAGAGGGGAAGATGGGGTAGGTATTGCTTACAATGAAGGTCAAAAATCAGTTGAAGTTATAAAGTCAACAGGTCTTGTAGCGGATATGTGTTTTCATCAAAAGGAAAAACTGTCATCTATGCATGGAAGTGCAGGTATTGGACATGTTAGGTATGGCACACAAGGGTCAAATGCATTAGATTATGTTCAGCCTTTTACAAGACCAGGTGGTCAAATCGCTGTGGCTTTTAATGGGCAGTTAAAAACACTTTCTTACGGAAGTGATACAGAGCGGCTTTATGAAAGGTTTAAAACCTATTTAGAGACTAGGGATGTCAAGACTTTTCGTGCACTGGACACCTTAGTTGAAACTGGACCTGATGAAGCATTCTCCGTTGTAGGTATGAATGATGACACGGTTTTTGCTTATCGAGACAGCCGAGGTACACGACCTTTGTTCTACGCTGAGTTTAAGGCTGGAGACAAGAAAGCCGTAGCTGTAGCATCTGAAACATGTGCCTTTAATCATTTGTATCCTTTAAAAATACATGAAATCCAGCCAGGCCAGCTTGTAGAAATTAGAAAAGGTCTCGTGGTTAATATTTTTCAGGGTAATAGTAATAATGTCGGATTTTGTGCTTTTGAGGGATTATACTTTAGTCGAGAAGACAGCTTGTTAAAAATCCAGACCATGTATGATGTCCGTAAACAACTTGGTCGTGAACTGGCTTCAGAAGATATGTGTATTTCAAATGACATAGATGTGGTGATTGGTGTTCCACAGTCTGGACTACCTGCAGCACTTGGGTATGCGCAACAAATAAATTGTCCATTCGAGTTTGGAATTATTAAGTCCCGTTATAAGGGTAGATCATTTATTCAATCCGATGATGAAAAACGCAAAACGCTACTTATGAATAAATTACATGTTCAATCGTCTGTAGTAAAAGACAAAAACATAGTAGTAGTGGACGACACACTGGTCCGTGGACATACGATGAAGTACTTAGTCGCTTGTTTAAGGGATGCAGGTGCAAAAGCAGTTCACGTTAGAATTGCCGCGCCACCAATTATTTCACCATGTACAAAAGGTGTAGATACAGGTCGCGAAACTAAACTACCCGCATCAACTCTACAACATATAGAACTGGAATCATTCATAGGGGCTGACAGTCTAGGATTTCTATCCATCTCTAATTTGAAAAAGGTTCTTGGTGACTCAATATGTTTGGATTGTTTTTTATAAGAATTTTGGAGTTATAGAAAAGTAAAGTTAACGTAAGTATAATTAAAGTAAGAGTAATAAAAGATTTATAACTAAAGAAAGTATAATAAAAGTTAGTAAATAAAAGTTAGTAAATTAAAGTAATCCCCCTGTTAATGATGGTCCTTTTAAGGGTCCAGTTCATTCATCAGGGGGATTAATTTATTTAATACTGTTTAACTGTTCAAAGGTTATGGTAGATTATTTCTTATGTTTCTTAGATTTTCTATTCTCTACAAACTCGCCCGTTTTCTTCTGAATAAACTTAGCTGCAACACCTGCGCCTTGGGCACCTTTTTTTAAAACATACCCTGCAAGTTTGGCTTTGTATAAAGCACTTTTAGCTTCATGTATTGCAATGGGTTTAATTAATTCTGCGATTTCATCTTTCATTGGTTTTTCAGTAGGTTCGACATTTTTTTCTTGAACCATATCATTTAAACTTTCATTCTCAGGCTCAATTTGATTCGTATCTTTTGTCTGTTTAATTTCATGAGAGTTCTTAACTTTATTATCCATTTTATCACCTCGTACTTTGTTTCATCTTATATGAAATGTAGGTGGGGTTCATTATAAATGGATTAGAAATTCTTAAATGATAAAATAGGGGATAGTGGGGTATGAGTAAATGAATGGAGGAGAGACATTATGAGTGAAAAATTAGGGCGTGCTGCTTACTTGACTATTGGCACATCAGACATGGAAAAATCGATAGCACTTTATACTAAACTTGGATATACAGTTGAAAATAGTGGACAGGCTCCTGCTGTTTGGTCAGAAATTAGTGATGGTTCATTGCATATTATTTTAGTAGAAGGAAAAGATGAATACTTAGGATTAACCTATATAGCAGATCATCTTAAAAATGTTCCTGCACAATTAGAAAAGGCTGGTCTAAAACCCGTTCTTACGATTGGTACAGAAGATGAACCTCAGCAAATCATAGCACAGTTAAGAAATGGTATGCTGGTAAGTGTTAATCAAGCACAAGCGGATGGAGACTATAACTACAAGAGTAAATCACTAATGGATATCGATTTTGAAAATCCATCACCAGAAGATTTTCCAAATGCCAACTGTGGTATTTTTGGAGAACTGGCTTTAAATATCACTGACATGGACCGTGAAGTTCAGTTTTGGGAAGCTATGGGTTTTAAATTGGGGGACCGGTTTGAACAACCTTACCCATGGGCAATTGTAACAGATGGTATGTTTGTTATTGGTCTACATCAAACGGATGACTTTGATAAACCAGCACTTACTTACTTTGGACTTGATATGGCAGAAAAGTTGAAAAAACTAGTGGAAGCGGGCATAGAGTTTTCGAAAAATGACAATGAAAAGTCTGGCACAATTGATACACCAGAAGGACAACGTTTCTTTCTATTCTCTCTAGATAGTTAAGTGCTTCTAATAATAAAAACACTATGATAAAATAACATAAAAGCCCAATAAGAACAGAAAACGGAGGGTCTAATTATGGATAGAGTAGAACTCCTTCAACGTGCCGTAGAATATGAACGTGAAGGTTATGATTATTATATGCGTCAATCAAAAATGTTACATGACAAGCAGATTTGTGAACTGTTTAAAGTTGTTGCAAATGAAGAAATGCAACATATTGAGTGGCTAAAGGCAATCATTACAGATCAACTGGATTCATCTGAAAAAATTGCATTTTTAGTTTCAGCACAACCCCTGCGTGATGTAAAGATTGATTGGGATTCAATTAAACGTATTGGACTTTCTGATATTAACAATGTGTATGACCATGCTATACAGTTGGAGTCAGACGCCATAGAATTTTATACAAGCCTAAAGGGAACCGCAAGCCCTGAAGCAGATAAGCTGCTGGATACAATTATAGCTTGGGAAAAGTCTCACCTTGAATTATTCAAACGTCTTAAAGAAAATGGTGACACAGCCGGCTAAATGAAGGAAATTTATAAAGCTCTGAATGAACGCTCTTTTGAGTGGGATTCAGAGCTTTAAGTTTAGAAGGTGACAAATGTACAAATTAAAATCAATGACTTGTAAAAGTGCCCTACATAAGCTAAAGAGAAATATGCCTTATTCACACGACTTAAACTTATATAAAGGGTGTTCCCATAACTGTATATACTGTTATGCCCGGTATGCTGATAAGTTTAAACCTGAGGGTGGGGATGCACACACCATTTATGCCAAAGTGAACATAGCAAAAGTACTAGAGAAAGACCTGAGCAAATTAGGTGGAGGCCGACATGTAATAAACCTTGGAGGTGTCACAGATGCTTACCAAGAGGCGGAAAAAACAGCTAAATTGATGCGAGCGGTGTTAAAAGTCCTCATTAAATATAAAACACCTATTGTTATTTCAACCAAATCCAACTTGCTTTTAAGAGATCTTGACTTAATTGAAGAATTGGCATCTGTTACAGACGTTAATATTGTGGCCAGTGTTTCTACGGTAGATGATTCTTTGGCCAAAATATTAGAACCCGGTGCTGTTTCACCGCAAAAGCGTATGGAGATGATTTCAGAAGTTTCTAAGAAAACGAAAGCAATGACAGGAATTCATCTGTTTCCTGTTTTACCAGCTATTACAGATGGGTATGAAGAAGTTGAGAATGTTTATCAGCTTGCCTACGAGATGAACCCGGACTATTTTATGATAGCAACCTTGTATTTACGAGGAGAAACACGTGGATATTATCTTGAGCAAGTCAAAAAACATTTTCCATCTTTGTACAGTCAAACACTCAGACTTTATCACAATGGAAAGTTGGACGCTACATATAAAAAGCAGTTTTATGAACGCATTCAACCAATTCGAGATAAGTATAAGTTTAAAATGACTGCAGAAGAAGCTATTGAGTACCTAAGAACGGGCCAGTTAAGGCTCTAAAGGAGTGAGTGTATGTACTTATTTATTCGTTTACTAGGTTGGAGTGCAGTTATTCTATATTTATTGTCCGTTGATCGTTATTTCCTAAGATTGAAACCATTTGCAAAGATGGAATCAATGAAAAAGTTGAGAAAGTTACTGGTACGGGTTCACAAACCTGCAGGCCTTATAACTCTGGCCATTTTGTTTTTACATGCAAACTTAGCCTTTTATAATATAAGTAGATCTTACACGGGGGCTTTAGCTCTTGTGACTATGTTGTCCATAGTTGTGTATGGAGTACTTATGCATTTTAAGAAAATCTCAATGAAAAATGTTAAATTCCATAGGGGTTTGTCTTTATTAATTATTGCATTTATTATCATTCACATTTTATTCCCATATATATTGGTATTTTAGGTTCAAACAGTTTTCAGTACTGGACTATATTAGATGAAGGAAGTGATTAAGGTATGAATCACTTCCTTTTTTCGCGTCTTACTTTAGAAATTGAATTGTAAATTAACAAACTGTAAACGATTTGTTAAAAGGTTAAAAAATCTATGATCTGCTGTTGACAAGGCTTTACGCTGGTAGTATATTAGTTACAGAAAGATATTAGCACTCGAATTTGATGAGTGCTAACAACGGAGAGACAAGGAGAGAACATGGATATAAATGAACGAAAACTCCTCATTCTCAAAGCCATCATCGATGATTTCATTAATACAGCTCAACCCGTTGGGTCGAGAACAATTGCTAAGAACCATCCACTTGGAATTAGTTCAGCAACCATTAGAAATGAAATGGCCGATCTAGAGGACTTGGGACTGCTCCAGCAACCTCATACATCTGCAGGCCGTATCCCATCGGGACAAGGGTACAGAATGTATGTGGACAACTTAATGAAATACTCAGCTTTAGGAAGAGCACAACAAGAGAAAATTAAAAGTCTTCTACTAAGTAACTTAATAGAAATAGATGATGTGGTAAAACAAGCCACTAAGATTTTATCTCAAATAACAGGTATGACAACGGTTATTTCACTTCCTAAGTTTAACTTAAGTAAACTTGAGAATATTAAGATGGTTAAAATAAATGACCAAAAAGTACTTCTCATCCTTGTTTCAAACAGTGGTGATTTCAAATCCATACCTCTGGGCATTAAAAGTTCCAGTCAGCAAGTACTCGACATGATCACTGACGCTATGACTGAAAGACTTTATGGTTTAACAATTAAGGACATCACACTTAGAACGATCAGTGCTATTAAAGCAGACCTGGTTGAGTACGGTGGATTCATAGATTACTTGATGCCGATTCTTAGAGACACATTTAGAGATATCGATCAAGTAGAAACATATGTAGAAGGGGTGCACAATGTGTTAAACCTCCCAGAATTTCAAGAGGTTGGACGTGCACAAGCATTCTTTGACACGATGGAAAGCAGAGACAAGATCTGCAAAATTCTCGAAAATGGTGAACAAGAAGGTATTTCAGTTCGCATTGGAAAAGAAATCGGCCTTGAAGAACTTTCGGATTGCAGCATGATTAAAGCCAATTATAAGGTGAACAATGAAGTTGCTGGCAGTATAGCTGTCATAGGTCCCATGAGAATGGATTACGGCGCGTCTGTTGCGGTTGTCGATTACATCAGGGAGACTTTATCAGAAATTTTTTCAGGAATTAACTTATAGGTGAAGCGTTGCTTCAAGCGGTGAGGATGGTGTCACGATTGGAAAAGAAAAAAGATCAGGAAATCCTAGAGGATGAACTGAATGTAAGCGAAGAAGGAACTGAAGCGGATTCAGTTGAAGAGACAACAGAAGATGCGGCAGAAGAGGTCGTAGAAGAGGTAGACGAATTGACGGCCCTAAAAAATGAAAATGCAACTCTAAAAGACACGAATGTACGTCTTCAAGCAGAGTTCCAAAATTATAAAAGAAGAACTGAAAAAGAAAAATCTGAGATTTACAAGTATGCTAATGAAAAGATCGTTGTAGAACTTCTAGCGGTAATGGACAACCTTGACAGAGCACTTGACTCAATTTCACACAATGCCGATGACCATCAAAATGTACTAAACGGTGTTGAAATGATTAAAAAATCTTTTGAAGATCTACTAGAAAAAGAGGGCGTTCAAGCTATTGAAGCTGTTGACCAACCTTTTGATCCAAACATGCACCATGCAGTAATGACTGAAGAAAAAGAAAACTGTGATGCAGATGTTGTCATTGAAGAGTTCCAAAAGGGCTACAAACTGGGTGACAAAGTAGTTCGACCATCTATGGTAAAGGTATCTTGCTAAACTTTAAAAGTATAGGCTAACAATAAAAAATTAAAATTCGTAAACTTGAATAGAATTTAAGGAGGAAATGAACAATGGCTAAAATCATTGGTATTGACTTAGGTACAACAAACTCATGTGTATCCGTATTAGAAGGTGGAGACTCAACAGTAATTCCAAATAAAGAAGGTAACAGAACGACTCCATCGATCGTAGCATTTGCTAAAAATGGCGAACGTCTAGTTGGTGAAACAGCTAAGCGTCAAGCAATCACAAACCCTGAAAGAACAGTTGCTTCTATCAAACGTGAAATGGGTCATGATTTCCACGTAAAGATTGACGACAAAGAGTATACACCACAAGATATCTCTGCAATGGTACTTACTAAACTTAAGGAAGATGCAGAAGCATACTTAGGTGAAAAAGTTACTGAAGCAGTAATCACAGTTCCTGCATACTTTACAGATTCACAACGTCAAGCAACAAAAGATGCTGGTCGTATTGCTGGTCTAGAAGTTAAACGTATCATCAACGAACCAACGGCTGCTGCCTTATCTTACGGTATGGACAAGTCGGACTCACACCAAAAGATCTTTGTATATGACCTTGGTGGTGGTACTTTTGACGTTTCTATTCTTGAAATCGGCGACGGCGTATTTGAAGTACTAGCAACTAACGGTAACAACCACCTAGGTGGCGATGACTTTGACCAAAAGGTTATTGACTGGATGGCTGAAGATTTTGCTAAAGAACACGGCGTTGATCTACGTGCAGACAAAATGAGTCTACAACGTTTAAAGGAAGCTGCTGAAAAAGCTAAAAAAGAGCTTTCTACTACAATGTCAACAAACATCAACCTACCATTTATCACAGCAACTGCTGCGGGTCCTCTTCACTTAAACATGGATCTATCAAGATCTAAGTTCAACCAAATGACTGAAGACCTAGTTCAAAAGACTGTTGATCCAATGAAGAAGGCTATGGCAGATGCTGGTTTATCTCAATCAGATATTGACCAGGTAATCCTAGTTGGTGGTTCAACGCGTATTCCTGCAGTTCAAGACGCTGTTAAGAAAATCGCTGGTAAAGATCCACATCAAGGTATCAACCCAGATGAGTGTGTTGCTCTTGGTGCAGCTATTCAAGGTGGCGTACTATCAGGTGATGTAAATGATGTTCTACTACTTGACGTTACTCCGCTTTCACTGGGTATCGAAACACTTGGTTCGGTATTTACAAAGCTAATTGAAAGAAATACAACAATCCCTACTAAGAAGTCTCAAATCTTCTCTACTGCAGCTGACAACCAAACAGCGGTTGACATTCACGTTATGCAGGGTGAAAGACAAATGGCTAAGGACAATGTAACTCTGGGTCGTTTCCAGCTAGACGGTATTCCTCCAGCACGTCGTGGTGTACCTCAAATCGAAGTTACATTTGACATCGATGCTAACGGTATTGTAAATGTAAAAGCTAAAGATATGGGCACAGGTAAAGAGCAACATATCACAATCACTGCATCTACTAATCTTTCTGAAGAAGAAATTGAAGCTAAGATCAAAGAAGCAGAAGAAAATGCAGAAGCAGATAAGCTAATCAAAGAAAAGGTTGAAACACACAACCAACTTGATACACTAATCTACGAATCTGAAAAGCAGATCGAAGAAATTGGTGACAAGGCTACTGCTGAAGAAAAAGCTAACGTTGAAGAAAAAATCAAGGAAGCTAAAGAAGCTCTAGAAAAAGACGAACTTGAAATCATGAAGTCAGCTCTAGAAGCACTTCAAGAAGCATTCCAACCAATTGCTCAAAAAATGTATGCAGAAGCTCAAGCTGAGCAACAAGCACAAGCTGGTCCTGAAGCTGGCGCTGGTCCTGCAGACGATGTAGTAGACGCTGATTACGAAGTAGTTGACTAGTTAATAATAAATTGAATACATTAGCTTACTAAAGCTTAGATATTTTGACGGGCATCTATTGTAGTAACCATAGATGCCCTCAAACCGTATATGTTTTCCTCATGCTTCGTTACTGTTTCATAAATATGACAGTCACGTACCTTAGTAGGCTCCTGCCATATATATGAAACGTGCCTTGCCTGAGAAAAATCTATTCGATTTGAGAATTGGTGATTTGTTCATGAAATGTTTACCAATATCTAATTCTGCTCTAAGTAAAGCTATGGTATAATGTTGACCAGTTGAAATGCTCCATGAAGGGGTATGAATCAGAAGACGAGTAAATACCCTGAAGGAAAGGCGGAATTACCCTTGAGTGATAAAAGAGATTATTATGAGTTGCTGGGCGTAGACAGGAACGCTGATGAAGCGGAACTGAAACGTGCTTATCGTAAGATGGCAATGAAGTACCACCCAGACCGTAATCCAGATGATAAAGAAGCAGAAGCAAACTTTAAAGAAGTAAATGAAGCATACGAAGTGCTATCAGATAAAGAAAAACGTAATTTATATGACCAGTTCGGCCATGCAGGTGTTAACCAGAACATGGGTGGCGGCGGCTACGGTGGTGCTGGATTTGGTGGCTTTGAAGACATCATCAACGAAATGTTTGGTGGTGGATTCGGCGGTGGTTTTGGTGGCGGATCGCGTCGTCAAGGCCCACGTAAAGGTCAAGATATTCGTGTAGATGTAACTCTTACATTTGAACAAGCGGCATTTGGTAAAAAGCAAAAAATTGAGTTTTACCGTACAGAAGATTGTCCAACATGTCATGGTGACGGCGCTGAACCAGGTACTGAATCTCATACATGTACTAAGTGTAATGGTACTGGTGAAATGCGTGTAGCCCAGCGTTCACTATTTGGAGAAACAATCTCTGTTAGAGCTTGTGACCAGTGTAATGGCAAAGGTAAGACTTTTGATAAAGCATGTCATACATGTAAAGGAAAAGGCCGAGTTAAGAAAAAGAAAACAATTGAAGTTGATATTCCAGCTGGCGTATTTAACGGTGCTCAGATGAGTCTACGTAGTGAAGGTGACCTTGGTCACAAAGGTGGACCACGTGGTGACGTTATGGTTGTTATTCGCGTTCAAGCTCATAAAGACTTCCAACGTGACGGCAATGACATCTTCTTAGAAATGCCAATTTCTTATTCTCAAGCTGTTTTAGGTGACGAAGTAGATGTACCTACACTGGATGGAAAAGTTCAGTTTAAAATTCCTGCTGGTACCCCAAGCGGTAAGCAGTTCAGGCTGAAAGGCAAAGGTGTTCCAGTTCTGAACGGTTATGGCCGAGGAGACCAGTATGTAAGAGTATTTGTAGAAGTACCTACAAACTTAAACAGTAAACAAAAGGCCGCACTTAAAGACTTTGCTGCAACCATGGGTGAGCCTGGATTTACAGCTGATATGTTTGAGAAGAAAGCAACAACAGAATCCGGCGAAGAAACGGGTGATAAAGGTTTCTTTGGTAAGATGAAAGATGCTTTTAGTGTAGACTAAAATTTAAGCAAGTAATATTTTAGAACGTGTATGAAGTCGTTAATTGATTTCATACACGTTTTTTACGTTCATTTATTAAATAGAAGTAAACCAGAATTATAATCTGTATTGGGAAGAAAGTTTTAAAGTTAAAGAGGATGTTGTACGTCCGTTAAAAAAGTTTAAACGTTTATAAAATGTGAATATGTCAAAACTATTACAATATGATAATAATTATGATTGAACTTTCACCTATATGTTAAAATAAGTTGAGTTATCAGAAAACTCAAAACAATATATACAGGCGAGCGCATGAGGGGAGATGTTGACATGATTTTTACACTTCAAATTAAGGACCAAAGTGTCATTATTAGATGGACTTCTTAGTGTAATAGAATTGGAGACATAAAAATGAGAGACGTTTACAAGAATATAATTGAGAAAGCTCTTGTTGAGCATGAAACATTTAATGGCGTTGTTTCAATTTCTGACTTAAGTGGAGAAAGGTCAGATTTCGCCAGTGGACTTGCTGAACGTGTTTTTGGTGTGCCTGTAAACACTGAAACACGATTTGGTATTGCTTCGGGTACCAAAGGATTTACTGCTATTAAAATTCTCCAACTTATTGAAGAGGGTAAGTTAGAGTTGGAATCAAAGTTGGTTGACATCCTTCCAGGAGTTTTTGAACATATGTCAGACCATGTTACTATTAAACATGTTTTAATGCATACTTCTGGTATGCCTGACTATTTTGATGAAGAAGTTATGGATGATTTTGCCGCGCTTTGGGACACACTGCCCATGTATAAGGTGGAACATCCCAAAGACCTACTTCCACTATATTCACAAGAAAAAATGAAGTTTCAACCCGGTGAGAAATTCAGTTACAATAATGGTGGCTTCATTGCCCTTGGACTGGTGATAGAGGCACTGACTAAAAATAAGTATCAAGATGAAGTTTATGACTCGGTATTTGTTAGATCGGGTATGAAGACTGCTGGATTTGACAGATTTGATTCGCTGAAGGAAAATTCAGCATTTGGATACATATACGATCCTAAAGAAAAGAGTTGGAGAAGTAATATATATGCATTGCCGGTCAATGGTAATGCCGATGGTGGGGCTTTTGTTAATGTTCATGATATGGATGCATTCTGGACCGGTCTATTAAACAATGACTTGATAAACGACACCACGTTCCAAATGTTAAACGAGAATCAAATCCATGTCGCGAGAAATATCCATTATTCACTCGGTTTTTGGACAAAACGCAGCGAAGATAGTTTGGAGTGCATATACTTAATGGGTGAAGACCCGGGTGTGTCATTTGTATCTGTTCTGTTTCCCAAAACAGGTATTAAATATACTGTTCTATCGAATACAACTGATGGAGCATGGGATATCCATGATATCTTATATGATGAAGTGAAGAAATTAATTTTATAAAACTACACCATTTTAGTGTTGATTTATTAATTATATTGCGTTATCCTGTCTTTAAGGCATCCGGCAATAAATTATCTGGATGACATTTATGAAGGGGTTATACCCAACGACAAAAGGAGATAGGATTATGATAAAAGTATGCCCAAGTTGTTCAAATATTGATGTAGATGTTCTTGAAAAGAAGTATGGAACAGAAAATGTCGATGTAAGTTGCATTGGTGAATGTGGTATGAACGAAAATCAAAGTTTTGGATATGTCTTTGGAAAATGGGTTATCCAAGATAATGAAGAATCATTCCTAAGTGAAGTGCAGTCAAGGGTTCAGTCTGAACCAGTATCATAAATACTTTTAATTATTAAATGAAAGAGGTTACTTGAGTAGCCTCTTTTTTGTGTCTTGTTTTGCTATAATACAATGAGAAAGATATAAAAGGAGAACATATGACAAGCTTAAGAGAAGATGCATTCAAAATAATTCAAGAATCCATAAATGCTGTGATGCCAGATACCGCGGTCGAAAAAGCACTGGCTGAACACAAAAACTGGCTACATTCAATTAAAGGTAGAATTGTACTCGTGGCAATTGGTAAAGCTGCATATACAATGGCTCGAAAAGCATCAGAAGTGTTGGGGGCCCAAATTGACAAAGGGATAGTCATTACAAAGTATGATCATCTAAAAGATGGGTTAGAGCATTTTGAATGTATAGAAGCTGGACACCCTATACTAGACGACAACTCTGTATATGCTGCAACAAGAGCAATAGAGATTGTTTCCGACCTTAATCAAGACGACTTAGTCCTATTTTTAGTGTCTGGTGGAGGGTCAGCTGTATTTGAAAAGCCATATAAGGGTGTTACATTACAAGACATTACTATAGTTTCTGACCAGTTATTGGCATCCGGTGCAAACATACATGAAATGAACACGGTACGTAAACACATGTCAGATGTAAAAGGGGGGCGCTTTGCGCAACACTGTGGTCATGCTAAGATTTTTGAAATAACACTGTCTGATGTTATTGGTAATAGCTTAGATACCATCGCATCTGGTCCTGTACATGCCGATTCTACAACGTCTGAAATGGCTCTTCAGGTGATTGATAAGTATCAAATATTTATTGGTGAGCCTGTCAGGGAGGCTTTAAAAGTTGAAACACCTAAGAAAGTTGAAAATGTTAAGACATTTTTAGCAGGTAGTGTTAGAGACTTATGTGAATCAGCTGCTGTGACGGCAAAAAACTTGGGATATCGTCCAATCATAATGTCAACATCAGTCGACTGTGAAGCAAAAGAAGCTGGTCGAATGTTGGCATCCATTGCTAAAGAACTAAAAGTATCATCATCTAGCTCATTTTCACCTGACTTGCCATGTGCAGTTATTTTTGGTGGTGAACCTGTAGTAACCATTTCTGGACACGGAATTGGTGGGCGAAGCCAGGAAGTCGCACTATCAGCAGCTATTGAAATAGAAGGATTAGAAGGTGTTACAATATTTTCAGTAGGTTCAGATGGGACCGATGGCCCCACTGATGCAGCTGGAGGTATTGTGGATGGAGAGTCGGCTCAGATTATGCAAGAAGAAAATGTTGACCCAATAGTTCATCTAAATAACAATGATTCTTATAGAGCATTAAATGCAAGTGGGGACTTAATTATGACGGGACCCACCGGTACCAATGTAAACGATCTAATGGTTATTCTTGCTAAGTGATTTTCCTATTCATTCCATTAATGATGTATTAAAATTCCATTAAAACACTTTGATTCCAGTTATGGATTGGTATAATAACTCTAAATCAGCGAGAGGGGCTGATCAAGGAGGGTGTATTATGAAAATAATAAGAAATTGGAAAGTTATGTTGTTTGTGCTCATCGTTGCTGTTTTTTCATCCTTATATGGATTTATTTACTTAGAGTCTGTTAAATTGCCAAGTGAAGGTTGGTCGGGATCTATACCTATTGAAACGTATCAATCAGCATATAGCCTACGAGAACCAGACAAACGAAATGCACTTGCACTTTCAAATGGTTCTGAGATTATTTATATCAATGGGAGTGAGTCGGGTCTTGATATTCGCAAATTTGGCCCATTAGGTGAAAAAATGGAATCCAAAAGTGTTCCATTTGAGTATGGGGTTGATGCACTTAATGGACAATTGGTAGATGGATCTATTGAACTTGTCACAGTATCGGAATCAGCGAATACCCTTAATTTTGTAGTCATTGATGGAGATACGTTTGAACTTTTATCAGAAAATATTCAATCCAGTCAAGGTCAAACATATCAGTTAAGCAAAACCCATGGAACAACATTTTATGATGATGTGATTGAGGTTTTTACAGGGTCTGAAATTAAATCGTATAAAGGATTAAAACCAGAAATAGTCCCGGACAGCATTTTAACTGACCAAGGTTCTGTTGTTGCCTTTGTAGATAATTATATGGGTAATTTGAAGTTACATGTATTAAAAGATACAGGTAACAACATTACAACTGTTAATATTGCTAGCATTCCAGTAGATGGGTCAACTAAACCGACAAAAGTCCAATTGATTCAAACCAAGTCTGGATACCAGGTACTTGTGTCACTTTTAAATACAAAATTGAGTTTTACATCATTAAACACTTATACCATGAGTGAATCCCTTGAAGACGTTTCTATTACATCAAATGACTTAGCTTCATATAATGGTGTTCCTTATTACGATGAAAGATCTAAAACATATTTAATGGGGATTTATGATAATAATTTAGGTAGAACAGAAGTCGCTAGAGGCAAATCCGTATATCCAAACTTTTATCAAACCGATGATATAAGAGGCCTTGAGTTTACACAGTTAACAAATACAGAACGTATTGGTAGATTACCATATAAATTAGAAGTGGCTGGATATGAGTATTTAATCCACAATGAGTATTCGGGTTCTGAAGCCATAATATATATGACATCCACAAATCCAGATGTTATTAAACGCAGTCGTTCATTAGAACAGACTAAACCTATGGAAGTATTCATAAAAACTATAGTTAATTATCCGGCAGTTATGTTCTCTGGTATAATTCCAACAGTGAGTATTTTACTCCCAGTTTTATGTGTTTGCCTTCCATTCATGATGTTAAAACTCAGTTGGGTAGAACAGAATAAAAAGACCACTGTATATATGACACTTGGTCTTTATACCTTAAGTAAGTTTTATGTTTATGCTTCTGACATATTTAAAAATTTCAGTAGTGCCAATATATTACCTGACTACCTAGCTTCAAGCTCTGGACACTGGTCGGTTCTACTTTGTTTATCGCTTGCAACTATAGGTATTGCCTTTAGTAGAGCAAATCAAGTTAAACATCTAAATGAGAGTTTTATGAAAAACTTAGCATTATATATGCTGTTAGATGTTACAGTACTCAACTTATTTTTCTTACCTTATACAATTATATAGAAGACTGCAGCCTCACTATCAGATATCTGATATAAGTTAAGATTAAACCTTGGGTTATACTTCAACTTACTATTGATACGGGTAGTGAGGTTTTTATTTATGTGTCTAAAAAAGATGAAAAAAAGTTTGGTGATTTTACCATAAATGACCAAATTGACATCTGAGTATGGTAAACTGGTATCAAATACTATAGTAGAAAAGGACTAGGTTTTGAGTATGACAAATAAAAAAAGCAAAATTATTCAACTCAATATTGAGGACAAGGCGATCGCTGAGTCAATCGTAAACATACAGAAAGCTTCTTACAGAGTAGAAGCTGAAATTATTGGCACAGATAAAATACCAACATTATATGATACACGTGAAAGTATTCAAAAGTCTGAGGAAGTCTATATAGGGTATTTTGAAGCAAATGAATTGGTAGCCATACTTTCTTATAAGTTTGAGTTTGGAATATTAGACATACACAGGCTTGCCGTTCTACCTGACCATTTTAAAAAAGGTATTGCTTGTAATTTGCTAAAAAGGGCAGTCGAAAGCAATCCAGATGCTTATAAGGTAATCGTAGCAACGGGATCTAAAAACACACCAGCTATTCGTCTATATGAGAAGTTAGGTTTTAAGATAATTAGAAGTTTCCTTGTTGAAGACGAGGTTTCCATTTCTCAGTTAGAGTTAGAAGGCAATTTAAACTTTAGGTGTGATGTTTATCGTTCAGAAGAAGAAGTCATAAACTTAATTATAGATTTTGCATCATTACGTGAGGATGTAAATGCAGTGCTTTTAAATGGTTCACGGGTGAATGAAAATGTAATGAAGGATCGTTTTCAAGATTATGATGTGACATGTGTTGTTGATAATCCATCTTTATATTTGGCCAATCAGGGCTGGATTGACCACTTTGGTTGTCCACTTATAAAACAGCAAAATGATTTTGAAGTTGACGGTCATAAGTCATTTATATTCCTAATTCAGTTTAGTGATGGCAATCGGTTAGATATAAACTTTATTCCTCTAGAGAAAGTACATATGCGAAGTGAAGATACACTGGAGAAAGTTCTATATGATCCAAGGCAGATATTAGGTAATCTTCCTCTACCTTCTGATGTTCTTTATCGAACTGTTAAACCAAGCGAAAGTGAAGTTTTGAACTGTATAAATAACATTATGTGGTGTACTACAAATGTAGTCAAAGGAATTTGCCGTCAGGAGTTTAATTATGTTAAACGTATGCAAGAACAGATTATTAGAGCTGACTTAAACAAACTGATGCGCTGGCATATTGCATCTGAACACAATTGGACTGTGAACACTGGTGTATTCGGAAAATGGATGCAGTCTTATCTAACT